>Ga0207797_1000493_pt1 | contig 30377 bp, 36 predicted proteins | sample PRCRCaboRojoPR_6_FD_187275 | JGI IMG/M metagenome (GOLD analysis project Ga0207797, IMG submission 187275) | Marine sediment microbial community from Cabo Rojo, Puerto Rico - PR CR 10% Liquid 1 (SPAdes) | ecosystem: Environmental > Aquatic > Marine > Coastal > Sediment | place: Cabo Rojo, Puerto... | reverse complement strand
CTTTCCGGGCGTTCCCGCCGTTGTGAATGAGCGGATTCACGTCATGACCGAAGACTTCCTTTTGGTTCCCGGACCGCGGGTAGTTCAAGCCGCCAGGGCCTTTGCCGACCGAATTCATGGAGGGCTTAATGGCAGGTGACCCGCTTGTCCTTGTAAAAGAAGTTCGTTACGCATATCCCAGCGGCTGGAAACTTTCCGATGCTTCTTTCTGGGTAACTCCCGGGAGCATCGTAAGTATCATCGGTCCAAACGGTTCCGGAAAAAGCACGCTGTTGAAATTGGCCGCGGGTATATATCGCCCGGTCCGGGGAAAAGTAGAACTCTTGGGTCGGGATATTACCCGGATGAATCGAAAGGAGATCGCCAGAATCTTGGGGTATCTTCCTCAACACACGGAAGGCCATTCTGACTACTCTGTAGAAGAGGTGGTTGCCACCGGGCGATTTCCCCATACCAGCGGCGTCAGATTTTTAAATAGACAGGATTTTCAGATCATTCGGGAGAGCCTGAAGAAAACGCAAATAGAGAAACTACGTTATCGGAGAATTTCGAGCCTCTCCGGCGGGGAAAGACAGCGCGTCCTTTTGGCGTCTGTTATCGCCCAAGATCCGAAGGTCCTCTTGTTGGATGAGCCAACCCGTGGGCTGGATATACACCATCAGTTGCGCTTTTTTTCCGTGCTCTCCACGTTGGCAGCAAAGGGGCTGGCCGTCGTCGTGGTAACCCATGATTTGAATTTGGCCTCCCTTTTCAGCAATTGGATCCTTCTCCTTACAAAAGGGCAAATCGCTCGTCAGGGATCGGCGGAAGAGATCCTGACGCAAAAGACTCTGGAAAAGACATACGGAGAAGGTCTGGAAGTCCGGGCCCACCCTGTAACCGGTCGTCCCATAATACTGCCTTCAGCAATGTCTCCCAGGTAAGGGTAACCCCCGTGACCACCTTATTGACCAAGAAACGGTTTCTCCTCGTCGTGGGTGGCTATCTCTTGGTGTCCGCCGGTCTGCTGGCGATAGCGCCTTTTTTCGGCAGCGAATCGATCGAGCCGGCCAAAGTTCTTCACGGGCTCTTTTCCCCTGAAACCATCATGGATAGCGAGATATTCTTCTTTCACCGGATTCCTCGGGTTTTGTTGGCCTTCTTGGTGGGTGGCTCCTTGGCCGTGGCAGGTAATGCACTTCAGGTGGTACTGAAGAACCCCCTTGCCGAACCTTTTATTCTCGGTATTGCCGGCGGGGGTGCTTTGGGTGCGGTTGTCGCTATTTCCATTCCCGGCCTTTTGATCCGAATCGGACCGTTTTCCTCGCTCCAGGTCTTTAGCCTTTTGGGGTGCTTACTGTGCGTGTGGGCGATCTATCGGTTTTCCTCTACCCGCGGTGAAATCTCCATGACGACGATCCTCTTGGCGGGCGTAACGGTAAATATCCTTTGTGGGGCGACGATTCTCCTGATTCGATATCTGGTAAGTCCCCATCTCTTGGTTGCGATGGATCGCTGGATGATGGGTGGGCTGGACGTAGTGGGATACGGGGAACTATCCACTCTCCTGCCGCTGCTTCTTCCAGGTCTGTTTTTGATTTTCATTCACGGTAATTCCTTGAATCAACTTGCCCTCGGCACGGAGATGGCGTTGGGACACGGCGTCGAGGTTGGTGCGGTGCATAAACAGGTTTTGTTCGGGACCGGGCTGGCCTCTGCGGCGGCGGTTTCCCTGGCAGGGCCCATCGGTTTTGTCGGGTTGATTATTCCCCACATGGTTCGACGGTTGTCCGGTTCGGATCATCGGATCGTGTTGCCCGCAGCTTTCTGCACGGGCGGTGCCTTTTTGACGCTTTGCGACGTCGCAGCTCGTACGCTGGTCGCACCGACCGAAATGCCCGTTGGGATCATCACCGCCCTCGTGGGAGGGCCGGTTTTCCTGAAGATCCTATTTAAGAAAGAAAGGCTTACCTAATCCTTATTATTTGCCAAAGAACCTGGTGCTTTGCACCAGGTGCAAACGCAAGAAACAAAGCGCCAGGCGCTTTTGCCTTGATTGTGCGAGAAGACAACAACCATTTGGTTTTTTGTTGACCCACAGGTGAGTTCCGTAGTATCGGGAGTAAGAAAATACGCTCAGGTGTTTTCGTTACATGTAAAAAGGGAACCCCGTGTAAATCGGGGACGGGCCCGCCGCTGTGATCGGGGACGAACGCTGCAGGGTGCCACTGTTCTGTAAGAATGGGAAGGCGCAGCCGGTAGGATGATCCGAGAGTCAGAAGACCTGCCTGGGCGATGCAGGGTACCCCGCGTGGATCGGGGTGTGCGGTAAGATCTTGAGGATAAAAAAGGGATTTCCCCGGATCGTAATTTCTACGATTCGGGGTTTTTTTTTGGCTTCTGTAGTTGTGAGACTGGATACAGGCACAGGAAGGGGAAGGAAATGAAGAAGCGTGTGGTCAGCGGTTTGATTTTGGGGGGGGTCCTCCTTTTTGCAGTGCGGTTCGCTATTGCCCAAGAGTCGCCGGAGACGGCGGTAATGATGGAGGAAGTGGTGGTAACGGGAATTCGAGCCCCTCAAGAGGTGAGGAGAATACCTGCCAGCGTTACCGTTGTGGATCAAGAAGACATCCGGAAATCGAATGCCAAAAATCTACCCGACCTATTGCAGTCCAAGGAAGGCATCGTTGTGCGGGACCTTCTGGGTAACGGCAAAACGGCTCAGATCGACCTCCGTGGTTTTGGAGAATCCGGTCCGTACAACACCTTGGTTCTCGTCGATGGTCGGCGCGTCAACGCTCCCGACCTCAGCGGTGTGGATTGGTCTCAAGTCCCACTGGAACAGGTTGAACGAGTGGAGATCGTTCGCGGAATGGGCAGCGTGATGTATGGAGACAATGCATCGGGGGGAGTGATCAACATTGTTACCAAAGTTCCCCGCAAAGGCCTTGCCGGTTCCGTAGAAGGCACGGTAGGCAGTTACAGTCGGCACAAGGAGCGATTTTCCCTGAGTATGGGCCGCCGTAGCTATGGGGTTTCCGTGTTCGGTAGTTACGAATCCACGGATGGTTACCGTGAAAACAATGACTACCGGGTGAAAGATCTTGGCGGAAAGTTAGTATTTGACCCGACCGATTACTTGAGACTGAATCTGAGCGGGTCCGTACATTCAGATGAATATGGTTTGCCGGGAGATCTCTCAGAGGACGAATTTCGACGCGATCCCGAGGCCAGCAATGATCCACTGGATGAAGCAGATACCATGGATCGGTATGCAAAGATCGGCCTCGAGCTTGACCTGAGAGAATGGGGACTCTTTACTACAGACTTTTCCTATCGAACACGAGAGAACAATAGCGAATATCCGGACACTTCATTTCCTTTTGTGTCGGAAAGCGAAATTGACACCGTCGGGGTGACACCCAGACACGTGTGGGAAAGCACGATTGGGGGACACAGGAACCAGTTAATCCTGGGGTTCGACGGCTATTGGACAGACCAGGAGATTAAGAGTTTTACAGGGACATTTACACCGATTGTCTCTCCCAGCGGCCGAGATACCATTGAAAGGTCCAGATTTGGCTTCTATGTCGCTGACGAATTCGATATCACAGAACATTTCATTCTCTCGGTAGGTGCAAGAAGAGAAAGAGTAAGGGACAAACTGAAAAAGAGAAGTCTTCCGTCGGGCACAATCGATCTGGACGAAACCATTACGGAAAGGGAAACTGCTTTGCGAGCCGGAGTGACGTATCTCTATGACGAAAGATCCTCTTTATTTGCCCGGTATAATAAAAGTTTTCGCTTTCCCCTCACGGACGAGTTAATCGAGACCAACCAGACCACATTTGCTACCATCATTAACGAGGACCTGAAGCCGCAAACGGGAGATCACTTTGAATTCGGTGTTAGGCATTTCTTCTCGACCGCCGTTCAGGGCTCGCTGACCTTTTTTCGAGCGGAAATCGATGACGAAATCTTCTATGACCCTCGGCCGAAACCTTTTGTGGGAACCAACGAGAACCATCCGGAAACCTTGCACCAAGGCATCGAGGCAAGTGCCAAGGCGAAGTTATCCGACGACGTGACGGTTTTTGGAAATTATACGTACGAAGAGGCAACGTTTGAAAAAGACCCGTTCCGGGGCAATGACATCCCTGCGGTACCGGAACACACCGCCAATTTGGGGGCGAGAATCGCTGACATTCTGCCCCACCTCGACCTTTCCGTGGTTTACAACTACGTCGGTTCGAGCTATTTAATCAGTGACCAGGCCAATTCGTTAGACAAGCTGGACGATTACGATACCATCGATGTGCGGCTTTCTTATGAACTTGCGCGTTGGAAGGCATTCTTCGGGGTGAATAATGCCCTAAATGAGGAATACGCACAATATGCGGCGACCAACAGTGCCGGAACGACTCGAAATTTCTATCCCGCTCCTGACAGAAACTGGTTTGCAGGCATGGAAATCAGTTTTTAAGAAAGTGGTTGTTTGAAAAGTTTGCGTCAGGGTTTCCGGCAGGGTGGACTTGCGCATTCCGGATAACCGCGTTTCAGAAGTGTTTTATGTCCCGGTCTTGAGGAAACAAATCCGCTCATGGTTTTTGATCTATTCGATAAAGCGGGGGTCGTCATTTATCCCCTCCTGGCCTGCTCTGTTCTTTCCCTAACGGTGATCCTGGAACGGATTGCCTTTTGGCTTACGGAAAACCGACGGGAGGATAGAGAGCTGGTGGATACGGTGCTCGAGCTGGCGCGGGTAAGGGATTTCGACCAGATACGAAGGTATACGGCAGGTTCCAGAGATTACGTGATACGGGTGCTGGTCTGCGGGCTGGTGCACAGAGACTATTCCATTGCCAAGGCCATGGAAATGGCCGCCCAGGATGAGATCAAGCGGATGAAGCGGGGCTTGTCGGTGCTGGATACGATGATTACCGCTGCCCCGCTATTGGGGATCCTCGGTACGGTGATCGGTATTATTCATTCCTTCGATATGCTCGGACAGGCGGGGATTCAAGACCCTCAGGCAGTTACCAGCGGCATTGCCCAAGCGCTGTTAACTACTGCCGCAGGGCTCCTGATCGCGATCTTCACCCTCTTTCCCTACAATTATTTTATGGCGAAGGTGGAACACGCCGCCGCACGGATTGAGAAGTATGCCACCTCTCTGGAGATCCTCCAAAAGGACCAGGCCGGAAAATGAAGTTGATCGTAAAACAAAAAACGGCCCGAATCGAGCTGATCCCACTCATTGATATCATCTTTTTGTTGTTGGTCTTCTTCATCTATTCCATGCTTTCCATGGTGGTTTATCGGGGAATTCCCGTTACCCTTCCCGCTGCCGATTCCGTGAAGACGGAAAGAAAAGCGGCTCTCGTCGTCACCATAGATGAACGGGGAGATATTTTCGTCGACCGGATGAAGACATCGCAAGAGGACCTACTCAGGAAACTCAAAAGATTGCGGATGGAACTTGTGAACGAAGCGGTCATTATTTCGGGCCATGGAGACGCCGACTACCGGATCTTTGTGGATGTTCTTGACAAGGTGAGGCTTGCCGGATTCCAAAAAATATCCATAGAGGCGCGACCTCGGGAAGATGCGCCGTAGATGAACGCCCTTTTCCCAAGACACGCAAGATTTTTGAATGGGCAAACCGTCTTTTTTCTCCTACTTGCCGTTGGGCTCCATGTAGCCGTTTTGAGCCTGGATATCCCTGAGCCCCGTCGTTGTCCGCCGGGAGGGTTGGAAGGGGTTACTTTGCATCTGGCTCCTTGCTCCCCACGGGCAGTTCAAAAGGAAGACGTCCCTGAGACGGCGAAAGAGGAAACAAGATCTTCCCCCCCAGTGACGGCGGATCCGCAGGCCCGGCATAGAACGGGTGACAAGGCAACGCGTTCGCTGACGAATCTCTCGGAGGCGAACCTCGCCCGCAAGAAACGGGCTGTGCCCCAAACAGCTCGGACTTTTACGTTCCAGAAACCCGCTAAGATCGAGCCGATTGTGCCGCCGGAGACGAACATCGACTCTTGGGACGGCTTTGAAGCCTATTCACCCCCCGACGACAACATAGTTAGTGGACAGCACCTACCCGGCCCAGCCAAAAGGGCCTCCGTATTCGAAGATACTCCTGTTGAAGAAGGCAGTCGTTCCGGTTTTTCGGGAACGACCCATCCGAGTGAGCCAAAAACCACCTATGCCAAACCGGAGTACAAGGAGAATGCTCCTCCCGATTACCCGCGTATGGCCATGAGGAGAGGTTATGAGGGACGGACCCGACTCAATGTGCAGGTTTTAGACACGGGTCGAGTCGGTCGAATCGAGATTGCCGCTTCTTCAGGCTTCGACATTTTAGATGACGCGGCCCTGAAAGCGGTCAAACATTGGCGCTTTGTTCCCGGCACGGTGAATGGAAAGCGTTCCACCCAGTGGGTCATTGTACCGGTACGGTTCGACTTGCAGCGTGAACGAGGCGGTGCTCCGTAAAGAAGTAGGATTTTCCTTCCCGGAAATGGGGGTGAGGCCCCATTTACATCCCTCCTGGAAAGCTGTATTCGAGAGTCGTACAGGACAAAAAGGCTCTTTTCTCCCCGAAGTTCAATCGGCAAATGTGGCGCTCAGTTCCCGTTGTTTCCAAAGAGCTTTCGTTTCTGCTGCAAAGACGAAAGGAGGGCCGAAAAGATGGAAAACGTTACCATGCACGTTGCCCAACCGGAAATGAAGGAAAGACGGGATCGGCGAAGGGATCCCAGATTGACGGTTCAGCCGGGTGTCATCAGTTCCCTTGGGCTCACGGTGGTCGGCCAGACCCTGAACATCAGCCGTGGCGGCCTGGTCTTTCAGTATGTGGCCAGCCGGGAGCGCTCATCGGAATCTGACCGGCTCAGCATTTGCCTCACCGACAGAAGCTTCAATCTGAACCTCGTACCGTTCAAGCGGATTTGGGACGTGGCCGTGCCGGAGATCTTTTCCTACGACGGTATCACGTCCCGGTACTGCGGGGTTGCTTTTGGCGAACTCTTGGATTTTCAGATTCTGGGTTTGCAGTTTCTGATTCGAAACCATACCATCCCTGCTGATCCGACGGCGTGAGAGTCTACTGCGGCAAAGATGTAGGGTCGAGACCGGCCCCGCTTTCCAAGCGGGGCCGGTGGGACCCGGTTTCCGGGGCATTTTAATGTGACGCAGGCGGGGTACTGACCGGTACGCCCTCGTAGAGCGTCCGCCTTCGGGAGTAGCTTTTCCGCGGCCCCACCATCTCTTTGAGTAGCTGAATACTGCCCTTCTGTCCCTGATACAGGCGAGAACGGGTGATGGCCATGCCGGCGATTTGCGCCAATGCTTGAACGAAATTGACATCGTCGAGCGTGAATTCCCAAGGCTGGGCCGTGTACACCCGCAATGCACCGATGACATGACCTCCCGACACGATGGGAACGGATAGAATCGAGGCGATTCCCTCTTTCTCGGCCGCTTCCGCATACTGGATCCTGGGATCATCGGTGACATCGTAGATGGCCACCGGTCCTCCCTCCAATGATTCGGAGATCGATTTTAGGGCGCTCAACGGCCCCTTGTTCAGGTATTCATGGCTCAAGCCGTAGGACGCGGCGACTTTCAATTCATGGGTTTTTCGGTTGATCAAAAAGAGTGTACACCCTTTGACATGCATGGCGGTGGAAATCCCTTCCACCGTCATTAACGCAACCTCTTCGGGATTCTTCGAATGAGAAATGGCGTTTGTAATCTTGAGCAAGATCTCGTAGTTGGCTTGTTGCTTTTTCATAATCGCACCTCCCTTTTCCCTCATTGTGGTGCTTGATGGATGGACCGATACATCCCGGTGCTACGCTTCTCCTCGCCCCCGACAGCCCGGTAGTCCCTTGCCGGGGACCCGGACATGCATAGTTTCAATTCCAATGGGCGTACCTCCTTTTTGTCGGGATATTTACCTGATTCCCACAATACAGCCCCCCTGCACACCTGTAAATGGGCACAAATGCGCATTTTTCTATGGGCAAAAGTACCCATCCGGCCCCCTTTTCATATGACGTACGCATCCCGGTGACCGCGGGTGAGGATGGGGATAAACGGCGGTAAGGGCGAAACAATCAGGCGGAGCAGACGTATCCACAACGGATGGCATATCGGACCAGGTCGGCGGTCTTGCGGATATTGAGTTTGTTCATAATGTTGGCCCGATGGTGTTGTGCCGTACGGACACTGATAAAAAGGAGTTGTGCAATCTCCTTGTTGGATTTGCCTTCGGCGATCAGCGTCAAGACTTCCCGCTCCCGGGTGGTTAAGGGGTCTATGTGTGGCTTTGCTTCTCCATGCTGGTACATCCGGATTACGTCATCGGTCAATGCTACGGAAAGGAGTGGTGAGATGTACGTGCCGCCGGAGCATATGATGTTTATGGCCTCAAAGAGTTCGGTGTCGGCGTCTTCTTTAACCAGATAGCCTTCTGCGCCGGAGGATAGGGCGTGATACAGGTATTTCGTGTCCTTGTGCATGGTGAGGATCAGAACCTTGATGTTCCGGTCAACGGCCTTGATCTCTCGTGTGGCCTCCAGCCCCCGAAGACCCGGCATCGATATGTCGACAAGGACGATGTCCGGAGAAAGTTCCCGGGCCATCTGCACCAGCTGTAAGCCGTCACCCACTTCGCCGACGACTTCCAGGTCTTCGATGGTTTCCAGCAGCAATCGGATTCCCTGCCTGAACATCATGTGGTCATCGGCCAGAAGGATTCGACAGTGGCCCACTTTACGATCCTTTCCCTACCGGAATCACGAAGGTGATGCGGGTTCCCGCCCCTTCGCGGGTTTGTATCGTCAGGGTCCCTTTCAGCATACGTACCCGTTCATCCATTGCCGCAAGGCCCAACCCCTTTTTCTTCGGATCCGCGGATTGGACGCGGGTCAAGTCGAAGCCGCAACCGTCGTCATTGACGCGGAAAGTCACCGCTTCCTTCTCTTTCTCAATCCGGACGGATAATCGACGGGCAGCGGCGTGTTTTCCCACGTTGCCGAGGATTTCCTGAAAAATTCGATAAATGATAATCTGGGACTCGTGTGAAAAGATTCCGTCTATATGGTCCGTTACACAGTCCGCATCGATTTGATAGTGAAGGGTGCTTTCTTCGATAAGCGAGTGAAGGGCTGCAGAAAGACCCAAGTCCTCTAAGGCGGACGGGCTCAAATCGTGGGAAAGCCGTCGCACATTTTCGATGATACCGTCTACGTAATGGAGGATATGTTCACAGTCCGCTTTCAGATCCCCCTGGGCGGCCGGCAGTTTTCGCTCCACGGCGCGCAGTTGGAGTTTGAGTACCGTCATGGCCTGTCCCAGTTCGTCGTGGAGTTCTATGGAGATCCGTTTCCGTTCCCTTTCTTGAGCGGTGAGTAACCGGGCGGATAAGAAACGAAGGTTGTCCGTCGATCGCTTGAGTTCCCGTTCCATCTGCTTGCGCTTGGTGACGTCCACCACATTGCCCAATACGGCGGGTTTTCCGTGATAATGGATGCGACAGTTTCTGCGTTTAATCCATATGGTGCCGCCATCGCTTCTCATCCCGCGCGCCTCATACTCAGAGGGGACCGGGTCCCCCTTGAGCCGTTTTTCTCGTCTTTCGTTCGTGAGCGCCCGGTCTTCGGGATGAACCAGCTTCCAGGATTCCATGCCGATCAGCTCATTTCTGCCGTAACCGAATATGTCCGCGAATTTGCGGTTGGCAAACACAATCCGACCGTCTTGATCGATGTAGATACCTGTCAGAGAGGCTTCCACAAGTCCGGCATAGGTTTCCTCAAGTTGGCGAAAGGCGTTGTCGGTGTGGGCATGTGGGGTGGGATGGTTTTTGATGGCCGGTTGCTCGTCTGTGGGCTTTTTCGACACAGAGGAACCTTCTACGGTTTGAGATGTTGACCTGTAACGAATGCGTTTTGCTTCTTCCAGTTCGAAAGGATCTTGTTTACGGCGGACTCACCCCATCTGTGAGAACGGTGTGGAGATGAAGCGCGTAAGCGTGAGCAAAGAGCAGGCTCGGCGACGATTTGTGAATTGGAAATTTACGGGTGTGCCCCTCGAATGAAAACCGCTTTGGACAGGCACGCAGCTAGTTTACAAACTTCTTGATCTTATCGGCCTTGTCTTTCCATTGCCTGGCCTGCTTGATGCCGGGTACCTGACCGACTACCTTGTCCGTTACCTTCTTGCCGATCGAATCCGCCAAGGTGGATTGGGAAGATGCCGTCTGGGGGGCCGGCTCCTCCGATTCCCGCGCTTCTTGGGTCTGCTCCTGGCCCTCCTTCTTCTCTCCGTTCGGTTTCTTTACGGCGTTGATTTCCTTTTTGGCATTTCGGATTTCCTTGACCGTTTCACCCAGTCCTGATCCGATGCTCGGAAGCCGCTTGGCCCCGAATATAAACAGGATAATCAAGGCAATAATCAATATTTCCGGTAGTCCGAGTCCGAACATCTCTCTTCTCCTTACTCTGGGTACCAAAGTCTATCCCATCGCGCGGATTTCGTCAACATTAGACCACTTCCAGACCTCTTGGATCGATACCCGCCTTCAGTATCCCCGCTTCCGCGCGCTCCTCGAGAATTTCTTCCCATACCGGTCGTAAGGAATCGATATCGCTTTCGATTCCCAAAGCCCACAGGCATCCGCCTCCACCGGCGCCGGCGAACCTGGCCCCGCAATTGTTGGCCAGGGCCGCATCGAGCAAGGCGTTTCCCACCTCGGTAAAGACATGGGGCGTGATTTCTTTTCGGATTTCCACCTCTCTGTTCATGGCATGGACCGCGGAAGCCCAGTCTTTTACACTGAGGGCCTTCACGAAGGTCTTGGTCGTGGTCACGATCTCGGCCCATAGATGTCGCTTGTGACCCTTGATGAATTGCCGCAACCACTCGCCGTTAACATCTCGGGATTCATGAGGAATACCGCAATAGGCAATGAGAAGATGCCGCTCCAAGGTTTCATAATCGGCCTTGGACAAAACTTCCCGCCCTCTGAAAGGGGGATCGGTCGCGTCGGAGGGCCAATACCAAGCGTGTACCCCGCCGTAGGCGGCGGCAAGCTGGTCTTGGAGTCCGCATGGAATTCCCGCGACGCTTTCTTCAATGGCATGGGCCGTCATTACCGTCTTTTCCTGGTTTATCTGCCCGTCCAGGCACATGGAAAGGGCGCCGATCAAGGCCACCAATGCGCTGGAAGATCCTCCAAGGGCACTCTTGGGGGGCGATTCGGACACGACGTCGATATGGACGCCTTCCACCCCGAAATAGGTGGTTACCGCAAACATCAGGCCCAACGGAGAATCGAACGGGGCGCTGTCGGCGGGATGGACCTCACTGTCGAAGCCTTGCGATGAAACCTTCACCAGCCCCGATTCGTAGGGCAGCAGTTGAACGCGGGTCTTTAAGTTGAGAGATACGTTGAACGTGCATGGAGACAGGTGACGCAGCGCGTAATAGAAGGCCTTGATATCGAGCGTGCCTCCACAGTCAATTCTGCAGGCTGCGGAAGCCCTAACCGGATGAGATTCCAGAACCTTACTTAAATCCCTCACGATGTCTTTCCCCCTTCTTCAAGATCACAACCCACAAGGGATGAAATCAACAGTTTATGCAAGATTGACACCATCTTGAGAGGGAAAAGCGGGCATTGGCGTTATCCGGGGTGCGACTGGCTCGAATCCTTCTTGCCCGCTTCAATGGCGTCGATAATCCGGTTGACAATGTCTGGAATCTTTTCTTCCAACCGTTCCCATGAGGGCAATTCCCGGGTGTGTTTGTATTCGTGTTTCAGCCTGTTTTCCACGGCCATGATGGCTTCCTGGAGACCGTCTCGATTAAAAGGCTCGAATTCCGGATTCATGGCCGTATATCTCAAAAACATGGTGGAAATATTCTGAGGGACGTCCAGAAGCTGTCCCACGGTAACGATGGCGTCGGCGATGACTTCCTTTACAAACGTTTCTTCCCGATCCCGGTCGTAGTACAACCCGTTGGCCTTGGCATTCTCCGCATATTTCTTGATCAATTCTTCGGCCACCGACTGATAGGTGAGGGCCAGGTCCCTGAAGAAGTGACTCGACACTTCCAGACCTTCTTCCACGATCAGGGCACTTAATAAGGTCGCAATGATGTCTGTAGACATCTTGTGCAGGCCCTTTTCGGCGTTGGTGGCGGACAGTTTTTGGTGTTTGTGGTCGAAGTAAGAGCGGGTGAACTCTACCTGGGCGATCTGGCTGGCTTTACGGTACGCTTCGATAAGGGTGAGGATTTCCACGCCCCAGTTCAAAGAGTATCGCATCCGGCGAAGTAAGTTGACGTTGATGACGATTTCCCCGGACAGCTGGTAATGAAACAACAACAAGAAATCGATGATATGAAGCATCTTGTCTTCACCGCTGTCGGCAAACTTTCGTTTTAAGGCGATGAGAATGGGGTCGACCAAAAGGCGCTTTACCCGGCCGAACAACTGTTTCCCGTCGCTTCTGGCGTAGTAGGCCTTGGCGAATTCATAACCGAATATCTCCACGGGATAGAAGAGGCGGTCGAGCTGCCTTCGCTTGAACGTTCGGATGTCGGCATCCAAAAGCCCGACCGAGGTGGCACTCAACGCAATGGCCACTCCAAAGGACATAAAGACGTTTCTGCCTTTGCCCCGGTGGCTCAAGTCGATCCCCGCCGACTGTATGAGATCGTACAGGGCGCTGAAGGCCGGTCCGTCGTTCCACTGGATCAGGACCTGACTCAGTCCGGCGTCGCTTATCATCGTTTCGAGTAAGGCTACATCCTCACGAGTTGCGCCATCGAGACCGATGACGATATTGCTCAAATAGGCGGCGCCGGTGAGTTCCTTCAACATGTTTTCAAAGACCGGCCGGTTATCCGGTGTGTTGAATTCCGAGGCCAAGGAGGGGATGATCAATACCGGTTTTTTCCAGTGTGAGCGCTGGGTGAGTGTGTCGAGCAGATCGGTTTGATCCGACAATTGATAGAAGTTGGTTATTCTGGTACTTTTTTGCGAATATTCAGACATAAGGGCTGCCTCCTCCTAGATCCGTAAAGACCGCCTGAGCGCCTGCCGGAGGACTGCACTTGCGCCCGGGTCGATCGCTTCGCTGAAAGGCCAAAATTCGGCGAACCGCCTCAAACAATCTCCGTTTCTTGACGGGCAGCTTCTTTGAGAAACGTTATCAAAAGCGCCTTCCAGAGACGGTTTCCCACGGGGGTACCAGGCCGCGGTGGCCAGGCGGTTTATCACGGTCGATGATGCAAACCGTCATCACCGCAGCCGATTGGAACGTCCACGGGACGGACTTCGGCGGAGCGGTTGTCGTCGGCGGGTGATGGAACGGCGTTGCCGATAAGTAGACGAGCCGTCGGCCTTGCCGAACAACATGACACCGGCGATGCTGCCCTTCTCAAAAACCAGGCAATGATTGATGCCCGAGAGGATCCGTTCCAACCCGTCCTGAACCGGTACGTCCTGAAACTGTAAAGAGATCTGCTCGTCCAGCAGAGACTCGTCCTTCAGAAAACCGGTCTCCAGCCAGATACCCTTTTCCTCCCGGATCACCTCCAGAACACGGCTCAACGAGACTTTGCGGATGTCCGCAGAGACCATACCCTTCTCGAAACGAATGGAAACCTCGTTTTGGCCGGCGGAAACTCCGGTCAGCAAGATGACGATCAAGACTGAAAAGGGCGCGGTTTGTCTAAGATATCCGATGAATTTCATCAACCCCCTATCCAGGCTGTAATCCGTCATGAAATAAGCGATCCCAACCGAGTGCCTACGCCTTATGCCGTACCCCCTCATCCCACACTCGAATCAGATAGTCTTTGTTGTCTTCGAATATCTGCGCTTGTTCCTCCACGACATCCTCGGCCTCGCTGGAGTTCATCTTCCTGGTTTCATTGATAAAAGAAGCCACCCGGCCGAGGTAGAGAGGAGTTACCAGATTCACCAGCTGTGTTCGGTTTTCCGTCCACCGGTGGAAGGTGGCCGCCGTCTCGTACAGTACGTACACCCAGGTTTTCACCGGCATGAAGAACTTTGTCTTGGCTTTGGTCGCGCACTGCTTGAGGATCTCAAAACAGTCCGGGCAGAAGATGTCTCGGTAAAGCCCCTTGAAATGCTTGAAGCCTTCTTTGTATTCCGAAACGAGAGCGTCCAGGTTGACCTTTATCGGTTCCGGTTCTTTGAACTTATCCAGTCCGAAGGTCGGGATCGTGCGACTTCCCCGAATGGACTTCCACCAGTTCTCGTTGTTTTCCATGAGTACAAAAAGGGTGTGAACCACTTGTTGAAACATGGGCCCCAAAGAGACGGAAGGATCCTTGGCGTCGTGGATCTTGGCGCCCAGGTTGGACTGGCAGATCTTGAAATTGTTGGCGATGGCGTGGGTGGTCATCCAAATGTCGATGCCGTACCGGGCGACGTCGGTGTCCCAGACGTCCTGCTCGATGTAGTGGGCGGCCAGGTCACCGACGAAGGCAAAATCGCCGCCAATGGGCTGGCGAATCCGCAGACCGTAAAGGGTGCGTGTCAGATTGTAGACAATGTTGTTGGTAATGGTTCCGTCATACTTGTAGCGTGAATATACGGGACAGACGAACTGGTAGTCCTTTTCCAGAATGGGTTCCAAAAGATATTTCACCCAGTCATGGGTGATGGAACGCAGGTCCGAATCGACCACCATGCAGGCGGTTACCTGAAGTCGTTTGGCAGCCTCGAAGATGGACCGAAAGGCCGAGCCTTTGCCCGCTGGGCCTCTGTAAATGGAAACGATCTTTTCCTGCCAGGGCTTGATCTGAAACTCTTTTGCCACTTCCCGAGTGTCATCCGTGGAACCTCCGTCGGCCACGAAAATGACACACCGTTGATTCTTGTAATGTCTGGCCAGTCCGTGGCTGACCATGCGAACCACGTGTTCAATGGTTTGTTCATTGTAGTAGCACGGAATTCCGACAAGAATATCCGCATGTTCGATTTCTTCCAGTCGTTTGGATGTGTAACTTCTCAATGCCGAATCGTACTTCACTTTTTTACCTCACCTTATCCGTTTGGCCGACCCCGTCGACCGCTAGTACCGCTTGGTTCGAATGATGTTCCAGATCAGCCACAACCCGAGGATTCCCGAGATCATATATCCCACGACGCCGAGCGCGGGAAACCCGAAAATCAAGGGCCCCACGCCGGTGGTGATAATCATGGAAGACGCGATAATCATGGCGGCGATAATAATGCCGAAGGTAAGCCGGTTCGATGTGTTTTCCAGCGTATTTCTCAACCCTCCCAAGTTTTCGTGCTCAAAGTGTATCTTCAGTTCTCCTTGTTCGATCTTTTCCGTAATCTGGGCGATCCGGCGGGGAAGCTGACGTTGGAGCGTGAAAAACTCTTTCACGGCGGCGCGAATATTACGCCACATGGGGCCTGACTTATACCGGTCCCGGGCAAGGCGTCTGACGTAGTCTTGTGATTCCAGGACAATGTTCAGGCCGGGATAGATGTGCCGGGCCGTTCCTTCCGCCGTGATCATGGTCTTGATCATGATTACGAAATCGGTCGGTAGGGCCAGCCGGTGTTGTCGCAATAGGGAGGTTACATCCATCAAGAGGTGGCCGATATTGAGCTCTTCCAGGGACAGGGCATGATAGGTATCCAGGATTTCTAAAAGCTGCCTTTCCAGGCTCCGCCGGTTAATGGTGCTCTGTCCATTGGTCATGATGAGCAAGGTGTCCATCAGGGCCTTGCTGTCCTTATCCACTACGGCCTTGATGAGATCGATGAGCTCGTAGCGATCCCGTTCCGTGAGACGCCCTACGATCCCCCAGTCGAGGAGGCAGAGGTTGCCTTCCGGGGTAATCAGGACGTTTCCCGGATGGGGATCCGCGTGGAAAAAGCCGTCATCGAGGATCTGCTTGATCGCCGCCCCGAGGCCTTGTCTGGCCAGGGCCTTGGGGTCCTCCAATCGATTCGTATCCAGATCCTTGAGCTTCGTGCCCTGGACATACTCTGTGACCAGCAACCGATGGGTACAGTAATCAGTGTATACGGCAGGGATCCGAACATTCGATTCCTCCGGGAGAAAGGACCGGGCCACCTGCATGTGCCCCGCTTCCCGGGTGAAATCCATCTCGCGCAACAGGTTACGTCGCGTAACCCGCACCAGGTTGGGCAGGTCATAAAACTGCAATTCCTCGGAGCGTTCATGAAGTTGTTCAGCCACCGATGCCAAGATGTTCAGGTCCTTTTCCACCTTCTTCTGAATGTCCGGGCGTTGCACCTTGACGGAAACGATCGATCCATCCGCTTTCAGCACCCCCCGATGGACTTGTGCCAGTGATGCGGCTCCAAGCGGTTCATCGTCAAAGACGGAAAAGACCTCTTGTAAGGGGCGTTGTAGGCTATGTTCGATGGTTTCGTGAACGACTTCGGGTTCTACAGGGGCCACGTCGTCTTGAAGCTTGGTCAGTTCCTTGATCAGTTCCGCCGGCAAAAGGTCCGGTCGCAGGCTCATGACCTGCCCGAACTTGATGAATGTCGGTCCCAAATCCTCTAGGGCAAGGCGAATGCGTTGGTATGTGTCGAGGCCATGGCCCGCTTTGTGGATTCGTTTGAGCACCGGCGTGGTTCCCAGATCCAAGCGCTGCACGAGGTCGTCGAACCCGTATTTCGCAAGAATCACAACGATGTCTTTGAAGCGGCCCAGGTTAGCAATTTGCCTGAATTCCATACCACTGTTCCTTCCGGGGAAAAACGATCTCCCTGCCCGAGTGATGGGGATCGGCCCATGTTTTCAGGCCGAAACGAAGAATGCCGCCGCCGGCTTTCCGGTTGCAGGCAGCTATTCGGCGGAGGATGTCGACTCGCTCTCGTTTCCTGACGGAGACATCTCCAAGACCGTGATTCTCTTTTCCAGGCTTGCCACCCGTTTTTCCAGGGCCTCGATCGCCTGCTTGTTGCTGACCCCCAAGGCTTCTAACCCCTTCCGCACGTTCTGGGTGACGGTGGTTTCCAGTTCCTGCCATTGATTTTCGCCGGTTTCTACCAGTTCTTTGGCCAGTTTTTGGGCGTCTTCTTTGCTGAGCTTGGTTTCTTGAACGAGTTTACGACTCACCTCGTCAATCTTTCCCCGGGTCAGCAAGACCGCTCCAAAACTGGCAAAGAGTCCTTTTTTAATTTCATCGAGCATACGTTTTCTCCCTTCCTCGCTTTGGCTTGTGGCCGCGGGGCGCCACCGGCCACGTTACGATTTCTTCAACCAACCTATTTATCCAGTCCCTCATCGTATCCTTTCTTGAACTCTGTCTTCGCGTCCGTAAGGCCTTTCTTGAGTCGCCGCCACGCACTTCCTGCGCCTTTCCGGAGATCGTTGTCCCATTTCCCGCTGCCGGCCTGTAAGTCCAGCAGCTTATTTTGGACATCGATCAGCCGTTTTTGAAACGTACCGATCTGTTCCTCATACCTCGCCTTTTCCGACCCTTCCGCACTCTGTGCCCGGGCCTCCAGTTCTTCCAGGACCGAGCGACACTCGGCGATTTGGGCCTTCAGGGTCTCCATATTAATTTTTTCGGACATTGTTGGTGCCTCTCAGCGCGTGTTTGATGAATATGCGACAACCCTATACACTATTAGCACATGGCGTAGGTGGAAAAAAAGGGTAAAGGTCCGGGAGTTATGTTATTATAATCTGGTGCCGGACCATATCGTACGCGGAATCGATTCGTTGTAATTCGGAAACAGCGATCCGGAATACGCACGTGCACACCAAAGGGAGGCCGGATGCCCATTCGGCCCGCTGAAACACGAAACGTGAACGTTTCCGATAACCGCATTCGGAAAAACATGCAGATCACCTGAAACGCGAAGATGGGTGGAGCTATGGGCGAAGCACTCAGTTTTGTTACGGGAATCATTGTCCCTGTGGATTGGGACGATAAAGGAATGCCGGTTGCCGCTGCGCTGCTTACCCCGGGAGGCAACGATTACTATATCGAACCGGATGAAACGGGCAGCCAACTGCTGGAGGTGTTGACCAAGGAGGTGGAGCTCCAGGGCCAAACCAAGAAGGGTCCGCAGGGGCGGTCGATGATTTCCGTACAGAAGTATCATCTGAGAACAGGTGAGGAGCCGTGCATTATAGAATAGCGACCGGCACCGTCGGTCGGTCCGGGCTGATCATGGTACTCCTTTTTTCCTTGTGGGGGCATCCGCCCTGTTGGTCGGACACCGGAGACGACGTCGTGTGGACGTTTCGCTTTGACAAGACACCAATTGCGGAGGTGTTGAACGAGTTGTCTGAAACCACGAATGTGGAGATATTTACCAACAGGCCCCCGGAAGAGAGGATGTTGACCAAAACCTATACCAACATGAACCTTGCTCGAATCATACGAGACATCTTCAAGGGGGTCAGTTTTGCTTTGGTCTGGTATTACAGTGAGACCGGTCTTGACGGGATCGGGGTCTGGTTCTTTGACAGCGACCAAGGGGCGTACCCGGGAAGGTTAAGAAGCATTGAGGATCGTATGGAGCGGCAGGTTGACCGCCCTCCTTTTCAGCGGTCGCCGATGTCCCGGTCTTTTCAGGAGGAGGACCAACCCCCGGAGGAAGAAGCGGACTACGACACGCAAGGGGAAGTGGCCGAAGAGGAGACTTCGTGGGAGTCGGAACCAGGCGAGCTCGAATCGCAGGACGAGGATGTTGAAAGCGCAACCGATGCGGAGGCTGGCGGCGAAGAACTCTAAGGGCAACATTGTCCAATATTCTGCCAAGGTGGCATTCTTTTTCCGTTCTTTCCCTTACGTTTCGATTTTCCCGCTGGCTTTGTTTTTCGTCAAGTAACCGTGATTGCAGGGGTAATCTCAATTTCAATTTTTTGGCACATTTCTTTCATGATCATAGAAGTCTTGAACGTTTTTTCAATTGACAATCCATTGGTCCGGTTCCTATATTTGTGATGATTACATTGCAGAAAACAAGGGACCGATAAGGAGGTCCAAATGTGCGAATGCTGTTCCGGCGGCAAGAAGTCCAACAAGTATGAGAAGTTTGCTTTTTTGAACGACAGAGGCCATGACCATGACCATCATGACCATGACCATCATCACCATGATCACCATACTCATGATCATCCGGCCGATTCGGTGAAAGGCGGGCATGTTCATGACGAAGAGTAAGATCGGCCTGGGTCGGACCGCTCGCTTCCGGGTATGACGGACCGAGTTGCCTGAGGGACCTTGCCCGGTCTTCTTTCGCAGGGGGAAGATACCGTGTGTGAAGCGAATGCCTATCTGTTGAAAGACGGCAAGGAAGAACTGTTTCTGGAATCACTGGATACGGTTGAACCGGACGAAGACAAGCTTCGTCTGACGAGTATATTTGGAGAGCAGAAGTTCATCAAGGGCAGGATTGCCCGCCTCGCTCTGGTGGACCACAAGGTGATTATTGAAGAGTCAGAGGCGTAACCCGGAAGACCGTCCCGCAATCCCCTCAACGTTCCGATTGCAAGCAAATCTCAGCCCGTTGACTCTTTTCGTTTGGTAAGCTTGTTCAGGTTTTCTCGAGCGAATTCTATAGACGGATCGATCTGCAAGGCCAGTTCGTAGTATTCGACGGCCAGATCCTCTTCCCCCATTTCGCGATAATTGGATGCAATGTTGGCGTAGTCCACCGCAGAGCCCGGATTGATGGCGAGCACTTTGTTGAAACAACCAATCGCTGTTTCGTATTCTTTCATTTCATAATGACAATACCCCAGCAAATTGTAGACCTCGGTGCGGGTATCGTCGTATTTCTCCGCTTCTTCTAACCGTCGAATTGCCTCCCCATATCGTCCCATCTCTTTCAGACACAAAGCCATGTACGTGTAAATACTGGCCATGTCCTCCGGTTCAGGATCCAGGCCCAAGGCCTGTTCCAAATGGGTGAGACCCTCCGACGGTTTGCCTGCGGAGAGATGGCAGGATCCGAGAAAAAACTGAATATAGTATTTTCCCGGCAGCAAGGTGTCGGCCCGTTGCAGTTCGGTAATGGCCCCTTCAGGAGTGGCGTTCTGGGTCATCAACTTGGCCGAAAACATGCCGACGCTGGTACCCGTGGCCCGCTCTCGAAAATGGGCTCCCGGAATGATGGTATAGAAGGCGGGAATTCCGAGTTGCTCGTGGGTGACATCCACGACAAACACTTCCATATCTTTTTTGGCCAGGGCGGTGATACAGTTTTCCACTTCGATCCGGATATTGTCGTGGGAAAGGTCGGGAAGTTGGGACATGGTGACCATACGAGTCGATGACGTGATAAAAGAGGCCTCCTCGAGGCTTTTCAGTTTCGGCAGTCCGCTGGGGACGTACTTGGAGGCGGTATTAAAATCTCCCGCCAGCTGTGCCGTTTCCGTCAAGGCGCGATTCAAGGCCTTGACCGGACTCGGCGTGGTTCCCGCGGTCCAGACCAGCTCGCTCATTGCGGGAAACGTCACCGGGTCATACGCAAGGACGCCGATGGTGGGGATCCCCATACCCAGGGAGAAATCACGGAGGAAAAGGACCACGCCGGCATTTTGATACTTGTCAATCATCTCCCGGGCCACCGGATCGGTGACGGCGTTCGGGTCTATGCCGGGGGCATCCAGTCGATTCCGGCTTATCAGAGAAGAGACGTGCCGTTCCACCACCTCACAAACGCCCTGGCTGATCGCCTCTTCCGTACAGTTCCCCGCCGAAGGCCCGTTGAATTCGTTAATGGCGAAAAACCAGTCGAACGGGATCAGGGTCTCTTCTCGGCGGGTGAGGTTGTAAGCGGTGGTCCATTTCAGGGGGAGTTTGGAAAAGAGCCGTTCCGCCGCCGGGAGGTCTTCGGAGTCATCGTGAACGGAGCGAGCGATCGCCTCGAACGGGAGGGCTTGGTCTTTGACCTCTTCATAGGTGGCCAAGCGGAAGTGCTTCGGGTTTTGAAGAAAACTGAAAAAGCTAAACCGTTCCGCCAATTCCATAACGGCGCTGGCTTCCGATTGTTCGGGCGTACTCCCTTTGCCCATTTGTTTTTTCGTGCCGATGACCCGTGCGGCATCCTCTCCGCAGATGCTGAAATAGACGGGGATATCCAAACGCCCGTTGTCAATCCGTTTGGTCGTCTGAAGTATATCCAGGCCGACGTCCTCCACCTGTTTTTTGAACCGCCTGACGGTTTCTTCGGGGGTAAGCGTCTTGTCCTGATCGGCCGTGTACCGTTTAAAGGCGTCTTTCAGTGTCACCCTGCCCGACATGGAATGTTCCTTGTGCTTGGATCGTGCAAGATTATTTCCCTACAAACTCTCCGTCTCGAAATCGACCTTTCAGCTTGTTTCCGCCCGGCGACGTCAGGACGCCTCGGCCATGGATCTTGTTGTCCTTGAACTCTCCCTTATACTTGACTCCGTCCGGGCGAACCAGAATACCCTCTCCGTTCAGCTGGTCATCCCTGAACTCGCCGACATACTTGGCCCCGTCGGCAGAGATCAAGGTGCCTTCTCCCCAACGCTCGCCGTTCTTAAATTCCCCCATATACTTGGCCCCATCGGCGTAGACAAACGTCCCCTTCCCATTTCGGCAGTTTCCCTCAACGCACTCTCCAGAAGAGTCGCCGACTCCAAGAATCAGGATGGACAATAGGGTGATCATGCACAATGTCAGTCTCATTTTCCTGCCTCCTCTTGTTTTCAAACCGTGGCACGACGCCGTATACGCCCTGTCAATCCCATTACGCTTCCATTCCGGGGTGGGCAACGACGCCCCACATTAGGTCATCGGGGTAATAACGATGTTCACCCGGCGGTTTTCCGCAGCGACGGAAGAGATCGGTTGACCTTCACCAAACCCTACGGTCTGGATTCGGCCGGGGGCCACACCCTGCTGTACGAGGGCGTTCTTCACTGCTTCCGCCCGCCGTTCCGATAGCTGTTGGTTGTAGATTTCCGAACCGGTGGAGTCCGTATGGCCCTCAACGCGAATCATGGTTTGGGGATACCGGTTCAACACCTTGGCCACCCGGGACAGTTCACCGTAGCCTCCCAGGTTCAAGGTGGCGGAATCGAAATCGAACATCACCCCGGATTTAAAGGTTGCCGTCAGTACGTCCTGCGTACGTTGGATGTTGGCCGCCTCACTGGCCGCCAGCGCTGTCCGGAGTTCCTGTTCCTGCCGGTCCATGTAACGGCCCACTTGGTGTCCGGTCAGGCCCCCTACGGCGGCGCCGATTCCGGCGCCGAGCAAAGTGGCCTCCGTATCCTTGCCGATGACCTGTCCCAGGATGGCTCCGCCGGCGGCCCCGATCAGGGTGCCGGTCTTCATGCCCCTTTGTTGATGCGTAGGGCCGGCACAAGAAATCATGCACAGCACCACTGTCAGAATCAAAACAGCTGGAACCGCCTTTTTCATCGTATACCTCCTTCCGTCGGTTACGGGTACCCTTATATCATGTCTCGGAGCCTGTCGGAGAACTCCCATTTTCGCTCAAAGTCGCGCAACCGGGAGTTTGCCGACAGGCTCCCAGGATCCCTTGATTGTTTGCCAAAGCAACCTGGTCTTTGCGCCAGGTGGAAACGCGAGGAACAAAGCGCCAAGCCTTTCCTTTTGACTCTTATCTGTTCTTGTGGTGAATTGCAATCCTTCATCTGTTCCGCCGGCGGGCTATGTCAGCCCGACGACGCGGTCAAACATAGATAAAAAAAGGGGCGTCAAGGGGACGCTTTCCGACCCCTTGTGCCCCTTGAGAAAATGAGCTCCCAACGCCTGACTATTTGACGTGACACTGACTACAGGATATGGGTCCGGTCGGTTTCCCTTCCATTTTAACCCGCTTATGACAGCCCTGACAATTTTCGTGGAGGGCTTCGTAGTGAAACTGAGCGATTTTTTCCGCGTCGCTCATACTTCTTCGCTCATCCGGTGAAGGTTTGTCTTTGTTGTGACATTCCTGGCATTTCTGTACCGGGTCCCCTTCCTTCCAGACGTTTTTTCCATCTTCATATACATGATGGCAGTCCTTGCAGGCGATGTTGTAGTCTTCCGCATGTTTCTTGTGGGTAAAAGTGACGATCGGTTTCCTGTGGGTTTCATAGACGGTAGAGTTCATTTCCACTCTGTCCGGCACATCGGCCGCATAGAGTGCCGAAACGATTGTCAAGATACCCGCTGAAATCAAACTGAGTGTAAGGGTACTCTTTTTCATGGATCTTCCTAACCTCCTTTTCAAATACATGTCTTACGATTCAGGTTTTATCTGCGGCAGGATCAAAAGAATGATCTCGCCAAGTTTCCTATCTCCAGTGCCGTCTGTGCCACCTGCCATGTTTGTCCCACCTCCAGGGCTTACCATGGTGTCCATAGGGGAGGGGGCGAACCTCGCGAATCTCCCGGACCGTTTCCCGGTGATAGTAAATCACCCGGGTTTGCGGGTAGACAGTGACCGGCGGAGGAACATGGGAGTATGTCGGTCGACCGCATCCGGCATAGGCTGGTTGATCATACCCGCCACAGGCCTGGGCCAGTGCATTTCCCACCAGCACAGCACCCAGTCCGATGGCGATCCCCTCCCATCTGTGCCGCTGCTTCGATCCGGCCCGCGCACTGTCTGTTACGAGGAGCGGTATCAAGATGGTTACTACGATCAGGATCGTGCCGATTCTCTTGCACATGTTTCACCTCCCCGGGCTCGGTGCGAGTTACGCCTGCTTGATCCACGAGGACAACCGATGACCCAGTGTGTCGTCCTCGGCGGGTCCCGCCTCCTCCGTCATGTCGCTTTCGGAAAACCAGAGGATCGTTTCGTGAGACTCGGGCGTCTGTAAGATCATGACCGATTGAACGGGTCCCTGAAACGACTTGACGATGGCGCTCGGCCTGGTTTCCGGGGCAGGGCGTCCGAAAAGCGTCAACACAAACAACGCCACTGCCGCAGCCGCCGCGAGGGCGGGTACGTACATCCGTTTGGAGGAGAAGAGGCCGGCGGGCAGGAGGGGGAGCCGACGAACCGGCGGTCCGCCTGCCCGGATTTTCCGTTCCCCCCGTCGGTACGTCTGAAGCCTCGTTTCCACTTCCTGAAAGTCGATTTCTGCAACTCCTTTTTCGACGCCGCTTTGCAGCAGGGAAGAGAACCGACGGTGTTCCGCCAGAGCGCGACGGCAATCCGAACACTTTTCCAGGTGTGCCGTGACGATCCGCCGTTCCCTATCGGACACCTCTCCGTCCGTAAAACGGCTCAACAGCTCTCCGTCGCAATTTTCAGGTGTTCTTCCCATCGACAGTGCCGTCCTTGTTTCAGTCTTTGATGGGTTAGACACCGAAAAATCGAAAAAACTCACAAGAAATTGTAGTGGCAAAATAAAAACAGGTACGTAGGAGCCGTCGGAGAACTCCATGCGGGCGATTTTGCTCGTTTTTCAAAAAGATTTCCCGGCGAGGCTGAGCGTTACGAAACGCCAATTGTTTGCGGCGCTTCGCGGAATTCTGGCGTTTCAGGGAAAGGAGCGCAAAAAGTCAAAAACGATCAAGCGGAGCGAAGCGTGGCGTTTTCCGACAGGCTCCCAATGGGTTCCATCACCATCGGGCAGGCAAGACTCCATGGCGAGACGTATCGGTAGGCACCGGTCAATGAGACGCTGAAATCCGGAAAAGCAGGGTACCCGTTTCGTGTCGGGGCCCGCCCACGGTAATACTCCCTTGATTCAGTAACTGGACGACCGTTTGAAAGATCTCTTTCTTTCCCTTTGCGATCCGAAGCCCGAGTTCGATTCTGTCGTTGGCGGTTCCTTTCGGAGTGACCCGGAGTATCCGGTCTCCCGGTAAGGCGGCTTCCCCGGTCTCTCCTTTTTTCAACGTCATTTCGTCTTCGCCAAGGAGTCGATACGAAGAATAGCGGAAGACGGACTTCAACTCTTCGATGAGGGGAGAAAGCCGCGAATCGACATGTGTTCCTTCTTCGGAAGCCTGGATGGTCTTGACGACCACATGTATCCGGTTTTCGGCCGTTGCCGAAGGAACTATCCCCCCAATCAACAATAAGCCGATGCCTATGCCTGCCAACGCCTTCCATCTCATCATCATGCATCCCTTTCGCAGATAAAGGTTCCGTTCCCTGTAACCGTTTCTATTCCTTTTCTTGACCCAAAAAGGGTTTCATAGACGCTTTCAGTTTTTTCCGTGCGTTGAACAGCCGAGAACTGACCGTTCCTTTGTTGATCCGCAATACCCGGCTGATCTCTTCGTAGGAGAGACCTTCCACCTCCTTGAGAACAAATACGCTTCGATGTTCCTCCGGCAACGCCTTCAACGCCCGCTGAAACTGATTTTCCAATTGCTCCGCTTCGTGGACGGCGTCCGGTTCGTGGCGTTCATCTCTCAACGCATGGTCCGCGGCACGGTCATCGGATTCAAGGGAAATATGGAACCGTTTCAGACGGCGTTTCCATCGCCGTTTCCAGTTTAAACTCAGGTTGACCGTAATACGATACAGCCAGGTGGCAATGCCGGCATCGCCACGGAATGTCTGGATGTTCTGCAATGCCTTTAGAAAGGTTTCTTGGACGATGTCCAGGCTCTCTTCCCGATCCTGGGTCATTCCATAGGCGATTCCAAAGAGCCGTCCTTGATAGTTTCGTACCAAGGCGGAAAAGGCTTCCTCGTCTTTGCGTTTCAATGCGGCGACCAGCGCCGCCTCGTCGGAAAATCGTTTGTCTCTGTCGGCAGGCACTGTCTATTGGCCCCAGCGTTTTTCGATGTCCCGGCACATACCGGGTAGGCACCTTCGATGCGGCTAAAAGAGCGTATAAATGAATGGGGCCACGGCGCTCGTTTCCGTAAAGACAATGAGTCCACCGAGCAGCAACAGTGCCACCAAAATGGGAAGCAGCCAATACCGCTTTCGGAGTCTAAGAAATTCCCAAAACTCTATGAGAATCGATTTGTTTCCCATACATTCTCCTCAGTATCTCTTCAGGAAGCGCTCTTTCGGTTGAGCCGGCTCCTCTCTGGGCACCCAGTAAGAAGTGCGGCCCTTGTCGGGTCGAACGGCAATGGGTCGACCCCCGAAGACCCGTTTCAGGAGCCCTCCCGGAGTGATCACCAGGTAGTATGCCAGCACCAACACGCTGGTGGTCACCACTTTCCCAATGAAGTGGCCCACTTTCAACCAGAGCCGGTAGACCGGCCTCAACGGTTGCGGCAGCAGGAACAAGGCGAATCCCAGGGCGCCCAGCACTCCCCCCAAGTAGGTCGGTATCGGCCGGCCCAGCCAGAGCCCAAGCCCCAGTAAGGTTCCGAAAAAGACGACGGCAATCAGCCCGAACCGTCGGATCTCCTTCGTCTCAGTCGAGTTCAAAGGCATCCAACCACCCCTCTTCCTCTTTCCAAACCGGCTGGTCCTCTTTGTAAAGGATACAATCTTCCATGACGAGTACGTCCATGTCGGTGCGCATAAAACACCGATAGGCGTCTTCCGGGGTGCAAACGATCGGTTCTCCCCGGACATTAAAACTGGTGTTCACGATCACCGCACACCCGGTCAGTTTTTCAAATGCCGAGATGATGTCATGGTAGTCCGGTTTGAACCGTTTTCCCACGGTTTGCAGGCGTGCCGAATAGTCCAGATGGGTGACGGCGGGAATGTCGCTCCGTTTGACCTTGAGCCGATCGAGCATCGGTGTATTCTCATCCCAATGTTGCGGCAAGCGTCTCGATTCCTGGACTTGCGCCACCAGCAACATATACGGGCTGGGTCGGTCGATGTCAAAGTATTCGCTCGTCTTTTCCTCGATCACCGACGGGGCAAAGGGCCTGAAGGATTCCCGATACTTTATCTTGAGATTCATGACGCTTTGGGTGTCTTGCCTCCTGGCGTCGCCGAGGATGCTCCTGGCGCCCAGGGCCCGGGGGCCGAATTCCATGCGACCGGCCATATAGCCTACGATGCGTCCCTCCGCAATGTGGCGGGCGATAATCGTGGCCCGATCCGGCCCATGCAGATGGCGGTAGGGATATCCGCCCCGGTCCAGAAAGGCCATGATCGATTCGTTTGAGAAGCGGGGGCCGAGATAGGATCCTTCCTGACCATCCCCATCGGAAGGGGGTACGCGGTCTCGACCCATGTAGCGATGCCAGACGCTCAACGCGGCGCCGAGGGCGCCGCCGGCGTCTCCGGCGGCGGGTTGTATCCAGAGATCTTCGAACGGGCCTTCTCTCAGCAAGCGACCGTTGGCCACACAATTCAGGGTAACGCCACCTGCCAGGCAGAGGAATCGTTGCCCCGTTTCCTGAAATACCTGGACGGCCATTTTCATAAGGACTTCCTCTATCACGACCTGTACGCTGGCCGCAATGTCCATCTCTCTTTGGGTAATTTCACTTTCCGGTTTTCTTCTGGGTCCCCCGAAGAGCTTTTCCAATCTCCGGTTGGTCATGCGCAATCCGCCCAGGAAATCGAAATAGGACATATTGAAGCGAAGCGAGCCGTCGTCCTTAACGTCGATCAATTCGCTGTAAATGAGATCCTTGTAACGGGGACGCCCGTAGGGGGCCAGTCCCATGAGTTTGTATTCGCCCGAATTGACCTTGAATCCCGTAAAGTAGGTGAAGGCGGAAAAAAGCAGGCCCAGGGAATCGGGGAAATGAAGCTCTTGTAAAAGCCGGATTTCCTTTCCGCTCCCCGTACCATAGCTGGCGGTGGCCCATTCGCCCACCCCGTCCACGGTGAGAATGGCGGCTTCTGTAAACGGGGAGAGGTAAAAGCAGGAGGCCGCGTGGGCTTCATGATGCTCGGTGAACAGCACGTCTTTGGTGTAACCGATCTCTTCTTCGATGATTTTCTGCACATGCAATCGCTTCCCCAGCCATCTCGGCATGGCCTGAAGCCATGAATGAAGGCCCCGGGGAGCCACGGTGAGGTACGTTAGGAGGAGTCGTTCAAAGGTCAGAAGCGGTTTGTCATAGAAGGCGACGTAGGACAGGTCATCTACCTGGATGCCCGCCTCCTCGAGGCAATAGGCAACGGCATGTTTGGGAAATCGGGGATCGTGCTTCTTTCTGCTGAAGCGTTCCTCCTGGGCGGCCGCCCGGATTCGCCCGTCTTCCAGGAGACAGGCCGCGCTGTCGTGATAGAAACACGAAATGCCGAGTATATAGGTTTTGGCCATCGTTACAACCGCAATTGAGCGTAAACAAAACGAGATCGAGTCGCCATGATCGATCTCGGACATTGAACCCTTTTCACAGGGACGGCAAGAGTGACTTGGGAATCTGCGACAGTGGACGGTGACTTCCGTCTTTTGCCGACAACGACGGCGTTTCGATCGGCCAGTCGACGGCCAGTGAAGGGTCCGACCATAGGAGACCGAAGTCGTCGTCGGGTGCATAAAAATCGGTGCATTTATACATTACGTCCGCCCGATCACTCAATACGCAAAACCCATGGGCAAATCCTTCGGGAATGAACAACTGTCGTTTGTTCGATTCGGAAAGACGGGTTCCCACCCACTGCCCGAAGGTGTCCGATCCATGCCGAATGTCCACGGCCACATCGAAGATTTCTCCCGTCAGCGCGTAAACCAGCTTTGCCTGAGGGTGTCGCAGTTGATAATGCAGTCCTCGAAGGACATTTCGGACGGAATGGGAATGATTGTCCTGAACAAAGGTCCCGGTAATACCGCCTTCGTGGTACTTCCGACGATGGTAGGTTTCCAAAAGGAATCCCCGGTCGTCCCCGAACACATCCGGTTGGACGATGATGACGCCGGGCAGGGCCGTTTCAGTAAATGTCAGAGACATCCCCTACGTCTCCGTTTTCAATAATATCGGAAAGATACTTGCCGTAGTCGTTTCGCAGCTCCGTGGCCAGGATTCTCAACTGACTTTCTCCGATGAACCCGAGTCGATAAGCGATCTCTTCCACGCAGGCGATCTTAAGTCCCTGGCGGCGCTGAATCGATTTCACGAAGTCCGAGGCCTGCTGCAGGGAATCGTGGGTCCCTGTGTCCAGCCAAGCGAAGCCCCGGCCCAGCAATTCCACGGAAAGCTTTTGCCGTCGTAGATATTCCAGATTGACGTCCGTAATCTCCAGTTCCCCCCGCCAAGACGGGGTGAGCGTTTCGGCGATGGCGACCACATCGTTGTCATAGAAGTAGAGCCCGGGCACCGCATACCGGGACTTCGGTTCCTCCGGTTTTTCCTCGATACCGGTCACCTTGCCGTCCCGATCAAAGGTGACCACCCCGTAGCGTTCCGGGTCTTGAACCGGATAACCGAAAATGATGCCGCCCTCTTCGAGGTTGGCGCATCGTTTGAGGATTTCGGGCAACCCGTGGCCGTAGAAGAGGTTATCTCCCAGAATAAGCGCCACAGAGTCGCTGCCGATAAAGTCTTTTCCGATAATAAATGCCTGAGCCAGACCCTCGGGACGGGGTTGTTCCGCGTAAGACAAAGAAAGTCCCAGACGGGAACCGTCCCCGAGAAGGGCCTCAAACCGCGGCAAGTCTTCCGGGGTGGAGATAACGAGAACCTCTCTGATGTGCGCCAACATGAGGATGGAAAGGGGATAGTAAATCATCGGTTTGTCGTATACGGGCATGAGCTGTTTGCTCACCACCCAGGTAATCGGGTAGAGGCGGGTTCCCGAGCCCCCTGCCAGTATGATGCCTTTCACGCGTTCACTCCTTCACGTTCAAACTCGGAACCGAACTCCAATCCCCGGTTCATGCTGCCGGAAACGTATCCTTCCAGGTCCACGGTGACATGGTGAAAGCCAATGTCTCTCAGTCGGGTGACCAGGCGTTTTCTCAGATCGGCACTCCCCATCCTGGCCATGCCCGCTTCGTCCAGTTCCAACCGAGCGATCGTTTCATGGTGCCGTACCCGGCATCCTTGCAGGCCCATGCTCAACAGAACGGTTTCCGCCCGGTCAACCATTTGCAGTCGTTCCGGGGTTATGGTGGTACCGTACGGGATTCGGGTGGCCAGGCAGGCATTGGACGGCCGATTCCAGCGGTCGAGTCCCATTTCTTCCGCCAGGGACCTGACCGCGGCCTTGTCCATTCCCGCCTCGACGAGGGGGGCGCGGACCCCCATCTCTTGCGCCGCCCTCATTCCCGGGCGATAGTCGCCTAGGTCATCCAGGTTGGCCCCGTGAACCACTTGTCGGATTCCCGCCTCCTCGGCGATTTGCGAAAGTGTGTGGAAAAGATGCCGTTTACAATGATAGCATCGGTCTTTCCGGTTGGCGGTGAACTCGGGAAGGGTCATTTCCCTGGATGGAAAGAGAAGGTGACGCACCTTCTTTTCCCGGACGAAAGCCTCTGCCTGATCCAATTCCCAACGGGGATGGATATCCGATACGGCGG
>Ga0207797_1000492_pt1 | contig 30470 bp, 22 predicted proteins | sample PRCRCaboRojoPR_6_FD_187275 | JGI IMG/M metagenome (GOLD analysis project Ga0207797, IMG submission 187275) | Marine sediment microbial community from Cabo Rojo, Puerto Rico - PR CR 10% Liquid 1 (SPAdes) | ecosystem: Environmental > Aquatic > Marine > Coastal > Sediment | place: Cabo Rojo, Puerto... | reverse complement strand
GCGATCTGGATTGGGAGGCCCCCAAAGCAACGTTGCTCAACTTCCTCGCCCGGGGCGCCATGGACGGCCTCCTGCTGGCGGGCATGCCAATGGACGAGGAGATCGCCGAAGAACTGGAAACGCTGGGCGCTCCGGTCGTCCTGGTCGGGTCGAAGTGGCCCGGGATGGACTCTTTTTACTGGGAGGAAGAGCCGGGCGCCCGAATGGCCACCAAGCACCTGATCGAGCAGGGCCATTCGCGCATCGGCATGATTACCACACCGCACAAGAACCGCATCCGGGACGCGCGGGTCCACGGCTACCGGCAGGCGCTGGAGGCGGCGGACATTGAATTCGACGAGTCGCTCATCGCGTACGGACGCACCCGCAAGCACGACGGGTTCAGTGAGGAAGCCGGATACGAGGCGATGGAAGACCTGCTCCAGGTGGAGCCGCGCGTGACCGCCGTCTTTGCAAGCAGCGACGTGCAGGCCATCGGCGCCTGGCAAGCAATCCGCAAGGCGGGGCACAGCGTGCCGGACGACTACGCCCTGGTTGGCTACGACGATATCAAGATGAGCCGGTTTATCGGTCTCACCAGCGTGGCCCAGAACATGCACGACGTGGGCGAGGACGCCACCGACGTGCTGCTGGATCGCCTCCGCGGCGCGGGCAGCGATGAGGCCGTGTCCCGCCTCGTAAAGCCCGACCTTCAAGTGCGCAAATCGAGCGTGAAGAGCCCGTAAGTCCCCCTGCTGGCTGGTTTTGCCGACAGCCGTCGTCTACCTTGCACGGGAGCCCTTCTCGCCACCTGCCCCGGTACGCATGGACCGATCGCTGATCCAGGAGCACCTCGACCGCACCCTCCGCCGCACCGACTTCTCCCGTCTCGGGACCCGCTACGAGGGAAAGGTACGTGACACCTACCGCCAAAATGGGCGCCTGATTCTGGTTACCACCGACCGAATCTCGGCGTTCGACCACGTCCTGAACCAGACCATTCCGTTCAAAGGGCAGGTCTTGAACCAGACGGCCGCGTTTTTCTTCGACGCCACGGCGGACGTTGTGCCGAACCACGTCGAGAGCATCCCGGACCCGAACGTCACCGTGGCCACGGCCTGCACGCCAATCCCGATCGAGTTCGTCGTGCGCGGCTACCTGGAAGGACACGCCTGGCGCGAGTACAACGCCGGCCGACGCACCCTCTGCGGCCAGGCCTTGCCCGACGGCCTGCGACAGGGACAGGCCCTCCCGGAGCCGATCCTTACTCCCGCCACGAAGGCCGAGGAGGGACACGACGAAGACATCACCCGTGCGGAGGCCGTCGCGCGCGGGCTGATCGATGAGCGAACCTTCGACCAGCTCGAAGAGTGGGCGCTTGCGCTCTTCGAACGCGGGTCGGAAATGGCTGCCGACCAGGATCTCATCTTGGTCGATACGAAGTACGAGTTCGGACGGACCGACGACGGCAACCTGGTCCTAATCGATGAGGTGCACACACCCGACTCGTCGCGCTACTACTTCCGCGACGGATACGAGAAGCGGCTCCGCGAAGGGGCCTCACAGCCGCAGCTCTCCAAAGAGTTCGTGCGCGAATGGCTCATGGAGCACGACTTTCAGGGCAAAGCCGGACAGACGCTCCCAGATCTCCCCGACGCCTTCCGCGTGACGGTGGCGGAGCGCTATATCGAGTTGTACGAGCGCGTGACCGGATCGGCGTTTGACCCCGATCTCCACCCCGATCCGGCACAGCGAATTCGCGCTGCCCTAACAGCGCTGCCCTAACAACGGACGGAGCGTAACCGAACGCAGACGTATTGGCGCGGCGAGCGAAGAGCAGAGTCAGTGCGCGTAGGCATCCGGCCGTCGATCGCCGAGCGTGTCGTTGTACGCGTTGATGCGACGGTTGCGTGCATCATGCGGATCGAATTCGGCGACGCCCATCTCGTCCCGATCGCGGCGGGCTTGCACGAGCACCTCGCCCGTTGGATCACAGATTTCGCTCAGCCCGATGAAGGTCAGCGTCTCGCCGTTCTTCTCCTCCCGACCGTACCGGTTGCACGTGATCGTAAACACGTGATTCTCGCGGGCGCGCACCGGCATCGCGTCCGGGCAGTACGGCAACACCAGGTTGCTGGGGTGGGCAATGACGTCGGCGCCGTTCAGGGCGAGCGACCGCGCCGCTTCCGGGAAGTACCAGTCGAAGCACACCATCACGCCCAGCTTGTACTGCGTCCCGTCGCGCGTCTCGCACGGGACGACCGGAAACCCGAGGTTGCCGGGCGCGAAGTGGGTGGTCTCCTCGTAGTACAGGTGCACCTTGCGGTAGGTATGTACCTCCCCGCTCGGATGCACCACAGCGGCACTGTTGTAGAGGTCGACCCCGTCGGATTCGGCGATTCCGGCCACGAACGTCGCGCCCGTGTCTGCACTCCACGCCCGCAGACGCTGGGTGGTGGGGCCGTCTGGGATCGGCTCCGCAACCTCGCGAACATCCGCCGTCGAGTGAAAGAAGTAGCCGGACGTGAAGAGCTCCGGAAGGACGACCAGATCGGCATCGATCGGCGACAGCAACGACTCGACCTGGGCCAGGTTGCCGGCGACGTTCAGGTAGTCCGGGTTGAATTGAAGAAATGCAGCCTTCACGACAGGTCGAGGCCGACGAGGAGAACGCACTGAAATCCACTCCTATGTCTGTGCGGGGTCAACGAGGAGGCCCTCCAGTCCACCACGAAGACGACGTTCCGCACAAACATAGGACAGGACGGATCGCCTCTCGTGAGCAGCGAGAGACATTCCGTGTGGATTGTCCACAATGTAGATGGCGGGTACGGAGGATATCAAGACAGAAGGTCGCATCCCGGGGCAGCGGACGCTTGCTATGCTGCGAGGTTCTCGAGGGCATCGAGAATCGCGTCGAAGTCGGGCTGCTTGCCGGCATTGTCGAGGACTTCGGCGTACTGAACGACGCCCTCTGCGTCGATCACAAATGCGGCCCGTTTGGAGATGCGATCGAGATTCATGGGCGTGAAGTCCTGGTTGTACTTCGCCCCATAGAGCTGGCTCACGTCGGCATCGTGATCGCTGAGGAGCGGAAAGGAGAACTCGTTGTCCTGCCGGAACGCGTCGAGCACGAACGGGGAGTCCGTGGAGATGCCGACGACTTCGGCGGGCCCGAAGGACGGCAGGTCGTTGTTCACGCGGTTGAGTTCCGTCGTGCAAACGCTGGTGAACGCCCCCGGAAAAAAGAGAAGAACGACCGGGGCACCGCGATGCTCAGAAAGGCGCCAGGACTCCATGTCGGTCGTGTAGAGCTCAAAGTCTGGGGCGGTCTCGCCAACGGCAACGTGCGGAGCGGAGGAGGGCATGCGTTGTGGGGGAAGCAGGTGGTGGAAAAGAGCGAAGCGGACCGAACCCCGCCGTGCTCACTGGAAGCGGATGGAACGCACCGGTTCGATGCGGGCAGCCACCCGCGCCGGAATATAGGCGGCCAGTGCGCACAACAGGATCGAGACCGCGCAGACCAGAACGAAGTCTCCCGGGTTGAGTTCGATCGGCGCGGTTTTCATGTAGTAGGCCTCCGCCGGGAGCGGAATCAGGTGGAACGTTTGCTGGATGCGCCCCAGCGCGAACGCGAGTCCGGCGCCAAGCGCCGTGCCGACGATGCCGATAAGCGTTCCGAGGGCAAGAAACATCCGTCGCACGAGCTGACTGGACGCGCCAAGGCTCATCAGGACGCCAATCTCGCGGGTTTTCTCAAGAATCATCATCAGAAGCGTCCCCACGATGTTGAAGGCGGCGACGATCACGATGACCCCAATCACGAGAGGAACGATGCCCTCCTGCAAATTTACCCAGGCAAAAAGGCCGGCAAACTGTTCAAAGATGGTGCGGGCGGCCACGGGAAACTCGAAGGTGCTCTCGATGCGCGCCGCAATCGAGTCGATGCGGGCCGTGTCGTCCACCGTAACGTCGAAGTGGCTCACAGACGTCTCGGGCACTCCCAGGAGAGATCGGGCCGTGCCGATGTCCGTAAAGACGTACACGTCGTCGAGCAGTGTGAGCGACGTTTCGTAGATGCCCGCAACGCGAAATTGCTCGACACGCGGTCGACGAATCTGGAGGTCCTGCTGCTGGGAGGACCGGCGCAGGGAGAAGGCAGTCACCGTGGAGCCGACCGTCAGGTCGAGGCGGTCTGCGAGCGACTGGCCGACCACCAGGGACGGGTGCTCCGGACCGGCGGCGAGTTGAAACGACCCCGCCACCGTCCGCCCTTCCAGGTACGGAGGGAGGGCATCGGTGCCGAGAACGATGACCCCGTCGATGGCCGCAGAGGATCGGCGCAGCAGGGCAAAATCCTCCACCACCGGTGCGGCGCGCTGCACCCCTTCCATGGCACGCAGGCGCTGTTGCTTATCCGGCGCGGCCTCTAGGCCTTCCTCCTGCAGGAAGCTGTGCACCTGAATGTGAGCGCCAAAGCCGATGATCTTGCTTTCGATCTCTTGGCTGAAGCCCCGCACAATCATGAGCGCCAGCAGCAACGCCCCAACGCCCAGCGCCACGCCGCCTATGGCCACGTAGGTGATGAACCGCAGGAAGCTCTGTCCTTCGGCTCGCCCCTCCGCGCCGGTGAGGTAGCGGAACGCCATAAATGGTTCGAAGCGGGACGGCACAGGACGGAGAAATCGAGGAGGAACGCCAGTCGATCAGGAACGCCTCAACCCTCAATCGCAGAAACAGTTCGGCCGGTTACGCGCCGCAGGGGGACGAACAACCGAGGGGGTCTGACGTAATTTCTCGCTGGAAGCGGTTCTCGATTTGCACACCCTGCTACGTTCCGATCACCAGCCCCGACCTTCCATGAACAACGCATACAGCACCACTCCACCACCGGCGAACGAACCGACGCTCTCGTACGCGCCTGGGTCTGACGAGCGCGCTTCGGTCAAGGCGAAACTGAAGGAGCTGCGCAGCCGAACCGTGGAGGTTCCGGCGTTCATCGGGGGCGAGGCGGTGTATACGGGCACCACCTCGCGCATCGCGCCTCCGCACGACCACCGGCACACCCTCGGCACTGTACATCAGAGCGGAGCCGACGAAGTGGACCGTGCCATCGACGCGGCCCTGAAGGCAAAGGCCGAGTGGGCGTCGATGGACTTTGCAGACCGCGCCGCCATTTTCTTGCGTGCCGCCGATCTTTTGTCGGGGCCGTATCGGGATACGCTCAACGCGGCAACCATGCTCGGCCAGGGCAAAAACATCCACCAGGCCGAGATCGACGCGGCGTGTGAGCTGATTGACTTCCTGCGGTTCAACGTTCATTTCGCGGAGCAGATCTACCGGCAGCAGCCAAACAGCTCCGACGGCGTGTGGAATCAGATGCAATACCGGCCGCTGGAGGGGTTCGTGCTGGCCGTCACCCCCTTCAACTTCACGGCGATTCAGGGCAACTTGCCCACGGCGCCGGCGCTCATGGGCAATACCGTTTTGTGGAAGCCCGCGTCGCGCTCGGTGTATTCCGCCTACTTCACGTACAAGGTGCTGGAAGAGGCCGGTCTGCCTCCCGGCGTGATCAACATGCTTCCGGCCGACGACGGGGCGGCCGTCGGCAACCCCGCGCTGGCGTCCAAACATTTCGCCGGACTTCACTTCACCGGATCGGTGGAAACGTTCAATCACCTCTGGCAAACGATCGGCGAGAACCTGGACCGCTACACCACCTACCCGACCATTGTCGGGGAGACCGGGGGCAAAGACTTCATCATGGCACATCCGTCGGCCGATGTCGAGCGCGTGGCGACGGCCGTCGTTCGGGGAGCGTTCGAGTATCAGGGCCAGAAGTGCTCGGCGGCGTCCCGCCTCTACATGCCGGCCTCACTCTGGCCGGACGTGCGTGCCGAAATCTTCGCGCAGCTCGACCGCGTGAACGTCGGCCCGCCGGAGGACTTCACCAACTTCGCCAACGCAGTGATCGATCAACGGGCGTTCGACACGATCGTCGGGTACATCGAACAGGCGCAGGAAGACGATGACGCCAAGATCATCCGTGGCGGGGAGTTCGATGACTCTACCGGCTACTTCATCGAACCCACCATCATCCAGGCGCTGGAGCCGAAGCAGACCACGATGCGCGAGGAGATCTTCGGTCCGGTTACCACGGTGTACGTCTATCCCGATGCCGAGTACGAGGACACGCTCGACCTTCTGGACGAAACGTCGCCGTACGGCCTCACAGGCTCGATTTTTGCCACCGACCGCACCGCCATCCGCACTGCCTCCGATCGCCTGGAGCAGGCCGCCGGCAACTTCTACATCAACGACAAGCCGACCGGCGCTGTCGTCGGCCAGCAGCCCTTTGGCGGAGCGCGGCGCTCGGGCACGAACGACAAGGCCGGCTCGGTCCTGAATCTGATGCGCTGGGTCTCCCCGCGGGCCATCAAAGAAACGATGGATGCTCCCACGGACTTTGAATACGCCTGGCATCAGCCCGACGCCGAGGGCGAGTTGTCTGCCGAAGAGATTCTCGCTGCGGATGCCGAGCAAGTGGCGGCCTAGCCACCCACCGCGCCGCAACCCGTGCCGCGTTCCGATGACCGACGACCCACTGTGCCATGGACGACGCTTCGGCGTCCGAAATCAAAGCCCTCGTCCGTCTGCTTGACGATCCGGACGGCCAGGTGCAAGAAACCGTGCAATCGCGTCTCGATACCCTCGGGCGCGACGCACTGCCGACGTTGCGACAAATGCGGGACGAAGTGGCCGATGAAACCACCCGCGATCGGATCGACGAGGTGGTGCATCGCATTCACCTGGGCGATGTGGAGCAGGCCTGGAACACGATCCTGACGCAGGATGAGGTGAACCTGGAGCGCGGGGCGTTCGTGCTGGCGTTGTATCGGTTTCCGCAGCTGGATATTGGGGCGTACCAGCAGCAGCTCGACACCTTCGCCCAGAAGATCCGTCCCGACATCCGGGCGCTGGAAGGACCGGAGCGAGCCCTTCGTCTCGCGGAGTTCATGACCGACGAGCTTGGCTTTGAAGGAAATCGCGAGCGCTACTACGACCCAAACAACAGCTACCTCAACCGCGTCATGGACCGGCGCCTCGGCATCCCGATTAGCCTGTCGGTGCTGTATGTGCTGCTGGGACAGCGTCTCGATATGCCGGTGTGCGGCGTCAATATGCCAGCCCACTACCTGGTCAAGTATGCCGACCGGCAGCATGAACTCTTTCTCGACGTGTTCAACGGCGGGGACCCGATTGCCAAAGAAGACTGCGTCCGCTTCCTGCTAAAAGCTGGAATCCGTCCGCTTCCCTTTTACTTCCAATGCGCCGAGCCCAAAGACACCTTGCTCCGCATGGTCCGTAATCTTCTGGCCATCGCCGAGGATTCTCACCAGGAGCAGACGGCAGCCGAGCTTACGCGGCTGATTGCTCCGCACGATCCCAATGTAGACTTGGATGAGGCGAACCAGTAAACGCTGTACCTCCAGCGTCGGCCCTTCCATGAGCCTGAAGCCCCGTGAAGCTTTCCTTCCATAGCATTCACCACCCTGAGGGCCTGCCCCCGTCGCACGTGGTGGGCCACGCACTGGTTCGCCCCGTGGCTGCCTGCGTCGTGCCCGTCATGATTGCCGCCACCGTAGCGGTACTGCAGTGGACATCGGCGTGGCCGTTCTTTTCGGTCGGGCTCCCGATCGCTCTCGGGATCGCCAGTCTGTGGACGCATTTTGACCTGCGCCGAAAGCCTGCGGTGCTCCACCTTCGCCCCGGGCAGGCCGCCATTCAGAGCGTCTATGATGTGATGCGCGACCGGTCTCTTGATTGGCGGCCGCTGCTCGACGCACGGCTGTCCCACTCGAAAGTCAACCTCACGCTCGGCCTCAGTACCCTCACCATCGAGCGATCAACCTGGCCGGAATTCGACGCCGTGCAGGATGCTGTGCGAGACATGCGCCACGCCGAGCAGGCCGTTTCCTATCGCGGATAACCTCTACCCACACCTCAGCTGAGCGATGGAGTCTTCACCGAATGACCCCGCATCCAACGCCACGGCGGACCGTTCCGCCGCCGGATCGACGACGGCGACCGGGAACTACTGGGACTTCTGCCCGAACTGTGGCCATCGTCTGCAGAACCGGGGCTGCAAGTACCGCTGCCCCGACTGCCACTACTACATGTCCTGCAGTGATTTCGACCAGTAGTTTTTTGTTTTTGCAATAACGGTTTATTATCTGATCGACCTTCCCGTACTGACCGCCGGCACTTGTGATAGAAATCGACCCTGACGCCCCGACCTCCGTCCGCAATCAGCTGGCCGAACAGCTCCGATACTTGATCGCGCGGGGTGAGTATCAGGTCAACGATCCTCTTCCGTCAACCCGCACGCTGGCAGACCAGCTCGACATTTCGTTTCACACGGTCCGGAAGGCCTACAAGGTACTGGAAAACGATGGCCTGTTGGAGTCCAAACGCGGGAGCGGGTACACCGTCAAAGAGCGCACCCCGCTCGGCAAGAGGGAGCGCATGGAGCGAGGGGCCCAGGTTGTTCACGAGATGCTGCAGCGCCTCATCGGTTTTGGCCTCAGTGACGCCGAAATTGAATCGCTAATCCAGGAGCAGGGCGCGTTGCTGGATCATCTCAGCGTCCAACGCAAGCTTGTCTTGACCGGCACCTGCTCGGAGATCAACGAACTGTGTGCCGACCAGGTCAGCCACGCCCTGCAACAGCCCGTCCGCGCGGTGCTTCTCTCCCATCTTGATGACCACGAGGATGCCGAATTCGTTTTTGCCCCCTACAGCAACCTGAACACGGCCATGCACGCCGTGCCCCGCGCCGATGTCCTTGGCTTTGCCACACACCTGCCGGCGCCGGTCTTGGAGCGCGTGTCCCGGCTCACCGATCGGGAAACGCTCGGACTGATCACACGCGACCACGAGACGATTCCCCCTCTTTCGAATCAGATCCGCACCCACTCGGCGTACAGCGGCCAAGTGATTGCGGCGTCCATTCAGGACGATACCGAACATCTGGAAAGCTTTATCGGTCAGACCGACCTTCTCCTGTACACCCCCGAAACGCGGCGTCGATTGCTGCCTTTGTTGGATGAGGAAGTAAACGCCGAGAAGCTGACCGTCATCGTCACGGAAGACTCGCGGGCGGCCATCGAGGACGCGGTGCCTGCCTGAGTCCACACGCAGGGCGCCCCTATCGGTCCAGGGGTGGCGCCTCGATCTCTATGCGGCTCCCGATCGGTCAGACGAGCCACTTTCTCCGTCTTGCAGGCCGCTGTCCTCCAGACCGTTGTCTTCCGGAGCAGAGGCGCCCTGCGTCGCATCGTCCGACGCATCTTGAGACGTGGAGAGCTCTTCGGCACCGTGGCCGCCGGCGGGTTCCTCTTCTTTCGTCGGCGGAGGCGTGCGGACAGCGGGCACGCCGTCCCCCACGGCCTGAGCCCGATGGTGAGGCGACATCTGGGCCAGTTCTTGCTGAGGAGCACGCGGCGACCGGACGCCAGGGGTCCGCCGCAGTTCTTGAGAAAGGAGGGTCTGCGCCGGGGTGCCCCACACGTCCCGCTCGTACAGCACCGAGACGCCTTCATCGTACAGGCGGCCCTCGGTGGTGACGGTTGGCTCTTCCTCGGGCATATCCTCCTCCTCTTCCTGCTCGGGGTATTTCACCCGAACGTGGTAGATGCCCATGAGCATCTGGAGGAACGTGTCTTTGATCTGGCTCAGGTCCCGAAACGTCAGATCCGTGTTGTCCAGTTGGCCGTCTTCGATGCGCTCTTTGAAGATAAGCTCGATGAGCGACTTCAACCGCTTGTGCGTCGGTTCATCCAGGCTCCGGCTGGCTGCTTCGATCGAGTCCGCGAGCATCAGGATACCGGTCTCCTTCGAATCGGGGCGGGGGCCGGGATAGCGAAACTCGGACTCCAGCACCGGCGAGTCGCCCTCCGAGGTCTGCTCGATGGCCTTGCGGTAGAAGTACTCGATGCGCGCCGTGCCGTGATGCATGGGGATGAACTTGTACACCCGCTCCGGCAGGCCGGCTTCCTTGGCCATTTCCAGCCCGTCCTTCACGTGCCGCGCGATCACCAGAGCACTCATCCGCGGCTTAATCTTGTCGTGTGGATTGGCGCCCGCACGCTGGTTCTCCACAAAATACTCGGGCTGACGCATCTTTCCGATGTCATGGTACAACGCCCCGACCCGGGCAAGCAGTGCATGCGCACCAATGCGATCGGCTGCCGCCTCGGCAAGGTTGGCGACTTGAAGCGAGTGGTTGAACGACCCCGGCGCCTGCAAACTGAGGTCCTTAAGCAGCGCGTTGTTCGTGTCGGAGAGCTCCAGCAGCGTGAGATCGGTGGTAATATCAAAGACACGCTCCAACGCCCACAGGACCAGATACGAGGTGATCGTGAACGACGCCCCAATGCCGGCAAAGGTGACCTCACGGCTGAAGCGCTCCAGCGAAGCATCGAGATACAGCCAGCTCGCCGTGAGCACCACCGCGTAGCCGATAAACGCCAACACGGCACTCACCACAAACTGGCCACGGTTCTTGATGTCTCGAACGCTGAAAATGCTCAGGGCACCGGCGAGGAAGCTGGCAAAGGTGTACTCCAGATCCAATCCGAGCATCTGCCCGCCCACGAACGCAAGCACCAGGGTCGAAAAGAGCCCGAGGCGCGAATTGAAGATAATCGTGATGACCACCGAGGCCAGCGCTACCGGGACGGCATACAGGTTGGCCCAGGGAATGCGAACGATAATGCCAAAGGCGGCAACCAGCAGGGCCAGAACCAGTGACAGGAGAACGAGATGACGATCACTCTTCCAGACATCCGGCCGTAACAGGAAGAGATAGGCAAAGAGGAACCCGAAGCTGAGAATAGCGAACAGCCCCTCGCCCGCGAGCTGCCGACCAAGGATTTGCCGCGGCTCTTGCTCGGTCCGCTCTCGCTCCAAAGACGTCAGCGTACGCTTGATTTCCGGGGTAATCTCCTGCCCCTTTCGTACAATGACGTCTCCTTTTTGGACACCGCCACGGAGCGTAGACACCTTTTGCGCCTGCCGCTGGCGCTCCCGCATCGTCTCCGCGCGCATGTAGCGTAGCGACGGCTCGAAGATATCGCGGAACATCGCAAAGGCGATGCTGGCGTACGCCGGCTGCTCCGAAAACTGCCCCCGGAATTGATCCTGGACGTAACTGTAGGCTTCGTTCAGACCATACAGGTTGTCTTTCGAGACCGACCGCTGAATCCCTTCCTCCTCGTTGCGGATAATGATGTTGTTGGTCAGGATCGAGTCCCGAGAGCGGTTCATCACCCCGAGGCTCAACAGCTGGGAGCTGATGTCTTGCGCTTCAGCGAGAAGACGAGTGTCGAGCCGGGACTGCGAGGTGCCGCGGGATCGGGACGCGGTGTCTGTGAGCCCGGGCAGTTGCTGCACGTAGTCCTGCACCAGCGTATTCCATTGCGACGCAGTGAGGGAGACGAGTGCCTTGCGGCGCAGATTGCGGTAGCGAAGGGAGTCCTCGCGCGCCTGCTCCGGCTGATCGCGCATCCGGTGGTACCGATACGAGGCATACGCCTCCATGATACGGTCCAGTTGTGACGCCAACGTATCCCGGTTGGCGGTCACCTGCTGCTGGGCATTGGCCACTTCCTGGAAGTACGGCGGCGTTTCACGCCGTGCCTGCTCTCGCTCTTTCGTCACCACATCCGGGTCTTTCCGGATGGGAAAGTTAAAGGGGGCTTCCAAGGTGGGCTGCCGCCAGGTATCGCCCACCTGAACGGTATACTCATACACCTCACCGTGGGGAAACGCGGCCATGGTCAACGCCACCAGCGCGAGGAACAGGCCGAGCCTCAGGTAAACGCTCCACGAAGACCGGCCGTTCTTGTTGCCTCCTGCGGCGGATTCCAGACCGCGTCCAACAGGACGCGACTTGCGTTGACGCCAGCCGAGTTGCTCAAGGATTTTCATGGGGGACGGGGAATCAAGACACCAGCGCGTGGTCGCCGGCCCGAGGCACATCGCCACCTCGGACAAATGGCGGACCGGTAGTCTGGCATAACGAATGCCCCAGACGCCGGAGAGGATCCATGTGCGGACTATTCCCGACCGTTGAGCCCCCGTTGTACGAGGGTTTCGAACTGCTCCTGCGTCTCGATGCGAACGACCGGGATGCCCCTCTGCTCCGCCTCCTCCAGTTTTGATCCTGGATTGGCCCCCACAATGAGGGCGTCGGTATTGCCGCTCACGCTGGAGGTTACCGATCCGCCGGCGTCCTCGAATCGCGAGGACGCTTCACGGCGGGTAAACCCCGGAAGGCTACCCGTGAGTACAACCGTGCGACCGCCCCACGGCAGGCCGTCGGCGTCATCCGGGGGAGCTTCGGAGGGAAGGCGCTCGGTGTTGACGCCGACGGCCTTGAGGTCAGCCACGAGTTGTTGGTTTCGGTCTACGCGAAACCAGTCGGCAATGCTTCTTGCAATAACGGGCCCTATGCCGTCAATCGAAACCAGCTCGTCGGCCCTTGCCCGTGCCAGTTCATCCAGCGAGCCAACGTGTTCGACGACCGTCTCGGCCACCGTGCGGCCGACGTGCCGGATGCCCAGCGCGAAGAGCAGTCGGCTGAGGCGTCGCTCCCGGGAAGCGTCGATGGCGTCGATTAAGTTCTGGGCACTCTTCTCGGCAAAGCCTTCCAAGGGCATCAGATCCTCGACCTCCAGCCGGTACAGGTCGGCCAGCGTCGTGATGAGTCCCTCGTCGACGAGCCGATGCGCCAAGCGCTCGCCCAGCCCCTCGATGTCCATGGCATTTCGCTGGACGAAGTGCTCGACGAGCCGCTTGAACTGAGCCGGACACTCGGTATTCATGCAGTACCAGTCGGCCTCCCCGTCGAGGCGGACGAGCTCCGTCCCACATGCAGGGCACGTGTCGGGGAACACGAACGGCGTTTCGTCTCCGGTGCGGGCCTCCGGAATTGGACGCACGACCTGCGGGATCACGTCACCGGCTCGCTTCACCACCACGGTATCCCCCTCGCGGATGTCGCGATCCCGGATGTAGTCTTCGTTGTGAAGCGTGGCCTGCGAAACGGTCACGCCGCCGATCGGAACGGGCTCCAGCACCGCCTCGGGCTTGATGGCCCCCGTCCGGCCCACGTTGACAACGATGTCTGTAAGGGTCGTGGTTGCTTCACGCGCCGGAAATTTGTAGGCCACAGCCCAGCGGGGCGCGTTGGCGATGGCACCCAATTCGTCGCGATACGCATGGCGATCAATTTTGACCACCACGCCGTCGATCTCGTAATCCAGCGCATCGCGGTGCTCCGCCCAGTGCTCGCAAAAGTCGACGAGCGCCTCCAAGTTCTCAAAGGATTGGGTGTGGGCTTCCATCGGGAAACCAAGAGCGTTCAGCGCCTGCAGAACGTCGGCATGGGTGTCCAGCGCGCCGGTTCCATCAACGGGACCGGTGCCATAGGCGAAAAAGCTGAGGGGGCGTTCGGCCGTCACGCGAGGGTCCAGCTGGCGCAGGCTTCCGGCCGCAGCGTTCCGCGGGTTGGCAAAGGGATCCTCGCCCGACGCCCGCAGACGTGTATTCAAGGCCTCGAATTCGCTCTTGCGCATGAAGACCTCGCCACGCACCTCCATGTGCTGCGGCGGGGCAGCGTTGTTGGCTCCATCGGGCGGAACGCGAAGCGGTATGCGATGAACGGTCCGGATGTTGTGGGTGATGTCCTCCCCCACTTCTCCATTGCCGCGCGTGGCGGCCACGTCAAGCTGCCCGTTGTCGTACGTCAGGGCGACGGCCAAGCCGTCAATCTTGAGTTCCGCCACGACGGCAGGCTCAACGGCCCCGTAGGCGTCCGCCAGTCCTCGCTGGCACCGCGCGTACCATTCCCGCAGCCCGTCGGCGTCAAAGGCATTCGAAAGCGACAACATCGGTTCGGGATGCTCTCGCTTGTCGAACGCCTCGATCGGCGCATCCCCAACCCGCTGTGTGGGAGAGTCCTCGGTCACGAGCGCAGGAAAAGCCCGCTCCAGGCGCTGCAGCGCCCGATACAGCCGGTCATACTCAGCGTCCGGAAGGATGGGATCATCCTGCACGTAGTACCGATGATCGTGCTGTCGCACCACTGAGCGGAGGGCGGAAATCAGATCTTCGGCGTCCTCGTGGCAGAGCCGATCTACGTCCACGGAGGACAGCCGGTCGAGAAGCGTACGCGTCTCATCAAGCAAGGTCATCGAGAGAGAAACGGAGGGCCATGGGTGAGGAAAAATGAACGAGGGATTCCTGCGACCGGTCGGAAGATCAAGCCGACCGAACCGCTGCCAGCACGGCGGGCGCTACTGGACAAAGGCCGGAATCTGATTCGTATCGGGCGTTACCGACAGCGCCGGCCGATCTCCCCGGAGCGTATCGACGAAGGACTGCGCCGTTTCGCGCGTGATTGCGACGCGACCCTGCGCATCTTGCCGGGCGGTGGGAAATGGAAAGCCTTCCAGGAGAAGCCGGACGTTGGACAGCTCCTGTTCGACAATGGCTTCCTGCTGAAACGGAAAGACCGTCGCCTCTCCCCCTTCGATCCAGTACGGGCGGCGCAGATCGTCGTCCCGTTTGATCCGAATGCCCTGGACGTCCCGCTGAGCAATGACGGTGAGATACAGGGTATCACCCAGGGTTACGGGAGCGTCGGACGGTGCAACGACCGGCCCGGCCTGGGCCAACGAATCCCGTTCCCGAGTCTGAGCAGGGTCCGATGCACCCGGCGCGGAAGAGTCCGTTGCACGGACGGCCGTCCAGATGCCCACCCCAATGAGCAGAAGCAGCCCGAGTGCAATTAGGGCAAGCATGAGGGACCGTTGGTTGGTGGCGAACACATCCCCGAGGCTCGAAGACCCGAGCGACGAGGACCCAGGCGCCTCCGGGGCCGATGACTCTGGATCTGCCGTATCGTCGTCCGACGGGATAGGGCCCGCATCGCGGTCACGGGCCGGAGTGCCTTCCGCAGCCATCCGTGGATGCTCGCGGGCCGAGGCGTCGGACGCGGAGGACGAATCGTCGGCCGAAGGATCGCCCTTCCCATTCTCCGCGTCCGTTAGGTCCACGTCGGTCGCCAGCACAGACCCGGCGGCAGATTCTGCCTCTTCCGAAGCTGCATCGCCGGCCGAGGCACGGTCTGCCGAGGTACGATCCTGTGGCGCATCATCGGACGTCGAGGGTTCATTCCCCTCCTGAGTGGCATCGCCGTTGCGGCGGGGCGGCTCGCGGTGCGGCGAGGCTTCGTCCTCCGGCGGTTCCTCCAGGACGTGGGCGGCAAGCTGATTGGTATACTCCCCGTCCAGCGCCGCATCCAGCGCGTCCAAGGCGACCTCTTCCGCCACATCCACTGCATTGGCGTAGGAGCGCACGAAAGAGCGCAGGTACACCCGGTTGAACGCCGGATGGTCCACAAGCCCTGATTCCTCGAAGGTCTCAATCAGCGTATGCGCGATGCGGGTCGATTCGTGGATGGTATCGACCGACACGTTGCGCTCCTCACGGATGCGGCGCATGTCACGCCCGAAACGCTTGCCGGACTCGTCAACGCGATCGTTCGGCATGGGTCTGTCAACTAATCCGAGGGGAGACGGTGGGCGGCATCAACAGAAAAACCAACAACAATTGAGGCAGCATTCATCGATACACTGCATCAAAAATCCGACCAGGTGGGGGGCAAGAGCAAAAACCGTCTGTCTGGAATGGAACGTATTCAATCACGAACCGCATATTTGGTCGTCAAACGCGCTCGGACAGGAGGCGGATTCGTCCGTGGACTCTGCCCGACGATTCATGATGGCATCGTGACAGTTGTCAACCGGGACCGTGACGGGTTCAAAAAAATCGCCGTTTCGTCCCGGCAACGGAACAGAAACGGCGTGAGGGCAAGCAACTCGTATGGCTCATGTCGGGACACCCGGATTTGAACCGGGGACCTCCGCTCCCCCAGAGCGGTGCGCTAACCGGACTGCGCCATGTCCCGATGTCAAACACTGATAACCAATAGCCTAGCCAGAGTTTCGTCAACTCGTTCACCGAAAACGCACGCCCGTCGTCTCCCGCCGTGCGGTCAACAGTCCCGGGTGTGTAGGGGGGCGGGCCGTCCGCTTTGGCCTCCTCGCCACTACTCCGTCGCATCCAGTTGGTCGATCAACTGGTGGAGAAACTGGCGCAGTTCGGTGAGGTCTCGGCGCAGGGCCTCCCGCTCCTTGGCCTCCGCGTCCGACCGCGCAAGCACCTGACGTGCACCGGCGATGGTGTATTTCTCTTCCTTCAGCAGATGGTGAATCTGTCGGATGGTGGCAATATCGTCCTGGGTGTAAACCCGACGGCCGGACCCGTCCTTTTCCGGACGAAGCACCTCGAACTCCTGCTCCCAGTAGCGAAGCACATGCGGCTCCTGATCCACGATGTCGCTGACCTCCCCGATGGCGTAGGTCCGGGGCGCGGTTTCTCGGTCTGCCATACGATCCAAACGTTGGTTCGTGGGGGACGAAAGCGCAACTGATCTTCGCGCAACGCCATAGACATCGTGCCTGGCAACGTCGAAGATGGGTAGAGCCCATTCGTCGATCGCGGTTTTGTTTCCCCTTCCTCCTTCTATGCCGGAACGCAGCATCCACTCGTCGGACCTGGCCCTGCTCCTGGTCGTGGGGGTCTGGGGCGCCAACTTTCCCATTCTGAAATGGGCGCTGGCGGCCATGCCGCCGCACGTGATGAATATTTTTCGCTTTGCCGTCTCCGCCCTGGTGCTCGGCGGGCTCTATGCCTGGCGACGACGCGGAAGCCCGGACTCTTTCTTTGCCCCCCTGCGCTCACACGGTCGGCAGCTGATCGTCCTTGGGCTGCTCGGCTACGTGGTGTACCAGGTCTGCTTCATCGTAGGCATCGACAACACCACCTCGGGCAGTGCCGCCCTCATCATGGCCAGCGCGCCGCTGTGGACGGCTCTCCAAAGCCAATGGTCCGGATACGAGCGACTACGCCCCCGGGCCTGGCTGGGCCTCTTGCTCTCGCTGGGCGGCACAGGGCTGGTCGTGGCTGCAGGAGCCACCGAGGCATCCGTCGGCGGGGGCTCGCTCTTCGGAAACGTGATGATGCTGGCAGCCGCTGCTTTCTGGGGCGCGTACACCGCCTACAACAAGAGCGTCGTGCACGATGTCTCCCCAACCGGCGCAACGCTCATGGGCGTGCTCATTGCGATGCCGGTTCTGCTCGCCATTAGCGGTCCTTACTGGTCGGCCGTGCAGTGGGAGCAGGTCGACCTCTGGGTGTGGATCGCGATTGTCTTTTCGGGGGGACTTTCCACCGGCCTGGCCATTGCAATCTGGAACACCGCCGTCAAAAACGTCGGCGCGTCCAACACGGCCGTTTACGGAAACCTGGTCCCCTTCGTCGCGCTCCTCGGCGGAATGCTGTTTCTGGGCGAGGCGGTGACAGGGTACCAGCTGGTGGGCGGTGGGCTGATCATTGGCGGTGTCGTGCTCGTGCGTCGTCACCGCGTCCGTTCTTGATTTTTATTTGCAATAACGGGCATTAATCCCCGCTTCCTGAAGAGGCGAAAAGCGCCCACCACGGGTTCAATCCCCAAAGGCAGCCACATCCCGAGCCCCGTACGCCTCGATGAACCGGTACGGGTAGAGCTCTGGGAGGGCACTGGCCTCGTCGAGTCGGCTTTGCTCCTCTTCCGTAAGGTCGATGGACGCGGCTCCCAGGTTCTCTTCCAGCTGCTCCATCGTACGCACGCCCAGGAGGACACTGGATACAGAATCCTGCGCCCGCAGCCACGCGATGGCAATCTGTGCCTGCGTCGCCCCTCGCTCCTGCGCCACTGCATCGACGGCCTCCAGGACGTCCCAGTTTCGCCGCGTGTTGCGACGGTGCCACGCCTCTTCAGCCTCTTCTCCCATCATCGCAATTCGCCCCGCTTCTTCCGGATCGGTGGGCCGCTCGCCCGGGGTGTACTTGCCCGAGAGAAACCCACCGCCCAGCGGACTCCAAGGCGTCAGGCCGATGCCCTCTGTCGTGCAGAGATCCAGAAACTCGTACTCGATGTCGCGCTTGATGAGGCTGTACTGGTACTGGCCGGCGATGAAACGAGCCCACCCCTGACGCTCGCACAGACCGAGGGCCTTCATCAGCTGCCAGGCTTTGAAGTTAGAAACTCCGATATACCGAACCTTCCCCTGTTGCACGAGGTCGTCAAACGCCCTCAGCGACTCGTCGAGCGGCGTCACAGGATCCCAGCAGTGCATGTACAGCAGATCGATCCAATCCGTCTGCAGGCGGCGCAAACTCTGATGCACGGCCTGCATAATGTGCTGGCGCGACAACCCCTGCGCGTTCGGCCCTTCGCCGCGCGGGAAGCGGACCTTCGTCGCCACAACCACCTCCTCCCGGCGGTCCTGGATGGCCGCGCCCACAATCTCCTCGGACCGCCCATCGGCATAGACGTTGGCCGTGTCGATGTGATTGCCTCCGGCGTCCAGAAAGCGGTGGATAATCGACGTGGCCTCGTCCGGCGGGGTGCTGCGGCCCGAGTCTTCGCCGAAGATCATGGTGCCCAGGCAGAGATCAGAAACAATGAGGCCACTGCGGCCGAGCGGATTGTATTCCATGGGGGATTTGGTGGAGACGGATAGAAGGTGCGAAGGGTACGGTGCTAGCTACGCACCGATCATCTCGAAAGAAGACCCTTGGGCCGGGTCTTTTTCAACCTCGATGCGGACCGGAAAGGCCTGTTTCAGGCGCTCCAAATGAGTGATCACCAGGATCTTGGCAAAGTCCTCGCGGATGGTCTGGATGGCCTCCACCAGACGCTCGATGCCCTGCTCGTCCTGGGTGCCGAAGCCCTCGTCGATCACCAGGGTGCGCACGCGAACGCCGCTCCGTTCGGCAAGCAACTGGGCCAGTGCGATGCGAAGCGCGAAATTGACTCGGAAGCTCTCGCCCCCGGAAAACGTCTCGTAGGGGCGCGCAACGCCCTGCTCGTCGGTAATGATGATTTCCAACGTCTCTTTGGTACCTCCGGTCTTTTTCTCCTTCAGGGTTTCCAGGCGGACGTGCATCTTTCCGTCGGTTAACCGGTCGAGGAGCACGTTGGCTCGCTCCTCGATCTCCGGAAGCGTCTCCTCGATGATGAGCGACGGGATGCCGTGCTTGCCGAAGGCGGTCCGCAGATGTTTGTAGACAGATCGGTCGTGGTCGGCTTGTGCACGCCGGTCGCGGGCAGCCTCCAGCTTTTCGCGGTTGTCGGCCGCCGTTTCCAGGCGCTCGGTCAGCTTCCCGAGACTCTGCTGCAGCTCGTTTAATCGGGACTCGGCCTCCCGGACGGCCTCAGATTTTGCTTTCAACTTTTGCTTCACAGCGTCGGCCCCTTCAAGCTCTTTGGCAAGACCCTCAAGTTTTACTTGAAGCCGTTCACGGTCCGCGCTCTCGTCCTCGATCTGATCCTGGAGCTGTTTCTTGCGATCGACCCACTCCTCGCGGTTGCTCTGCGCGTTCACGAGATCCTTCATCTTCGCGCCTGCATCGCTGAGCGCCTGCAGCTTCTGGCGCACTTCGGTGAAACGCTCCGGGTCGAATCCGATCTGCTCCAACTGGTGCTCCAGCGACTCGATCTCGTCGGGCAGCCGTCCGAAAGCCGTGCCGTCGTCGAGTTTCTGACGGATTTCCTCGATCTGCTCGTTGTGGCTCTCGATCTTGCGTTCGAGTTCCGACTTGCGTCCCGCCAGCTCCTCAAGCTCACGCAGCCGTTCTTTGTAGCGCTCCACCTGCGCCGCGGTGCTCTGGATGCGCTGGTACGCGTCCCGGTCGAACGATAAAGAACGCAAGGTGTCTTTGAGGGATTGCCGCCGGGCACGCAGTTCCGTGCCATACGCTTTTTGATCCAACCGGCGGGAGAGGGCCTCGGCTTGCTGCCGATGGCGGTGCAGCGTACGGGCCGTCTGCCGGTGCGAGCGGACCTGTTCGCGGGCGGTCGCGAGCTTCTCAGGCACGTCGCGCAGCGCCTTGAAGCGGTCGCGGGCGGTGGCGTAGCGCGACCGGAGTTCGGCCCGTTGCTCCGAAAGCTTCTCTCTCTTCGCTTCGATGCGCTGGATGGCCGTGTGCAGATCGTCGATGTCACGCTGCAGGGAGGTTTCGACCTCCTTGCGGTGCTCGGCGGTGAGATCCGTGCCGCAGGTTGGGCAGACGGTTTGGTCGAGGGATCGGACGCGCTCAAGCACCTCCTGCTGGCGCTCTTTTTCTTCGCGCCGGGCGCGGAGCTGACCGGCCTGCTCCTGCAGCGCTTCGGCGACCTCTTTGCCCTTTGTTTCAATGCGTTCCAGCTTCGCTTCGAGCTGCTCGCGTGTTTCCTGTTTCTCCTGCAGGGATTCCACGCGTTCGGCGAGCTCTTTCGCCCCGGATACCGCCTGTGCCTCCGATTCGATTTGCGTGTGCAGCGCGTCGAGTTCCCCCTGGATTTGCTGGCGTTTGCCCACGAGGGTTTGTTCCAGCGAGGCGATTTCATCGCGTACCGACTCGCGCTTGTTGCGGATGGCCTCCATCTCCTGCTTGCGCTGGCGCGCAGCCTGGGCTTCCTTCAAGTTCTCGGTTATCGCGGCGCGTTGGGCCAGCTTCGAGGCGATGTCGTTCAGCGATTGCTGGAACCCGTTGCGCTCTACCTTCAGGCGATCGAGCGTGCGCTCCAGCTCGTTGCGTCGTTCGGTGAGCGACGACCGCTTCTGCTCGATCTGCTTTTCGAGACCGCGATGCAAGTCCCGTTTTTCGTCCAGCGTGTCGCGTTCCTCCTGAAGGGCTTGATAGCGCTCGTAGCGTTTCTGAATGGGGTCGCGTTGATCCAACAGGGCCTCTGCCTCCTCAATCCGCCGCTCCAGGTCTGCAATCGTCTCGCGGTGCTGCTCGATGCGGGCAGTGACAGCCTCCAGAGTCTCTTCGACCGACTCGGCCTCGCGCGCTTTGGCCTCCAGATCAGCGCGTTGTTCGGTGAGGGCCCGTTCCTCCTCCCGCAGGGTTTCCAGGGTCGACTGCTGGGCCTCCACCTTCGATTCCAGTTCGGCCTTGCGCTCCTTCCACTCCGGCACGTCGGCGAGGGCCTCGTCCAGTCGCTCGATGTCGGAGGCGGCACGCTGCACGCGTTGCTTGGCGTCCCGCCAGCGGTCGCTCGCTTTGCGGCGCAGCGCCTCGTAGCGGCGGAGGTTCAGAATGTTGGCCAGAATCTCCTTTCGCTCGCTGGGCCGCTTTTTGGTAAACTCATCCGACCGGCCCTGCAGCAGAAAGGCGGAATTGATGAACGTGTCGTAGGAGAGCCCCAACGTGTTGTCGATGCGCTCCTGGGTTTCGCGCTGCGTGGATCCTGTAAGCGGGCGATAGGCGTCCCCGTCGGGCTCATACAGCTGAAACTCGAGATCGGATTGGGTCGTCTTGCCCGTCGACGATCGGGTGAAGGTGCGCGTCACACGGTACCGCTCGCCGTCGAGGTCGAACGTAAAGGCGACCTCCATGTGGCGCGTCCCGATGCGGATGAGCTCCTCGTCCGGCTTGCGGCGACCGCTGGACTTTCGGGCCTCGCCCCACACGGCCCACGTGATGGCATCAAGCAGCGCCGACTTGCCCTGTCCGTTTTTCCCCGAGAGGCAGGCGACGTCGAAGGCATCGAAGTCCAGGGCCGGGGCGTCGGTGCCGTAGCTGAGAAAATTCTGGAGTTCCAGACGAACCGGAACCATGCACGTGTATCCGGTTGATTGTAGAGAGAACGGCGGGCTGTCGAACGCCCCCTCTATGCAGGAGATCCACGCTCGATCGTCGCCGATTTTCACTTCTTCGCTTCCCCGTTCCCCCATCCGGTATCCGTCATGACCCGCACCACCTTGAAAACCACACGCGAAGGCCTTGATCATCGCACCATGCCCATGCGGCTTTGGCGGAAGGCCAAGAAGCTGGGCACCTGGGATCCGGCAGCGATTGATTTCACGCAAGACGCCAAAGACTGGTCGACGTTGTCGGACGACGAGCAGGACCTGCTTCTCCGGCTGTCGGCCCAGTTCCAGGGCGGCGAGGAATCCGTCACCTACGACCTCCTTCCCTTCCTCCAGTGGATGGCCGAACAGGAGCGGATCGAGGACGAACTGTTTCTGACGGCCTACCTGTGGGAGGAGGCCAAGCACGTTGAAGGCTTCGACCGGTTTTTGCGCGAGGTGACCAAGAGCGTCGGCTCCCTCGAGCATTATTACACCGAGGCCTACCGAACGCTATTCCTGGAGGCTCTCCCCACCAGTCTGCAGCGCCTGCGCACCGATCCGTCGCCGGCCGCGGTCGCGGAGGCCGGCGTCACGTACCAGATGATCGTGGAAGGCGTGCTCGCGGAGACCGGCTACGAAGCATACGCCTCTACCCTCGAGGCCAACGCCCTTCTGCCCGGGATGCAAACGTTCGTTCGAAAGGTGCAGCAGGACGAAGCCCGTCACATTGCGTTCGGCGTCTACCTGCTGTCCCGGCTCGTCGCGGAGCATGGTGACGCCGTATGGGCCAGGATTGAGGATCGGATGAATGAGTTGCTCCCGCTCATCGTCGATCACATCCAGGCCACCCTCGCGCCCTACGGCGATGCCATCCCGTTTGGCGTCCAGGCGGAGGACTTTGTGGACTACGGGATGCGCCAGTTTCAGAAACGGCTACAGCGCATCGAGCGGGCGCGGGAGCAAACCGTGGAGGAGGTGCTGTACGGCTGAGGACGCATACGATCAGTCGGTCGCCGCCTCGAAGCCTTTCTGCACCTGGTCTCCAAACTGCTCCGAGACCCGCTTCACCGCCGGGAGATAGCCCGCCGTGGCGTCCCACGCTTTCGGGAGGGCGGTGGCGACCGGCTCATACAGCTGCGACTCTGTACGCACTTCCGCCCCCGGCATCTGGACGGCGGCCAGTACCAGAAACAAGACGCTGAGCAGCAGCACCGATTTGACGGCTCCCACGGCGGCCCCAACCAGCCGATTCACCACGGTCAAGGAGAGGGCTACGATCATGCGTTCCACCATTCGTGTTACGGCCGTTCCCAGAATCAGCACGCCGCCAAAAAGCACCACGAAGCCGACCAGCGGGGCGATCTCCGCCGACAGTCCGACGCTCGAGGCTACCGTTTGCCCGACCGGCCGCATGAACTGAACGGAGAGCAGAAACGCCAGCAGCACGCCGATGAGGCTGGCGATCTGGCGGACGGCTCCGACAGTAAAGCCCCGGATCAGGCCGCCGCCGACGACAAAGAGGATAAACCAGTCCAGCAACGTCAGATCATACATAGCAGCGCGGGGGTTTTTGTCCTCGCATACGCGGGAAGCACCCTCAGGGTTACGCCCCCAGGGGCCTCTTGAACGGGGCATCAATATCACACCACGGCCCGGTTCGTGTCAATGGCCCGGCCTGCGGCCCCATCGTCCGCGCCTCTGCTCTCCCGAACAACCGGTGTGGCCGGGGCATTGGAGGCACGTATCCGTGACGCTTCCTCACGAACTCCGCTCCCCTGATGGACAAGTTTGTCATCCAGGGCGGCCGCCCGCTCAGTGGGTCGCTGCCTGTGAGTGGCTCCAAGAACACCGCGCTCCCCCTCATGGCCGCCGCGCTTCTGGCCGACGGGACGTCCACGATCACCAACGTGCCCGACCTGCGGGACGTCCGGACTTTCTCGAAGGTGATCGACGTGACCGGGCCCAACGTGCGGTTCGATGCCGATGCCCATCGCCTTGTGTTGGACACGCGCTCCGTAGAAACGCCGGTTGCGCCGTACGAACTGGTGAAAAAGATGCGGGCCTCGTTCTACATGCTCGGCGCGCTGATGGGTCGATGTGGGAAGGCAAAGGTCTCCCTGCCAGGCGGATGCGCGTGGGGACCGCGTCCCGTCGACCTTCACATCCAAGGGATGAAAGCGTTCGGCGCCGACATCGAGCTCGACGAAGGCTACGTCATCGCCGAGGCCCCCGGTGGACGATTGGACGGCGGGTCCTTCCGCCTGGACCCCAGCAGTGTGGGCGCGACGATTAATCTGCTCCTCGGGTCCGTGACCGCCGAGGGGCCGTCACGCATCCAAAACGCTGCCCAAGAGCCTGACGTCGTCGCGTTCGGGAAGGCCCTCCAGGACATGGGCGCCCAGATCGAAGGACTCGGGACGCGCACGATCGAGGTGCAGGGCGTCGACACGCTGGCGCCGTTCGAAATGCGCAACACGCCGGACCGCATCGAACTGGGCACGTTCATGGTGATGGCCCTCACCGCTGGCGCTCCCGGCACGCCTGTGTCCATCACGCATGGAGCGCACGAGCATCTCGGGACGGCCTTCAAGGAGGCGATGTCGGAAACCGGCGCCGACATCGACTACGGACCGGACACCGTGACGGTGGTGCCGCCCGAGACCCTCCAGCCGGTGTCCATCGAGACCGGAACCTACCCCGGCTTCCCGACCGACCTGCAGGCGCAGTGGACCGTCCTCCTCGGCCTCGCCGATGGCACGGCCACCGTGACCGACACGATCTACGACGACCGGTTCAAGCACGTCCCGGAGCTGCAACGCCTCGGCATGGAGATCTCCGTTAAGGGCAATACGGCCACCGTCGAAGGCGGCCATCCGATCCGCGGGGCGAAAGTCATGAGCACCGACCTGCGCGCCAGCGTCTCGCTCGTGATGGCCGGGATGGTGGCGGAGGGCCGCACCGACGTGCTGCGGGTGTACCATCTCGATCGCGGCTACGAAGACCTGGAGGCCAAACTCCAAGACGCCGGCATCGACGTGCGTCGCGAGTCCTACGACGAATTTGCGGAGCCCGATCTGGAAAGTGTGGCCTGATGCCATCGGTGCGGGGCACCGCGCCGTCATGCGCCTCTCGGCCCGGGGAAACCTACCGGACGTCGGAGGTCTGCGTCTCGGCTGCCTGCTCGGTGGGATGCAGCGTGCCGGTCGTCAACTCCTGCGCGACCCGGTCGGCGCCGTAGAGGTCCCGGATGGCCTCCAGGATGCCCCGCACATCGACGGCAATGGCCCGGGCCTCGGCATTGCGGTAGAGGAACTCGTTCGGCAGCGCCTCGATGTTGCTGTCGAAAATGAGCCCCACGATCTCCAGGTCCTGGTTGAGCAGCGGCGAGCCCGAGTTCCCCCCGGTGATGTCGTTGGTGGTCACCATATTGAGCGGCGTGTCCAAATCAAAGGCGGACGGCGGGTCGATCCATGCCTCGGGCAGGGTCCACGCTCCGGCGTTGTACGAGTAGTAATGATCGTACAGGCCATAGAAATTTGTGTAGGACGGCGCCCGGGTTCCGTTGTACTCGTAGCCTCGCACCCGTCCATCCGCGATGCGCAGCGTAAAGGTGGCGTCGGGCGGAATGCGATGGCCGTAAATGGCGAACCGCGCGCGCGAGAGTTGCGCGTTTAGGTTCTGCTCGGTCGTCGAAAAGCCGTTCATCTGCTCGTTGACGTTGCGGAACAGCGGCGCCAGTGCATCCAGCACCGGGACCGCGGGGTCCTCGCTGCTTCGGAACCCACGCCCGAAGGCTTCCGCAAACGAGGTCGAATCCATCAGCGCGCTGTTCCGAACGAGGTAATCGGCCAGATCCGACGGCGACCGGTTGCCCAGAATCTTCTGAACGGACGGATGCTGCGGGCCGTAGGCGTCCCGGATCTCGTTCAGCCGCGCTACGAGGAACTCTTTCTCTACGGCCGCCGGCCAGTCGGTCACCTTCTGGGCCTCGGTTCGGAGGTCTGCCACCTGCTCCTCAGTGGCCCCACGAGTGCGGTAAAAGTCGTAGAAGTACGCGTAGATGCCACGCGTTAAGATGCGGGAGCCGAGACGAGTGCTCCCGAAAGCGGCAAAGGCCTCGTTCTTATCGGCAATCACGCGTTTGGACTGCTGCAACTGCCGGATTTTATCGACGACCGATCCGTACATCGCCTGGAGCGAGTCGACGGTCGCCATGGAGTCGAGGAGCGCGCGCTCCGCCATCGCGCGGCGCGCCAGGAGGTACGGATCCCGAAGGCCGCGCAGTTGCCCCTCCATGCTTTTGATCGAGTTTGCGATGCTAAAGTAGGTGTTGCGCAGCTCGTAGGCCTCGGCCGAATCAGGGTGGGCTTGCACGTAGGGCTCCATGATCTGCCGCCGCGTCCGCAACATGTCGAGTTGGGCCGGGAGGCTGTGATCGCGACGGTACTTCAGCTGACTGACCGTGCTCAAACGACTCGTGGAGCCGGGATTGCCCACGGCAAACACCGGTTCGCCCGGCTCCGAGCCTCCCGTGTCGACCTGAAAGTACGAACTCGTCTGCAGGGGCTCACCGTCCTGGTACACGCGAAAGAAGCTGACGTCGAGCACGTAGCGCGGATACGTGAAGTTGTCCGACGCCCCGCCGTAGAAGCCGATCTGCAACTCAGGGGCCATGACGAGGCGCACGTCCTCGTACTGCCGGTACGTATAGGCGCTGTACCGCGCACCGTCATAGAGCGCCACCACTTCGACGGTCAGGTTGTCGCCGGAGCGCTTGGCTTTCTCGGTCATTTGCTCCTGCAGATTTTGCACGCGCCGCTCTCGGGCCTGCGCCTGCTGGCTGCCTTCCGGAAGGCCACGGTAGACCCGCTCCGTCACGTCCTCGATCTTGATGAGTTGATCGACCTGCAAGTCCTTAACGCGGCGTTCCGCAGCGAGCGAGTCGGCATAGAAGCCGTTGTCGAGCAAGTTCTCGCCCGAGCGGCTGACCGAACTGATCGCGTCGCGACCACAGTGGTGGTTGGTCATTACCAGTCCGTTGGGCGACACGAACGACGCGGAGCAGCCGTCGCCGAAGCGCAGCGCCGCCATGCGAGCTCGGTTGAACCAGGAGTCGGAGGGTCGAAATCCGTAGGTGGATGAGAAGTACTCCACCGGCGGATGATCAAAGGTCCACATCTTGCCTTGATCGAAGCGCCGGGCCCGGACCGTGTCGTATCCGGCCGGAACGGCCACCGCCTGCCCCGCGGGCGCCGTGGCGGTTGCCGCCGTGTCTTCGGTGGACGGAATGGGTTCAGGCCGCTCGGTAACGGTGACCGTCTCGCGAGACGTCCCGCACCCGGCGATCAGGAGCAGGGCAAGAACGATCGAGGCCGCTGCAGGCAGGCCCCAGTGACGGTTCGCAGCGTGTCGCATCAGCTAAAGGGCTCTGGTCAGGAAAGGGCCGGACAGGCAGGCAGAGAAACGAGGACGGCGGTCATGGCGATTCGGGCGCCGCCGACTCGGTCCGGACAAGTTCGCCGTCGGTGGCTTCGTGCACCAACCGATCGGCGTCGTAGATGTCGTCGAGGGCTTCTTGCATGCCGCGCACGTCCACGGAGATCGCCCGCATGCGCCCGGGAAGAAAGATGAAGTCGCCCGCCAGGCTTTCGATGTTTCCATCGAAGATGAGCCCGACCACTTCGAGCTCTCGATTCAGAAGCGGCGACCCCGAGTTGCCTCCGGTAATGTCGTTGGTCGAGACCAGGTTGACTGGCGTGGAGCGCTCGAACGACGCGGGAGGCGTCTTCCAGCGGTCCGGGAGGGACCATTCGCTATCCGGGCCGTAGGCGTGATTGTGCTCGTACATGCCGAAAAACGTTGTGTACGGCGGGGCAACGGTGCCGTTGTACGCATAGCTTTGTACGACCCCGTCCGCGAGACGGAGCGAGAACGACGCATCTGGGGGCACGTCGGTGCCGTAAACGGCAAAACGCGCCTGGCCGATCTGCCGGGCAATCTCCTGCTGACGCGAGGTCAGCCCCGACCACGTGCTTTGAAACGACTGGTGGCGCTCGAAGAACGCGTCCGCCAGTGCAAGAGCCGGATCGTCCTCAGGAATGGTGCCTCTGCGGAGGGCCGCCGCGACCGATGCGGTGTCCGCAAAGACGGAGGCGGCCACGACCGAGTCGGCCCGAGCGTCCGGCGATGCTCCTTGCAGAGCTGCCGTGGTGACGGAGTGATCGGGACCGAAGTAGGTCTGGAAGTCTGCCAAGCGCTGGGCCAGAAACCGGCGATCCAGACCCGCAGGCTGCGCGCCGAAACGGCGGATGCGTTTTAGCAGAGCGGTGGCCCGGTCTTCGGCAATGGATTCTCCGCCGGTAAAGCCCGCCGATCGGACGGCGAGCGCGCGGCTGAGCGTGGCCGAGGCGTAGCTCGGATTCTGCAGCAGGCGAAAGGCCTGGTAGGCGTCCGCCACGGCACGCTTCTCCGATTGCAGAGCCGCCATGCTGTCGATCAGTCCGCCGTACTGCTGCTGCAGCGCGGGCTCCTCGCGGAGTGCTGCAGCGAACTGCGCGTCGCCCTTTCGGATGCGCGTCATGATGTACGTGTCGTTGAGCGCCTCCACCCGGCCCCGGTACAGCTTGATGGCGTTCTTCAGGCTAAAAATCGTGTTTTCGTACTCCGTGGACGGCGCTTCGGTCGCATCCACGAATGCTTGCAACGCCTCGACGCGCGTCCGCAGATAGCGCAGGAGGTTGGCGTCCTGCACATCGCGGCGGAACCTCAACTGCGCGGCGGTTTCGAGGCGAAGTGTGCTGCCGGGATTCCCGACGACGAATACAGGATCGCCCGGGCGGCTTCCCCGCTCGCTCCACGAGAAGAAGTGCTCGACCTCCAGCGGCTCGCCGTCGTCTCCGTACACCCGGAAGAGCGAGACATCGAGGGCGTAGCGAGGATAGGTGAAGTTGTCGGTGTCCCCCCCAAAATAGCCCAGTTGCAGTTCGGGGAGAAAGGCGAGGCGCACGTCGGTGTACCGGCGAAAGGTGTAGGCCGAGTACCGCGCTCCGTTATAGAGCGCAATGACCTCGACCCGGTGGTCCTCCTCCCCGGCCTCGCGTACCAGGCGGCGCTGGATGGCGTCGATGGCCTGCTGCCGAGCATCCGACCGCTCGGCGTCGGTCTCGGCCGTATCAGCGGCAGCCCGGACCTCGTCGGTCACGTCGGTGATCTGCACCAGTTGATCGGCATGCATGCTGGGTGTCTTGCGCTCCTCCGCCAGGGACGACGCGTAAAAGCCATTCTTCAGGATATTCTCGCCGGACTGCGCCACAGCCGTGGCGTGACTTCGGCCGCAGTGATGGTTGGTCATGAGCAGACCATGCGGCGAAACAAACGACCCCGTGCATCCGGGAATCCGGACGGTACCCAGCCGGGCGCGCTCCATCCATGATTCGGACGGGCGGAAATCGTACCGGTCTTCCAGATAATCGAGCGGGGGCGCATCGAACGTCCACATCCGCCCGTCGTCGAACCGCCCGGCCTCCACCGTATCGGTTTGCACCTCGTTGCGGGTCCGGTTCTCGAAGATGTCCTGCCCGTGCGCCGGTGAGACGGTGCCGCCGAGGGTCACGACAAAAACCGCAACGACCAACAGCACTACGGCTTGGTCGACGCGGGACGGGGGCCGAGCACCAACGAAGCGGAGAACGGGGAGCATGCGTCCGGAAGGGTCTGGAACAACGAGGGGCGAATCCACAGTCATGCCTGGCGGCGGCATGAACGTCCGTGGAGGGTACGTTCAGCCTAGAGGACGGATCCTTAGGAACCTCGCTTCAGGGTTCTGATTGAAGCGGACCTCCGGGATCTCGCATCTCGGGCAGCCCGATGCGAAAGTGGCGGAATTGGTAGACGCGCGAGATTTAGGATCTCGTGGGCATTATGCCCGTGGGGGTTCGAGTCCCCCCTTTCGCACACAGGAACGCCTACCACAAACGCCCCTGAACGGCTGCAGTGGCCGATTTCAGGGGCGTTTGCTGGGGGCGTCGATCTTCATGCCAGGACTCAGTCTTTGAGTTCAGCGAGCCGGTCCAGATCCAGCTTTTCTTTGATCTTCTGGTAGGTATCCCACCCGATCAAGACGGCGCTCGGCTCGTTGTTTTTCTGGATGAGCACCCCGTTTTCTGCAGCCTGAACACGTTGGATCAGGTCCGACGTCTCGGAACGAAGTTCGGTGATGGTAGCGATGGAGTCAACACCTCGAGTGTCGTACATGAGAGTTCGAGATTGTCGGAAGTGGTAGCGATCAAGAGGCCCGAAGGAAGAGTCACAGTCGGCGAGGCGTCCCTTTCCCGGAGGGAGATACGTATCGGACCTCTATGGATTTGTTACGCCGCATGCGTGAACGAACCGTGCAATTCTGGATACGATCTTTGGCCCGCTACAGGAGGGTCCGATTGGCCGCGAATCGTATCGCATCCTTCGGGACCGATCTTCGGTCGACCAACCCCAATCGGACGCCGAGCCGCTAGTTTACCGAGCCGCTAGTTTACCAGGTCGTTGTAGGTGGAGGAATGGGACGGATCGACCTGCGTGAGCAGGCTATATGCCTGGCTCCGGGTCGCCGTGTCCTGAAACATGGCGGTCAACTCCTGATACTTCGCCGAAAAAAACAGATCCAGGGTGTACGACCGAGACACATTGTCGGCAAGGGTTTGG
>Ga0207797_1000491_pt1 | contig 30484 bp, 30 predicted proteins | sample PRCRCaboRojoPR_6_FD_187275 | JGI IMG/M metagenome (GOLD analysis project Ga0207797, IMG submission 187275) | Marine sediment microbial community from Cabo Rojo, Puerto Rico - PR CR 10% Liquid 1 (SPAdes) | ecosystem: Environmental > Aquatic > Marine > Coastal > Sediment | place: Cabo Rojo, Puerto... | reverse complement strand
CCCGCTCTTCGGTATGCGGGAGAAGGCATTTGAGCTGGTGAACCTGTTCTCGGAACGACAGTATGAGGTTAAATGAGTGATGAGCGGTGATGAGTAGTGAGTAGTGAGTGATGAGTGGTGAGTAGTGAGTAGTGAGTGATGAGTGGTGAGTAGTAGTGAGTAATAATAAGTTGTGAGTAATGATTAGATTGTTTGGGATATTCAAAAAGAATTTCTATATTGCCAGAAAAATGGCAACAATTAATAGTTTTAGAGATTTAGTCGTTTACCAGAAGGCTTTTAAAATTGCTATGCATATATTTCATATGACAAAATCTTTTCCAAAAGAAGAACTTTATTCTCTAACTGATCAAATTCGCCGTTCTTCACGGGGAATCACTTCAAATCTAGCTGAGGCATGGGCAAAGAAGATATACATTAAAGCTTTTGTGAATAAAATTTCCGATGCCCTTGGCGAAGAATATGAAACGGAAGTATGGCTGGATTATGCTTTGTATTGTGACTATATTAGTCAAAAAGAGCATAAAAAAATAATGGAAAGTTATGACGAAATAAGAAAAATACTAATTTCAATGCTTAACCATCCAGAAAAATTTTGTGTAAAAACTTAATATCACCTATCTCCTTACCATATCATAACATATTCCTGTTTTAACATTTTCTATTATCCCAGCAGAATGGTCTATGAATCTAAAGTCTTGCTCGGTAAACTTTGACTCACTATTCACACTCTATGCTTCACATTACTGACCATTAAATTTTTATCAACTCACTCACTACTCACTACTCATCACTCACTACTCACTACTCACCACTCATCACTCACTACTAAAAGCTCACTACTAAAAGCTCAAAAGCTCACTACTACATTCAAACAAAGTCCACAGAAGATAACACGTTAATAACCTTCTCAATAGAATAAGGCTTGGTGAGTAGTTCGTTGAAGCCTTCCTTTTTGAAGTCGGCAAAGAAATCGGCAGGGTTATAGGCTGTTAATGCAACAACAGGGATCTCAGAGTAAGGGTACTCCATCTTATTTCTGATATGACGGATGGTATCCAGGCCATTCATTACGGGCATTTCAATGTCCATGAATACCAGGTCTACTTTTTCTGATCTGATTATCCGGATGGCCATTTCTCCGTTTTCCGCTTCCAGCACCTTTCCTGCAAACTCGGCGCTTATCTCCTTCAGAAGAATCCGGTTCATGATGATATCGTCCACGATGAGCAGATTGAAATCTTTGTTTGCCATATCGCTTATCCCAGTCTGCTTAATGTTTTTATAATGTCGTAACTTCTAATGTTTACTTTTTTCCCTTCCAGTTCAATGATCTTGTCATTCTTGAATTCAGTGAGTGTGCGAATGAGACTTTCCTTTGTGGTTCCCGCGAGTTCTGCCAGTTCGGTTCGTGTTAAGGGAAAATCAAAGTTATGGGAATGGTATATTTTTTCGGAAAAGTACATGATGATATCCGCGATTCTACCGGGAAGCTGCTTTTGCGACTGACTAATCAGGCGTTTGAAAATGCTCAGGTTTTCTGAAGTGATTGTTTTTAGAATTTCATGGGCATATTGTCCGTTGTTAACGATGACGTTCTCAAATACACTGCGGTCGATTATATAAACCACGGTTTTTTCTAAAGCAGCAGCGGAATAGCTGAAGGTTTCCTCTCCGAATACAGAATTCAGCCCCAGGAATTCTCCGGATATTCCCAGCTTGATGATTTTCGTTTTGTTGTTTTTGCTTTCACGGTATATTTTGATAAGCCCTGAAAGAATGTACATTACGTGGGAAGTGCGCGTATTTTGTTTGAATATGACATCATTCTTAAGATAATGCACCACGTTGCTGTGGTTTTTAATATGCCCGATCTCTTCATCATTGAGAAAGTTGTCAAAAGGAATGATCGCATCTGTATTTTCCCCGGTTTTATTCTCAATGTTTTTTTGTTCACTCATTCAATCATCTATTTTTAAATCAATATAGCTGATGATAAAGGATATATAGTTTTAAAGGTGATCTGAATCATCTTTAACGTTGAATGTATATCACCTTCTTTAATAATTCAAATCATTTGAAAATCTACCACTTTACCTCTGTTGCTCCGTACATTTGTTGAGTGTATTTAAAACACGCAAGATAAAAAAAGAATTTCGTAATACAAATATAATGAGTTTGAGAAGGAAGGAAATACTGGTCGTGGATGATTCCGAAACAAATCTGTTATTACTGCAGGCGGTGCTGGAAGATGAGGGGTATCAGGTTGTAGTGATGGATGATACAAACAAGGCAGTGGAATACATCCACAAGAACAAACCCGATCTGATATTGCTGGATCTTTTAATGCCTGATATGGATGGGTTTGACTTTATGCAACAACTGGGCAATGGCTCCGGTCATTTTGCTTCTCCGGTCATTGTTGTTACAGCATATGCCAATTCTGAAAACAACAGGAAGGCCAGGGAACTTGGGGCACTGGACGTGATCAACAAACCCATTAATATTTCAACTTTCATTACGAAAATCAATAAAATCGTTAACTAAGATACCATGTCCGATAACAATCAAGAGAATATCAATCTACAGGCACTACTTGAAACTTATTCCATTGAGGAAATCTCCGAATTATTTGCTGAAATTGACAAGAAAATTGTTTCTCTCCACCAGGTTTCTTCCGACGATTTTCTTCGTTTGAACAGGGATTTCAAAACTTTTCACCAAGAGGCCAGGCAAATATCCGATAATGCTTCCTATCTTTTTGATTACATCACCGGACATGAGAACAATGAATTGATAGCTGATATTGATAAATTCTACAATCGCCTGAAATCGCAAAGCGAACTGTTCAATTCCCATGTCAGCCTCGTTAGCAATTTGATCAATCGTTTATTGTCACGGTTGCGCCAGAGCTTTTTTCCAATCAAGAACTTCAAGCAAAACCTGACCAGCCTGAAGTTTCTGGAATCAAACCTGGAGTTGAATGCTTCCCTTGCCGAAGCCTCCAGTTCGCCTTCAGCCCAGGGAATATGCGATGAATTAAGAGATGAGGTATCACAGATTGAAAAGCTTTTTGCCCGGCTGAAACAGCTTCTGAAAGATAAATTTCTTCTAAGCGAGCAGTTTAATGCAGAAAAAGTCGACATCAACAAGATCCTTGATCTGCTGAAAGAAGAAATAGAGGTGTATTCCAAACATTATCATTCGGCAAAGGAAAAGTTGCCCGAAATTAAAGGAAAAACCGATGCCACCTCCGAAAGCATCAGTAAGATCATCACCAGTCTGCAATACCAGGATATCATCAAACAGAAGATGGAGCACATCCAGCGTACACATAAGGAGCTGGCGGATGAGCTTGAGAATTTCAAATCAGAAGACAAAATCAGTCTCAACGAGAAGGCAAAATACTTTGTTCGCCTGCGCGACATAGCAGGACTGCAGGCTGCGCAACTGATGCATACCAATAAAGAATATCAGACGGCCATAGAAAGGATATCGGATAAATTCCTGGAGATCGGGGAGAACATGACGCTGGTCTCCAAACAATGCGCGGAATATACTTCCTTTGATTCAGATAAACAGAAGATCTTCTTCAATTCCCTGAAAAATAATCTAAACCACGCTGAGAAACAGATCCAGCATTTTTGCCGCTTTAACGTCAATTTCAGGAAAAATGTGGATGACATTGTGGACCTGCTCAATCAGATACTTGAACGCTATGAGAGAATCAATCCTTTGATGGATGATCTGGAAAAACGCCTGAAAACTCCTTCCTGGCAGAATGAAGCAGGCGAAGCCAACGCGAATATCAACCGGCAAATGATCCAGGTATTTGATGATCTTAAAGGTAACGGCAAAATTATGTCGGATTTGTTTGAAGAGTACAGGAAATACAGGGAACAACTCAACAAGGATGTGATAAGCTCCATGTCGAAGACCAGCGATACGGATTGCGGCGATTTCCCCGAGAAGATCAGTCATTACCTGAGCAACCTCAGTGAGATGGAGTCAAAGATAGTCAGTAAGTTAAAGGAGAATAATGAGCTTAGCGATAAAGTATTCAAAGAAGTTCAGAATTCTGTTAACCAGATTCAGTACTATGAATACTTTGAAAAAGAGATAGAAGCGATTATCGATGAACTGAATGCCTTGAATTTTAATCTGAAGACCAGTACAGGCGGAGATGCCGCAGACCGCGAAGAAAACCTGGAAAAGCTCAAGCAATATTACACCATGAACACGGAATTTGATATACACGAACAGGTAACCAGCGGAGGAGATGTCAATATGGAGGTGGAAGATGATGATGAAGGAGGAGACCTGGAATTGTTTTAATTGTAAATTGATATATAAATAATTGGAATTATGAAAACAAGCAAGCATGTTACCATTACTCCTTTTGGAAAGGAAGAGGAAAACAAAGCCAGAATGACCATTGAGAAGGAATTGACAATTTATACCGTTCTGGAAATCAAGGACAGCTTTCTGGATGCGATTGAAAAGTACCAGGAGCTGGATGTGCATATTAAAAAGGTGGAAAACATCGATCTTAGTTTTATCCAGCTTATTGAGTCCCTCAGGAAAACCGCTGAGGAATATGGTAAGGAAATTTCCATCTCGGCCGAACTGACTGACGAAACCAGGGATTTGGTCGAGAATACCGGATTTGATCCTATTTTACAAACTTAAATATAAATAAACTTATGGGTAAGAATATCCTGGTAGTTGATGATTCGGAGAGCATAAGGGAAGTGGTTTCCTTTACGCTCGAGAATGAAGGGTATAATGTTAAAACAGGTAATGACGGCAAGGATGCGCTGAAGCATTTTGAGGGCGATCCGATAGACCTGGTGATTACCGATCTTCATATGCCCGAAATGGATGGAATTGAATTTATTAAGGAGATACGTCAAAAAGAACAATACAAACGCATTCCCATCCTTTTCCTGACCACTGAATCGCAGGCATCCAAAAAACAGGAAGCCAAGGAAGCAGGGGCTACAGGATGGATTGTCAAACCGTTTGTACCGGCAAAATTATTGGCCGCACTTAAAAAAGTTATGCGATAATGGAAAAATTCACAGAAAAATTTATCGAAGAAGCTACAGATAACATTTCCGATCTGGAGGGTGCCCTCCTGGAAATGGAAAATAACCCCGATTCCACGGACCTCGTTGAGCGCGTTTTTCGCGCTATGCACTCCCTTAAGGGCGGAGGTGCGATGTTTGGGTTTGACAAGCTGAGTGAGTTCACCCATCATCTTGAAAATTTGTGGGACCGGATCCGTGAGGGACAACTGAAAGTGAATCAGGGCTTGCTGGATCTTACATTGCAATCGGTTGACCATCTGAAGGTACTTTTAAAGGAACAAGAGGAGCTTTCGCGTGATACCGAAACCACGCATAAAAATCTCAGCGTCCAGGTTATGAAATTCCTGGGTGAAGAAGCAACTGCCGGCAGTGATAGCGGCAATTCAGGTGCTTCAGCAGATGGTGGTGGAGATGGCATGAAGACCTGGTACATTTATTTTGATCCTGAAGAAAATATATTCGACGACGGTACCAATCCGCTTTTTTTGTTGGATGAGCTGAATTCCTTAGGCCAGTGCAGGATCATTCCCTATCTGCACCGCATTCCCCTTCTCCCGGATATGGATCCCGTTAAGTGTTACACTTACTGGGAGATCATTCTGGCAACCAACGAAGATGAGGATGCCATTCACGACGTTTTCATCTTTGTCCAGAACCAGGCTGAGATCAATATTCATCTTTTAAGCAGCAGCAACCTGTTTAATGACAGTAAGTTTGTAGAAAAACTGGACCAGGTGGCTGCCGATAAAAAGGACCTGGGCTTCGAGGGATTCCAGGAGTTACTGAATAATCTCTCTGCTAAGCAAGAAACAACTGAATCGGAGGTACGCCAGGCAAACGGAACCGGAAATCGTGAAAGTACCATATCCAGCATACGGGTCGAATCCGAGAAGATTGACCATATGATGAACCTGGTGAGTGAGCTGGTTACCACCCAGGCAAGATTAAGCCTCCGGGCGGAGCAACTGGGAGATTCCGAACTGGAAGGTATTGCGGAAAATGTCCAGAAGCTCACACGTCAGCTTCGTGACAATGCATTTGATGTTGCCCTCGTGCCTGTAGAAACCATGCTTACACGCTTCCAGCGGTTGGTCAGGGATTTATCGTACACCCTTAATAAAAAGGTGAAATTTACTGCCGAAGGTACCGATACCGAACTGGACAAGAACATCATTGAAAAGCTTACCGATCCCATTCTGCATATCATCAGAAATTGTATTGATCACGGGATAGAAAGTCCTGAAGAACGGAAAATGGCTGGTAAGCCGGAAGAAGGTAAGATACGGTTCAAGGCATTTTATTCAGGTGCGAGCGTTCACATCCAGGTCCATGATGACGGGAAAGGCATCGATCCTGACAAAATCCGACAGAAAGCCGTGGAACGGGGCCTGATCTCCCCTGAAGCTTCCTTATCCAGGAAGGAAACATTCGATCTGTTATTTCAGCCGGGCTTTTCCACATCCGAAAATGTTACCGATGTTTCCGGAAGAGGTGTTGGCATGGACGTGGTGAAGAGAAACCTCAGCGAAATAAGGGGAGAAGTGGAAGTGGAGTCCGAGCTCAATGCGGGTACCACACTAACTGTTAAACTGCCCCTGACCCTTTCTATTATTGATGGCTTGCTGGTTCAACTGGCCGACAACAAATATGTCATTCCACTTTCAGCCGTGGATAAGATATATGCCGTTAATCACAGTGATGTAGTGAATCATTTCAACAACCTTACTGTACTGGATGGTGAGCAGATCCCATATTTCAACCTGAGGGAGGAGTTTCATCTCCCGGAATCTGAAAATGAAATGGAAGAGGTGGTAGCGGTTAGGTATGATAACAGCCGTGTTGGTCTTGTGGTGGATAACGTGATTGGCGAGTATCAGGCTGTACTGAAATCGCTTGGAAAGATGTATAAAGAACAGGAAATGATCTCGGGAGCTACCATCCTCGGCGATGGAACCGTAGCTCTTGTAATGGATACCAATAAAATGATCGAGAAGTTCTCGGCAGCTTCCGAACATAAATCAACTGTAGAATAAGAGAATAATGTGACCTTATGAAAAAAGAAGAACTTGCACAGATCAATTCGTACCTCACTTTTAAACTGGGTGAAGAGGAATTTGCAGCACACGTAAGCAAGGTGCTGAGCATAATGGAAATGACCAAAATAACCAAAGTTCCTAAGACCCCGGATTACCTGGAAGGGGTCATAAATCTTCGCGGACAGGTGCTGCCAGTGGTCGATACCCGGATTAAATTCGGGATGAATCCTACGGAATATACCTCCAATACGTGTATTGTGGTGATGGAAGTGGAGGTGAACGATGAAACCGTTCAGGTAGGCACCCTTGTTGATTCCGTTCAGGAGGTTCTTGAAATTGAAGAAGAGCAGATCCAGCCTCCGCCATCCATAGGCAACCGGTTTAAATCCGAATTCATATATGGCATGGCCAAAATCAATGAGAAATTCATCATGCTCCTTGATATGGATAAGGTTTTCTCTGCTGAGGAAATAGAAGATGTTCAAACCTCCACAGAAATGGGAAGACATCAACAGGCTAAAGAAGAAGCTTCACAGGAGCAGGTAAGCGAAGAATCACAATCAGGATAACAGGCTTTTAGAGTACAATTCATTATCTCTCTATAATAAATGGCACGGGAGATAAACGGGGAATTACTATATAACCAACCAAAATCAGAATGCTTATGAAACGTCTAAAAGACATGAAAATCGGGACCAGGTTGAACCTGGTGCTAAGTTTGGCCTTTATCGTGGTTGTTGTGGGATTGGGAATATATACACTGAACCTTCAGACGAACCGGATACAGGAAAATACGGATACCCGCATGAACGAGCAGGTTTCTGATCTGTCGAAATTCATTGAAACTGAAATTGAAGACAACCAGCAGAATACCAATCAGGCATTGAAGACGGCAAGCTATATCTTGCGTCAGAGGGGTACCCTGAACATCACGGACACCAATCTTGTCCGGATGAATGTAGTAAACCAGGAAACCAACCGTTCGCGTACCGAGGAACTTCCGGTATGGGAAATAAACGGGAGGCAGGTTCAGAAGAGCAATGAGCTGGTTGATAAGATCAGCGAAGTAACGGGGGCGGATGTATCCATTTTTCAGAAGATCAATGGTGGCCTTTGCCGTATTTCCACAACTGTAACCGGTGACAATGGTAAACGTCAGGAAGGCACCTTTGTTCCCGCGGGTTCCGAAGTTTACCAGACCATACAGAGTGGCCAGGTATACAGGGGAAGAGCCGTGGTTGTTGATGAATGGTACCTGACTGCCCAGGAGCCCATCAGAAAGAATGGAGAAATTGTGGGGATGATTGGTGTTGGCGTACCGGAAAAAGACCTGGCCGGCTTGCGTGAAATATTCTACGAGAAAACCTATTTTGATAACGGCTATCCTTATTTGATCAATAAAGATGGCGATGTGATTATACACCCTGACAGCGAAACCGAAGGTACCAATTTAGATAATGAAAATTTTATCAAGGAGATGTTTGCCGATGAAGACGGCCAGGGAAAGCTCCATTATCAGTGGGAAGGTCGGTCCAAATTCCAGTATTATCAATACGTGGAACCCATCAACTCCTATGTGGCCGCCACCATTTATGAAGATGATTTCATGGGAGTAATTAATCAAACCCGTAATGGCATTCTCGTTGCCATTTTGGTGGGGATTGCATTGTTTGTAATCATCAATCGGCAGGTTAGCCGGTCCATCACCAAAGGGCTGCACCAGGGCGTAGATTTTGCAAAGCGGGTAGCCAAAGGCGATCTTACAGCTACTGTAAATATTGATCAGAAGGACGAAGTGGGTGATCTGGCCGAATCCATGAACACCATGGTTTTGAATTTGAGGGATATTGTGGACAATGTAAGGCAGGGTTCTAATTATATTGCCTCTGCCAGCCAGCAGGTTAGCTCAAGTTCCCAGCAACTTTCACAGGGTTCTTCCGAACAGGCTTCTTCGGTTGAAGAGGTATCTTCATCTATGGAGGAGATGGTTTCCAACATCCAGCAAAACACAGATAACTCCAACCAGACGGAAAAAATAGCCTCTGAAGCTGCCAAAGAGATGGAGAGGATGGGAGAATCCAGCAAGAAGAGCCTCAGTTCCATTCGTGAGATTGCTGATAAGATTACCATCATCAATGATATTGCATTCCAGACCAATATACTGGCCCTTAATGCAGCAGTAGAGGCCGCAAGGGCAGGTGAGAACGGTAAGGGCTTTTCAGTTGTAGCGTCTGAGGTAAGGAAACTGGCAGAAAGAAGTAAGGAAGCTGCCGACGAGATAGTGGAACTGGCCAATTCAAGTGTGAAAGTATCGGAGGAATCCGGACAGATGCTTGAAAATCTATTGCCCGAGATTGAGAAAACCGCTCAGTTGGTGCAGGAGATCAGCGCTTCTTCGAATGAGCAGAACAATGGTGCAGATCAGATTAATAATGCGATACAACAACTGAACCAGGTGACCCAGCAAAACGCGGCATCTTCCGAAGAGCTGGCAACGAGCGCTGAAGAGCTTGCCGGGCAGGCCGATCAGTTGAATCAGTCCATTAGCTATTTCAAAACAGGTGAAGAATCAAAATCTTCCATGGGAAGCAAAGGCTCCGGGCATCAAAAACAGGCATCCGGTGCAAAAACTTCTAAAGTTTATGGTTCAGAGACAAATAAAGGCCAAACTGCGGCGCAAAAGCCTGCGCAAGGCAATGCAGGCGGTAATGGCAGTGGTAATGGACAGGAATCCACAAATGCTGATAACAGCCAGAACAAAAAACAGGGTTATAACTTGAACCTCGGCGGAAATGGAAATGGAAAGGGAGGGGAAAGCGACGATAACGAGTTTGAGCAATACTGATCTCTAATAATACCCCGAGGGGTGTATGAAATGGATATTTGATACACCCCTTTCATTTTTTTTGTGAAACATTTGATCTATAACTTTTTATGAAGGAATGACAATGGAAAAGACCAATTTAAGCGCTGTATACAATACCAAAATGACTGCTGAGGAGTTCAGGAAACTCAGTAGTTTTATAACTGAACATACGGGTATAAAAATGCCGGAAGCCAAAAAGGTTATGCTTCAGAGTCGTTTGCAAAAGCGGCTTCGTTATTTGGATATGAACAGCTTTAAGGAGTATGTGGAATATGTATTCAGTGAAGATGGGATTCAAAATGAGCTCATTCATATGTTGGATGTCGTTAGCACGAACAAGACCGATTTTTTTCGGGAGCCTGTTCATTTTGAGTTTCTTGAGAAAACCCTTTTACCGGAGTATGTGAATAATTTTCCACTGAACAGGCCCCTGAAAATATGGAGCGCCGGCTGTTCGAGCGGCGAAGAGGTTTATACCATTGCCATCACCATTTCCGAATTCATAAACAACCATCCGGGCCTTAACTATTCCATCTTCGGCACGGATATTTCAACGGAAATTTTGCGCAGGGCCGTCAATGCAATCTACAAGGAAGAGAAAATAAATAACATACCCATTGAGCTGAAAAAGAAATATTTTTTAAAAAGTAAGGACAGAACCAAAAAACTGGTACGTATTGTACCTGAACTAAGGAATAAAGCAACCTTCACGAGAATGAACCTAATGGATTCTGCCTATGATGTGAAAGATACATTTGATGTTATCTTTTGCCGCAATGTGCTGATATATTTTAACCGAGATATACAGGAATCCGTGATCAATAAATTAACCAGGAAGTTAAGAACCGGAGGTTACTTTTTTATTGGTCATTCGGAATCCATCATGGGAATGGATGTACCCCTGAAACAAATCAAACCCACGATATTTCAACGCATTTAAAATACTGTAATATGAGCGAATTAACCGACCAGGAGTTAATGGATGAACTGAAGAAACGCTTCGATCAGAACAAGAAGTCTTTGGAAGAAGTTCAAAAACTCTATGATGAACTAAAAGAAGTCAATAAAAAGCTGGAAGATTCTGAGGCGCTTAAGTCCCACTTCATCTCCAACATAACCAATGAGATCATTAATCCCTTTTCTTCGATCATGGGGCTGGCCAGGAATATCATGAGCCTGGAACAACCGAACTGGGACCAGGTAAGGTCCATGGTCTCTCTAATCTATTACGAGGCTTTCAATCTTGACTTTCAGTTGAGAAACATCTTTGTTGCAGCCAAACTGGAAGCCGGTGAGATCTTCCCCGAAGTACTCAATGTGGATGTTAAAAAGCTGCTAGAAAGTGTGATCGATTCATTTAAATATGAGCTGGATAAGAAGAAGATGAAGGTGGAGTTCAACTTTGACCTGACACCGAATAAAGCCGATGTCTATTATTTTAAAACCGATCCTGAGAAAGTTAAACTGATCATATCCAATTTACTGAGCAACGCCATCAAGTACAGTTATGAGAACAGCAACATTGTGCTGAGTGCCTGGGAGTCTGACGAAAAGCTCTTTATTTCGGTTAAGGATTTTGGCACAGGCATATCCAAAGAGAACCAGGAAACCATTTTTGATCGTTTCCGGAAACTTGATTCGGGCATAAATTCAGTTTACAGGGGACACGGGCTTGGTCTTTCAATCAACAAGGCACTGATTGATCTTCTGGACGGACACATAGACATACAAACTGAAAAGGAAAAGGGATCGGAGTTCATCATATCGATTCCTGAAATGCAGAACAACATCAGCGGTTTTGCATTTGACGATAACGAGATGTTTTTTGGAAAGGAAGATTTTATCCAGGAAGGGGATGATGAAGTATTTTAACGCCTTTTGCCCATGAATCCGAATAATACACATTTTTTGTATCCTGCTGCTTTGTTTGCGTCCAGGGAACCCTATCTGATCAATACCATTCTCGGATCCTGTGTGGCGGTTTGTTTATTTGATCCGGTGAATCAAGCCGGGGGTATGGCTCATTATATGCTTCCTCTCTGGAACGGGGAGGGATTGGCTTCACCAAAGTACGGGAATATTGCAGTGGAAAAACTGGTCGATAAGATGAAAAGTTATGGCAGCCTTCAGCATAATTTAAAGGCCAAGGTATTCGGTGGTGGTGAGGTGATCGACATCCAGGATGCCTATTTTTATATAGGCAGGCGAAACATTAAAATGGCTTATGATATGCTCGAAGAATTCGGGATTCCCGTGGTAGGAGCCAGCACTGGTGGTAAATACGGCAGAAAGCTGATCTTTAATACCTATACCGGTCAGGTGAAACAGCGATATGTTAAGAGACAGGATGTTCCATAAATTGATCAATCAAAGGTTATGAAAAATAAAATCCGGGTACTTGTTGTGGATGATTCTGCTGTAGTCAGGCAGACACTCGAAACCATCATTAATTCTGATCCTGATCTGGAAGTCATGGGTACCGCTGCAGATCCTTACCTGGCTGCCAATAAGATCAAAAAGGAAGTTCCGGATGTCATTACACTTGATGTGGAGATGCCCCGCATGGATGGGCTTACCTTTCTGAAAAAAATCATGGCACAGCATCCCATGCCTGTAGTGATTATCTCAAGTCTTACCGAAAAGGGTACCCGCAGTGGTATCAAGGCTCTGGAATTTGGTGCCGTGGAAATCATTACCAAGCCCAGGCTGGATTCCAAAACGTTCATTGAAGAGTCAAGTATCCGGATATGCGATGCCATAAAGGCGGCTGCTGTTTCCACCATGAAAAGAAGGAAAGTTCCCACCCCAAGCATTCATGTAGAGCCAAAATATACCGCGGATGCTATCATTCCTAAAAGCAGGGGCAAAAGTATGGTGGAAACCACGGAGGTAGTGGTAGCTGTTGGTGCTTCCACCGGGGGTACAGAAGCCATAGCAAAATTTCTTGAGCAGCTTCCCGTAGATAGCCCCGGCATTGTCATTGTCCAGCATATGCCGGAACAATTTACCCGCTCGTTTGCTGAACGACTGAATGATACCTGCCGGGTAACTGTGAAAGAAGCCATCAATGGTGATTCGGTAATCCGGGGCCATGTTTTGATTGCACCGGGAAATTACCACACCCTGTTGAAAAGAAGCGGCGCCCGTTACTATGTGGAGGTGAAGGAGGGGCCTATGGTTAACCGGCACCGGCCTTCTGTAGATGTGCTTTTCCGTTCTGTAGCCAGGTATGCAGGAAGAAATGCAGTAGGCATTATTCTAACCGGTATGGGACGAGATGGAGCGGAGGGTTTGCTGGAAATGAAGCATGCCGGTGCCAAAACCATCGCCCAGGATGAAAAATCCAGCGTCGTGTATGGTATGCCCAAAGAGGCAGTGGAGTTAAATGCCGTTGATAAAATACTTCCCCTGCAGGATATGGCAAAATATATTTCTACAAGTTTCAAATACTGGTGACCTGGGTATATTTTGATGCAATGAGGTTGTCAAAAAGGCCTTCGTTCCTTCGTGATTTCCTTTGTGTTGTTCGTGGTTAATGTTAAATGTTTTTTTGACCACAGAGTTTCGCAGAGAATAAATATGGAGTAACACAGAGATAATTTAGAAGAAAATTCAATAAATGAAAGGAAGAGAGAAAATGAAACCCTTGCACCTCCTTTTTCGTTGGAATGGATAGCAGGCAAAGGGTGTATATATTTACACACATCTTTGTTCTTAAATTTAGATTCGGTTAATATAGTCCGTAAATACAAAATGTATTTCTCAAATGACCATACAAAGCGATAAGCATATAGTTCTGAAATATACCGTAAGTGGGTTTATAATTGGTATAGCTACCATACTCCTGGCTTTGCTCCTGGATTTTATTTTGCAGGATATGACCCTGGAGCAGATAGGAGAGGTGCACAGCAGCAACCCGGCTTACATCATCCTTGATATGGCACCTGTTATTCTGGCTTTGTATGCTTATCTGCTTGGCAGGCGATATGCCGATACCACCCGAAATCTTCAGAAATCCCTCGAAAAAGAGCATACCAAGACATACCGTTTATACAATTTTGTCGAACAGCTAAGAAAAGGAAATACCGATGCGGAGTATGAAATCCAGGGTGAAGAAGACCTGCTGGGCCAGGCTGTCATGTCGTTGCGCGATGAATTGAAGAAGAACCAGGAGGAAGAGGAAAAACGCAGGAAAGAGGACCAGCAACGTCACTGGACATCTGAAGGACTGGCGAAATTTGGCGAGATCCTCAGGCAGGAAACGGATGACCTGGAGGAATTGTCATATCAGGTGATCAGCAACCTGGTGAAATATATCGATGCTGTGCAGGGCGCTTTGTTTATTTTAGAAGGCGAAGAAGACAGCGACAGGCATCTCGACATGAAAGCATGTTATGCTTACGACCGCCGGAAATTTCCGGATAAACGTGTAGAAATGGGAGAGGGATTGCTGGGTACTACCGTATTGGAGCAGGAAACCACCTACATCACTGAAGTTCCCCAGGAATATGTGAACATCACATCGGGCCTGGGTCATTCCACCCCTGATGCCGTCCTGATCGTTCCCTTAATGGTAAATGAACAGGTGCATGGGGCCATAGAGCTTTCCTCCTTCCGCGGAATGGAGCAATATGTCATTGAATTTGTTGAAAAGGTAGCGGAAAGTGTAGCTTCCACCATCTCAAACGTGAAGATCAATTCGAAAACATCCCGGCTGTTGGAGGAATCACGGAAACAGGCCGAGGAGCTGGCTTCCAAGGAGGAACAGATGCGCCAGAATATGGAGGAATTGAAGGCTACCCAGGAGGAAGCAGCCCGCCAAAGCGAACGTTTTGTTATCTTCTCCAACGCGGTGAGTCATACCATGATACATGCAGAGTATGATCCAAGCGGTTACCTGCTGTATGCAAACACCAAGTTCATCGATAAGCTGGGCTATGAATCCGGCAAGGAGGTGGAAGGGAAACACATTTCTGAGTTTATAGATGAAAAAGACCGGTCCTGGTTTGATGAGCTTTGGGATAGCCTGGCAAATGGAGGTAAGCACTTTGAAGACTACATGAAACACGTTACAAAACAGGGAAGGGATCTGTGGACCATGTCAACCTATACGTGCATGAGAAAGGAAGACGGCAACGTGGAAAAAATCCTTTACCTGGGCCTTGATACCACTGCACAGAAAAAACAGAGCCTGGATTATGAGGGCCAGATCCAGGCGCTCAATCAGGCCAGCCAGAAATTAGAGCTGCTGCCTTCTGGCGATGTGCTGGGAGCCAATAACAATTTCAGCAACCTGATGGAATATTCGGAAAATGAATTGAGCAACAGCACCATCTTCGATTTTGTCCCCCGTGCTGACCTGAATGACCTGAAAGAGACCTGGGAAAAAGTGTCCCGTGGAGAGATTTATGAAGGCCAAATGCGACACCAGACAAAAAACGGCAGGGAAGTATGGGTACAGGTAACCCTCTCACCGGTAAAAGATATTTACGGCGACATTTCCAAGGTCATTTATGTGGGGCACGATATCACCAAGAGTCGCAAGATGGAAATGGAAACAGCCAGACAGGCTGAATTGCTCAAGAAACAAGAGAAACAGCTCAGGCAGGCACAAACCGACCTGACTAAGAAACTGGAGGAAGCCAGGGAAGAAGTGAAGCAGCGATTCAAGGACATGGAAAAGGAAAAGCTGCGTAACGAGCGAACCCTGGAAGGTGCATCAGATGCCATATTTACCATTAACCAGGAAGGTACCGTTAAATTCTTCAACAAAGCCGCTGAGGAGCTCTGGCAGATAGAAAAGCCCATGATCCTTGGAAAGAACCTCAATAAATTATTTCCCAACGGAAGCGCTCAGGATGAATTTCTCGAGCGACTCCTGGATCCGAAAAAGGATAAGATCGTCGGTGAACGCAAGGAGGTGAACATCACCAGTACCAACGGCGAAGAAGTGCCGGTGATCATCCTGCTGTCCATGGCCCATGTGGATGATGAAACTACCTATACTGCATTTGTTCAGAACATCTCCGTGGATCTGTTCTAATATTAGTAACATTTTTTAGGTTTCATCGTTTTGTAAATGATGAAATTTCTAAGAAGGCGCTAAGCGGCTTTATTAGCTAAAAGTATAAAATATATTTTACTGGTAAGCAGCAAGCTGCAACAGCCGCTAAGCCTTGCACCTCAAACGATGGCTTTTTATATCAGACTCATTGATTTAAATAAAAATTGGAGATATGAAACATATTATAAAAATAGATGACAATTCCAAAGAGGGCAGAAATTTGGTTGCTTTACTGAAATCGCTTAAAGGTAAGATTGGGGATATTGAATTTCTAACTCCTGAAGAAATTGAAGAAAAAGAAGATGAGGTGCTGGCTAGAGAAATTGAAGAGGGACTGAAGAGTGGCAATGCCGATAAAGAAAAAGTTTTCAAGAAACTGGGATTGTAATGGATTGTAATGGAAGTTCAATTTACCAATAAATTTAGCAGACAACTTGATAAAATTAAAGATAGAAAGCTGATTGATTCGGTATCCGAAAAAGTTAGAGAAGTTATTCAGGCAGATGAGCTTTCTCAAATAACTCACTTAAAAAAACTTAAAGGATATAAACAATTCTATAGAATCAGGATAGGAGATTATAGAATTGGACTCAAAATAGAAAAAAAGACTTTTATCTTTTCTACAATTGCGCACAGAAAAGACATTTACAAACACTTCCCATAAATTTAATTTCATTTAAAACCGCAAATTCATTTACTTCCTTATCTTTGCCTTTTGGCAATTTTTGCCGGAAAATAATGTGAGTTAAATTTTAAAACATAAGCTTTATGAAAAGAACTTCAATAATTACGATTTTATTCATTTCCCTGGCAATTGTATTTTCCTCATTTCAGGATAGCAGGGTGTCGGAAAATTCAGCAAATGAAGAGCAAAACCGGTCCAAACCCAGAAACATCGTTTTAATGATTGGAGATGGTATGGGTGTCAGCCAGATTTATGCCGGCATGACGGCAAGTGAGGAACCCCTTGTTTTTGAACAGTTCCGGAACATTGGATTTCAGAAGACTTTCTCAAAAAACAGCTACATTACCGATTCGGGTGCAAGCGGAACGGCCCTTGCAACCGGCGAAAAGACCAATAACGGGCATATCTCGGTTACTCCCAAAGGAGAGGAATTGACCACCATCCTTGAGCTGGCGGAGCAGAACGGTTTGTCGACCGGTTTGGCCAGCACCAGCAGCATTTTGCATGCCACTCCCGCTGCTTTTATTGCGCACAATGTGGATCGGGGCAACTATGACGACCTGGCCGCAGATTTTCTTGAAACCGATATTGAAGTATTCATTGGTGGCGGCCGAGGAAATTTTGCCGATCGCGAAGATGGGAGAGACCTAATCCAGGAATTGAAAGATAAGGATTACCAGGTATTGTCTGATATGAGTAAAATTAAGCAGGTTGAAGAAGGCAGGCTGGCAGGATTGACTGCTGAAGGACACAATCCCAGGTATTCAGAGGGCAGGGGAGACATGCTGCCCGAGGCCACTCAAACGGCTTTGAATATCCTGGACAACAACCGGAAGGGCTTCTTCCTGATGGTGGAGGCTTCTCAGATTGACTGGGGCGGACACGACAACAACACGGATTATATTGTTGAAGAAATGCTCGATTTCAACCGGGCTTGTGAAGTGGCCATGGATTTTGCAAAAGAAAACCCCCGAACCCTGGTTATTGTGACAGCCGATCACGAAACCGGCGGCATGGGAATAAATGGAGGTAACCCGGAGAATCTTAATGTGGATGCCGGCTATACTACTGGTGGACATACGGCAGTGATGGTCCCGGTATTTGCCTATGGTCCGGGAGCGGATCAATTCCGTGGAATTTACGATAATACGGAGATATTTGAGAAGATGAAGAATCTTTATGGATTCTAACAGGAAGGATTTGGGCCATCTTTGAAGGGTGAGTAAGCATCAAATAAAAAGTACCAAATAATAAGCACCAAATTACAAGCACCAAATAAAAAGCATCAAATAACAAATTCCAAATTCCAAATAAATCACAACGATCAATTACCAAATGTTCCAAACCTTTGAATCTATATAATACATATATTTTATGGGTTTGGAATTTTGATCATTGAAGAATTGGAATTTGTTTGTTATTTGGTGCTTGAAATTTGGAATTTTAACCTGTAGTTTAGCTTGTAATGCTAATTGAAGAAATAAAAAGGCATCATGTAACAGTGATGCCTTTTTATTTTTTGTAGGTATTTCTATGAGAAAATCCAACCTTATTCCAGATCTACATTGCCATATTGGGTGGTGATGTTGACTTCGGACTTTGTGTTACCGTCATTTCCAACCCGGCCCGAAACCTTCATTTCGGTATTTTTCTCAATTCGGCTCACTTTACCTGAGTCAGGGAAGTCAATATCCGCATACTGGGCTTCACCCTTGAGGTTGTAGCTGGCATCTTCGGCAATTTCAATGTCAACCTTACCGTACTTATTATCCACCTTAATTTTTTCAAAATTCACGGGAACATTGTTGATGGAAAAATCCCCGTATTTACTTGTCAGGTCAAGTTGCTTCTTTACCTCGTCAATTCTGAAATCGGTATACTTGGCCTCACATACCAGGTTGCTCAGGGTACCCAGTCTATAGTTGTCGTACTTCGACTCACAGACAATCGAACTGGCTTCCTCAACGCTCAGTTTCGAATATTTGGTAACGGCAATGAGGGCCTTGGCTTTCTCAATTTCACAATTGTTGGGTGTGTATTGTAATGTCAGCTTCAGCCAGTTCACCTCACCAATGTTACCATTGGAATAGGCCAGGTTAACATGGCTTAGCGGTTTGGAGTTATCCCTGAGGATTTTGTTGGCCCTGAAATTGCCGTATTTTACTGCAATATCCGCATGACCGGTTATTTCATTGACGAATACGTCACCATACTTGTTTTCCAGTTCCATGTTGATGTAGCGGGGTATTTTCACCTTGTAGTTGATGGTGAATTCCTTGCTGTCATCACCAAAATCGAACAATCCTCCACCTCTGCTGAAGTTCCTGTCAAAATCGGTGATGGCTTCAATCCGGTTGTCCTGCTTGCTGATATTGACAAGTATATCATTGAGCAGTTCCCTGGCCCGGTCTTCGTTTCTGTGATCCACGGTAACCGTCACATCAATGGATACCCTGTCCTGCTCCCAGTTGGTGACGTCAACATTCCCGTATTTATTGGATATCACGAGCACGGTTTCTTCATTGACATCATATTCCTCGTGTTTATTCTTGGAATATTCATCCTGTGCGGCATGTGTGTTTATGCTGAAGCATACTGCCAGTGCCAGTATGGCTGCCGCATTTTTAAATCTCTGTGGTTTCATAGTTTTCATCCTTTTTTTCATTTGAATTTCTTTGCTCATTAATGGCCCGGAGCTGTTCCAGGATTTGGTTCATGACATCCAGTTTCATCTGGTAATGCCTGATCAGGGCATTTACCACCCTTGGATCGTTTGGATTCGTCCGCAAATCATCCTTTATGTTAACATATATGGAATCCATGTCCTGCAACTCATTCAACAGCATCTGTTTTTGATCTTCATTCCTGAAGTCAAACTGTTTGATCTGTTCGTATTTCTTATCCATCAATGAGGAGTAATAAAAATGGGCCTCTCTGACTTCCGATGATACCTTTTCCAGCGCCAGTGTTTCCGGGCTCTGCTCCTGGTTGATCCTTTCGAATACCCAGAGGCCGGAGAGGACTACCAGTACCGCAACTACCGCAGCCTGTAACATAACTTTCCAGGAAAATAACCTTTTGCGCTTGTTGTATCTCTGGAGTTTCTGATAGAACCGCTCAAAATGGCCTTCCGAAGGCTCCAGGTCATCAAATTCCCCCCTGTGGGATCGGATTATGTCTTCCAGGTTTTTCATCTCTATCCTCTGTATTTTGCCAGTTGTTCTTTCAGTTTCTTTCTTGCCCTTGTATATTGCGATCGTGATGTGGAACTCGATGTATTCATAATATCTGCTATTTCCTCATGATCATACCCTTCCAGCAGGTAAAGCGAAAGGACGATCCGGTATCCGTCGGGCAATTCATTGATGGCCTCACGGATTTCCTCCACTTTATTCCTGATCTCTTCTTCATCATCTTCTTCCTCCTCTGTTTCTTCTTCAAGATCATATACATTATCTTCCAGTGAATCCAGTTCTATCTTCTTTTTTTTTAATTCATCCAGTGAATGATTGATGACAATCCGCTTCAGCCAGGCCCCAAAACTAACCTTCCCGCTGTAGGTGTCGATCTTGTCAAACGCTTTCAGAAAAGCTTCCTGCATGATGTCTTCCGCTTCCATCCGGTCGTTTACAATCCGGTAACTTGTGTTGTACATTGCTTTATAATACAGCTTGTATATCTGGAACTGCGCTTTCTGCTCCCCCTTCCTGCACCTGTCAATCACATCCTGGTGGATGTTCTTGTATAGTGCCTGTTGCTTATCACTTTGCATTGTAAAGACGGTTTGATTATTCATGGTGCTGCTTATAAAGATAAACTTTTTTATAGATTAACCGCTTTAATATTATGGACGAAATCAAATATGAAAGTGCTGCATACAAAAACAAATTTAAGGTACCTTCCCGACGCATGTCTTAAGGCAGAATTGATTCAAAAACAATCTTCCGGGAGATCTGAACCGAACTACTTCTTACGCCCTTTCAGGGCTTTAATGTAATCTATGGTATTTCTTTTTACCCGGGGCGGATGCCCCGGGCTGATTTCTTATTTTCTTTCAGAGAACCAATTTTAATAATTTAACTCGAAACAAAGGGTTTTTAACGTATTCAAGAATTTGTTCCACGAAGAGGTTTTAACTTTATAGCTTTTTCAATTATATATGACATTCGTGCATTCGTGGCCATTATAAATTGAATTCGTTCAACCAAAACATTTGAATTAAGCTACCCAAACCATTAAAATTAATTTAGAAAGGATTTCCAATTCACAATTTATTCTTTTCAATACTTTTGCAGCTTGTTTGGGTTTGAATGGAAATGGAATGGGAAAAATGGATCATCAAGAGAATCGGCAATATATACTTTCCTTATTAAAAGGAATGCTCAAAATCACGTATTTTTACTGTGGCTTGAGTGCCCGGTCAGTAAGGGTTGTCACTATTTACCTGATCTTACTGTTTCTTATTCTGCCGCTGATGGGCCATTCCCAACCCGACACCCTGGTCTTGGACAACAACCTGGAAATGGAGAAGGTGGTGATCAGCGGGCGTCGTTCTCCAGTGGTATATTCCCGGCTTTCAAGAATCGTTGATTCCAAAGGTGAAGCAGAGCTTCGGGCCATGCCGGTCTCCAGTGTACAGGGAGCGCTTCAGCATGTCTCCGGGGTAGATGTACGGCAACGCGGGGCAATGGGCATCCAGGGGGACCTGAGCATCCGCGGAAGCTCCTTTGACCAGAACATGGTGCTTCTGAATGGTATTGATGTCACCGATCCCCAGACGGGCCATTTTTCGCTGAACCTGCCGGTTGACATATCGAATGTACGGGAAATAGAAGTATTAAAAGGTCCCGGCTCAAGGGTTTTCGGCCCCAATGCTTTCGGGGGTGCTGTCAATGTCATTACAGCCCCGCTGGATTCAAGTTATCTTGATCTGGATTTTACCGGCGGCAGTCACTGGTATAGAAAAGGCACGGCCAACGCCAATTTGGCCTTCTCAGAAACGAGACATTATTTATCCGTTTCCGGCTCGGGAGCGCAAGGCTTTGCTGAAAATACCGATTTTGCTACCTATAACCTGTTTTACCACGGCTCGGTTGATATCCGCCAGAGTGTGCTGGAGGTTCAGGTGGGTCATACAAATAAGGCCTATGGAGCACAAAGCTTTTATACGCCCGAATATCCAAACCAGTTTGAACGAGTCAGGAGCAGCCTGGTTGGCGTATCCATGAAACGGGAAGGAAAGGTCGACCTGGAACCGGCTGTTTACTGGAGAAGACACCAGGACCGGTTTGAGCTGTTCAGGGAAGATAAAGACTGGTACCAGCGGGACGGTGGTTATTTTATCAGGGGAACCGTCGATACGGCCAAATACCAGCCGGGCATCTATCAGCCCTGGAACTATTATTCCGGTCACAATTACCATCTGACCGATGTTTATGGCAGCAAGCTTAATACCTCCTTTCAGACCATCGCGGGTGAGACTTCCCTGGGTTTTGACTTCCGCTCGGAGAACATCTGGAGCAATGTGCTGGGCGAGCCCATGAATGATACCCTGCAGGCAGTGAATGAGCCTCATGGTTACTACGACCATAAGTATTCACGCACCATCATGAATTATTACCTGGAGCACAACCTGTATATGAGTGGTTTGTCAATCTCTGCCGGCATACTGGGAAGCTGGAGCAATGAGTTTGACCTGGGCTGGAAGTGGTATCCCGGTATTGACCTCAGCTACCGGGTATCAAATGCTTTTACCATTTATGGCTCCTGGAACAAATCGCTCAGGTTGCCAACCTTTACAGACCTTTTCTATTCAGGCCCATCCAACCTGGGTAACCCAGATTTGAAGCCCGAGCGGGTGAAAAGCTATGAAGGGGGTATCAAGCTAAACTCCTACGCAGTAGGGGGCCACCTGGCTTATTTTTATTATGACGGGGAGAACATCATTGCCTGGACCCGGGAATCAGAGGAAGACCGGCAATGGCAGACAAAGAACCTTACAGAGGTAAAAAACCGGGGTGTGGAGCTTTCCCTCTTCGCTGATATCAACAGGCTTTTTGATACGCAAGCACCATTGAAACGCGTCGGGCTGAATTATACCTACCTGCACCAGGATAAGATCACCGAAGGGTTTGAGTCCAAATATTCCCTGAATTATCTCAACCATGATCTTGGGATGTACGTATATGGCACCTGGAAAGAGTGGTCGGTACGAATCTCTTCATCTTACACTGACCGGGCCGGGAAATACCTGAAATATGATTTTGAACAGGAAGCATACATTGGTGAAGTTGCATACCGGCCAGCCTGGGTTTTTGACGGAAAAATTAGCTACAACCGGGAACAATGGAATTTTGGTTTGGAGGTGACCAACATCTTCAACAACAAACATTATGATATCGGGAATGTAAGAACACCCGGCAGATGGGTCAAGATTCACGTGGGGAGGTATATTGATCTTAATTTTTAGATTAATTTTATCCTCCGAAAATCAATATAAAAACCAAACGGCTGGTAAAAGAAAATTTTCTAACTTCACGAGCGTTTTAACTGATGGAGATACAAATATAGAACCTGGATGACGGAAAATAGAAAAAGCGTAATCGCATGAATGCTGAAAAAAATAAAATACTCAAACAATTTAAATCCCAATTAATACAAAATTTTGGGAATGATATCCAAGATGTAATTCTTTTTGGTTCTCAGGTAACCGGAAAGGTACATGAGGATTCTGATTATGATATTTTAATTATATTGAAAAGTGACGATGACAGGTACTATAGAAACAATATATTGGACATTGTTTATGACTTTGAATTGAAATACGATATATTTATAGATTTTAAGATAATTACTACACAGGAACTGGAAAATTCCATAAGAGGAAAACAACCCTTTTTTCAGGACGCTATTGAAAATGGAATATATTTATGACACTGAATGAAAAAGACAGGTACGAAGTCATAAATTACAGGATTGAACAGGCCAATGAAGCGGTTGAAGATGTATCCTTTTTATTGGAGAACAATAAACTAAAGCTAGCGGTAAACAGGATTTATTATGGGATGTTCTACATAGTTTCGGCGCTTGCCATAAAACATCAGTTTAACACCTCCAGACACCAACAACTCTTGGGGTGGTTTAATAAAGAATTTATTAAAACCGGGAAAATACCGGTTAAATTTGGGAAAATATTCAGGGAGGCCTATTCGCGCCGTACTGATGTAGATTATGGCGATATAAAAGAATATGCCAGGGAGGATGTAGAAAAATGGTATCGTCAAATGAAAGAATTTATTAACCAGGTAGAGATATATTTAAAATAATAGCCCTGACCGTCAAAGGATGGCCAGGGCTTCTGTAGGCAAAATTAAAAAGAAAACCAACCATAAAATTCATCTCAATGGACAGGTTCCACCGAATAACCTGCTTACCGCAGCAATTCCAGTAACCCATCCTTACCTGGCAGGTGGCCGGCTCCTACTGCAATGAAAGAAGATTTTTTCTGGACAAAGGAGATGGAATGTACCGTAAACGTAAGAACTTTGCTCCAGTCCATTACCGGAGATTTTCCAAAGCAGGCTGTTCCCATTATTTTGTGCATAAAGCATAGAAAAGGAAACCAAAAGACTCATGAATAACAGTGCTAATTTTTTCATAGTTGATAGACTGCAATTTATATTTGACAGGAGTACAAATTTCAGTGATATATATAACCAAAAAATTGATATGGAATAGTAAAAACCTGACAGGGATAAGAAGATTATTGAATGGGATAGTAAAAACCTGAATGGGATAGTAAATATTTGACGGGAATAGTAAAAAATTCATTAATGTCATTAGTCATAAATGAGTATCCAATATAAAAAGGTGTATTTCAGCCACCAAAACACGAAATTTCACCAAAAAATAAAATCAACCTTGTGGGATTAAAATAAAACAGTTTGTTGGCCTACTAGGCAGGAGAAATCAATAGCTGTTGTTTGAAGCAGTACCACAATGCCGCACCTAACGGTGATTCTGAAAAGATACCAGTCCTCCAACAGCAACCGCATCAGCGACCGATTTATTGAGCCTATGGGTTTCACTACCAACTTTGTTTCCCTATGGGGCTTTGATACGGAAGATTTAAAGAACAAACTTTTTAAAACCTCTAGAATATTATAAATTTACAACATTGATGGTTGGGATACCTAATAAGAATTGAACAGATGCTAAAGACATTAACCCTATAATAAAACTCATTTTAAAATGAACCTAAACAATTTTGAAGACTATGTTTCTGAAACCATCATTGAAAGAGGTTTGGACTATTATCATGATCTTGCTGTAGAAGATCTTCAGGGGATGGAAAACGGGCAATGGTTTGCCATTGTAGAAGGTACGCAGGATTACCAGGTGGATGTCAGGCTTGATGAAACCGATGAAATACTGAAATATCGCTGTACATGCCCATATAAAGGAGAAATCTGTAAGCATGTGGTAGCTGTACTTTATGAAATACGTGAAGTAAGCGAGGAAAATGAAAGGAATAACGCTTCAGCAAATACCGAGTGGAAAAAACTGATTCAGGAAGTCCCGGAAAAGGATCTGCGTGCATTTTTGACGGAATATGCTGCAAAAGACAGGACTTTCAGAAATTATCTGTCCATCCGGTTTTCCGATTATACTGATGGAGATATACGGGAAAAATATCAGGAATTGGTTTCCCATATTTTCAAAACTTCGCAGGATGATGATTTCGGTTTTGTTTTAGATCTCTCTGAATTGATTGATAAGATCAACCCGCTTTTTTCCAAAGCTGAGGAATATTTGAAAAACAATAATCCAGAAGCAGCTTTTGCCATTGCTTCGGCCATTGCCCCGGAATGCATCAACATAATGGATTTTGTAGATGATTCAAATGGTGAGTTGGCTGAAGCCATCGATCACTCATTTAATATAACGGATAAGATACTAAAATCCGGTGCCCCGGCAGTATTAAAAAGAGAAGTATTCGACTGGCTGTTATCCCAGGCAAGAAACCGGGATTATGATGATTATGGCTGTGCGGATTACCTGGAACCCTTGATTGTGGAACATGCCAGTTCATCCGGCTCAATAGAAAAAGTACTGGAATTTATCGATGATAAACTGTCCAATATTAAGGAACACAACGCATTGTTGGTTAACATTCGTAAATCAAGATATCTGCAGTTCAAGGTTGACCTCCTTATTGAATCCGGGGAACAAGAAAAAGCCGATCAGATCATTAATGATAACCTTCATCTGAGTGATCTCAGGCAGATCGTGGTTGACAGGCAACGCAAAAAGGGAAATGTTGAACAAACCATTGGCCTTATAAAAGAAGGACTAGAAATTGCTGAAAGGGAGGATCTGCCTGGTGTGGTTATAAACTGGAAGGAACAACTGCTGAATATATACCAGGAACAAAAAGATACAGCAAACATCAGGAAATGGGCTCTCGATTTGTTTTTCGATAGCCATCGGGAGCCAATGAAATATTATAAGATTTATAAGAATACCTTTAATTCAGAGGAATGGATAAATGAGCGAAATAGGATCGTTCAGCAATTGCTTGAAGAGGAGAAGGCTCCCCCTCGATTTGGAAGTTATGGATACACTTCCCTCACCAGGGTATATATTGAGGAAAAAATGTGGGACGAACTTTTCAGGTGGGTAAAAGCATCGCCCAATATACGTATGTTGAATGAATACCTGCTTTATCTAAAAAATGATTATGCCTCAGAACTTTTGCCCCTTTACAGAAAAGCCATTATCATGGAGGCAGAAAAGGCATCCAAACGTAATGAATACAAAGCGCTTACTTATTATTTAAAGAAGATGGAAGATATACCTGGCGGAAAAGGCCAGGTACCGGAACTTGCCAGAGAACTGCTAAGAAAACACAGCAACCGTCCGGCTATGAAGGATGAATTTAAAAAAGCCGGGTATAACTGAGTCTGGTATAAAATAAAGGAAAACGTTCTTTAGTTTTACATAAAATATAAGATGATATGAGCAAAAAAGATCAGGACAATACCGGTGAACCCCTATCCGAATATGGAGAACCGGTTTCCTTTCATCAGGTCTGGAAAATGTTTCAGGAAACCAATAAGATGATTAAGGAAACCAATAGGTTATTAACTGAAAAATCTCAGGAAACGGAAAAAAAGATGCAGGAAACCGATCGTAAAATTGATAAGCTCGCGAACCCTAGAGATAAATACCTTCTCCCACACCAATGGGGAGTTCCAGGTAAAACCACACAAACAACAGGATAACCCACATCACAAAAAGAATGATTGCATAGGGTAACAGCAGGGAAATTACGGTTCCTATTCCCATATTTTTGTTGTACTTGTTTACCCAGCCCAATAATAGCGGAAAATAAGGATATATCGGCGAGATGCAGTTTGTGATGGAATCACCTACCCGATACATCAGTTGAACAAAAGCCGGATTGAAGTCAATCTGTGCAAGCATGGGTATGAATACCGGGGCAAAAATGGCCCATTTGGCCGAGCCACTGCCCATGAAGATATTGACTCCTGCCACAATGATCATAAATAATGTGAACATAAATGGCCCGGTTAAACCTGATGCTTCCAAAAACTGTGCTCCCGAAATGGCAAGGATCGAGTCGAGCTGCGACCAGTTAAAGAGATTGATGAATTGTGCCACCACAAGCATCAGAACAATGTATCCCGACATGTCCTTCATCCCGTTTTCCATGAATTTAAGCACATCATTCGGCTTTTTGATGGTACCGGTTGCCTTTCCAAAGTAATAACCGGGTATGGCAAAGAAGAAAAATAAGATTGGGATAAGGCCTTTCAGAAAGGGAGAAGGTACGATGCTTCCTGTTTCAGGGTCACGTAGAGGAGCACCTGAAGGCACAACCAGCAGGGCGATCAGCAGGATATAGATCGATAACGCAATTCCTGCCCGGTGAAGTCCTTTTCTTTCCTCCCGGGTTGAGATGTTTTCGTCGGCAGATGCTTCTGCCGAAGTATCATAGGGTATTTTTTTGCACCTTGGAATGGTAAATTTTGTGACGATAAACGCTCCTCCCGCACCCAGGAGAATTGTAGAGGCAATCATGAAGTACCAGTTTGCAGTTGCACTAACCTCTCCAACCCCCGGCATTTGTTCGGTTATTGATGAACTGATGCCGGCCAGCAACACGTCGGTTCCGGCAATAAAAAAATTGGCGGTAAACCCGGCTGTTGCACCGGCGTATCCTGCAACCAATCCCGCTATCGGGTTAATTCTCATTTGTGAGAAAATGAGGGCTGCAATGGGAGGAATGATAACAACCCCTGCATCCGAACCAATATTGCCACAGGCACCAATGATGAATATTACGGGGAAAACAATTTTATTGGGCACGGCAAATACCACCTTGCGCATCGCAGCGGCCAGTAATCCGCTTCGTTCGGCAACAGATACCCCCATGAGCATTACCAGCACCAGCCCGAAAGGGGCAAAGTGCGAGAAGTTTGTCACCATTTCCTGGACAAATCGCCTTAAGCCTTCACCGGAAATTAAGTTTTGTGGTTCTATCACCTCGCCGGTAGAAGGGTCGGTGGCACTAACCCCCAAAACCGAGGTAATTCCGCTTAATACGATAACAAGGATGCAGATCCATACAAAGATCCAGAAGGGATGGGGGAGTTTGTTCCCCATTTTTTCAATCCACCGTATGACGCCCGATGAACCTGTATCCTCAGTGGAAGAATTGTTTGCAGTATTGTTGCCTTCTTTGTCCGGGTTTTTCTTGTTTTTTTTCATCATCTACCAGGATTGAGACGGTTAAAATTTATTAAGGTGTCAGGGTTGTTTTATTCTTTTTCTGCGATATTTATATCAATTTTGATTTATTGGAGGCCAAAAATAATGATTTTTTCAAAATTTGAATCAAATAAGGTGATAGAAGGAAGCATAAGTCGATGTTTAAAAGCAGGAGAAAGGGGATAAAAAGGAATTTATATTCGTTTATTCGTGGCCATCCAATACCCAATTCTAAATTAAAATCATTTTAAATAACCTTCCCCATGCATCCATGCGTCAAATTGTGAAAAGAAATTCATACATTTATCCATAAATTTCCATATTTATAAATTCACTCAGTTATGAAAAATTTACCAATGTACTTACTCACCGGATTACTTATTCTTCTTGCTGTTTTTACCATTCAGGCACAGGAGAATGAAGGAAAACAGCTTTACATGCAACATTGTGCCCAGTGCCATGGAGCAGATTTGGCCGGGGGCAATGCCCAAAGCCTGATCGACGGCGTTTGGCAGTATGGTGAAGGAAGAAACTATATACGTCGCAATATCAAATTCGGTATCCCTCACGTGGGCATGCCGGCTTATGATGAAACCCTGAGCGACGAGGAAATCAACCAGGTATTAACCTATATTGAGGATTTTGATGCGGAAAAGAGCAGGGAAAGACAGGAGATACCGCTCGATTTGCTAACCCTGGATTATCAAATGGAGATGGAGGTGATTGCGGAAGAGCTGGAAATACCCTGGGCCATTGATTTTATTGGTGATGATAAAATTCTGGTTACCGAGCGACCGGGAGGGTTGCGGGTCATTGAGAACGGGAAACTTCTGGAAGAGCCCGTGAAAAATACTCCGGAAGTCTTGCACAGCGGACAGGGCGGATTGCTTGATGTCAGGATTGATCCGCAATATGAGAAAAACGGCTGGATTTACCTGTCCTATAGTCATGAGCTGAAAGAAGAAACAGGTGGAGATCGAACACCGGCCATGACAAGGATTGTAAGAGGCAGGATAAAAGACCATACCTGGACCGATCAGGAGGTATTGTTTGAAGCTCCACACGATACTTACCGCACAACCAGGCATCACTATGGCTGCCGCATTGTATTTGATCCCGAAGGGTATCTCTATTTCAGCATTGGTGACCGGGGTGCCAAGGAGCAGGCCCAGGATCTTAGCAGGCCCAATGGCAAGATCCACCGGATCAACCCGGATGGAAGCATACCCGACGACAATCCTTTTGCGGACCGAAAGGGCGCCCTGCCTTCCATATTTGCCTTCGGATCAAGAAATGCCCAGGGACTGGCTGTTCATCCTGAAACAGGTGAAGTTTGGGAAACCGAACACGGGCCCATGGGCGGGGATGAGGTCAACGTGATCCTGGCAGGTAAAAATTACGGGTGGCCGGTCATTACCTACGGGAAAAACTATAACGGCACCATTATCACCGAAGAAACGGAGAGACCTGGCATGGAGCAGCCGATACTATATTACAAGCCTTCAATTGCCGTATGCGGTATGTCTTTCTATACCGGCGATGAATTCCCGAAATGGAACAACGAGTTGCTGGTAACCGCCCTGCGCTTTGAAGAGGTTCAGCTTCTCCGGGTTTACGATCACCGGGTTTTGCATGTTGAAACCATCTTGAAAAATGCAGGTCGTGTCAGGGATGCGGCACCCGGACCCGATGGCGCCATTTACGTGGTAGTGAACCAGCCCGCCCGTGTACTGAAACTGACCAACGCGGACCGGTAAGGGCCAAATACAGGATATTTCAAATGACTTGTGATTTCAATATGATTAAATTATAGGTTAAAACAAAAAAGCTTCTGCTATATAGCAAAAGCTTTTTTATTTTAGCGGAGGAAGAGGGATTACTATGCTATCGCTCCGTGATCCCTCTTCGACAATAATGCAGCGCTCTCCCAAATAGAAAAAGACCTCCTGA
>Ga0207797_1000490_pt1 | contig 30523 bp, 27 predicted proteins | sample PRCRCaboRojoPR_6_FD_187275 | JGI IMG/M metagenome (GOLD analysis project Ga0207797, IMG submission 187275) | Marine sediment microbial community from Cabo Rojo, Puerto Rico - PR CR 10% Liquid 1 (SPAdes) | ecosystem: Environmental > Aquatic > Marine > Coastal > Sediment | place: Cabo Rojo, Puerto... | reverse complement strand
CCCCAGGCCACAGCAGCGCCGCCCTCCCCCACAGTCGATGACGGAGCTACGTCGCTGCCCGCATCGCCAACGCCCCAAGGGACTGCGTCCTCGTCGCCATCCCCTACGACTAGCGCACCGTCGGCTGCTGCGACACCGACGACGTCAGAGCCAAAGGCTACCGCATCGCTGCCGCCGTCGGAGCCCGCCTCGCCGTCACCCTCGGTAACCGCGGCGCAGATCACCCAGGCGCAGCCCACTGCCACGCCGGCTCAAGTGGCGGAGGCACAGGACTCGGAAGATCAGTCCGTCGAGACGACGGCGGATCAGGCAGCGTCTGCGGAGGAGGAGGCCCCGTCGCTGCTGCCACCTATCGGTACCATTGCCTTCAGCCTCATCGTTGGTGGCCTGCTCGGTTGGCTGATCTACATCCTCAGATTCCGGGGGCGCCGTGCGTAGGCTGATCGGCGGCGCGATCTACCTCCTCAGCGGCGCCGTCGGCGTCCTGGCCTTCATCTACCCCTTCTTTGTGCCGGCCGGCGCCGTCCCGCAGCACGGCATGGCGCACAGTCAGGACGCCCCGCTGCTGACAGCCGCCCTGGTGGGGCTATCCGTCGTGGCGCTCTTGGTGGAGCTCCAGGGACGCTCGCTCAGCGCCAAGACCGTCGCCATGCTCGGCGTGCTGGTGGCCGTCACCAGCGTGCTGCGCTTCCTGGAGGTCGCCTTCCCCATGCCCGGTGGCTTCTCGCCCATCTTCGCCCCCATCATCATCGCTGGCTACGTCTTCGGCGGTCGCTTCGGCTTCCTGATGGGGACGTTCACGCTGCTGGCTTCCGGCCTGGTCACCGGCGGCGTGGGACCGTGGCTGCCCTACCAGATGTTCACCGCCGGATGGGCGGGCCTGAGCGCCGGATGGCTGGGGCGAATGAGCAAAGGACTGAAGGAACATGTAGCTCACGTCCCACAAAGGGATGAATCGCGTCTCACGCTCCGCTTCTCCCGCCTCGACCTGCTCATCCTCTGCCTCTTTGGCTTCTTCTGGGGCCTGCTCTACGGCGCCATCATGAACATCTACTTCTGGCCCTTCGCCGTGGGCGCGGCCGAGCAGACCTGGACGCCGGGCATCGGTCTGGGGGAAACGCTGGCCCGCTACGGCGCCTTCTACGTCGTCACCTCCTTAGCGTGGGATCTGGCACGGGCGGCAGGCAACGTGGCCCTGATCGTGGTCCTAGGCAGGCCGATGGTCAAGGCCCTGGAACGGTTCCGGCGCCGCTTCCACTTCCAGATCCAGGAGAGCGGTCACAGCATGGCTGAGGCGGGTCCCAATGCTTGACGCCCGCGTCTGGCTTCTCTGGGCCTTGACCACGCTCGTGGCGGCCTCATCCACGCGCAGCCCCTTGTACGTCATCGTCCTGCTGCTGACCACGACAGTGGTGGGCGGGACCTGCGCCACCGGCGAGGGCCGGCGGGCTCCCCTATCGCCCCTCCGCTTCGCCGTCGTCGCCGTGCCACTCTCGGCCCTGTTTAACGGCCTGACCGTCCACTTTGGCGACACAGTGCTCTTCCACCTACCCAGCTGGCTCCCCTTGCTGGGCGGGGCAATCACGCTGGAGGCCCTGGCCTTCGGCGCGCTGAACGGCCTGACGTTGACCGTCATCTTCAGTGCCTTCTCCGTCTTCAACCAGGTGACGCCAGTGCGGGACCTGATCCAGCTCACACCGCGCGCCTTCCACGAGGGTGGCGTGGTGCTCTCCATCGCCCTCACCTTCATTCCTCAGACGACGCGCAGCCTGAAGCGTATCCGCGAGGCCCAGGCCGTGCGAGGTCACCGTGTGGAGGGGATCCGGGACTGGCTGCCCATCGTCGTGCCGCTCCTGGTGAGCGGCCTGGAGCGCGCTATGGGCCTGGCGGAGGCCATGGTCGCCCGAGGCTACGGCGCCGTCACCGATGAGGATCACCCTCTGCGCACGCAGGGGCTGCTGGCACTGGGGTTGTTGGCGTTGCTCGCCGGATGGCTGACCTACCTCTTCAGAGCGGCCTGGCGCATATCGGCCGTGGTGACTATGGCCGCGGGGGCAGGAATCATCGGACTCGCGCTGTGGCTGACGGGTCGCAGGGTGCAGCACACCGTCTACCGGGCGCGCAGTTGGACCTCCGGGGACACGCTCACTGTGCTGGGATGTGCCTTGACCCTGACGGTGGCGCTGACGCAGCGAGAGACGCTCTATTACTCGCCGTATCCACAGCTCAGCCTGCCCCCGTTCGATCCCCTGGTCGGCACAGCATTGCTGGGCTTGCTAGTACCAGCGATCGTAACAGTAGCGAAGGAGGATAGAGGGCCTGATGCTCGGGGGACGCAGCAAGCCGAAGCCCTAGATGAAGCCCCTTAGCGACCTATTTGGATGCACACACGACCTACAATGGATTGCGAGATACTTATGAGCACGACAACTAACGGCGCCAACCTCACTCTGGCTCCATCGATCCAAGTCCGGAACCTGAGCTACACCTATCCCGGATCCTCGGAGCCGGCCCTCTCCGACGTGACGCTGGAGATCGCCGACGGAGAGTTCGTCCTGGTGGCGGGCCCCTCAGGCGCGGGTAAATCGACCCTGCTACGCTGCCTCAACGGGCTCGTCCCCCACTTCACTGGCGGGACCGTGCAGGGAGACATCAGTGTCGGCGAGCACGACCCCGTCGATGAGGGACCCCAGACGTTGAGCCGGGTGGTAGGCTTCGTCTTCCAGGACCCGGAGGCTCAATTCGTCGTGGACCGCGTGGAGGATGAGATCGCCTTCGCCCTGGAGAACGCGGCCGTGCCGCCAACCGAGATGCGCCTGCGCGTCGAGGAGGTGCTCCATCTACTGGATCTGGCGCCGCTGCGGGACCGTCAGCTGGACACCCTCTCTGGCGGGGAGAAGCAGAAAGTGGCCATCGCCGCCGCACTGGCGCTGCGCCCCCAGATCCTGGCCCTCGACGAGCCTACCTCCCAGCTCGATCCGCAGTCAGCCGAGGATGTGCTGCAGGCGCTGGTGCGCCTCAACCACGATATGGGCCTCACCATCGTGCTGGCCGAGCACCGGCTGGAACGGGTTCTGCCGTACGTGGATCGGTTGATATACCTCTCGGATCCTGACCACCATGTGCTCAGCGCCCCCCCGCGGGAGGTCCTGAAGCAGGTTGAGCTCACCCCTCCGCTGGTCGAACTGGGCAAGGGGTTGGGCTGGGATCCCCTGCCACTCACGGTCAAGGAGGGACGCCGCTTCGCAAGCCGGGCCCGAAGGCGCCGTCAAGACTTCATCCATGGGACCAGGGGAGGGAACGGTGGCGCGAGGGCCGACAAGGCAGCCCCAACGAGCGCGGTTGGGAGACCGGAGCTTGATCGAGATGGCGCGTTCACCATCGAAAACCTGCATTTCGCCTACAACGGAAAGCCGATCCTGCAGGGCGTCGATGTGCAGATCGCGCCAGGGGAGCTGGTGGCGTTGATGGGACGGAATGGGTCAGGCAAGACTACCCTGCTGAAGTGCGTGGTCGGGCTGTTGAAGCCCGAGCGCGGGAGAATCAAGATGAACGGAGGCTCGCTCGTCGGACAAAGGACAGCCGAGATCTCCAAGAAGGTCGGGTACCTCCCCCAGGAGCCCAGCGACCTATTATTCGCAGACAGCGTGGGGGAGGAGCTGGCCATTACGTTGCGTAACCATGACCTGTTGGATCGCCCCCCTATTGCGCCTGACGACCTCCTGGCCCGTCTCGACCTGGGGAACCTGAAGGCGTCGTATCCCCGCGACCTGAGCGCCGGTCAGCGGCAGCGGGTGGCCCTGGGCGCGGTCACCGTCACCAAGCCCCGCCTTCTGCTTCTCGACGAACCAACGCGGGGCCTCGATTACCGGGCTAAACGGGAGCTGGTCGACCTCCTGCGGGAATGGCAAGCGGAGGGGGCGAGCATTCTCCTCGTCACCCACGACGTGGAACTGGTGGCTCAGGCCGCCGACCGGGTGATGCTGCTCAGTCAGGGCGAGATCATCGCCGACGCGGCGCCAGAGGTGCTGACTACCTCACCGCTCTTCGCCCCTCAGGTGGCCCGTCTCTTCCCGGGCACCGACTGGCTGACCGCCGAGGACGCGCTAGAAGGATTGGAGGCGTAGATCGTGAAGAAGAGGCATTTGACCGAGGGGTACGTACAGCTCTATACCGGCGATGGTAAGGGGAAGACGACGGCCGCCTTGGGCCTGGCGCTGCGGGCCTCAGGCCGCGGGCTGCACACTTACATCGGGCAGTTTATGAAGGGCCAGCGCTACGGCGAGATAGAGGCCTTGCGAGACCACCCGACCATCAACTTGGAGCAATATGGCAACCCTCGCTGCATTCGACGCGAGGAAGTCACAGCAGATCACGTCGCCCAGGCCCAGGAAGGCCTGAAGCGAGTGCGGGAGGCGATGTTGTCCGGGGATTACGACCTGATCGTCCTCGACGAGGTCAACGTCTCTATCTGGTTTGGGGTGCTGGAGACGGAGGACGTGCTTGCCCTGCTCGACGAGAAACCAGATCGCGTCGAGGTGGTGCTCACGGGACGCCGCGCGCCGCAGGCTCTTATCGACCGTGCCGACTTAGTAACGGAGATGCGCGAGGTTAAGCATTATTACCAGCAGGGTGTGACGGCACGCATAGGCATTGAGCGCTAGCGGCCCATACTCTCAGAGAACATCCGCGCACCTCTCTCAACGATGCCCAACACCACCAGCGCTCCGGGCCGCCCTCTGGCCCGGCGTTCCACCGTGGAGCCGATGGTCGCCCTGCCCGTTGCTTGCGGCGAGCTCTTCCAGGGCACCTTGGAAGGCATACCTTGCCTCGTCTCCTGCCCCATCAAGCGGTACACCTACGCCAAGGTCGAGATCATCTCCTCGCCCCGCCTTTTGCAAGCATCGCATCGGCCCTGGTCTGTACCCAAGGACACCCCCAAGGCCGCCGCTGCTCTGTTCGAAGGGCGATCCTGGTTCGGCGATGCAGCCCATGTGGGGCGGCTCCGCCTGAATTCCAGGTCTCCTCGTGCAAGAGGCTACGCCTCCACCACCGCCGACGTAGGCGCCACACGCTTCGCCCTGGCGGAGGCCCTGGTTGACGCCCTCAGCCCTGCCGAGGCGGCACGGCTGGTAACCGACGATCGCGGGGCTTTCCGGCTGCTGGTCGACGGCCTGAGGGGAAGGGACTGGCAAGCTGTGGGCGCGGCGCGTGACCCTCGGGCGATCGTTGTCGACACGGGAACCTGCCGACGGCAGCGCGGCGAAGGTCGGTAGGTGGACCGGGCCCGGGATGATGACGTGCGTCGGCTAACCATGCGAGAGACTTGAAACCGAGCACCAATGATCAAGCGTAACCGAAAGGAAGAAGCATGAAGCTTGAACGTTCCCTTATTGGACAGATCGTCCCTCCGCTGGACGAGGAAGCCATGGCGGCAGCACGGGCCCGCCAGGACACCCTCACCAAGCCGCCGGGCAGCCTGGGCCGCCTTGAGGCTCTCTCCATTCAGCTCGCCGGTATCTACGGCGATCCCACGCCGACCATCGAACACAAAGTGATCATCACTATGGCCGGCGATCACGGCGTGATCGCCGAGGGTGTCAGCGCCTTTCCCCAGGAGATCACGGCTCAGATGGTGACCAACTTCCTGAACGGCGGCGCAGCCATCAACGTGCTGGCAAGACATGTCGGTGCACGCGTCGTGGTCGTCGACATGGGGGTGGCAGCGGACATCGGACCCTCGCCGGGGCTCGTAAGCAAAAAAGTGGCGCCCGGCACGCGGAACCTGGCTCAGGGGCCAGCGATGACGCGAAAGCAAGCCCTCGAGGCTCTGAAGTCCGGCGCCGAAATCGTCGAGAGCGAGCTAGGATGTGGCCTGGACATCTTAGCCGTCGGGGAGATGGGCATCGGCAACACGACGCCGTCTACCGCTATCGCTGCCGCGTTCACCGGTCAGCCCCCCGTTGAGCTGGCCGGGAGAGGGACCGGCGTCGACGACGGCGGGCTCAGCCGCAAGATAAAAGCGGTGGCGCGTGGGCTGGCCGTCAATCAACCGGACCCGGACGACGCGATCGACGTCCTGGCGAAGGTCGGCGGCTTTGAGATCGGCGGCATGGCTGGCGCTATGCTAGCAGCCGCCGCTCACGGACGGCCGGTGATGGTCGATGGGTTCATCGCCACGGCGGCTGCCATGGTGGGCGTGGGACTGGCGCCAACCATGCAGCCCTACTTGATCGCCGGTCATCTGTCGAATGAGCGGGGACATAGAGCCATGCTGGACTGGCTGGGGTTGGATCCTCTTCTCGATCTCGACATGCGGCTGGGCGAGGGCACCGGCGCTGCGCTGAGCTTCTCTCTGGCCGAGGCGGCCTGCAAGGTGCTGAGTGAGATGGCCACCTTCGCCGAAGCCGGGCTCTCCGGGGGCAACGAGGGCAGCTAGCACATCCGATTGACCAACAAAGGAGCTTTACAGGACGGAGGCGAGACGTGTCCATCATCAACTGGCTGGTTGAGCGCTGCCTTCTGCCGCCTTTGGCAGCGCTCCAGTTCCTGACCCTTATCCCGCCCATCATCCGGCGCCCGTTCACGCCGCGCGAGCTGGGACGGGCCGTAGGCTTCTTCCCCTTGGTCGGAGCCCTATTGGGTGGAGTACTGACGATGCTCGACCGGCTGCTGTCGCCAGTGTTTCCCTCTAGCGTGGCTGCAGCCTTGATCCTGACCACGTGGGTGATAGTCACCGGCGCCCTCCACATCGATGGCTTCCTCGACAGTCTCGATGGCCTCTTCGGCGGTTACACGCCCGACAGGCGCTTGGAGATTATGCACGACGAGCGGGTGGGGGCCTTCGGCTTCGCCGGCGGGGTGCTACTCCTGACCCTCAAGGTCACGGCACTGACCGCCCTGCCCCAACGAGGAGCGGCGCTCCTGGTGGCCCCCACGATGGCCCGTTGGGGTATGAGCCTGAGCATCGCCCTGTTTCCCTACGCTCGTGCGGAGGGCCTGGGTCGGGCGATGAAGGATCAGACCAGCTGGGAGCAAGTGGTCCTCTCCACGGCGATCGCCCTCGCCGTCGCGTGGCTCAGCGGGAGGCCTCTAGGCTGGTTGGCCCTGGCCCTGACGAGCCTCCTCACCTGGCTCGTCGCTCGATTCGTCTTGGGGCGCATCCCGGGCCTCACGGGCGACATCTACGGGGCGCTCTGCGAGACGCTGGAGCTTGCCCTGCTACTTACCTTCGCCACGGTCACGTGATATGAAAGGCTTCCACTTCCCCCAAGCAGAGATCGCCCGGACGTCCGGCAACCCGGGCAGCGCGCTCGTCGTCCGCAGTGGACGGACGTTGCACACCCTCTCCTCGGCTGTCGTCGGTGGAGGCTTCCACCAGACGCGCGTCATCGTCAACCGCCATGTGGACAAGAACTACGACGTTCGAGACGCCGCCAGCGACTTGATCGCCTTTGCCCGTGAACACGGCATCGGCGAGAGTTTCGTGGGCATGATGACGGCTGTCTATCTGGATGACGCCCGAGCCGCCACCTGGACTGACGGGGACCTGACTGTCGCCACAGTAGCGACGGTGGGGTTAGGGAATCGGATCGCTGCGGGGGTGTCCGAGCCGGCGTTGCCCGGTCCCGGCACGATCAACCTGATCCTGCTCATCGATGGACATCTCCCCCCCGCGGTTATGGTCAACGCTGTGATCACCGCCACTGAGGCAAAATCCCGTGTGCTGAGCGATAAGGAGATCCACACGGAGGACGGGCGCCCAGCCACGGGCACGTCGACGGACGCGGTCGTCGTGGCGTGTACCGGAAAGGGGAGAGCTCGGCCATATGCTGGCCCGGTCACGCAGGTTGGCTGGGCCATCGCCCACACCGTACGTCGAGCCATGACGGCATCGTTGCAGTAGAGAGTAAGGACGCATCCGTCTTTCGCCCGCTACCGAGCCCACGTTCTATGCTGAGCGTACTATGAGAGATAGAGAAGATCGACCCTGGATCCACGATATCACAAGACCAGCTGCTCTGCTCACGGCCCTTTTCCTGGATCTGACGCTGGGGGATCCGCCCAATCGCTTCCATCCGGTGGCGTGGATGGGTTCCCTCATCGCTGGGGCGCAGCGGCGCGCTCCTCGTCACGGGCACTTGGCCCAGCTGGCCTACGGCGCGCTCGTCGCCATCGGCGGCACGCTGGGGGCATTGAGTGCGGGACGCCTGGCGAAGCGAGTGATCGAGCGCCTGCCGGCACCCCTCAACGGGCTGACCGAGGGAGCTGTGCTGAAGATGACCTTCTCCGTGGGCAGGCTGACCGCCGTCGCGCGTCAGATAGAGACGACCCTCAGCGCGCCAGAACAGGATCTGGCTGAGGCTCGACGGCTGGCCTCCTGGCACCTGGTCAGCCGCGACACGTCTCAGCTGGATTCATCTCAGGTAGCTGCCGCCGCCATCGAATCGGTGGCGGAAAGCGCATCTGATGGTATCATGGCACCGCTGTTGGCCTATGCCGCGTTTGGCCTGCCCGGGGCGTTGGCCTACCGCTTCGTCAATACGGCCGACTCGATGTTGGGATACCGCGATGCGGCTCGGGAGTGGCTAGGCAAGATACCAGCCCGAATGGACGATGCGCTGAACGTGATCCCGGCCCGGATGACAGCGTTTCTACTAACCCTGGGAGCGGGCCTGGTCGGCGAAAGCGCGAGGAACGCCTGGCGCACATGGCGACGGGACAGCGGCAAGACCGCCAGCCCCAACGCCGGCCATCCGATGAGCGCTATGGCGGGCGCGTTGGAGATCGAGTTGGAGAAGGTCGATCATTACACCCTGGGCCAGGGACACCGTCCACCACGCACCGAGGACATCGGGCGAGCGGTGAGAGTCATGCAGGCGGCGGTCGGGTTGGGTATCCCCCTGCTGACCGGACTGATCCTCATAGCCCGTCGGCTGAGCGAGAAGTAAGAGGGTTTCATGCAAAACGAGATGGACAACCGAACAATCTCCCCCCGCCCCGAGGTTCTGGAGGCCCCATCCGTCCCGCATGGGGCGCCGGACTACGAGGAACTGGAGGTCTGGGGATTCACTCCGGAGGACGTTCTCGATTTCAGCGTCAACGGCAACCCCTATGGACCGCCGCCGGGAGTCCGTGACGCCTTGCAAGACGTACCCCTGGATCGCTACCCAGACCGGGATGCCCTGGCGCTGCGGCGCGGCCTTTCCGAGCACCTGGACGTGTCGCCCCGGACCATTATGGCGGGCAACGGCACGGCGGAGCTCATCTGGCTCATCGCCCTGGCCTTCGTCCGCTCGGGCGATCGAGTGCTGGTGCTGGAGCCGACGTTCGGCGAGTACGCCCGTGCCGTCACCCTGATGGGCGCGCAGGTGGAGACCTGGCGCGCCAGGCCGGAGAGCGACTTCGCCATCCAGCCCGATCGGGTGGCTCAACATCTGCGGCAGGCACAGCCTCGGCTGGTCTTCCTCTGCAATCCCAACAACCCGACCGGAGCCGCCGTCTCAACGCCCGTCATCAAGTCCTGGGCGAACGATCATCCAGAGACGCTCTTCATCGTCGACGAGGCCTACCTCTCCTTCGCCATCTTGGGCGGACCAGACTCGGCGCCGGACTTGCACTCGACATCGACGCTGGGGGCCGGGAACGTGCTGACGCTGCGATCTATGACCAAGGACTACGCGCTGGCCGGCCTAAGGCTCGGCTATCTTGTCGCTCGCGAGTCGGTGGTCGACGCCCTGATCCGTGTCCGACCACCGTGGAACGTCAACGCTATGGCCCAGGCGGCCGGGGTCGCGGTGCTGGACGAGGAGGACTACGTCCAGCGCTCCATGGCCCGGCTTCGTGAGGCCAAGAAGGCGCTGCTGAAAGGCATGGAGATCCTTGGCCTGGAGCCGTTGCCCTCAGCAACGCACTTCTTCCTCCTGCCGGTGGACGACGCCACCAGGGTTCGCCGGGACCTACTGGCCCGGGGCATTCAGGTGCGCGACTGCACCTCTTTCGGCCTGCCCCACCACGTTCGGATCGCTACCCTTCGCCCTGAAGAAAACGCTCGCCTGCTGGAGGCGCTCCAAGAGGTGCTGGTATGACGAGACTGCTCCTGATCCGGCACGGCACGACGGCGTGGAACGCCGAACGACGCTACCAGGGTCAGACCGATACGACGCTGAACGAAGATGGACGCGAGCAAGTGATGCGGTTGGCGGAACGGCTGCGGTCAGAGAAGCTCGACGCTCTGTACGCCAGCGACCTCCAACGAGCCTGGGAGACCGCAAAGCGGGTCGTGGAACGGGTCGCAGTCCGACCCCATCTGACCGTCCAACCGGACCCTCGCCTGCGAGAGATCAGCTTCGGTGAGTGGGAGGGGAAGACGCACGAAGAGATCGCACAAGACGACCCGGAATCGTTAAACGAGTGGTTTGACGACCCTATGCACCGATCACCACCTGCGGGTGAGACCCTGCAAGACGTGGTGAAGCGCGTGGAGGCCGCTTACGACCACATCCTGAAGCAACATCCCGATCAAACAGTGGCCATCGTGGCGCATGGCGGAACGTTACGCGTCCTCCTCTGCCTCGCCCTGGATGTCCGTCCGGAGATCTACTGGCGCTTCCGCTTCGACGTCGCCTCTCTCTCCGAACTGAACACCTACGACGGAGGAGTCGTCTTGAACGTCTTGAACGACACGTCCCATCTCCGCCTGCGGCAGGGGAAGCGTCCAGCGCAGTTGGACCCGGACCCAGGCAAGAGCGCATCCCGAGACGGCCTGATCCTGGTGCTTGGTGGCGCCCGTAGCGGCAAGAGTACCTTCGCTCAACGGATGGTGGAGGATATGTGGGTCGATCCAGAATCGAGCCAGTCCTCTATCCTCTTCGTGGCTACCGCGGAACCCGGCGATGAGGAGATGGAGCGGCGGATAGAGAGACACCGCCAAGCCCGCCCAAACTGCTGGTGCACGCTAGAGGCGCCTCGGAACGTGGGGAGAGCCATCCTCGATGTCGTGGCTGAGCAGGACATTGAGGCCGTTCTCGTCGACTGCATGACGCTCCTGACCTCGAATCTGCTCATGGATGCCGAGGACATCTTCGCCGAGGAGACCGAAACCGCGATGATGGACGAGGTGGAGGAGCTCATCGTCTGCGCCAGACAGATTTCCGCGCCCCTCGTCGTGGTGTCCAACGAGGTGGGATGGGGTCTCGTACCATCCTATCCCCTGGGACGTGCCTATCGAGACCTCCTTGGCCGGGCCAATCAGGCGCTCGCCGATGCGGCCGACGAGGTCATACTCCTCGTCGCAGGGATACCCAGGATCATTAAAGGAAGAAGCTAGCCCCAGATGTCGACCTTCACGTATCGCTGTCGACGGCGGAAACCGGCAACCAAGGAGCAGCTTTGATTCTCGTCACCGGGGCCACGAACTTTGTCGGCCGAAGCATCGTGCGTCAGCTGGCCAAGGAGAGGTACGAGATCTGTTGCATGGTCCAGACCTCCCAGTTCGAGCAGCAGTTGCCGACCGAGGTCACGTTCTCCATTGTGGGAGCAACCTTGAGGGATGCTTCGGCGTTACGCGAGGCTATGGAGGGCGTGGACGTCGTGATCCACCTGACTCGCGAGGAGGACAGCCCTGACGAACGGACGCTGATGGACCACGTCCAGGGCACCAGGAATCTGTTAGAAGCGGCTCAGGACAGTGGGGTATCCCGCTTCATCTACCTCAGCCGACTGGGCGCCACACCGGCTTCTGCCTACCCCCTCTTCCGCATCAAGGGGGAGTCGGAGATCGCCATCGCCGAGAGCGGGCTCGACCACACGATCTTCCGATCCGCCGTCATCTACAGCTCAGAGGACGCGTTCACGACCAGGCTGGTGATGCTGGCGAAGATGTGTCCCCTGGTACTGCCTATTCCTGACGTTGGTATGGCACGCTTCCAACCCCTCGCGGTTGAGGATCTGGCCCGGTGCATCGTGGCCACGGTCGATCGTGACGACCTGATCGGTCGGATGATCCCCCTCGGGGGGCCAGAGCACTTCACCTTTGAACAGATGATACAGCGGGTGCTGGACGCTGCCGGCATGCGAAGGTACTTGCTGCACCTGCAGATGCCTTTGATGCGAACCGGGGCCGAGATGCTTGAGGCTCTGTTGGTCCGCAGTCCGACCCCGGACTGGTGGCTCGACCTGGCAGCCGTGGGGAGTGCAACCGATCTGGGGACCATCCCCAAGCACTTCGGCTTCGAGCCCTGTCGCTTCGTCCAGTGTCTTAACTACCTACGCCGGAGCAGACCCTGGCGCCGGACGTTCATTCGTCACGTCTTGGGTCGCTGATCGGTCCAGCCACGTCACGCGAAAAGCGGTGTCTTATCAACGTCCAGATAGCCTCTAGGCCATCTCTCCAGTTGATCTTCTTCCCCTCTTCCAACCCACGAGGCCGATAGGAGATCGGGATCTCGTGAATCTCGATATCGTGCCTCAACAACTTGCTTGTGACCTCCGGACAGAACTCGAAGCCGCTAGACTGCAGATCCAGACTCCTTAGCAACTCTGTACGAAAAAGCTTATAGCCGGTAGCTTCGTCCGTCAGATCAGAGCCATAGAGCATGTTCGCAAACCAACTAACGAGGCGCCCGCCCCAGTAGAACGTCCACGACGAGCGGGGGTTGTCCCGAAGATTCCGGGAGCCGTAGACGACCTGTACCGAGGGATCCTCGAAGAGGGCCAGCAGCCGGGGGTAGTCCTGAGGATCATACTCCAGGTCAGCATCCTGCGTGATGACGACATCGCCGGTCACGTGCTCCAGGGCGGTGCGGATGGCCGCCCCTTTTCCCTTATTCTGCTCGTGATGGTAGACCCTGATCAGGTCAGGACGCTGCGCAGCGATACGTTCCAGCACATCGTGGCTCCGATCGGTTGAGCCATCGTTTACCACGATGATCTCCCGCTCGGTGCCTCCAAGATCCACAGCCAGGACACGCTCAATCAACCGAGCCACGGTCCGCGCCTCATTATAGACAGGGACAACAATAGACAGCTTCATCTTGTCAATAGGACGACCTTCCTCACGATCCGTCACATCAATCCTCAGTTCCAAGCCCCTCCGCCAGCATACCGTTGACGCGGGCAGCTACCATGCCTATAGCCACCTCGTTGAACCCTCCCTCGGGGATGATGACGTCCGCGTAGCGCTTGCTCGGTTCGACAAACTCCAGATGCATGGGGCGGACCGTCGAGAGATACTGTTCACACACCGACTGAACGCTGCGGCCACGTTCCTCAATATCTCGCCGCAATCGCCGGATGAAGCGCACGTCGGCATCGGTGTCGATGTAGATCTTCACGTCAAAAAGCTTGCGCAGGTCAGGTTCGACGAAGACCAGGATGCCCTCGACGATGACCACCGATGCCGCCTCGACCCGCCGCGTGCGGTCCGTGCGCGTGTGAGAGGTGAAGTCGTAGATCGGAATCTCTACCGGCTGACCGTCACGAAGCTTCTTTAGATGCTCCACCAGCAGTTCCGTCTCCAACGCATCGGGGTGATCGAAGTTGACCTGAGCCCGCAACCGCTCCGGAAGATGGCTCAGATCGCGGTAGTAGGCGTCGTGAGCGATATAGGTGATGTGCTCAGTCCCTACCCGATCCAAAATGCGGCTTGCCACCGTCGTCTTGCCCGACCCGGTTCCGCCCGCCACACCAATGATGATCGGCTTCATCCTACCCCCTTCAAGCCGGCTTGACCGCTGTCAGAATCAGGAGCAGCGAAGCGGCGATCGTCAGCAGCGCCACCAGCCTGCGGTAGCGACGCGGCGCCAGCCAATCGGCGCTCCATGCCAGCCATGCTCCCACGATCCCGCCCTGCAATACAGAATCAGCGCTGCTCCACACTCTCCCCCGCTGCCACAAGTTGACCAACGTCACTGCGCCAAATAGAAGCGTGGTCAATCCATAGGTGAGCTCACCAGGCCACGCGACATAGGAGGCCCCGGTCACCATCCGCCGCAGAGATTGACCCAGAGCCCGAGCCCCGAGTCCACCGCACACCGCCAGAGAGAAGCGGACCGGGGTGACCCAGTCTCTGCTTGGGATGGCAGCCCCGGGCGTCACGATCCTAACCAGGGCTGTCAGAGCTAGCGCCCAGGCGGGCACATAGAGCAGCGCACAGCTCCACAGTACCTTCCGCGGGACATTCATCTTCAATGGAACGGCCAGAGCCGCCATAAGGATCAACGAGAGCACCGGCCCTCCCAGGGCACCTGTATCGACAACGCCGATGAGTGACTCCAAGGCAGGAAGCCCACTTCCCCACCCCAGCAGGGCACCGACCACGAGAACACCCGCTGCCCCCCATGCCGCAATATGTGCACCACGAGCGAGAGCCCACACCCCCTGGAAACCGCCCCAGAGGCCGAAACTCACCGCAGCCAAGAGCATCCCACAGCCCAGCCCCAGGAGAATGACGACCACAGACACGCTAGAGGCCCTCCAGCTCGTATCGAAGCCAGGACGGGAAGGCGCCAGAGGCCTCAAGACCCGCCCCTTCCTCGCGTAGCCAGAAGCGGTGGTCGGACCAAAACAGGCTTCCCAGCAGCCCAACCACCAGGATGATCAGACCCAGACCGGCCGGTAGTCGTCCCGGATTATGGGTAGCTATCACACGCGCGTAGGGCGCCGGTACCAGCGTCAGGGTTACCTCCCCGATATCGAACGTCGCCTGCCCCCCTTTGTCCGTGGTCCTCTCCGAGACGATCTCCCCGCTGGGACTGCTGTAGATCTGAACGTCAGCACAGGCGTAAGGCTCCTCGGAGCAAGGCATCAGACGGACAACCAACGCTTCGTCCGGGATGGCGAAGTAGGTGTCGCCAGTGAGAGCTACTTTCAACTCGGTGCTCGGTTCGGCGTCGGAGGTTAGGAGCAAGGGAAGAGGACCACCATCTGGGCCCCTGGCGGACACCCGCACACCAGGGCCGCTCTCCTCCAGGAAGGCGATGACGCCGGGGCTGTGACGCGTCTCCCCTCCATTCTCGGCCAGCGTCACCCAGTTGTCGTTACCTGGCAGCGATCGACGCTCTCCTCCCTGAAGGATGAGACCTTCTGCCCGCCAACCGAAGAGATGAAAAAGGAGCAAGCCAGCTAGCAACAGCAAGGCGCCTGAGTAGACCATCAGAGGGAGCACACCAGACCATGGCCAGCGATCGACCTGAAAGAAGGAGGACGCACGTACCACTCGATACCGTCGATGCCTCAGACGAGTCAGCAGGTCTCCCAGGTCCGAGTCCGAGACCTGGCTCCACGCTCCGTCGGGCTCCTCAATCCCCTTGTCCCTGCGCAATCGATCGACGCCCTCAACACAGCGAAGGAAGAGACATCCGGAGAGGAGCGCCAGTAGCGCCCTGAAGCCAAATGAGGAGACAATCCTGAATATCCCCAACCTCCGCATCACGGAGGTCGCCTGCCCAAATCGGGCCTGCGTCTCAGAGAGCCACCGGGCATAGTCTGCGTCGGAGGAGGGTTGCTGAGGGATCCAAGCTGTGAGCGTCACACTGACGGCAAGGGCCAGCAAGAGAACGACCAGCACCGCATCGCTGGTCACAAGTCGCCAAGAGATACGCCAGGGATCCGATGATTGCTCAGCCATTCAGCCTCTACCACTGAGGTCAAGTACCCACAACAAGAAGGCCCCGAGTTGGGGCCCACTGGAAGAGCCACCCTTGGGAATCGAACCCAAAACCTACCACTTACGAAGCGGTTGCTCTACCGATTGAGCTAGGGTGGCTCGCAAGGCATGATTATACCAACAAACGCGCCCTTGGCAAATCAAACCCTGTCTCTCATCTTCCAGATCGTGCGCCGTCTTGCCAGGACATGCCGCTGTGTTATATTACGGCCCATGTCTGCGACAAACGACGGCTCACCATCGTGGCAACAGAACCTGCGCGCCATCTGGTTTGCCGAGCTGGTAGCCATCATCGGGTTCGCCATTGTGATCCCCATACTACCCCTCTACGTCAGGGAGCTGGGCGTGCAGGGGGACAGGCAGGTGCGGATCTGGTCTGGCGTGATCTTTTCGGCTCAGGCAGTCACGATGGCTATCTTCGGCCCGATCTGGGGGGCGCTGAGCGACCGTTATGGCCGGAAGGTCATGGTCGAACGGGCAATGTTCGGGGGCTCAGTCATCATGGCGCTCATGGGACTGGCACAGACTCCTCAGCAACTCGCGCTTCTACGCGCGGTGCAGGGGGCCCTTACCGGCACCACGACGGCGGCGACAGCTCTGGTCGCCACCTCAGCCCCGAGCGAGCGGGCGGGGTACGCCCTCGGCACGCTCCAGATGGCGATCTACGTCGGCGCCTCCGCCGGGCCCCTGGTAGGCGGCGTCGTCGCGGATACATGGGGCTATCGAACGGCGTTTTTCCTCACCAGCGCGCTGCTCATCATCGCAGCGCTGGGAGTGCTCATCTTCGTCAAGGAGCCGTCTCAGACTGACAGCGACCAGAACAGTGCAACGACAGGCCCCAAAATGGAAGAACCCATTGGGCGGCGTGTCCTCAACCACTTCAACCCGGTGCTGGCCTCAGCCCCCCTGTTGACCGTGCTCGGCATCCGTCTCGTGATGCGGTTGGCAGCGCGTCTGTCGAGACCCACGCTCCCCCTTTTCGTCGAGGCCCTCGTTCCTCCTGGCACGCGGGTGGCCACGATGACGGGCCTGATCAGTGGGGCCAATGCCCTTGGAGGCGCCGTCGGAGGGCGCCAGCTTGGCCAGATGGGGGATCGCGTAGGGTACCGCTCGATCCTGGCGATCTGCGCGCTGGGCTCGGTCATCTGCTACATCCCCCAATCGATGGTGGGACATCCCGTCTGGCTGATTCCGCTCCAGGCCGGCGCCGGTCTGGCCATGGGAGGGATTCTGGCCTCCATCAGTGCTTCGCTGGCGGCGTTGGCGCCGCAGGGACGCGAAGGCATCGTCTACGGCGTGGATGCCAGCGTGGTTTCGATCGCCAATGCCGTCGGGCCGATGACGGGCAGTTCCCTGGCAGCCTTGCTCGGTCTGCGCGTGCCATTCCTTGCTGCTGCGGCCGTGTTTGTCGCCGGGGGCATCATTGCCCTGCGTCTGTTGCCCAAGCCCCAGGCCACCACACCGACCCCTTGACCTGTTCGGGGCCAGGAGTATAATCAAAGGAGCGGTGGAGCGCCGCATAGCATCATCAAGCGACTCCAAGATGAAGACATTCAGCGGTTTCCCTTCAGGCAAAGTGCGCGTTATAGACCTTCCCAGCTCCGTCTTCAGCGAGTTGGTACCTCTCATCGACGATCTGGCCGAGCTGAAGGTAACGCTGCACATCCTGTGGCGGCTGAGACAACAGCGCGGGGCCATGTGCTATCTTCGCTACGATGATCTGGCCTCCGACGACGTGCTGTTGGCCAGCTTGCGACAAGTGTCGGAGAAGAGGAATCCAACCAGCATGATCCGGACCGCCTTGAACAGAGCCGTGGAGCGAGGCACGCTCCTCCGTATCGAACCTCCCAAAGAGGCCAATAGCGCTGCCCTCTACTTCGCCAATACGCCGAAGGGACGCGCCGCCGTGGAGGCTATCTCACAAGGAGCATGGCCCGAGGAGATCGAAGCCGCCGCAAGACCGAACATCTTCACCCTCTACGAGCAGAATATTGGACTCTTGACCCCCCTCATCGCTGAGGAGCTGCGGGAGGCGGAGCAGACGTATCCCACGTCGTGGATCGAGGACGCTTTCCGCGAGGCCGTCAAACTGAACAAGCGAAGCTGGAAGTACATCCACGCCATCCTGGAGCGATGGAGCACAGAGGGCAAGGAAGAGAACCAAGACCAGCGATCCGCCGAGACGAAGCGGCGTCGATATCTTGAGTGGAAGCATGGCTAAGGATAGAGCGGACGGCGAGCAAGAGAAGACCCGGGGAGTCTGTCCTATCTGTCGGGGACTGGGTTACGTCCGGGCGGACGTGCCCGTCGAACATCCCAACTTCGGCAAGCTCGTCCCCTGCGCATGCCGCCTGGAGGAGATCAAGGAGCAGCGCGTCTCGGCGCTCCGCAATTTGAGCGAGCTTGAGACCCTGGAGCGCATGACCTTCGAGTCATTCGCTCCCGAAGGCCACGGGCTGCCCCCTGATAAGCGCGCCAACCTCCGCTGGGCCTACGATGAGGCCCGCGCTTTCGCCAAGGAACCCGAGGGCTGGCTGGTACTGAAGGGGGGCTATGGGTGTGGCAAGACCCACCTGGCCGCCTCCATTGCCAACAACTGTGTCGAGCGGGGACAGCCGGTGCTTTTCATCACAGTGCCCGACCTGCTGGATCAGCTTCGGGCGACCTTCGCGCCCGCCACGGACGACGAGCACGCGCCGCCCTATCAGACGCGATTCCAAGAGATACGCACGGCACCGGTGTTGATCCTCGATGACTTGGGCACCGAGTCGGCCACATCGTGGGCTCAGGAGAAACTGTACCAGATCTTCAACCACCGCTACAATGCCCAACTCCCCACGGTGATCACAACCAACCACGAGCTGGAGGACATTCCCCTGCGGCTCCGTTCACGCATCGTGGATCCCGATCTGACCAAGATCGTCTCCATCACAGCACCCGACTATCGACGTTCCGGCGTGGCCCAGGATCAATCGGATCTGAGCAGCCTGGGCCTCCATCGAGACCAGACATTCGAGAGCTTCGACATGCGTGAAGGGGAACTGCCCCCCGAGGAGGAAGCGAGCCTCCAAGAGGCGTACAATAAGGCCCACGCTTTCGCCGAGCACCCCCAGGACTGGTTGCTCTTCACCGGGACCTACGGATGTGGGAAGACGCATCTGGCCGCCGCTATCGCGAACTACCGGGTCGAGGCGGGGTATCCAGTCCTCTTCGTCGTGGTGCCGGATCTGCTGGATCACCTGAGAGCCACCTTCAATCCTAAGAGCACCGTCTCCTTCGATAAGCGGTTCGAGGAGGTGCGCCGCGCCTCACTGTTGATCCTGGACGATCTGGGCACCGAATCAGCCACACCTTGGGCCCGCGAGAAGTTATACCAGATCTTCGATTACCGCTACAATGCTCGGCTGCCCACCGTGATCACCACCGCCAGCATGGTTGAGGAGATCGATCCCCGCTTGGCGACGCGCATGCTCGACGTCAGCCGCTGCACACCGGCCCCTATCCTGGCTCCGGCCTACCGTGGCGCGGCACCGCGGCGGCGGTCAAGAAGCTGAGGCTCCCTGAGGGCGAGCCTCGCGGCCGGGACCAGGTCCCCATCGTCAGTCCCGTAGGAGAGATCAATGTCTGACACGTTCGTCCTTCTAGCCACCGACAACGGCGCTCGCGCTGGCACGTTGAGCACCCCCCACGGTGACGTGCCCACGCCAGTCTTCTGTCCCGTGGGCACCCACGCAACCGTCAAGGCGGTCTCCCCCCGTGATCTGCACGACCTGGGGACGACTCAGATCCTGGCCAACGCCTACCACCTCCATCTGCGACCCGGGGACGAGCTTATCGCTGAGCTGGGAGGCCTCCATACGTTCATGGGGTGGGATCGTCCAATTCTTACCGATTCAGGCGGCTACCAGATCTTCAGCCTGGCCGAACGACGGGAGGTTGACGCCGACGGCGTAACATTCCGCTCGCATATCGACGGCTCCGAGCAGCGGTTCACGCCCGAGTCCGTCATCGGCATCCAGGAGAATCTGGGGGCGGATTTCATCACCTGCCTTGACGAATGCGCCGAGCCTTTTGAGCGCGCCTACAACCTGGAGGCAATGGCTCGCACCCATGCCTGGGCTGAGCGGTGCAAGGGCGCCAAGAGCCGCCCCGACCAAGAGCTCTTCGGCATCGTCCAGGGCGGCATCTTCCCCGATCTACGGGAACGTTCCGCCCGCTTCCTGACGGATCTGGGATTCGATCACTACGCCATAGGGGGCCTGAGCGTCGGGGAGACGAAAGAACAGATGCACGCCATCTTGGAGCTGCTAGATGGCCTCCTGCCGCGAGACCGGGTTCGCTACCTGATGGGGGTGGGCACACCCCAGGATCTGGTCGAGTGCACGGCGCGCGGCATAGACATGTTCGACTGCGTACTCCCGACCCGAATGGCTCGCAACGGCGGCGTGTTGACCCGCACCGGCCGGCTCAACATCAGCAACGCTCAGTTTACCGACGACCCGCGTCCGCTGGAGGAAGGCTGCACCTGTTACGCATGTACCCACTTCAGCCGTGCCTACGTGCGCCACCTGAACTGGGCCAACGAGATCCTGGGCCATCAGCTGATCACGATCCACAACCTGCACCTGATGCTGACCATCGCCCAGGAGATCCGCGGCGCCATCCTGGAGGGGCGTTTCCGGGCCTATCGAGAGGGGTTCTGGGAGCGGCGCGAATCAGACTAAGCGGGAGGATCGCTGCACCGAACGCCCCCGAGGACGTGAGCCGTGAGCAAGCAGGAGGGCAAAGGCCGCTACGTTCAAGCAGCGAAGGACGTCCCGCTAGACGAGTAAGAAGGGAAGCGTGTTCAGCACGCCGGTCAGAATCACAACCATCTCCGCGGCGTGCTTCATGGAGAACGTGCCCTCGAAGCTCCTCTTCAATTCCATTGCCGTCATGGACGAATCAGGACCAAGCTCAACACGAAGCCGTGCGTCCTCAAACGTCATACCCCCACCATCCTCCTCGAGAGTCAGCCACGATGTCTCGCCGCCCTCACGTCGGCGGATTGTCCACGCTTGTTCTCCCCTCTCGATGACGAAGGCGTTATCCTCCGCCGTATCGAAGTCCTCCTCGTTGAGGAACAAGCGAGGCTTGTCCACATACGGCTGACCGTTATGGACACAGAAGGTGGTGCAGTTGCCGCAATCGTTACAGAAGTCCTCGACGTGGAGGATCTGACGGGTCTGGGTGACCTGGAAGGTCTCCTCTCCTACCACCTCTAGCGCGCCATCTTCGCAGGCGAGCTGCGGGACTAGCATATCCACTGGCGAGATCAGGTACGTGTAGTTGGCGCGGTTAGGACAGACCTCAACACACTTGTCGCAGAACTGTGAGCACTGCACACACCGTCGCGCCTCGGCCAACGCGGCCTCCTCTGGCAGCGTCTGCCGGACCAGATCGAACCCATCCCGGGCCTCCGGGGGAAGCATTGGAGACTCGTGCTGCGCGCATCGTCGCGCTCGCACCCGCTTAACCTCCAGGATCTCCTCGGCGTCGAGCGTCGGCATCGTCACGCTCGGCCGCCTGAATGGAACCCCCAGACGCTCACAGATAGCTTGAGCAGCGCGCTGTCCATCCGCGCATGCTTTGATGATCGTGGCAGGGCCACGAACGACGTCACCACCGGCATAGACCCACCCGTCGGCGACGCATCCGGTTTCCGGTTCAATCTCGATGGTGCCCCTGTCCCCCACGGCGACGGCGCCTCCCTCCAAAAATGAGACCTCGGGGCGTTGGCCAATGGCCACGATCACCGTATCCGCCGCCATGTCGAACGTCTCACCCTCGACTGGCACCGGTCTGCGGCGCCCATCGGGACCCGGCTCCCCCAGCTCATTCCGCGTGCAGGCCAAGGCCTCAACCTGTCCATCCTCCAGAACAATGGAGGTCGGGGAGGCCAGCTCCTCCAGGCCGATGTCCTCGGCGAAGATCGCCTCGATCTCCTCCTCGTCGGCCGGCATCTGATTCTCCGTCCGCCGATAAACGACCGTGACCGATCCATCGGTGAGGCGCTTGGCCGTCCGCGCTGCGTCCATAGCCGTGTTCCCACCACCGATGACCAAGACGCGATCGCCCACCGGAACCTCCTCGCCTCGGCTCACCTGCTCGAGGAAACTGAGGGCGTGATAGACACCTTCACCGTCCTCCCCCTCAATGCCCAAGCGGGCGTCCTTCTGGTGTCCACACGCCACGTAGACGGCTTCGAATCCGTCATCCAGAAGCGCCTCCGGCGGCTCTGTGACCTGATGAGAGAGGTTGATCTCCGCCCCCAGATCTAAGATGCGGTCGATGTCCCGTTGCACCACACCATCGGGCAGCCGGAAGTCCGCGGCGATGGCCAGCATCCCCCCCGCCTTGTCCCGGGTCTCGTAGAGGACGGGCTTGACGCCGCTGAGCACCAGGAAATAGGCCGCTGCCAACCCCGAGGGACCGCTGCCGACGATAGCCACGCTCTGCCCCGTTGGCTGGGCAGCCTGAAGCGCCGCCGAGCCCTTCTCGGCTGCGAAACGCTTCAAGGCCCGGATGGCGACCGGATCGTCGTAGTTGCTCCGCGTGCATCGCGTCTGGCAGAGATGGTCGCAGACGTACCCGGTGACGTGGGGCAGCGGGTTCCGGTAGAGGATAACCTCCAGCGCCCGCTCGTAGTCCCCCTGAGCGATCAGCCAGGCGTACTCGGGGACGTCCTGGTGGACAGCGCACTGCTCTCGACAGGGCGCAGCGACGCAGTCGAAGAGATCCAGCCCGGACTCGACCTTCGGCAGAGCATAGGGATGGTAACTCTTCTTGTATCGCTCCTGTACCAGGGCCTGTGACGTTTCCCGATCCAGGTTTGCCAGACGATCGTGCGCCAGCTCCTCCAGGTCAGAAGCGCCCAAAGCCCCCATATCCCGCTCTATAGTCTCCAGGTACTGGAGGAAACGTGAGTAGCCGCCCGGCTTCAGGAGATCGGAGACCGACGTGACCGGTAGGGCCCCACAGGACAGGATCGACGTCACGTTAAGCGCATCAGCCCCCGCCGAGTAAGAGACCTTGAGCCCTGGTTCCCCGTCCGCTCCACCATCACCGTCAAACTCCCGCGTCAAGGTGTGGAACAGCGTCATCGTGATTGGATAGAGGGCCCGTCCCGACATGTACATCTCTTCGCCAGGAAGGACGTCACGATGGTTGGCCATAGCCAGCGTGTTGCTCAGCTTAACGCCGAAGGCAAGATCCTGCTCCTGCGCCACCCGCTTCAATGATCGGATCAGGGCCACGGCCTGATCGTATTGGAGATCATGATCAAAGACCTCGTCAGGGATCCGAATAGCCGTGAAGCCGAGGCGGTCGTGAAGGATCTCCATCACCCGCTCCTTGCCTAACAGCGTCGGGTTCAGCTTCACGAAGGTATGCAAGCCGCGCTCCTCCAGCAGATAGCGGCCGATCTGCTCGATCTCGTGCGGCGGACACCCGTGCATCGTGGAGAGCGTCACACTGTTGACCATCCGCGATGGAATCTCGAGGTCGGAGAACTGCGGGAAGTCTTGTCTAAGGACATCTTGAAGCTCAGCGATCTCCTCCGAAGTGTCCTCCATACGCTCCATGAAGCGGGTCATCGGTGGGCTCTGGACGCCCTCCAGGTCATAGCCCACGCTCATGTTGAAAACCGTGCCAAACGGCACCTCGCCCTCAAAGCCCAGGACGCGGCGCAAGACGTGGATCAGGACCCAGGCCTTGATATACTCCCAAGCGGACTGCTCCAACTTCAGCTCCTGGGACCACTCCACGTTGTAGCCCTCGTCAGCCATGTCGATGCAGGGACGCGGGATCTCCAACTCATCCATGATCTGCACGGTCTTGAGCTCGATGAACCGACCGCCGGAGAGCCAGGCCGAGAGGATATTCTGAGCCAGCTGCGTGTGCGGACCGGCCCCGGGGCCAATGGGTGTCGCCAGGTGATGCCCAAACATCTCAGAAGCATACAGGCTGTCTCTTTTGGGGCGATAGAACAACGAACGATGGATGCCGAAGAGTGAATCACGTGTTTCGAGCTCGGCAAGCGATCGCCTAAGAAGCGTCTCAAACGGCTGCGCTCTCATCCTATCAGACATGACTCCCTCTTCCTTTCAACGTGGGTGACCCCCATGCCGGGTGTCTCTTCCGGACCTTCAATCCTGTCCACCTGCCTGGACGGGTAGATGGGGAGCAGGCGACACCAGAGCAGTTAGGGCTGATGATGGCTGGTGTGTGGGAGGCGTAGGAGCTAGGGCCCTTCACCTCTCGCGCTACCCTTTCTCCTCCCGGGCGTAGGGCACGCCAAGAGCCCCCGGCGCACCGATGCGCTTCCGCAGCGTCTCCCACCAGGTGATGATGACCAGCACCAGAATGGTGGCGATGTAGGGTAGCATGTTGAGAAGCGCGGCCGGAATCGTCGTGCCAGCGGCCTGCATACGGAACTGCACCGCGTTGATACCGCCGAAGAGCGCCGCTCCAATGACGGCTCGCAGCGGATCCCACATAGCGAAGATCACTAACGCCACGGCGATCCAGCCCCGCCCCCCGGTGATGTTCTCCGTCCACCCCTTGGTGTAAGCCAATGAAAGATGGGCGCCCCCTAGGCCGGCCAAAGCGCCGCCCACCATGGTGTAGAGATAGCGATTCGCGCCAACGCGGATGCCCATAGCATCAGCGGTCTGAGGGTTCTCGCCCACCGATCGCATGTAGAGACCAGGGCGGGTCTTGTAAAGATACCACCACGCCAGGGGCACCAAGCCGTAGAGCCCATAGGTCAGGATATCCTGATTGAAGAGCGACGGACCGACGAGAGGGAGATCCGATAGCATGGGAATCGGCAGCCGCGACAGGCTCGGTCCGACGAGCCCGACCAGCCGCGAGCCACCTGGACCGAGACGCTGTCCCAAGAAACTGGCCAGGCCGGTGCCGAAGAGTGTGAGGGTCAGTCCGCTGACGACCTGATTCGCACGTAGCGTGATGGAGAGAAAAGCGTGGATCAAAGCCATCAGGGTCCCCGCTATGAGAGCTACCGCCACGGCGAGCAGCAAGCTCCCGGTATGATAGCCCACAGCAAAGGCGGAGACAGCTCCGACCATCATCATGCCCTCGACGCCCAGATTGAGGACACCCGATCGCTCTGCATAGATCTCCCCGATTGTAGCGTAGAGGAGCGACGTGCCAGCGCGAAGGGTGATGGTCAGAATAGAGGTCAACAAGGATAAGTCCAGAGCACTCACGCTACTTGGCCTCCTTCGCCACTGATTCGTGCGACAAGACAGCATCCTGAGGTTCCGAGCGCACAATCCTCAGCTTGTACTCGGCGAAGAGCGATCCCCCCAACATAGGGAAGAGGAGAGCGCCCTGCAAGACGAGTCCCATCGCCGCCGGCAAGCCCATAGCCATCTGAATCTGGTCGCCACCGACAAGTAGTCCCGCCAAGAGAAAACCAACGAGCAGAACACCCCATGGGTTGAGCTGACTCATCCAGGCGACGATGATGGCGGTGTAGCCATAGCCCACCGTGAGACCTTGCTGAAGCCGACGCATCACGCCCGTGACCTCGCAGACGCCGGCCAGCCCACAGAGCCCCCCCGAGACCAACATGGCGACCAAGATCAGCCTGGGGATGTTGATCCCGATGTAGCGCGCCGCCTTAGGATTCTCGCCCGTGATGCGAAGCTCGAACCCCCACTTCGTTCGCTGAAGCACGAACCAGAGAATGGCCGCGGCGATCAAGGCCAGGAAGAGGCCGGCGTGGGCCCGGTCATAGATTCGGGGCAGCCAAGCCACCTCTGGAAACCTCGCCGTGCCCGGGAATCCATAGCCTTCCGGATCGCGCCACGGACCATGGTACATATGGGAGACCAGAAGGATAGCGATGTAGTTCATCATCAACGTGGTGATGGTCTCGTTGACCTGAAGATAGGCACGCAGGACAGCGGGAATCGCAGCCCAGAGGGCCCCGGCTATCATACCCAGCAGGATCGCTGCCGGTACGACCGACCAGCCAGGAAGTGATCTCGATGCGTAGAGGGCGACCCAGGTCGCGGCGAGCCCCCCCATAGCCAGCTGCCCCTCAGCGCCAATGTTCCAGAACAGCATGCGGAACGCGATCGAGACCCCCAATCCAGTGAGCATCAGAGGAATCGCCTTAACCAGCGTCTCGGCCAGGGCATGGACGTCACCGAAGGCCCCTTGGGCCATCGCGGCGTAGGCCACGAGAGGATTAACGCCGGAGAGGAGCAGCAGGACCGCACCGAATATTAATGCGAAGACGAGCGATAGCACAGGGACCAATACCCTGATGGTGCGAGAGACCTCCTGACGCTTCTCGAAGACAATCCTCACCCTGCAGCTCCTTCCTGGGTCTGTGACTGGGTCCCTGACCGGCTCCTCGAGCGGCTCTTTGAGCTACGCGGTTGCTCGCCGGCCATCATCAGTCCAATGGCATCGATGTCGGCCTCCTCAGTTGGCACGATCCCCACGATCTCACCCTCGAACATCACGGCAATGCGATCGGATACCTCCATCAGCTCGTCCAGATCCTCGGATATCAGCAGCACTGCCGTCCCCTCTTCACGCTGCTTCAGCAGAAGGTCACGCACGGTCTCCGTAGCACCGACATCGAGCCCGCGCGTCGGATGGACGGCGACCAGCAGACCTTCACAAGCCGTGAGCTCACGAGCCAGGATGGCCTTCTGAAGATTGCCGCCGGAGAGGAACTTGACCCGCGTCTCCGGCCCTGGGGTAGCGATGTCGAATCCGTCGATCAAGTCCTCCGCGAAGAACCTCATCCTAGTGGGGTGAAGAACTGGGCCGCGGGAGAACTCCGACGTGCGGTACGCCTTGAGAGCCAGATTCTCGGCGACCGACATATCCCCAACCAAGCCCATCTCCACGCGGTCCTCCGGCACGTGGCTTACACCGGCCTGAATCGCCCTTAGGGGCGAGCAGTTCGTGATGCAGTTATCGTTAACATAGACCTCCCCGTCCACAACATCACGAAGGCCAGTGATGACCTCTGCCAACTCCCGCTGGCCGTTCCCGGCGACCCCGGCAATGCCAACGATCTCGCCGGCCCGCACCGTCAGCGAGACCCCGCGCAGCGCCGGTAGCCCCTTGTCGTTCAAAGCTTCAAGGTCCTCAACTTCGAGAACAGCCCCCCCCAGCTCACACGCGGTCTTATCTAGCTGAAAGAGGACCTCGCGTCCCACCATCAATCGCGCCAGCTCCTCCGGTGATGTCTCGGACGTTGACCGTGTAGCCACGTTCTTGCCACCACGCAGCACGGTCACCCGATCGGAGAACATCATCACCTCTCGAAGCTTATGGGTGATGAAGATGGCGGCCTTCCCCTCCTTCACGACCCGACGCAGGACCTCCACCAGATCGTCCACCTCCTGTGGCGTCAGGACAGCCGTCGGCTCGTCGAGAATCAGAATATCCACATCGCGATAGAGCAGCTTCAAGATCTCCACCCGCTGCTGCTCCCCCACCGAGAGCTGCCAGATATAGGCGTCGGGGTCGACCTGCAGGCCGTACTGTTCGCCCAACGCTTCCAGACGACGCTTGACATGGCGAAGCTCAGGCTGAAAGGAAAGCCCCTGCAAGCCGAGGACCACGTTCTCTGCCACCGTCATCGTCTCCACCAGCATGAAGTTCTGGTGAACCATGCCTATACCTAGATCATAGGCATCGCGAGGAGACTGAATGTCCACCAGGTCGCCTTGGACCGTGATAGCCCCCTCGTCGGGACGATAGAGACCACAGAGCACGTTCATCAGAGTCGACTTGCCGGCACCGTTCTCGCCAAGCAAGGCCAACACCTCTCCCTCGAAAAGCTTCAGATCGATGTGATCGTTGGCCAACACGCCGGGAAACCGTTTCGTGATGCCCCTCATACGGAGGATGGGGTCTCGCGTCCTGCTTTCGGTCATCAGTTCTCGCTTCCAGTATGAAGACCCCTAGGGTTCGGGCGACCAAGCCCGATAACTCGTCCGGGGGGACCAAGGGCGCCTCCCCTCGGTCACAGGCTTGCGACAAACCCTAAGGGTCTGGCTTTCTTACCCGTGCGCTACTCGGGAATCTCCCCAACGACGCCTTCTACGAACCAGTCCATGCCCAGCATATCGCCATCGGACATGCATTCGTCATCGGCGACGGCCTCCTCGCCATCCTGGTCGTTGATGGGACCGCAGAAGACATCCCAGTCAGTCTCCGTGATCCTCTCTCTTTCCGCTTCGACCTGCTCACGGACGTCGTCCGGCACCAATTCACTCATCTCGGCCAGCCTGACGACTCCCGTCTCGAGGCCACCCCAGAACTGATGAGTCTCCCACGTACCGTTGATCATGTTCTGCACGGTGTCGACGTAGTAGGTCCCCCAGTTCCACTGCGGGCTGGTGAGGACCGTGTCGCCAACGAACTCGCGCATATCGGAGTCGTAGCCGATGCTCAGTGCATCTCGCTCCTTGGCAGCCTTCTGAGGTTCCGTGGTGTCCTGGTGCTGTGTGATGATGTCCGCTCCCTCGTCGAGCAGAGCCTCGGCAGCCTCTCGCTCCTTGACGGGATCGTACCAGGTGTTCGTCCACACCACACGCACCTCGGCATCCGAGTTGACCGACCGAACCCCCAACGTGAAGGCGTTGATGCCCCGGATCACCTCGGGGATGGGGAACGCCGCGACGTAGCCGATGATGTTGCTATCCGTCATCTCGCCGGCCACAATGCCAGATAGATAACGTGGCTGGTAGATGCGGCCGAAGTAGGTCGCCATATTCTCTCGCGTCTTGAACCCCGAGCAATGCTCGAAGAGCACATCCGGGAACTCCTCGGCTACCTCAAGCGTGGGGTCCATATAGCCGAAGGAGGTCGTGAAGATGACGTCCCATCCTTCCTCGGCGTACTGACGGATGACGCGCTTGGCGTCAGGGCCCTCAGGTACGTCCTCGATATAGGTGGTCTCTACGTCATCACCCAGCTCCTCCTCCAGCATCTTGCGTCCGCGGTCGTGCTCATAGGTCCAGCCTAGGTCACCTGGTGGGCCGATGTAGACGAAAGCGGCCCTTACCGGCAGGTCTGTCCCCGCGCTCGGCTCGTCAGTAGGGGCAGGCTCTTCTGTCGGGACCTCGGTGGGCTCCGGTGTGGCAGCCTGACCACAAGCGGTCAGGACCATCGCTGCGACAACCAAGAGACCCATCAAGTGCCATAGACGTTTGCGCATTCTTCACCTCCTGTAGGGATATCAAGTGGAAAGGTTACAACTGGCCAGCAGAAGCCTTCGAGGATAAATCAGTCCGCACCACCTCCTTGTCTCCAACGTAGAAGCGGTCCAATGATAGCATGATCTGCCCCGTTTAGCAATTGCCTACATGCCAGTGGGAATCTCGAAGAAGACCGTCCTCAACTCGAACTGCTCCTCCAGATGGCGTGCCAGAGCCTTCACGCCCAGCGTCTCCGTTGCGTAATGCCCTGCAAAGAGCACGTTGAGCTCTCGCTCGAAAGCCTGATGAAAGAACGTATGACTCGTCTCGCCCGTGACATAGGCATCCAGCCCCGCATCCGCCACTTGATCCATCATCGAGGCGGCACCACCAGAGACACACCCCACGTACTCGATCGCCTTCGGTCCATAGTCGAGCACGCGGATAGGGGGCCGCTCCAGAGCCTCAACCAGGCGTCCAATCAGCGCGGAGATATCCAGTGGTGGCTCCAGCCGACCAGCAAAACCAATCTCCACCCCGTGATACTCACCAAAAGGCTCCCTCTCCTTCAGACCCAGCCGACGCACCATCTCCGCGTTGTTGCCGACGTGAGGATGCATATCGAGCGGTAAGTGCACCGCGTAGAGTCCACAGCCGCCTTCGATGAGGGACCTCACCCGTCGGAAATGCGGACCTACCAGGGGCAGCGGCTCCCCCCAGAACAGCCCGTGATGCACGATAAGGAGATCGGCCTCCTCGGCGACCGCCCGCTCAAACGAAGCCTGGCACCCATCCACAGCGAAGGCGACTCTCCTCACGTCATCAGGGCCCTGCACCTGAAGGCCATTCAGGGACTTATCCTCGATCTCCTCGACGCGGAAATACTCATTCAGATAATCCACTAACTCATCGCGTTGCATGTGCCCCCTCACCCTACTCAACCCAACGCTCGATCAACAATAGAATGCCCCACAACAAGGTCAGGATCGTGACGCCCGAAAGAAGACAAGCGACCCCCAACGCAATGGCTCGAGAACCGTAGGCTAGGGCAATGACCGCCCCGCCACCTACGACCAAGAAGCCGATAACTAACCAGAAGAGCCGACGTTGCTCACGGCGACGCCGGGCCCGTGAATTGGTGGGCTTGTCCTGCTCGTCCATCATCAGCAGGACCACCGACATCGGCAGCCGCGGCGATGGACCGAGCGCCGACGCTTAGTCCGCTCATACCCGGGCTGCAGGTCTTCGGGTCGCCGGGCCAGGAGCAAGCTATCCCTCGTCCACGAACAAAGGCACGAAATCGAAGGCCTCCACGTCGACCAGTCCCTGATCCGTCAGCTTCAGCGAGGGAATGACCTCCAGAGCCAGGAAACCCAGGGTCATTAGAGGATCGTGCAAAGCTGATCCCAGATCCTGAGCAGCCTCCACCAGCTCGTCCATCTGCTGCCGAACCGCCTCCAACGGCTGATCGGACATCAAGCCGGCGATAGGCAGCGGCACCTGAGCAAGCACCTGGTCGCCGGCAGTGGCAACCAGACCGCCTCCCAGCTCCGCTACGGCGCGAGCGGCGGTCATCATCGAGGCATCGTCGCAGCCAGCGATGGTCAGGTTGTGCGCGTCG
>Ga0207797_1000489_pt1 | contig 30554 bp, 31 predicted proteins | sample PRCRCaboRojoPR_6_FD_187275 | JGI IMG/M metagenome (GOLD analysis project Ga0207797, IMG submission 187275) | Marine sediment microbial community from Cabo Rojo, Puerto Rico - PR CR 10% Liquid 1 (SPAdes) | ecosystem: Environmental > Aquatic > Marine > Coastal > Sediment | place: Cabo Rojo, Puerto... | reverse complement strand
AACGTCGGGAACTCGACGGCGTCCCGAAGCGTGTACCGGATGAACTCGCTCCGGCTGTTGAACCCGCGTCCCTGCCACGTGTCGTCGATCTCGTCGAGGAACGACTCGGTGACTTTGAAGTTCACCGTGGCGATGTCGTCTCCGCCGTCGTCGTTCGTAGCCGCTTCAGACATATAGATGTAATACGGTGGTCTTACCAATAGTCGTTTCGCCGGAACACTAGCCGGGTGTGCGTCGTGGATAGCCGCATCAAGGAGACTGTGATGAATCAGCTCGAAAGTGGAGCGTGCAAATGTTAGTGGCGTTTAAGATGATAGCAGGCGTACAATCCTTAGGAGAAGAACGATGGCACTTCAAGATACAATCCGAACCCAAACTGTTACCATACTCATCATATTGGGGGCATTAGTCGGAGCCGTTGTCTGGTACGTCAGTAATATCCCATACTATGAATCTATTCCTGCAGGTGCAGTAATCGGTCTTATCATCGGTATCGGGTTATATCGACTTTTGAATCCCGACTCTGACACTACAAATACATCCTAAATCTGTCTCTATTCGTATTTAAATCCGAGTTGAAAACGCTAATTCTGGGATTGGGCGTACCACAGATGGATGAGCAAACCGGGTATGCCGAGAAATCCTAAGACAACCCCTCTAACTTGAGGGCGCGACAGGCCCTGCTCCTTTGATTTCTTGTAGACATAATAGCCGACAGTCGGCCAGAAAATCAAGAGGTAGAGTCCGTACCGGATGAGTACGCCGTTGTAGGCCGAAAGGAATTCCATATCCAATATCCCTCTTGAGCGGAGATAATCATTTGGTTGCTCTTTGTACTTACCGAAGCTACTCACCACATCGAGGGGCAGAAGAAATAGTTCTCTCGCTGATGTGAATCACGACCGACGACAACCGGGGGCCAAATCCGGTGAAACCTCTACCCGTATCTCGCCGCATCGAGGGGTATTCTATCAAATTTCTGATTAAGCTTCATTCTTCCCTCTGTGAGTGCGGATTAGCGAAATCCGGGGTGTCGCTTGAGGGGACGCGCCCCCGGTCGATTTCGGGTCTAATCCGCCGCTGTCTGTGAATTAGTTCGTGTGTCCTGACACTTCACCGAATCGCAGTACAGCGAGGGATGCCCTGTTTAGCGAGAGAAGCGAATCTTGAACGGGTTTTGTTCAGGCGAGCGCACTCAGAAAAGTGTGCGTACAAGGAGTGTACGGCAGAAAGAGCCTAGGCCGGGATTTGAACCCGGGCTCTCGTCCTTACCAAGGACGCGCTTTACCGCTAAGCTACCCAGGCAGGCAATAGAAGCAAGGCCCGCAAGTGATTTTAGGGGTTTCGATTACGTGTCGGTCGCGGAGTGGGTCCGGACCCGGTCGTCGGCCGTGGCCTGGGCACCGACCCGGCGCATGACCTCCTCGATGCCCTCTGGCAGCCCGTCGGCCGAACCGGGCAGTGGTGGGTCACCGTTCGACTGAGCGAGGCCGATGACGTACTGCCGGAGCGGGACCGGCGCCTCGTTGCCGGTCGCCGTCGCCCCGGCGATCACCGCGAGTTCGAAGACGTTGGCCTCGAGCGAGCGGGCCGAGGAGGCACGACGCTCGCGCAAATCCGTCTGCTCGCGACCGAACTCCCGAACGGTCTCGACCGCCTTGTCCGCGGCTTCAGTGTGTGCCAGGAGGTGAAAGCCCTGGGCGACCAGCACGTCGGCCGCGAGGATATCCAGGTCGTCTTCGATTGTCCCGCCGGTTCGGGCCCAGGGTTCGGTATCGACGAGCGAGCGGGTCAGGCGGAGTCCTTCGTAGATCAGCTGTACGCCGGCCGCTCGGTCGGTGACGGTCGTCTCTTCGACGTCGCCACCGACCACCCGGGCGCTGAGGAGGGCCAGAACGCCCGGGATCATCGACGCACGGGCGAGGTGCGCATCGATCACGGACTGGAGGCGATCGGGGATGATGCCGTCCACGGCGTCCTTCGCCGCGGTGCGTGCCTGCACGGCCTCGTCCATCGAGCCGGTCTTAGGGAGGGATGGGCAAAGGCCTTTGGAAAGGGCCTACTCCTACCGGCATGATTCGGACCGACGAATCCGGCCGACTGCTGTCGATCATCCTGGATCGGCCGGCCCGCCGGAACGCCCTCACGAGGGGCGCGCTGGCCGACCTCGAGTCCGCCGTGCGGGGCGCCGAAACGCCTGTGATCTCCCTCGCCGGGGCTGGCGAGGCGTTCTGCGCCGGGGCCGACCTGGAGACCGTCCGGTCGCTCGACGGAGACGAGGCGAGAGCCTTCGCCCGCGAGGGACAGGCCGCCCTCGAGGCGATCGAGACCAGCGACAGCGTGGTCGTTGCCGGGATCGACGGGGCAGCCAGGGGCGGTGGCGTCGAACTCGCCCTGGCCGCCGACCTCCGGATCGCGACCCCCGACGCCAGCTTCGCGGAACCGGGCGTCTCGATGGGCATCTTCGGCGCCTGGGGCGGGACCCGCCGCCTGCCCCGAGCCGTGGGCGAGTCCCACGCCCTGGACCTCTCGCTGTCCGGACGGACCGTCGACGCCCACGAAGCCAAGACGATGGGTCTCGTCTCCCGGATCGTCGAGGACCCCCGTGCGGTTGCCAGCTCCATCGCCGAACACGACCGCGGGGCCCTCCGGCGCATCAAACACCTCGTCCGGGACCAGCGACCGACGGCAGACCACCACGAGAGAGAAGCCGAGGCATTCGCCGAGCTGCTCGCGGCGGAGTCCTGAGTCCGGGCCAGCCGCCGACTCACTCAGGGGAGTGCCTCCGGCTGGGCGGGGGGTGTACGCTTGTGGGCGCTCCGCTCGTACATGCTCCGCACCCGCTCGACGGTGGCCACGTCGACCGCCAGTTCCCGAGCGGTCGCTCCCACGGACAGCGCCCCGTCCACGTGCAGCGCGAGGATGGCGTCCAGCGTGTCATAGTCGATCCCCAGTTCCTCCTCGTCCGTCTGGCCCGCCCAGAGACCTGCCGTCGGCGTCTTGGTCACGAGGTCCTCGGCCACGCCGACGTGCCGGGCCACCTGCCGCACCTGCTGTTTGTACAGTCGGCCCAGCGGATTGCAGTCGACAGCCCCGTCGCCGAACTTCGTGAAGTAGCCCACGAGCGCCTCGGTGCGGTTCCCGGTCCCCAGAACCACCGCATTCTGGTGGTTCGCCACGAAATAATTAATAAGTGCGCGCGCTCGTGCGCGGGCATTCCCGACGGCCAGATGGTCGTCTTCGGCCTCGGGAAAGGTCTCGAGCAGGCGGTCGACCAATGGGTTGACGGCGACGAGGTCGTACTCGAGGCCCAGTTCGGTCGCTACCCGCTCGGCATCGGACATGTTCTCGGCCTGGCTGACCGCCCCGGGCATGACGAGTCCGTGGACCGCGTCCGGGCCGAGGGTCTCGGCGGCGAGCGTGGCGAGGGTCGTGCTGTCGATGCCCCCGGAGAGGCCGATGACTGCGCCGTCGGCGCCCGCCTCGTCGACGGTTTCCTGGATGAAGGACTGGATCCCCGCGACCACCGCGTCGAGTTCCTCCTCGGCGAAGCGGAGATCCAGCGGTTCGATCGTGGCGGGTTCGGGCATAGCGGGGGGTTCGGCGGGGAACTGGAAAAAGCCACCTCCGGCGGCAGGGGCGTCGGTGCGATGCTGGTGAAGCGCTACGTTGAAGTGTGCGCCTGGGGTACCATCGGGGTGCGCGCCGGTGGTCTAGTGGTAGGACATGAGCTTCCCAAGCTCATAGCCCGGGTTCAATTCCCGGCCGGCGCAGTTCTCAGAAGCGCACTCCGCCGAGCGACCGCCGTAGGCGTGTCGCGAGGCGAGTGCCGGCCGTGAACTCGCAACGCCGGGAATTGAGCCCTATCAGGCGGAGCCCGCGCAGCCGAACGAAGTGAGGCGAGCAGGACCGTCTGATTTCGGTTCAATTCCCGGCCGGCGCACTCCCACTTTTTACTCCCTCGGGTTCGCTACGCGAACCTCTCGGTCGCAAAAACTTGGGGAAAAACCTCCGCCCTCGGCGCTCACTTCGTTCGCGCCGAGTGAACCGCACTCGCTCCGCTCGTGCGGATGCTTGCTGACCCTGGAGGTGTTGGATACATCTTGTCCGACTCTTCCTCCGGTTCAATTCCCGGCCGGCGCAGTTCTCGCGAACGTGAACCGAGAGCGAGCGGGCACTCCACGCAAAGAAATCTGACGGGAAAAAGGGCTATCCTGAGGTTCCACCTGTGGGCTCCTCGCCGAGGTTGGGACTGCCGGCCCGCTCCCACAGCGTCCGGAGCGGCGGCATCTCGTCGACCTCGTCCCGGTCGAGCAACGCCCACCGGATTCCCGCCGGCTTCGGCGGTGAATCCTCGATTTCGATGCGCGTCGTCGGGGTGACGATCTCGTCCACGATCGTATCGTGGTCCGCGGCGAGCTCTCGGCCGTGCACGTCGTCCAGAACCTGCACGTCGTGAACCATCGCGACGACAGCGGTTGGGTCGCCCGCAAGACCAATCTCGCGCAGCATCGCCCATTCGAGGTCGAAGTAGCCGTGGCCCTTCCCCATCCGTAGCCCGTCACCGGTGACGAAACTCGCTCCCGTGACCATGTACTCGAACGGCTCGAGGGAGTCCTCCATCTCCGACAACGGAATCCGTTCGCCGAAGCGGTTCATCCCGTCCAGGGTCGAGGCGAAGGCCGCCTGTCCAGCGGGGACGGCCGACGGGTCGAGCCGCAGGAAGCCCCGTCGGATGCCGTAAGTGGGCATGACGAACGAGGCCCCCGCCTCGATCAACCGCTCCCGAAGCGGGTCGAGGTTGTTGTCGGGCGTGATGAACCACTGGGTGGATGCGGGCTCGCCCGCCCGCTCGAGCAGGCGCGTTGCCCCCGCGTCGCTGCCCTCGTAGTCGGCGATAAACGAGGAGAAGTCCCAGGCAAACCGCGAGTCCGGGCGGGCCACCGCTCGGAGGTCGCTCCAGACCCGCTCTCGCGTCTCGTCTCTGAGTCCGGCGTCGTCGGCCATTGCCTAGGCCCCCTCGGTCCCGGTGATTTGCCGGCGATACTCCTGGATCGTGATGCCCACCAGGAAGAGCCAGACGATCGACGTGACGATCATGGATCCCCCGATGAGTATCGTGAACGTGATGGGTGACATTGGTGGATCAGCGCTCCAGCGAGGAGATGTCCTCGAGTTCCTGATAGTCGAAATCCGCGGGTGCGAACTGGATCGCCAGGATGGACACGACCGTACTCACCAGCAACGCCGTACTGAACGAGAAGAGGTAGTTCTCCTGGAGGAAGAACGGAATACCGCCGATGATGCCCAGCAGCGCCCCGGCAAAGGCAGCTTTCCCACCCAACCGCGGCGTGTAGAGCCCCAACAGCACGGGGACGACCGTTGCAGCGGCCAAGAGGTCAGCGCGGAGGAGGAGGAAGAGGACACTCGGACGAGTCAAGGCGATCCCGATACCGATCACGGTGATCAGGAACGTGATGATTCGGGCGGTCCTGAGGAGTTCGTCCCCCGTCCGGTCGGGATCGATCCGGGGGACGATGTCGACCGAGAGAATGCTGACGATGGCCGATAGGGCATTGTCGAGCGTGCTCGCGATCACGAGCAAGGCAAGCACCACGAACATGAGTTGCATGATTGGCCCGTAGACTTCGGTGACGACGGTCGGAAGTGCAGCGGAGGGGCTGTTGACGCCGAGCCCGAGCCCCTTCGCCATGATCCCGAACGTGCCCGCCAGGATGGTCATCGGTACCACGGCCACGGCGGCGCCGATGAAGGACAACCGGAGGGTGCGCCTGTCACGTGCCGAATGGGCGCGCTGCCAGAGAGACTGGTTCAGCATCTCGGCTCCGATGAGCGCGATGATGATGTACACGCCGAAGCGAACCCCGCTGGGATTCGAGAGAGACATCAACTCCGGGGCTCCCTGCTGCAGTTCAGCGAAGAGAACACCGAACCCGCCCAACTGGACGACAGCGACGGCGGCGGTGATCACGAGCAACGGTATCAGGATCACCGTCTGGATCAGGTCCGTGAAAATACTGGCAACCAGACCTCCCTGCACGGTGTAGATCATCACGGCGCCTCCGACCAGCACCAGCGTGATCCAGAGTTCGACGCCGGAGATGGCTTCGAGCGCGAGTGCGATGCCGGTGAGGTTCGCCGTCATGAGGATGAACATGTAGAACAGCGCGACGACCAACACGAGTCCGTACATGAGTTCCCCGTACCGGAAGCGGGCGTATTCGACGACGGAGTGTCCGTACGGCATCCGCTCCTGGATTTTCGGTGCCACTGACATGTAGAGGAGGAATGGGGCCGCGAGTGCGAGCCCGTATCCGATGATCGCCGGCATGCCGAAGAGCCAGCCGGACTCGGGCGGGCTGAAGAGCATCCCGGACCCGGCTGCGTACGCGATAAACGTCGCCAACCCCAGCGGGATCGTGGTCTGCTTACGTGCAGCAAGGAAGTCTTCCACCGTCTCCATTTGCTCGACGCTGTACCAGTAACCGATGCCCACGAACAACGCGAGAACAACCGCCATCACCCCGATCGTCACCACCGTTGCCACCATGACAGATGAACTCTGACAAGGGTGGACGAAATAGCTTTGGGAGCGACTACCACAGTCACGGCAGCTCCCATCGGTAGTCTCCTCGAGGGGGCTGGCAGAGTTGAGTCGTGCGCGTGTGTGATGCCCCGGATCCTCGACCGACCGGCATTTCCCCAATCCGTCAGGCGGGCCGCCCACCACCGACCGCCCTGCTCGACGATCGGCCGGCGGCGGGGATGCTGATGACGAACCGAATCGCGAGCACCGCGGCGATGAGCGCGGGGAGCGCAGTGAATACGGCAGCGACCAGCGGGACCGTCACCGAGCCCTCGAACAGCAACACGAGCGTCATACCGGTCAGGGTCGGCGCGAGCACCGCCCCGAACACCAGCCCGGCACCCCCGACGACGTAACCCCAGGGACGCTCGCGCCAGAGCCAGGTGCCCGCGATGGCCATGGCCGGAACTACCGTGCTCAGGTCGATGAAATGCGAGGCCAGCGCCTGCGGTCCCATCTCCGCGACCAACAGCGGCGGGTCGCCCGAGACGGTGGCCGGCACCAGCTCCGAGAGCCAGAGGAAGGCGAGTCCGACCGCGATGACCCACAGGAAGGCGGCGTAGATCCGCGCCGAAATCCGGGGCGCCACCGCCGCCTGGACCGCGTCCGGGTCCGTGCTCGCCAGGGCGCCGACGAGCGTGTACACAGAGAGCCCAAAGAGGATCACGTAGCCCAGGAAGAACTGATTGAAGGCGATCTGCAACGCGATGGAGGCCCACATGTAGGTCATGTACGCGAGCGTGCCCAGCCAGACGATCCGCCCCCTGAGAGACCCTCGCCTGGCGTACACAAGACCCACCAGGAGTGCTGGCACCCCGAGGAGGAGGATCAATGCGTCCTGGACGTAGAATCCGGGAAGGAGTTCCGGCCGATAGTGTCCGGGGCTGAACAACCCCAGCAGGGCCGAGACGACCGAAAGAGTGGCGATCGCGAGCGTGCCGACGGACTGCCAGCGGGGAACGGACCAGGGCATGGTGGAGACCCGATATACGCACGATGCGATATACGCCGTTCCTGTCATTCTCAAATCACGAGAAGGCCGAATGCGAGCGCCGTTGGGCACGCCGACTCGGAAAGCGGAGCCAAGAGAGCGGTCCCAGTGATTAATACCACGCCGACGAATGTCCCCACCCATGGATTACGAGGACCTCGCCGGCCTCGAACTCGAGATCGATTCCTACGGGTGGGAGGCCCACGAGCGGGACACGTCGAGTGACTTCATCCGCCGCTCCACCGTCGTCTCGATGCATGGAGCGGGAAAAACGGGCCGCGGCGAGGACGTCACCTATGACGCGTCGGCTCACGAGTCCTTCGGGGCGGTCCTCGAAGCACTGCCGGCCCCCGGGACCTACACCCTCGAGGCGTACTCCCGCGCCCTCGCTGGCCGGGACCTCTTTCCCGGATCCGAGCCCGAGCAGTCGGTATACCGCTCGTACCGGCGGTGGGCCGTCGAGAGCGCCGCCCTCGACCTCGGCCTCAGACAGGCCGATACCTCCCTCGCCGAGCGGTTGGGCCGCTCGTACGATCCCGTCCGCTTCGTCGTCAGTACCCCACTCGAGGACCCGCCGACTGGGGAGGTGATACAGGACTGGCTCCACCGGCATCCCGACCTGGAGTTCAAGCTCGACCCGGACCCCGACTGGACGGCAGCAGTCGTCGAGCGACTCGCCGACACCGGCGCGGTCCGCATCCTGGATCTCAAAGGGCTCTACGAGGGAACGGACGTCGACCAGCCCGCCGACCCGGCGTTCTACCGGCGGATCGTCGAGGGCTTTCCCGAGGCCTTCATCGAGGACCCGGACCTGACCGAGAAGACGCGACCGCTGTTCGCCGGCCAGACGGGGCGGGTTACCTGGGACTATCCGATCCAGGACGTCGAATCCATCGAGGCGCTCCCATGGGAGCCCGACTGGCTCAACTGCAAGCCCTCCCGGTTCGGGTCGGTCCGCTCGCTGTTCGAGACCATCGAGTACTGCCGGGAACACGACATCCAGCTGTACGGCGGCGGTCAGTACGAGCTCGACGTCGGCCGGGAGCACATCCACGCCATCGCCTCGCTCTATTACCCGAGTGCCCCGAACGACGTGGCGCCGACGGGGTACAACGATCCGGACCCGAGCGGGGAACTGCCCACAAGCCCGCTCGAACCGCCCGAGGAGCCCCGGGGGCTTTCGTGGGGGTAGGATCCGGGTACCGCCAGTATTGATTACTACCCGCCTCCCCGCCTTCCCTACCGGTCCTCGGGCGGAAACATCCCGACCCGCTCAACCAGTCGACGCCACCGCTCAAGGACCGCGTCCTCTGGCGACCAGAGGTACCGCTCGGCGAGGACCAACCCGAGCGCGACGGCGACGCCCGTGAGTCCCAACAGCCTCCGACCTTCCAGGATGAGCGTGAGGCCAAAGAGCCCGATCGGGACCGCGAAGAGGAGGGTCGCCGCGAGGGAGACCACGTCCACGATGCCGAGCGGCTTCATCAGGCCGGATAGTGGTGGTCCAGGGCCATGTGTCTGCGGGTTCCAACCGGGTCAGGCGGCCGACAGGTCCACCAACGGGCAACGCGAGGTACTATCTAGCAGCCCGTACGATATCATACGGAGCAAGTTTCCCGACCGAGGGCCCTGCCGGCGGGCCGGCCGACGGTGCTCGGAGGCCCATCCTCCTCACCGTCGCGGTCACGCTGGTTGCGGCCCTGCCGAACGACGCCTACTCCCCGTTCGGTCTGCACGCCGCACCCACCGGCATCGAGTACGTCGCTAGCGCCGTTGCAACCAATGCCGTCTTCCTGCTGCTGGCCCTGATCGGCCTCCGGCTGAGCGGGCTCGGGCTGTCCTATCTCGATCTGGGACTGCAGACGATCCGGGGCTGGCTCTGGATCGCCGCGGGGATCGCGGGTGTAATCGTCGTCTCGGTCCTCGCGGGGAGGTTGTCTCCCTTCTGGGCCTCCAGACTGCTGAGACGAACGTCCTCACACCCCTTATCGAGGGGTGGTTCAGGGGTGGCCTCGGCACCGAGACGGTGGTCATCGCCCTGGTCCTGGTGCTGGTACTCGTCCTCCCAACCGTCGAGGAGATCCTGTTCCGGAACGTGATCCAGAAGCGTCTCGCCGAGCGGTATGGCCCGCCGTAGCCATCGGCCTGGCGAGTCTCCTCTTCGCGGTCTTCCACCTCCCCGCCTATTACGCACCCGTGCCCCTCGCCGGCACCACCTCGATCGCCATGATAGGCCTGGCCGGGGTCGTCTTCGGCATCGTCTATCACCGCACACGGACTGTCCTCGCGCCGACCATCGTCCACGCGGTCCTCAGCGGGCTGGGGTTGCTCGCCATCGCCACGCCCATCCTGTGAGTCAGTCAGGGGACTGCGGTTCCAGGCCGGGAGCACGCTCGCGACGCTTCCATCGCCTCGATGGCCCGAAACCAAAGGATTTCCTCCCCGTCCGGCCTCCTTTGGGTGTATGCGGTGGAGCCAGCCCCGGATCGCTGCGGTCGGCTTCGTGGCCGCGGGCCTCCTCCTCGGCGGTCTCCTCTGGCTGGCGGACGGAGCGGCGGTGCTGGCGGCACTCGCCCGGGCAGATCCGGCGCTCGCGGGAGCCCTGTTCGGCCTGGCCCTCGTGTGGCTGGCCGCCTGGGGCATCACGCTCAAGACGGTGCTGGGGGCCCTCCAGGTTCCGCTCTCGGTCGTGGGCTCGTTTCTGGTCTACACCGCGGCGGTCTTCGCTAACAACGTCACGCCGTTCGGCTTCGCGGGCGGCGAGGCGGTCAGCGCACTGTTCGTCTCGAGCGCGACCGACACCCGGTACGAGACCGGCCTGGCCGCCATCGCAACGGTGGATGTCCTGAACGCGGTCTCCTCGCTCGCCCTCGTCCTCCTTGGCCTGGGCGTCTTCGCGGGCTCGATTACCATGGGGACCGGGCTTCGCTCGGCCGTCGGGTCGGTTCTCGTCGTTGCAGTCCTTGTGACCGCCCTCTTCGGATTCGTCTGGCGCCACCGGCTGGGACTGATCGACCGGGTCTCGGGGGCAGTCGCGAGACTCGTAAACGGCGCTGGGCGGCGGGTGGTGGGCACGCGGCCGATCACCAAGGCCGACGCGAAGCGCCGGCTCAGCCGGTTCGTGGGACACATCGAGGCCATCGGGGGCGATCCTCGCACGCTCGCGACCGCGATACTGCTCTCGACGAGCGGGTGGGTCGTCCAGTCGATCGCGCTGGTGGTGGCCTTCGCCGCGATCGGCCACCAGCTTTCGGTCGTGGTGGCACTGGTCGTCATCCCGATTGCCAACCTCGCAGGGATGACACCGCTTCCGGGTGGCCTCGGTGGCATCGAGGCAGCCTTCGTGGCGCTCCTGGTCCCGACCACCGGAATGGAGGCCGCCGTGGTGATCGCGGGCGTGCTCCTCTTCCGGGCCGCCATCTACTGGCTGCCCATAGTCCTTGGTGGCACGTGGGCCACGGTGACGGGAACCCGGTCCATCGTGTAGAACCCGCGGACCGGGTTCGACGGCCCGCTGGACCCGCTCCCTACCGGGGCCCGTAAAAAGAGGATGCCACACGGGGCTAGCTGATTGGTAGTCCCGTGCCAACAAGAGACAGTCGAGCCTGCAGGACCTGTACCCGAAGGCTCATCGCGAGGGCTTTTCCCCCTTCCCCCTTCCTCGCGCCGACGATGACGACTAGCGGCCACGACCCGAGTTCCGCCGCCGGATGAAAGAGGCGCCAGATGTACACGTGGACCGCTCCGGTGGTGGCTTGGGCCGTCGCCGGAGGCGTCTCGAGGTCGCGGATCACCCGCAACCTGGCGATCTGGACCGTGACACCACAGGCGGCTCGAGGAGACCCGCGCGCCTTCGTTCCACGCTCGAACGTGTGAAAACGACGGGGGGCTTCAAGTATATACATAATTAATTGCCATACATATCAGGGATGGGGACCGGATGAAGATCGTCGAGTTCGAGTTCGATCACCCGGTGCTCGAGACGGCCTTCGAGCGGGCGCCGGGTGTCACGCTGGAGTGGATCAAATCAGACGTCAAGCACCAGCGGGAACGTATCCAGGTGATGTTCTGGGTGACCGGGTCGGACATCGAAGCGTTCGAGGCCGCCCTCGAAGCCGACCCGACGGTGAGCGCCCCCCAACACGCCGTCTCCGTGGCCGACCGCCGACTTCTCAAATTCGACCTCGTCGGTCGGGGATGGAAGACGAGTTTCTACCCCCTCCTCGTCGAGGTAGGTGGGGTTATCCAGTCGCTGTCTGCAACCGCCGAGGGCTGGCAGGCACGGATCGCCTTCCCGGATGACAGCTCCGTCTCCCGCTTTTTCGAGTACCTGGACGGGATCGAGATCACCTTCGAGGTCCACCGGATCTTCGACGAACGCGGGGCCGGCCACCGTGACGCCTTCGGTCTGACCCGACCACAGATCGACGCGCTGGTGGCCGCTGTCGAGGTGGGCTACCTCGACGTCCCGCGCACTGGGTCCCTCCAGGACCTCGGGGACGCCCTCGGGGTCTCCGACCAGGCTGCTTCCGAGCGAGTGCGGCGCGGCGTCAAACAGCTGGTCGAGGAGACGATCCAGCTCGAGCAAGGGGCCCGCCCGCCGACGAAGGGGTAGCGAGGTCGGACCGGGTCGGCAGCAGGCGGTTTTTGGGTCGAGAGTCGTTCCAGCGCCCAGGGTCACTGCGTTTTCGAGCGGCTGGACCGACTCGTCCCGCGAGCCTGGCCGACAGGGCCCAAAGGCTAACTCGGGTGGCCGTGGATGATCGGTATGTTCCCCCCGATCCGGTACCTCGAATGGATCCCGGAGCGACAAGCTGGCTGCGAGGTCGACCTGGGATCGAGCGGTCTCGGATCGCCCCAAACTGGGGTGATCCCGGAGCGCCTCCGGGGACGCCCGGACCCACCCGAGGGACAGACGCTCGAAGCGCAAGTAGCCAGTCAGTATGGGTCGACCCTCGGCCCGGAACAGGTCCTGGTCACGGCGGGAACCAGCCACGCGAACCTCCTGGCGATGGCGGCGGCGCTCGGTGACGACCCGCGGGACCGGGGGACAGTCGTGGTCGAGCGACCGGGCTACGAACCGCTTGTTGCCACTCCCAGTGGGCTCGGGGCCACCGTCCGGCGCGTCGATCGGCAGCCCGACCGCGACGGACTGGCGCCGTCCGCACTGGCGGCGGTCCTCGACGAAGAGACGGAGCTGGTGGTCCTCTCGAACCGCCACAATCCGTCCGGACAGCGACTCTCCCGCGAGGAAATCGAGGCACTCGCGGCCCGCACCAGGGAGGTGGACGCTCGGCTGCTCGTCGACGAGGTCTACGCCCCCTACACCGAGGACCCCGTCTCGGGTTCCGGGACCGCCTTCGGCGGGCCGACCGGAGCCGGTATCGAGGGCGTCGCGATCACGAACTCGCTGACCAAGTTCTTCGGCTTCGGCGGCCTCCGCATCGGGTGGCTGGTGGCCGATGCGCCGTTCGTCCAGGCGGTTCGCCGCGTCTCCGCTCACGCGCCCGACGTCGCGGACCCGAGCCGAGCCCTCGCGAAGCGCGCGTTCGCCGACCTCGACCCGATAGTCTCCCAGTCGCGGGAACGCATCGCGGCGAACGCCGAAACCATCCAGCGCCTCGCGAATCGAAGCGACATCGGCGGCGAGGTCCACGACGGATCGACGTTCGGGTTCCTCGAGCACCGCGACGTCGATGGAAACGCGGTCGTGGATGCCGCGTGGGAGGAGGGAATACTGGTCATTCCGGGCCGTTTCTTCGATGACCCGTCACGGTTCCGCCTCTCGTTTGCGGGACCGCCGTCCGACATGCAGCGCGGGCTGTCCCGGTTCGAGCAGGTGCTCGCTGAACTGGCGGCGTGAGTGGACCTGACAGCCAGATACACATATATCCACGAACCGCCTCTGGTGGCTATGCAACCCCGCACGCTGCTCCGCGCGGAGGGGGTGGCCGTATTCGGACTCGCCACCGCCGCGTACCTCTGGCTCGACGGCCCGCTCTGGCTCTACCTCCTGCTCGCGCTCGCGCCCGACCTCGGGATGTTGGGCTATCTCGCCGGCCAGCGGCTCGGCAGTCGGACCTACAACGCCGTTCACACCTACGTCGGACCGGGCCTGCTGGTCGGGCTGGCGACCTGGCACGCCTTCACTCCTGGCGTTCTCGTCGGCCTCGTCTGGGCCGCCCACATCGGCGCCGACCGGGCGCTCGCCTACGGGCTCAAGTACCCCACTGCGTTCAACCACACCCATCTCGGTGGCTCGCCCGCGGCCCGGTCGGACCGCGAGGTCACTCCGGGACCCGAGCCCGAGACGGCGGACTGAGCACGGGTCATCGATCTTTCCACCCCAACCTCGCAGGGCCCGGTCGACAGCCGATCGGCCGCCGGTTCGGCGACCCCCGAGGCTTTGCCCGCCCGCCCCGTAGCCACGAGCATGGTCCGCGAGCGGTGTCCCCGGTGCGGGATGGAGCTCTACCGCGTCCACTGCAAGTACGTCTGCGAGCAGTGCGGCGTGGTCAAGGACTGCTCGGACCCGTTCTGATCCGCAGCTTTTTGGCGGAAGACCCTCCCACCTCGCCGTATGCGCTGAGACACCCGCGGTGGGATCACGGCCGACAGGGCTCGTGGGGTCCGGTCTGCGGAAACGGCTCGCGGGAGTCGATACGCGAGGGGCACTCGCCAGGACTACCGGTCGAAGAAGGCCGCGATGAGCTTTCGCTCGGCGGCGCGGAGATGCTGGTGGAAGGTCGATGGGTGGATGTCCATCGCCGCCGCTAGCTGCTCGCCCTCCACGTCGCGGGGCCAGGCGAAAAAGCCGGACACGTAGGCCTTCTGGAGGGCCTCGAACTGCCGCTCCGTGAGCGAGTCGGAGACTGATTCCCGGAAGTTGGCTGCGGTGTCCGGCTCGGCGGCTACCTCGTGGAACGCCAACAGCTCGACGCCCCGACAGCCCTCCCGAAAGCGTCCCACCACCGTGTTCGCCATGTGCTCCGAGGCCGCCTCGAACTGGAGGCGTGCGCCCGAGGGAGTCGCGGAGAGCGAAACGAGGCGCACCGCATCGTCCGCGAGGGTACGAGCGAGGGGGCCATCCGGCGGCGACCACTCGATGACCGCCCCTTCCTCCCGGTCGGCGACGACGCGGACGGGGCCGAGGTCATGCGCCTCGACCGACTCGGTTACTGCGTCGCCCGGCACCCCGGAGATCGACAGCAACAGCGACGGGCCATCCGCCGCGGGGGACTGTCCGGTCTCCACCGGCGCTCGCGCCTCGAGCGTGACCTCCGCCCCGACACACTCGGCGAGTTCGACGACGTCCATCTCCTCGTCGGTGATCTCCAGCCGGGCCTCGATGACCGACGCCGCCGATTCCAGGGTCGAACTCTCGAGGGCGTTGATTGCGGCGCCGGCCGCCTGCCCGAGCGCCCCGAGGACGGCGGTCTCACGATCGTCGAAGACCGCTGGATCCGGGGCCGCCACCGCGAGGAGCCCGTAGACCGTCTCGCGGTACTGCAACGGGATGAGCGCGGCCGCGCCCAGCTGCTCGCCCGGGCCTTCGAACAGCGTCGCGGCTGTTTCCGTGACCGCCACGCTTCCCGACTCGATGGCGCCAGCAATCGACGCCGCGCGGGCCGAATCCCCTGCCACCACGAGCGATTCGGGGGGCCGCGTGTCCCCTGCCACCGGGCTGATCCGGCCGGTCGAGGGGTTGTACCGGCCCAGCCAGGCCCCCGAGAAGTCAGCCACCTCGGCAAAGCGGTCGGTAAGCGCCGCCTCCAGGGACTCCCGCGAAGCGGCGCGGACGATCGTGTCGGTGATGTCCGGTACCAGGGTCGTCACCCGCGAGAGGAGATGATCGAGAGTCTCCCGCTCTCGGGCCAGGGCCAGCTCGGCCTCCTTTCGGTCGGTGACGTCGGCCTGGTAGCCCACGAAGTGGGTGACCTCGCCGGACTCGTCCCGGATGGGTGCGATCTCGACCCGGTTCCAGAACCGCTCGCCGTCCTTCCGGTAGTTGACGAGTTCGACGGCGACCGGCTCTTCCTCGCCCACTGCGTCGGCCATCGCGGTGACCTTCTCGGGATCGGTCTCCTCGCCCTGGAGGAACCGACAGTTCGTCCCGAGGATCTTCTCGCGGTCGTACCCCGTAATCTCGACGAAGGAGTCGTTGACGTAGATGAGCGGGTTATCCGGGATGGAGGGGTCAGAGATGGTGATCCCGACCGGCGCCCCGTCCATGGCGTCCTCCTTGAGATGGAGCTCCGCTTCGACCGTCATCCCCTCGATGCTCGCCTCGTACTCCTGGTCCTGGGACATCACCAGAACCCTCCGTCCGGACCGACCGTATCCCGAGACAGCCCCCGTCCGGGGATCGCGTTCGCCATGGGCCGCGCTACGACCGGGTACCGGTTAAACACACCCCCCTACGTCACCGTTTTTGCCGGGCGGCCCCGGCCTCCAGGCATGGTCGTCGAACGGATCGCGTGCCCGGTCTGTGGTGGCGAGGTGGCCTTCGGGGTCCCCCGCGATTCCACGTACCTCGAGGTGACCGCGGAGCCCCCGGAAGATGGTGCCGTGGACTCGGGCGGGGTGAAATACCGGGCCGTCGCCTGCGAGAACGGCCACGCGGTCGGCGTCAGGTTCTCCGCCGATCGCGATCGCCCGAGTCACGCCGGCGCGGAGTCGGAATCGTAGGACTTCCGGCTCACGTACTCGAGCAGCCGCTCGGTCTCCTCGGGCCCGAAGCGGAGGGGCCGACGCCACCAGGGCCCTGCCCCCGTGTCAGCTGACCACTCAGTGACGATTTCGTTCGCTGCCGTCCCGGTCTCCCCGCTCAGGGGAGCAGCGATATCGTAGAGCCGCGAACTCGCGTCTCCGGCGACCAGGACCGCCGCGTCGAAGGGGTCCCGTCGCCGGTGGGCGTTGTTCGCGAATCGTGCACGCTCGCCCGCCGGCAGCGACTCGACCGCCTCCCCCGGCACTGGGTCCCGCGCCAGCCGGAAGTGGCCGATCAGGTACGCGCCCCAGCCGGGCCTGACCCAGCCATCGCCGGCCGCCGCCTCCCCGACCGGGTCCAGCGTGGCATAGAAGAACAAATAATCGCCCGCGGAGAGGTCCAGTATCGGTCGAGCCTTCACGCCCCAGGGATCGCCGTAGGTGTACCGCTCGCCGAACGGATACGCCGCGAACTCGGGATCGAGGTGCACCGGCTGCTCCGCGACCCCGGGCGGCAGGTCGAAGGGGAGATCGAGACCGAGTTCCGCATACGTCGGTGGCGGCTCCACGGTGGGTTCCTGCTCCGGGATCGGGACGAACGCAAAGCGGCCGTCGGGCCATATCGGCCCCCGGAAGCCGGGCTCGTTGGTGTTCGCGCCCACGTTGATGGCGACGGCCCGGGCCATCTCAGCCCAGCTGGCCGACGCACTGCCGGCAATAGGTAAAGGTCGGGTCGTTCGGCGTCCCGCAGTGACGACAGACGATTTCGTCGCCGGTCGGCTCGTGGTCGGGTCGCTCCCGAATGGCCTCAGCCGGCACCCCCGCCGCGGGCTGGACCGTCGCCCCCTCGTCGTCACTACTCGTCCGGCGAGCGTACTGCAAGGCCACCAGCTGCAGGAGCGCGAGGAAGGCAAGCCCCAGCGCGATCCACTCCCACGAGGCCATGTTACTAATTACCGCATCGACGTCCTTGAGCGTTGTCCCCGACCCCACCCCTTGGTTTCGAGTGGAGACCCACAGACTGCATCGGGCCAATCCGATCTGTGTGTCGGTATGTGCCTCGGGAACGTGCGGGTGGGAACCGCCCGGTAGCCCTCGGTCCTCCAGCTGGCCGATGGCGGTTCAGGCCAGGAACACGTGTCGGGGGCGTTCGACGAGGACGTCGCGACCCCAGGAGACCGTGTCGCCGAACGCGTCCGAGCGGAAGAAGGCCATCGCGTCCTCGCGGGAGTCCCACTGGCTGGCGATGAACATGTCCCGATCGTCCTCGCGGTTGATCAGGACCCGGGAGTCGCGGTGGCCGTCCATCGACGCCAGGGTCTCGGCGACCTCGTCGAAGGTCTCGAGGAAATCCGTCCGGTGGTCGGCCTCGACGGTGTAGAACATCCCCATCGTCCCCCAGCCGTCGCCGTCGGCCCCCGCCCGGCCGACGACGCCCGGGAGTTCCACCAGGAAGCCGCTGGCAGTGTCGGCGGCCGACTCGGTCTCCCAGATGCTCACCACGGCGGTGGTCCCGGCCTCGCGGGGTTCGTACACCGCGGTCTTTACGTGGGTGTCGTAGTGCTCGAAGTTCTCCCGGAGCCCGAAGACCTCCTCGGCCAGCTCGTCGGGATCGGCCTCCGAGTACAGCGCGAGGGCGTAGACGTCCTCGCCGTGCGGCTTCCCGCCGTAGACGTCCAGATCCGAGAGTTCCTCTCGGATGGGTGTCGCGTCGTCGGCGTCCGCATCCGTGTCCCCGGCGCTGCCCGCTGGGTCGGTCCCGTGACCCGCTCCGGCCTCGCCATGAATGGCTGTTCCGCCAGGTGAGGCTTCGGTCTCGCCATGGTCGGTACTCCCGCCCAGCGAGGCCTCGGTCTCGCCCGTCGGGACCGCCTCCCCTGCCATGAACGCGCCCAGGTCCCCGGGCGGGAACCGGCGGCCAGTATAGAATGGGCCGAACGCGGCGTACTTGGCGGAGCCCTCGTCGAAGCGCATCTCGTAGACGATGTCCTTCAGCGCGGTCGCGTCGGTGGCGAAGAGAGTTACGCCCCACTCCCAGTCGTCGAGACCGAGCGACGAGGCGACGATCTGGGTGACCTGCCCGGCGTACTCCTTCCCCGTTTCGCCGTGTTCGGCCATCATCTCGGCACGCTCCGCCATGGGCAGATCGTACCAGTTGTACTCGGGGTCGCGTCGCTTCGACATTGGGTAAAAGGAGACATAGACGTCCTCGGGGATCTCCGGATAGCGCTTTGTCTCCATGTACCGCCGGATCCCCGGGTCGACGGACGCGGGGTCCTCGAAGTACTCCGGGGCGGTGTAGCCGCCGATCTCGGTCACGGAGACGTAGGAGGTCGACTGCTCCGTGAACCCCGCGAAGTCGGTGGCCTCGAACTGTCGTTCGGCCCGCTCGACCGCGTCGAGGGTCTCTCGGAGGTGGACGAACAGGAGGTCGGCTTTGTGGCCGGCGACGGTGAACACCGCCGTCTCGCCGGCGTCGAGGTCGCTACGTTCCGCGAGATACGTTCGGCCGGACGATACCGCCGCCTCGCGTCGGCGGTCGGGGGCGTCCCGCCACTCGTCCCAGTCGATACGGCGGAAGTCATGAAGCATGAAATACCCTTCCGCCGTGGGTGGCGCCGCTGGCATACCCGGAGTTGGCGGGGCCCGGATAAGGGCTTTTGCGGTCCGACCCCCGCTGCCCCGACCGAAACCCTTTCACGCGGCCGGGGTCCCGCGACGCTACCAAGTCACCGGAGCAGTTGCGGCCCGAACAGCATGATGATGAGAGCCACGAGCATCGTCACGCCCACGGTCGTGGTCACGGTGCGGGTGGCGGTCCGGCGGTCCGACAGCGGGAGTCGCGCGACCACCGACTCGGTCATCATGCGGAGCAAGTGCCCGCCGTCGAGCGGGAAGGCGGGGATGCAGTTGAAAAAGCCGAGGTTGAGATTGATCCAGCCGGTCCAGAACAGGAGATTCGCCAGGATGAACACGCCACCACCGAGCGGCGCGAGGGGACCTGTCACCGTGAAGAACTCCAGGTTCCAGCCGACGAAGCCCGCAAAGTTGTACTCCAGCCCGCCGAGCCCGATGGAGCCGATAAGCGGGAGGATCAGGCTGAAACCGATCGAGCGGACGAAACCCGCGACGCCGTCGGTCGAGGCTTCGCCGCCCATGATCGCGCGGTAGGCGTCGGCCGGGTAGAGCTTCGCCCCGAAGTCCGAGACGACCAGGCCGCTCGTCCCACGGAAGACCCGGACACCCAGGAAGCTGCTGCCGTCAGCCTGTTCGCCAAGTGTCACCTGGTAGGTCGCCGGTGTGCCGCCCACGTAGGCAGTCACCGGAACCGTTTCCCCGGGGTCGAAGCCAGAGAGGACCGCGCTCAGTCGGTCCTGCGAAGCGACGCGTTCGCCGGCGATCTCGGTCACGACGAGCGTCTCACCTGCGGGCATGCCGGCCGTGGCGGCGGGTTCCTCCGGGGCGATGGTCACCAATGCACCCGCTGGCCCGGTGGCCGTGGTCCCGTCGGCCGATTCCAGCGTGGCGATGGTGACGTTCGCGAGTTCGGCCCGGAGGTCGGCCTCGGTCCTGACCGGGGTCCCGTTCACCGAGACGATGGTCGAATTCACGCCGAGCGACGAGAAGGGCGAGACCGACGTGCTCCCGGTGACGAGGACCGACCGCGCCACGGTCGTCTCGGAGCCGTCACCGAGCGCGACGGTCACCCGGTCGGCGCTGCTTTCCTGGAGCGTGGCCCCGAGGTCGGCGTTGGTCTCGATCTCCTCGGTTCCGACTTTCACGATCCGGTCGCCCTGTCCGATGCCGGCCTGGTCGGCCGGCGAGCCGGGGAACACGCCCCCGACGGCTGCCCCCTGGGCGACGCCGATCGAGCCCACGACGGGGCCGAAGAGCAGTCCGAACGCGAGCACCGTGACGAGGAAGTTGTTCGTGACGCCGGCGGCGAACATGCGTGCCCGACCGCCGCGATCCGCCCTCGTCACACTCTCCTCGTCGGGTTCCACGAAGGCGCCCATGGGGAGGATGGCGAGCATGGCGATCCCCATCGAGGCGACCTCGATGTCCTCGACGCGCGAGAGGATGCCGTGCCCGCCCTCGTGGACGAGCATACCCACGAACAGGCCGAAGACGATCTCCGGGGCCACCGCGAGCGGGAGGAAGTCGTTTACCCCCGGGATCACCAGGAAGTTCTGTGGCTGGTTGGCCGCCGTGGGCGGCGGGGGATTCCGGATCACCGATGCGGCGTTCTGGACGAGCAACGCGAAGAGCCCGACCAGGACCACCAGCGCAAAGCCAAGTCCGAGGTTCCCCCAGATGCGCCACAGGCGCTTCGGACGGGCCAGGCGGTCGAGGAGGTCCCGACCGCGTTTGGTGTGCACGGTCAGGATCGGCCCCATGGTCCCGATATAGGAGGGCAGCCAGCCCCGGGCGCGGAGGGCGGAGACCGCCACCCAGTAGGCCAGCAGGCCGCCGAGGACCCAGGTCCAGGGGTTCATCATCGAAACAGGAGGGCCGGCAAAGGAAATGGCTTCGGGTTGCGGCCCAGGATGGCCGACTGCGTAGGGATGGAGCCCGGCGGAGGTGGCGGCAGGAGGCCGCTCCGACCGTCCGGTCTCTCTCGGTCCCCGACAGGCCCCTCTCGACGAGGCGTCTCTACCGCTCCCGGCGCAACCGCGCCAGGACGAACTCGCGGTCGAGCTTCCCGAGGAAGGTCCCCAGCTTCGGGCCCTGGTCCTCGTCGAAGAACAGCCGGTAACCGGTGGTGAAGAACTCACCCACCTCGATGTCGTGGCGCTTGGCGGTCTCGTAGATCTCGCCCTGGATCTCCTCGGGCGAGGCCCCGGACTCGATGAAGTCCGCGAGGTCATCCAGGGCCGCGACCGTCTCCCCGTCCAGATCGACCGCGGGCATCGTCTGGCGCTTGAGGTCGTAATTGAACTCGTTGTCGGTCCGCCGGGCCCACTCCCGGGCTCGTTCGACACGCGAGAGGGCGTCCTCGACGGCCCAGTCCGGCGCATCGGGCGGGATGTGCCCTTCACGCCGAGCGATCTCCTCGCGCAGTTCCGGGTCGTCAGTCATCCCGAGGACGGCCGCGAAGGTATAGGGAATCCGCAGCCGCTCGGGTCGCACCTCCTCGACGAGCAGCGGGTAGACCCGCTCCGCCAATGCCCGCTCGTCCGCGTCGGCCCCCACCTCGTCGAAGTACACCCGCTCGAAGCGGTCGAACTCGTCGACCAGCTGGTCGAAGTGCTCGATGTCGAAGTCCCGGGCCTTCCGGGGGTCCTTCGCAAAGAAATACAGGACGACCGCCGGTTCGAGCATCTCGAGGACGTCCGAGACCAGGATGACGTTCCCCGCCGAGGAGGAAAACGGCTCGCCGTTGAGGGTAAACCACTCGTAGACCATCGGGACGGGAGGTTGCAGGTCCAGGACGGACCGGGCAATGTCCGACCCGCTGGGCCAGGAGCCCTCCGCGTGGTCCTTCCCGAAGGGTTCGTGGTCTACCCCGAGGATCTGCCATTGGGCCGGCCACTCGAACCGCCAGGGCAGTTTGCCCTCGCGAAAGGAGGCCCGACCCTCGTGCCCGCAGCCCTCGATCGTCTCGTCGCCCGCCTCGAGGTCGGTACAGCGATAGCCCAGCGTTCCAGCCTCGAGGTCGATTTCGATGACCGTCTCGGTGATCTTCCCACAGTCCCCACAGATCGGGTTGAATGGCACATAGTCCTCGTCGACCTTGGCCTGGTAGTGCGAGAGGACCGACGCGGCTTCCTCGCGGTGCTCGAGCAGGTGCCGCGTGACCGCCTCGAAGTCCCCGGCTTCGTACAGCTCCGTGTTCGAAACCATCTCGACGGGAATGTCGAGCAGCTCGGCGGACCGACGGATCAGATTCGAGAAGTGCTCGCCGTAGGAGTCACAGCACCCGAACGGATCCGGGATGTCGGTGTAGGGCTTGCCCAGATTGCGCCCGAGGGCGCCGGCGTTCACCGAGCCGAGGTCGACGACCTCCCCGTCGAGGTTCGCGAGTTTGCGGGGCAGCTTGCGGAGCGGGTCGCGGTCGTCGCTCGTGAACACCTGCCGGACCTCGTAACCGCGCTCGCGGAGCACCGCGGCGACGAAGTAGCCCCGCACGATCTCGTTCATGTTCCCGAAGTGCGGGACGCCGGAGGGCGAGATGCCGCCCTTGATGACGATGGGCTCTTCGGGCTCGCGCTCGAGGATGCGGTCGGCGATGACGTCCGCCCAGAACGCGTGGTGTTCCGTGGCCTCGCCCAGGAGATAGGGATCGTCGTCGGGGTGCATGCGCTCGTTGGTCATCGGTCCGCCCCGCAAAGCTGCCCAGTCCGCCTCATTGATTCCACGCGGGCAGTTCGGTCGCGGTCCCGTCCGGGATCACGTCGGTTCCGTCGTGTGCACCCCGCAGAACCGCGTCCACGATGCGGCCGGGAGCGGTCCCGTCTAGGACGATCGTCCGCATGCCCGAGCGCTCGATGAGCTTCGCGGCGAGGAGGTCGACCGGGGCCGAACTCCCGGCAACCAGCTCGGTGTCCACGATGACGTCGACCAGGTCACGGGCGGTCATCGACTCGATGTGCTCGGCGTCGTCGGCCTCGTTCGGATCGGCCGTGAACACCCCGGGGACGCTGGTCGCATAGACCAGCAGGTCGGCTTCGACGTACTCGGCGAGTGCGGCGGCCACGGCGTCGGTCGTCTGGCCGGGTGCCACCCCACCCAGTACCGGCACGTCGCCACGACGCATCGCCTCCAGACCGCCGTCGTAGGACTCGATGGGCGTTGGTGCAGCGGCGTCCCCCAGGGCCGCAATGAGCAACCGCGCGTTCAACCGGGTGACCGCGATGCCCATGTCGTCCAGGGCGATCTCGTTCTCGCCGAGTTCCCGGGCCGCCAATATATAATCGCGCGCGACCGCCCCGCCGCCGACCACGAGGCCCGTCGAGACGTCGGCCGCGAGGAGTTCCTCGACGGCGGCCGCGTGCTCGCGGACGACCGATTCGTCCAGGTCCGGCGCGAGGACGCTCCCGCCGATCGAGACCACGACTCGCATTACCGGTCGTAGCCCGGTTGCGGTCTTAAGGATTGGTATCGCGCCCGCCGCTGGCGACACCTACAAACCGTCTGCAGCCCCTCGACCCAGTATGCACGTCCTGGGGATCGCGACGGGGCCGACCGTCGACGCCGAGGAGGTACTAGACCCGGTCCTCGACCGCCTGGAGGAACGCGGCACGGTCGGCGTGGTCCGCGCAGGGTCGCCCGACGGCCAGCGGCCGACCTACGAGATCGGGCCCGATGGATGGACCGCCAGGGGACACAACCTGGACCCGAGCGAGGCGCTGTCGCAGCTCGCGCGGGACCGGGACTACGCACTCGTCGTCGACATGCCGGAGTACCCCGTCGCGCAGGTCGCGATCGGGGACGTCGGCGTCGAAAACGCCGTTATCACGGCTGAAAACGCCGGCGATATCGAGGTCTCGGCGGTTCTCGACGTCATCGAGACGGTAGAGCCGTTCGAAACACTCGAGTCACTCGTGGGCCAGATCAAACGCTCTCCCGAGGCCGAGTACGCGGGTGCCATCGCCACGTTCACCGGCCGAGTCCGCGCAAAGGAAGACGCCGAGGACGAGTTCACCGAGTCGCTGACCTTCGAGCAGTACGAAGGCGTCGCCGACGAGCGGATGGCGGCCATCGAGGACGAACTCGAAGCCCGCGACGGGGTCCTCGAGGTCCTGCTCCATCACCGCACCGGTCGGATCGAATACGGGGAGGACATCGTCTTCGTGGTGGTCCTGGCCGGCCACCGCGAAGAGGCCTTCCGCACGGTCGAAGACGGGATCAACCGGCTGAAAGCCGAAGTCCCCATATTCAAGAAGGAAGTGACCACCGACGAGGAGTTCTGGGTCCACGAGCGCGCCTGACCCAGCCCTGCCCCCGGCCCATCCGCGGACTGCCGCCAGGGGTCGCCCGTAATCCGAAGGCAAGAGCCGGTTGTGGCTCCGATTCTCGAAAACCCGTTCCGGGTTCCATATCTGATACTTCGAGCCCGCCTGACGCGTGTCAGACGCCCTGTTCGGCCCCGATATTCGAGGAGGTCAGAGCGGTTGAAACCACCTCAAACACCTCTATAAAACGTCTCCGGCCCTCTCGAACGTTCGTAAAACGTCCCGAATCGTGGCCCAAAGCGTGAAAGTGCTCGAAATCGCCCGAAGGTTCGCCCCTATATAAATCCCTCCAGGAATATAGGTGCAGTCGAGGTGAGCACATGAGCACCACAACGACGCCCTCCGAATCGTCGTCCAAGGAAGCCCGCCTGCGCGCCTATCTCCGCGAGAAAGCCGCGGACGGCGAACTCTACTTCAAGAGCAAGTTCATCGCCGACGAGGTCGGCCTCTCCCCCAAGGAAATCGGCGCTCTCATGGTGAAACTCAAGGAGAGCGCGGGTGACCTCGAGATCGAAAAGTGGTCCTACACCAGCGCCACCACCTGGCGCGTCCAGCCCGCCTGAACGGGACTCCGCGCAGCTGAATCGAACACGAAACCGAACCGGTCCCCGCCCGCCGCCGCTCGCCGAACACCGCCCCACCTACTCCCCGCCGGCTGGTCCCCATCCGAGGCGGTCTCGCGACCGTTCTGCCGACGCGCCCCGAACCCATCAGCGCTTTGTAGCCACCGGTGATAGCGGCGTGCGTGCCGTTCGTCGACGCACTGACCCAGGCCATCCTGCCGGTGCTCGCCATCGCGGGGGCCGGGTTCATCCTGGGACGGGCCCGCGACGTGGGCGTCGACGCCCTCGCGACGGTCACCATCTACGTGCTGACGCCGGCGCTCGTCTTTTCCAGCCTGGCCACCAGCCAGCTCGGCGGGGACGCGGTGCTGCAGTTGACCCTCGGCGTCGTCGCTTTCTCGCTGATAATGGTCGGGCTCTCTGAAGGTGCCGCGGCGCTCCTCGGCGAGACCGGACCCGTGCGGTCGGGGATGGTCCTCACGAGCACCTTCGCGAACGCGGGCAACTACGGCATCCCGCTTTCCGCCTTCGCCTTTGGGGCGGTCGGCCGGAGCACTGCAGTGCTGTACATCGCCGTCCAGTCCGTCGTGATGTACACGATCGGGGTCTACGTCGCCAGCCGCGGGAGCACGGGCGAGTGGCGCCGCTCCGTGCTGGAGGTGTTCAAGCTCCCGCTGGTCTACGCGGTCGTCGCGGCCGGTGCCGCGCGGTGGTTTCAGGTCGTCCCGCCGACGGACTCGACAATCATGCAGGTGATCTCGCTCACGGGCGATTCCGCCATCCCCGTCATGCTGCTCATGCTGGGCATCCAGCTGGCGAACACCAGCTACGGGGCGACAATCCGGCGAGTGTGGGCGCCGGTCGCGCTCAAGACCCTCGTCGCCCCGCTCGTCGCGATCGGCCTCGCCCTCGGCCTCTCCTTCGCGGACCCGGCCGTCGGGCGGGTCTTCATCCTGGAATGCTCGATGCCCGCCGCGATCACGCCGCTCATGCTTACGATCGAGTACGGGGGCGGCGACGGTGCGATCGACGGGCCCGCGTTCGTGAGCACCACTATCATGGTCACGACGCTCTTGAGCATCCCGGCATTGGCCGTGCTGATCTCCGTCCTGCAGTCCGGCGTCGTGATCTGAGCGAGCGTTCCCGTCACCAGGCGCCGACCCAGCTACTCATTCCCGTTCCTCCCTGCCCAGCCCCACGGGAGCGGGAGGTTTTTGCCCGCGAGCGCTGTCCCGGCGCGTATGAGCGACCGGGACGGTCCCACCGCCACTGACGATGACGAGGGCGGGCGAGCACCGACCGACACCGACCGTGACGACCTCGCCTGGGAGACCACCGACCGGGAGACTGCCTACACCTGTCCCGGGTTCTCCATCGTCCACGAGACCGTCTCGCTGCCGGACGGCACCGAGACGGACTTCGATTATCTCCACGACGAGCCCGCGGTCGTGATCCTTCCGTTCACGCCCGACGGCGACCTGGTCGTGATCGACGAGTGGCGGCAGGCCGTAAAGCGGGTCAATCGGGGCTTTCCGGCCGGGAGCGTCGAGGATACCGAGGACGACCTCGCGGCGGCGGCCAGACGGGAGCTCCAGGAGGAAACCGGCTACGTCGCCGAGGAGGTCACCTATCTGGACAGCTTCGAGCCCGCCAACGGCATCTCCGACGCCGTCCATCACTACTTCGCCGCGGAGGGGTGTCGCCCGACGGCCAGCCAGGATCTGGACTTCAACGAGTCCATCGCCGTCACCGAGACGACCATCGGGGACCTGCGCGAGGACCTCGCTACCGGCGACGTGCTCGACGGGCGGACGGCACTCGGTCTCCTGCTCTACGAGTTTCTCCGATAGGCGGTTCGCTCTCGAGGGACGGCCACCGTTCGATTGCCAATACTAGTACTAGTATGCGTGGACAGCGGCCGCGGGCTCGACCGACCGGGACGGTCGCTTCTCGCCGCTGCGGCCGAGGTCGGTGGGCAGGTGCCGACTCGTGGACGGCTCTGGCCGGCTCGGGGCTGACATCGCTCACGTCGCCCGGCCCGCAGGTCCTTCCTGCTCGCGGGTCACTCCGACTCGCGGGTCACTCCGACTCGCGGGTCACTTCGTTCCCCGCTCGCTCAGTCGGCGACGTTCGCTTCGCTCACGTCGCCCGTTCCCCGCTCGCTCAGTCGGCGACGTTCGCTTCGCTCACGTCGCCCGGAACACAACCGGTATACCCACCCGGAGCAAACGCCGTCCCGATGGACGACACCTTCGAGATCCGGGCCCAGGACGCCGCCGGTCGCATCGGCGAGCTCCGGGTGCCCCGGGCCGGCACCACGGTCGAGACGCCGGCACTCTTGCCCGTCGTCAACCCCAATCTGCAGTCCATCGAGCCCGACCGCTTCCCCGACTTCGGGGTCGAGATGCTGATCACGAACGCCTACATCATCCGCGGGGACGACGAGCTCCGGGAGCGGGCCCTCGAGGAGGGGGTCCACGAACTCGTGGGCTTCGACGGCCCGATCATGACCGACTCGGGCTCCTTCCAGCTTGCCGAGTACGGCGAGATCGACGTGACCACGCCCGAGATCCTCCAGTTCCAGTCCGACATCGGCTCCGACGTCGGGACGCCGGTCGATATCCCCACATCACCGGACGCCGACCGCGAGACCGTCGAGGCAGACCTGGCCGAGACCGAGGAGCGCCTCCGGACCGCCGAGTCGGTCGACACCGGCGACATGCTCGTCACGGCCCCGATCCAGGGCGGGACGTTCGAGGATCTGCGGGAATCCGCGGCCCGAACCGCGGCGGCCCGGGACCTCGACGTCTTCCCGATCGGCGCAGTGGTCCCGCTGCTCAACAGCTATCGATACGCCGAGATGGCCGACGTGGTGGCTGCCACGAAGCGGGGCCTGGGACAGGACGCGCCGGTCCACCTCTTCGGTGCGGGCCACCCGATGACGTTCGCCCTGGCGGTGGCGCTGGGCTGTGACCTCTTCGACTCGGCTGCCTACGCACTCTATGCCCGCGAAGGGCGGTATCTCACGGCCAGGGGCACCGAACACCTCGACGAGCTGGAGGACTTCCCGTGTGCCTGCCCCGTCTGCTCGGGCCACGACCCCGCGGAGCTACGGTCGATGGCGGCCGACGAACGGGAGCGGCTCCTCGCCGAGCACAACCTCCACGTCTCGATGGCCGAGATCCGGCGCATCAAGGCCGCGATTCGGGAGGGGTCGCTCCTCGAACTCGTGGAGATGCGAGCACACGCCCATCCCGCCCTCCTGGACGGTTACCGGACGATGCTCGACCACCCAGCCCAGCTCGAGGCCACCGACCCGGCGTCGAAAGGGACCTTCTTCCATCTGTCCGCGGACAGCGCCCGGCGACCCGAAGTGCTGCGGCACCACCGCCGCCTGGAACGGCTCGAACCGCCGCCCACCCTGCTGCTCAGCGAGGCGGGCACGGACTCCCGCTTCGACGAGACCTGGCGACTCAAGCCGCCCTTCGGCCCGTTCCCCCGGGACCTCTCGACCACCTACCCCTTCACCGCGGAGGTGCCCGAGCGGATGGACGACGCAGGCTACGAGGCTGCCGCCGATGGCGTGCGGCGACTCGTCGAGGTGAACCCCGACACCGAGGTCACGGTCGCCCACCGCGACTGGCCCGCGACTGCCCTCGAAGCCATTCCTGATCGGGTCACCCTCGAGAACCTGGGCCAGGGCCAGGACCACCACCGCGATCGATGACACCCGCCGGATGGGAGACAGCCGACTTGGGACTGCCGGCGACCGCATGGGAAGATAGTTCCGGGGCCATCACGCAGGACCCATCATGACCGATTACTTCGAGGTCCACCGGCGGGACGGGGCCGCCCGCCTCGGGGAGCTGCGCCTGGACAGCCCCCTGCGGACCCCAGCCCTGGTGGACGACGTCCGGGCGGACGCGGGGAGCGTCTGGAGCGGCGAGCGCGCCGTGCCGGATGGCGACGAGGGGGTGCTCACGATCCTTCCCCACCGCGGGTTCCCGAGCGGGACCCCCGAGGAGATCGAGGCCGCCTTCGAGGTCGAGGTGCCGGACATCGACGGGCCCAGCGCCGCGGTCGTCACCGAGGGCACGGCCGGCGACCACGGCGCTGACGCGTACGTCCTCTCTGGGGCCCCCGGCATCGTGGGCCACGCAAGGGCGTTCGTGAACACGATCCTGGCCGTCCGCCGGGCCATCCCGGACGACACGGCGCTCTACCTCTCGGGGGTCGCAACCCCCGCGAACGTGGCGCTACTGGCCTACGCGGGAGTCGACCTCGTGGACGCCGACAGGGCGGTCGTCGACGGCACCCGCGGCCGCTACCTGACCACCGACGGAGATACCGCGATCGAGGACCTCCGCGAGTTGCCGTGTGCCTGTCCGGCCTGCGACGGGCCCGCGGGCGAACTGAGTCGCGAGGACTGCGCCGAGCACAATCGGAACGCGCTCGCCGCCGAACTCGCCCGCGTCCGCGAGCGCATCCGGCGCGGGCGGTTGCGCGACTATGTAGAGGGGCAGGCCCGCCACGAAGCGTGGGTCACCGCGAGCATGCGGCGGCTCGACCAGCAAGGCGAGTACCTCGCAGCGCGCACCCCGCTCTTTCGCGATTCGCTGTTGCTCTCGGCCAGCGAGGACACGCTCTCCCGACCCGAGATCCGCCGGTTCGCCCGCCGGGTCACCAACCGCTACGAGCGCCGCATCGATGACGTGCCGCTCCTGCTCGTGCCCTGCTCGGCGACCAAGCCCTACAGCGAGTCCCAGAGCCACCGCCAGTTCCAGGACGCAGCGGGCTACCGGGCCCATCTGGTCTCGATGACCTCGCCCATCGGGGTGGTTCCACAAGAGCTCGAGCTTACCTATCCCGCACAGCACTACGACTCGGTCGTCACGGGCGAGTGGTCGGCGACCGAGATCGAGTTCGTGGCGGGGGTCCTCGAATCGTACCTCGAGCGGACCGACTACCCCCGGGTCGTGGCCCACGTGCCCGAGGACGGCTACCGCGAGATCGTCGAGCGGGCGACGACAGCATTCGACGGGGAGGTGACCTACACGGTCGGCGCCCACCCGACCACGGAGGAGTCCCTCGCGGCGCTCTCGGCGGCCCTCGACGGGGAACGCACTATCCGTGTCCAGGAGAAGGAGCGGGCCACACTCGGAGCCGTCGCCGATTACCAGTTCGGTCCCGGGGCCGGTGAGGCGCTCTTCGGCGATGTGCAGATGCAGGGCCGGTATCCCAAACTGCAGGCCCTCGACGAGGACGGCGGTCAGCTCGCGGCGCTGGTCCCGCAGTACGGCACTCTGGCATTGACCCTGGCCGGGGCCCATGCCTGGGAGGAGAGCGACGTGCCGTCCAGGCGTGTCGAGATAGACGACTTCGTCCCCCACGGGAGCGTGCTCGCGCCAGGTATCGTCGAGGCCGACGAGTCGATCCTGGTGGGCGAGGAAGTCATCGTGGATGGCCCGTCGGCGTTCGGCATCGGCCGCGCGACGATGCACGGCGCAGCGATGACCGAGAGCACGCGGGGAGTAGCGGTCGACGTCCGCCACGTCGAAGAGCGCTGACTGGCATCGGGCTCGCCAGAGCCGGGCCACGATCTGGCCGCAACACAGACGGCCTCCGAACTGGCAGCGTCTCACGGCTGTCCCTCGACCTGGCAGCGTGCTACGGCTAGCCTGAAACGTGGCAGCGTCTCACGGCCGGTCCCCGACATGGCAGCTTGTCAC
>Ga0207797_1000488_pt1 | contig 30593 bp, 19 predicted proteins | sample PRCRCaboRojoPR_6_FD_187275 | JGI IMG/M metagenome (GOLD analysis project Ga0207797, IMG submission 187275) | Marine sediment microbial community from Cabo Rojo, Puerto Rico - PR CR 10% Liquid 1 (SPAdes) | ecosystem: Environmental > Aquatic > Marine > Coastal > Sediment | place: Cabo Rojo, Puerto... | reverse complement strand
TGCCCGCCAGTTCTGTGGTTCAGCCTTGGTGGAGCCAGCATCTCATCGAAGAGCACTTACTGGACTACGTTTGGTCGTTCCTCACTCCCACCTTGCGGGCCGTCGTGATCGCTGACCGTGGCTTTGCGCGAGCCACTCTCTTTCGCCGATTATTGGACCAACGGCGGGACTTCGTCATCCGCTTCGATGCTGACACGTGGCTCACTTTGCCCGATGGCACTTCCGGACCGGCAGAAGAAGTCGTCCCTCTGCGCCCCGGCCAGCGTCGCTGGGTCCCCGAGGCCTACTATGGGCAGAAGGACCACGTGCCCCTCGCTGTGATGGCCGTATGGGACTCTGGGCAGAAAGAGCCGTGGTATCTGGCCACCACCTTGCCAGATGGGCCCGCTGCTGAGACCCTCTACCGCTGGCGGATGCGCATCGAGTGTGGAAACCGGGATGAGAAGAGCGGCGTCGTGATGCGTGAAGGCGGTGACAAGCATCGGCTGACCTCGGTCTTACACCTTCACAGACTGCTCTTGGCTGATCTCTGCATCCATTGGTTAGCAGCACTCACCGGGCTGCAAGCTCATCGCGATCTCCCAGCAGACAACTCGGCTACTCCTGTCCCTCTCAACGCCTCCTTGGAACACGCTTTGCCCAATACCACTGCTTTGGATATGCTCGACCAAGGACCAGCTCAACCTCCTCCCGTCATCCCCCATCGCGGTCCCATTCCCAAGCTACCCAGATAGATGCGACCCTTCGCCGTGCGTGGTCACCTCAGCTATGTGCGCCTCGGTATGGAGATACTGCGCGCCAGCGACTTGGTCATCCTCGTACGTCGGGCTGTCCGCTGGCTAGCCATCCACCTGTGGAGATTGTGTCCCCCGTGGCGCCCCTGGCAAGTCCGCTACCGGCTCCGGCACTGGTGGCCCCTCCCTACCTGAAAGTGGGGTACTGCAAGGTCAACAAACCCTTGTCATGCGCGCCCAAATATGGTACACTCGATAGACATCGACAGCCCATAACTTCGCACCCCTCTTGCACCATCCGCTTCGTCTGTCGCCTCGTCCCGCGAGGAGGTCACCATGGTGACTAAGCTCACCGGCAGGGAATACGAGCAGCTTTGGAAGGCCTTACTCGATGCCTATGACTACAACCGCCTGCAGAGAATGGTGCAGTTCAGGCTGGGCAAGAGGCTCGATCAAATCACCGCCCCGGGGTCATTCCAGGACACCGTCTTCCACCTGATCCGCGTGGCGCAGATGGAGGGATGGACCGACCGCCTCCTTCTCGCCGCCCGGGAGTCGAACCCGGGCAACCCGACGCTCCTCGCCTTCAGCCGACAGTTCGGGCTGGCACCGGAGAACACCCCCGCCCGGCGTGAGCTGGAGAAGATCATCGTCAACACCAACGGCTTGCTGAACGTGGCCACGTGGCGCGAGCGCTTGGGGAGGATCGAGGGCCGCGTCTGCCGCATCGAAATCCAGGACAGGGCCTTCGGCACCGGTTTCCTGCTCGGCCCGGACGTCGTGATGACCAACTACCACGTCGTAGAATCCGTGATCACCGGAAAGCAGGGACACAGCCCCGGAGACGTGGGCTGCCGCTTCGACTACAAGCGCCTGAAGGACGGCAAGGTCCTCAATCGAGGCACGGTCTACGGGCTGCTGGACGATGAGGCCGATTGGCTTCTGGATCACAGCCCCTACAGCCCTGCTGACCTGGCGCCGGAGCCGAGACCGGCCCTGCCCCAGCCCGACCAGCTCGATTACGCGCTGCTCCGTCTGGAAAGAGCGCCCGGCGACGAAGCTGTTGGAGAAAAGGCTGAGCCGGGAGCACCGCCCCGGGGGTGGATCGAGGTCGCCGATAAGCCCTATACTTTCGCCCCCGATACCCCACTGTTCATCGCCCAACACCCGAAGGGAGCCCCCCTGAAGCTCGCCCTGGACACCAACGCGGTGATCGGGTTGAACGAGAACGGCACCCGGGTTACCTACCGGACGAACACCGATCCCGGATCGTCAGGATCCCCGGTATTCGACCAGAACTGGAGACTCGTCGCGCTCCACCACGCCGGGGATCCCGATTCGATCATGCCGACCTATAATGAGGGGATACCCCTGGCCGCCATCACGACGCTGCTCCAGCAGCGGGGTCTGGACGGTGCATTGGGCGGGCAGGAGCTGTAGGTCTTTCTTTCGCAACCTGGCGGGCTTGCCGAGAGGTTAGCGCTCAGTCTGCCGTGGAAGGTACGGAGCTATGAGCGACCACAATGCCGAGCTCTTCGTCAATCGAGATCGGGAGCTGAAGGGCTTCCGGAAGCTCCTCGACCCCGAGACGCCTCAGGCGGTGATGCTGGTCGAGGCCGGGGAGTTGATGGGCAAGACCTGGCTGATGGGGCAAATGCGCGAAAGCTGCGCAGAGCTCATAAGCAGCGCGCCCCTGGTCACCATCGACTTCAAGGACGAATACGAGCGGCACGCGGTCCAGGACGCGCTCAGCCTCACACGCTTGATTCAGGAGAAACTGGACCAACCTGAGTACTTCGCCCATCTCGACGCCGTCGTCGGCGACTTCGCCGTCGTTCACCGGCCCGGTGACACGGCCGGCCTTATGCCCCTGATTGAGAGAATCGAGGAGCACTACGATCTGGTGAGATTGGAGCGTCTGGCGACGTGGCTGGACGTGGAGTGGCAAAACCTACCCGGTGACACCTTGTTTAAGAAAGCCAAAGGCCTGGTCATGCACGCCCGCATGTCGGGCGACCTCGCCAGGCTTCTCGATCGCTTGAAGCACGACCGAGAGAACGTGGACTGGCATCGAGATCTCCAACCGCTGCTGCGCGCCGGTGACGAAGATGGGCCGGAGAGTACCCCGGCCGACCGGGCCGTGGCGCTCTCCATCCCCGCAGAGGGCCGTGACCTGGCGGAGGCCCAGATCAACAAAGCCTTTGTCACCTGCCTGGAGAGGCTGCTGGCCGACGTGAAGCCCGTCGTCTTCGTGTTCGACGGCTGCGAAGAGGTGCCCGATGAGGCCGAGCGTTGGATTCGAGAGCAGCTGCTCGACCGGCTGGTCGCCGGCGAGTTGGAGGGCCTCATCGTCATCTTCGCCGCGCGCAAACTCCCCTACCGGTTGGACGTGGAGAAAGCCGGGGTCGTCGTGAAGACGGGTCTGGACGGGTTCGATGAGGAGCGGGCGCAGGCGTTCTTCGATGCACACGGCGTGCCGGTGGAGCCGGGTGATCTTCCAATCCTCGTTGCCAGCTCCGGAGGCCAGCCCGGCATGTTGGCCCGCATGGTCGACAATCTGAGAGCGAAGAGCGACAGAGAGGATCCCTTCTTCCAATGAACGGTCCCTCCACCACCTTCAGCACAGCGGATCTCGCGTCTGAGAACGTCGGTGCGCTGGACGCGATACTGGCGGACTCCCACCCGCTGATGGCCGAGGCCTTCTACCTGGCTGCCATACCAACGTGGTATGATCGCGACGTCCTGAGGGCGATTCGGGATAGGGACGACGGTCGAGAGGAGGGGTTGATTACGCGCCTCAACCGCTACTCCTTCATCTCGCCCCTCCACCGGCCGGACGAGGCCGATCCAGCCTACGCCATGCGCGCTGAGGAGCGAAGCTTCCTCCAGAGACGCTGGGCCCGTGAGGACCCACAGGCCTACGGGGAGGCGCACAGGCGCGCCCTCGCCTTCTGGGAGGCGCATCCCGATCCCAACCCCTTCGCCCGGGCTCAGCACGCCCTCTACCACCGGTTCTTCGTCGACTATGACGCCGGTATTCGCGAGCTGATCTCGCTCTTCCGCACGTACGCCAACGACCGTCAGTTTGCGGCCATAGAGCGGATCCTGGCGGCGGCCGACGAGGCGTCTGCCTACGCGGCCCTGCTCGATCCTGAAGCCGCCACCGGCATTGAGGATCTGCTGGCCTACCTCCGAGCGCGCCTGGCACAGCTGCGCGGCCGGTGGGCCCGCAGCCTCGAACTGCTCGAGGGTATAGCACCAGGTGCTGACCCCGGTCTGGCCCCCTATGTCGCCCGGGCCTACGGGTATGCCTTTGCGCAGGACGGAGACTACGTCCAGGCCATCCAGAAGCTGAAAGAGGCGCTGACGCTCTTCGATCGGCGGGAGAACGCGTTTGTCGATGTCCAGACCTCACAGAACGATCGCGCCTACACGCTGATCGCCCTGGGGGACGCTCACGCCGGACTGGCCCGGGACGTTCAGGGCGACGTCGATCTGGAACAGCCGACAGCCAGCGTCCGGCGGCACCTTAGAGACCTGCCGAGCCTGATCGCCTCTCTGCCGCTGGTGCTCTACCTCACCCCCTCCCTGGGCTGGCGCGTCTGGCGGCCTCGCTTCTGGCGCGTCTTGCGCGATCTGGACTGGGTCATCGCCCGACTCTTCGTCAGCGCTGCCCGCTACTACCGGAAGGCGGATCGTCTGCTCGAAGAGCACGGCACGCCGGGGGAGAGCGTTGTGGCCGACGAGAGATTGGCCTACATGTACCTGGCCCTCGGCAACCTGCAGGAGGCGGAGCGGCTCTTCCTGGGTCTCCTCGAGGAGGAGGAAGCTCCTCTGAGCAGGTACCACACCGCATCGGTGCGGGTCGGTTTGGCCGAGACCTACGTGCGGTCGCAGCAACCCAGACGCGCGGCCGAACCGCTGCGCGGGGCCCTGCCCGTGTTGGCAGCGTATGAGGATCACGAGTTGGAGGCCCGCGCCCGGGACCTGCTCGGCCAGGCGCTCCTCGCCAGGGGAGAAGGGGCGGAGGCAGTGGAGCATTTGACCCGGGCCCAGGGCTGGTATCAGGATGCCGAGAAGTGGGCGGAGGCCACCGAGCTCGTTGAGAACCTGGAGACGTGGGAGGAGTCAGCCGCGTTGACGGACTCCGTACGGGAGCAGATCAGGGACCTGATCGACGGACTTCCGCAGCGCGAGTACGTGGGCGTCTTCCAACACCGGGTGCCCGTGTACTTCCGCCGCCTGGTGCTCATGCTGCTGCCTCTCGTCCTCATCGGCGCCCAACTGCTCGCCGTCCGGGTGGAGACGAACAGCGACCTCCTGCCCAGGATCCGATTCCAGCCGGCACCGCTTCTCGATCCCACACAGAGCGTCACGACCAGCGTGAGCCTGGGCGTGACCACCGCCGAGGTGACCGTCGTCGAGGACGTCAACGTCGTGCTCGGATGGGCGGTCTTGCTCATCGCGGGCTATCTGCTCGTGACGCTGGTGCTCGGCCTGGCCATCATCCTCCTCACGCGCCTGCACACCGTCCAGGCGCGCGGCCGCGGAGCGACGGTCCGTCTCGACGATGAGAAGATCACCGTGGGAAAGGGCAAGGCAGAGCGTTCGCTGCCGTGGACGGACGTCTCCCGGTTCGTCAGAGCCAACGTCGATTGGTGGGCCCGTCCGATACGCAGCAGCTCCGCCCTGGCGCTGGGAAACGGGCGCGATCAACTGGTTGTCGGCGGGAACACCCGTCACTACACCCATCTGCGCCAAGAGGTCGCCAGGTCTCTCCCCCCAGAAACCGAGATTCTCAGTCTCGACTACGACATCCTGCGCAGTCCGATGGGCATCCTGTTCGGGCTGAACCTCCTGCTCCTGGGGCTCTTCAACATCTTAGCCTTTGTGGCACCGGACGTGCTCTTCGAGCGCCCATTGGGCGTGATCTACAGTTGGGCGGACCTCTATCCTTATCTCTTCCTGGGCCTGGTCATCCCGCCGCTCTGGTGGGGCATCATCCAACCGCTGCGGCAGCGTCTGCACGTCTTTCCGAGGGCACACCTCGCCGTCTGGGTCCTCAGTCTTGGGCTCCTCCTGACGTTCTTCCAAGCCGCGGTCCACTTCCGTCCTCTCCTCACCGTCACCAACGTCTATCTCCCGATCACCGCCATCGTCGTCCTGGTCAGCGCCGCCATCGCGATATGGCGCGCCCGGGTGGCGGAGGAGAACGTGTATCCTGCCTACGTGCGCATCGGCGCGGTGATCGTCGCTGTCCTGGCCTGCGCGTTGATGCTGAGCGTGCTCCAGCGCGACGTGCGCGCCTATCATCACCTCGTGGCTGGGCACGCCCTCCGAGACCAGGCTCTGGACGACGCCGTCGCCGTCCGCGAGGCCTTCTTGCTGGAGGAGGCCCTGACGCCCTATGAGCGGGCTGCGGAGATCGGCAGTCGACCCGTCTGGGGCATCGGTCCGCAGGCTGCGGCGGGGATGCCGTTGGGCATTCCCGCGCCCGACAGCTTCGTCTGGCTGGCGGCCCTTTCCAACCAGGCGGCGCTGCGGGTGCAGCTCCAGAACTACGGGGCAGCCCTCCAGACCTACACCGATATGCTCGCCCACACCGATGGAGGGGGCCGGGTCTATGCGTGGCGAGCCCTGGCCCGGCAGGGCTTGACCACGACAGCGGGTGAGCCAGGCGGCGTCTCTGCCCTGAGGACCCGACACCAGGAGGCGATCGCCGATTTCGATGAGGCGCTCCGCATCGCTCCGGAGGCAGCGACATACCACCTCTGGCGCGGCGTGGCGGAACAAGCCCTGTTCCGGTATGGCGAGGCGCTGGACAGTTACGACCGCGCGCTGAAGCCACCCGCGGACGGGACGGCTCGCCTGACAGACGCGCAGCAGGAGCGCGCCCTGACCGGGAAAGGTTGGATCAGCTACCTCCGCAAGGACTACGTCGAGGCCCGGGATCTCTTCCGCCAGGCGAAGGAGATCAACCGTGATGCAGCGGAAGCCTGGGTGGGAGAAGGGTACGCGCTCTATGCCTTGGAGCAGTTCGAGGACGTCCTCCCCATCTGGGAGAAAGCCGCTGAGCTCGACCCCAGGGATCCCACCATCCTTATCTCCCTGGGAACCCTGCACTGGAAGTTCGGGTACATACACGAGGAGCTGGGGCGGAACCGCTGCGACGACTATGCTCAATCGGTCGATTACTTCACCCAGGCCGTGGACCGGGACGCTCTTCGTCCGCAGCGAGACGAGGATGTGGCCTACACCTACCGCACGCGGGCTCAGGTGCAGTGGCTCTTGAATAGGTACAGGTGCTCTGGGCCCGACCGGGTGGACGTGCTCAAGGAAGCGGTCAACAGCTACGGCGAAGCGATCGAACTCGATCCCGAGAACGCATTCTACTGGCATATGCGGGGACGCCTCTCCTATGCTGTGTGGGACGCCTTGCAGGAACGACTGACCGACGCAGACCCCCTGCCCGTAGACTGGTTGTTCAGGGGCCTGGACGACATAGAGAAGGCCCTGGCGCTCGATCCGGATGATGACCTGACCAGGGACTACAAGCCGAATGCCTTCAAGAGGCTCTTCGGGACAGCCTTGTTTGACACCGCCCTGATGGCCCTCCAGCGGGGAGACGTTCGGACGGCCGTCGACATCTACCGGCGGGAGCTGGACCCAGCGGCTGATACAGTTGACGCGGCAGTTCGACTTGCCCTCATCGCCGTGACCGACGACGATCTCAGCGAGGCGGCCCGTTGGTTCAATGAAGCGGTGCGACGTGTATCCGAGGATCAGGAGGAGTACTACACCAGGTTCAAGCCGTCAAGGGACCACCTGGAGGCTCTGTGGGCCGCCCAGGGGTACGGCGGCGATGCGCTCCTGACGGAGATGGAGGAGCAACTGCCCGGTCAGCTCGAGACCTACCCCGATCTGGAGGAGAACGGCACCTACTGGCGGTATCGGGCTTGGTTCAAGTACCACATCGGCCTCTCGGCTTTCCTCGTCGGCGCGGAAGCCGAGGCCAGAGCGCTGCTCGAATCGGGCCAGGCCAATGCGGCTCGGGCGCATGACCTGGCAACGGAGCACGCGTACGTCTACACGTACCTTCAAGAGTCAGCCTGGGGCTGGTACCACGTCGTGCGCGGCGATGCCTACGCCGATGATCAGGACTTCTCGGCCGCCCTCTCCTACTATGAAGCCGCCTTCGACGTCATCGTGCCCGATGCGAACACCACCGCGGAGGCAGAGAAGACGCAGGCCGCCTTCCGCGCCGGTCTGACCGCCCTCCGGTTGGGCGAGGAGGAGCGGGCCGTGGACTGGTATGAGAGAGGCCTGGCCCTGCTGGAGCAGTACGGAGACAACAGCGAGGTGCAGTCGATTCGTGAGTCTGCAGCCGATAACCTGCGAAAGCTCCAGCAGGAGGATCCCGACGCGGCAGCGGTCGCCGAGCCTATTCTGGCAGAGCTGGACTGACAGATCCAAAGGCCGGACGGTGGCGTTTTCCCTTGGCGTTCGTCGCCCGTAGTAACAGCTTCAGCCGTTGAATAGTCGCAGAAGCAACTGAAGTCGCCACTATATTGCCCATAGCCGGGGACTGGCGGCTAACACCACGGACGTGACAGGAGGAGCCGACGCCGAGCGCCTCCCGTGTGGTTCAACCCAGGTCATTCGCAACCGTGACGCCTCATCATCGGAGGCCCATTGCACGCATAAAAAGGAGTAGCCCTACGATGACAGTTTCAGGAATCGGCGCGCTCTGCTTCGGATTGGTGATTGGGTGGGTGACCTACCGCACCCTCCGGCGACGAGAAGGCGCAGCAGCACTGAGCGACATAGCCACCGTCATCGGCGCGGTGGGCGGCGCTGCGGTGACGGCCCTGTTCGAGGTCGGCACCATATTCGGGATGTACTCCATCGGGCTGGCTGTCGGGTTCTTCGCCTACCTTATCGTGGCCATCGTCCTTGAGGGGAAAGGGAGCGTGAGCGACTTCATGGAGTAGATCGATCGAGACCTCCGAGGTTTCTGTCAACCGGTAGGACACCCGGTGATCGGTCTCCCTGTCGGCGGGGCCACCAGAGGGAACCGTGTCGCAAACCTCGGAGGTCTTCTTCGACACCGGATATAGACCGCTGCGCAGCTACCGTAGTGACGACTCCAGTCGGTCCGCACCCAGGAGAAGCGGCTGAAGCCGCCACTACCATACCCTTGCAAAGGTCGCCACTACCATACCCTTGCAAAGGTCACCACTACCATACCCTTACAAGGGTCGCCGCTACCGTCCTTAGCGGAGCTGCAGGTCGGCGTCGCAGTACGCGGTGTAGGCCAATCCCATGACGTTCCCCTTGCGCAGGAAATCGAGCCGCGCCCGGCGCATCGCCTCCGCGATGGGGGTGCCCTCCTGGAAGAAGTGCCCGAAGAACGTCAAGGCGATCTCGCTCGCCAGATGCTGGCTGACCACCACCTCGGTGCCGATGACCCCGTTCGCCCTGGCGTCGATGAACCGGTAGACGAAGCTGATCAGATCGTCCGGCGTCAGCTCCGCCGTGTGACACCCGTTGATGAAGACCAGCGGCGCCGTCTCCTGCCAGTGCTCGGGGGGGAGGGACAGCTTCCACGACCGCAGATCCCGATCCGTGATCCTCTCCTCATGCCCCTCCGGCCCCACCGCCAGGTACGGCGTGCTCAGCCAGGACTCCCCCTCGTGACCCGGGAGCTCCTGGAGCCGCCCGTGGCAGAAGAAGTAGACGAACGCCAGGTCGGGATCCTCCATCAGCGCCAGAATCGTCTCCTTTGACGAGTCCGCTCGCAGCTCCACGTCCAGCCCCTCTCCCAGGGCCTCGATGTGCTCCGGGGCGAGGGAGAAGTCCCCGCTGAAGCCGACCACCATCTCCGGCTTCCCCTCCGATACGGTGATCTCCTCCGGCGGCTTCCGCCCCCACGAGGGGAGATACTCCAGGACGTGCTTGAAACCCCAGAAGCCGAAGGGGCAGATGACGTCCTTGTTATGATCGCCGCCGTCGTCGTAGGGACAGCGGGTGACCCCCGGGTCGGCCAGCGGTTCGCCCAGCTCCCACTCATTCACCACGTCGCAGATGCGCCAACGATCGACCTCGTCCTCCGGAAGGTAGGGATCGATGTCGATGTCGTAGAGGAGCGCCCAGGGCACGAGTAGCGGCCGGCCCTCCCCTCCGGCGAACCCGGTCTGGATCGTGCTCCGGTCGCGCAGCAGCCGGCGGAGCTGGCTGCCCTCCTCGATGCCCGGGAAGATCGTCCTGTACAAGAGGCTGCCGATCCGCGCCAGCGTCCGCAGGTCGGCGACGAAGTCCTCCCGCTTCTTGGCGTTGGTGACGTCCCTGCCGTCGGCCCCCGTCAGGGTGTCGAAGTTATCCTGCCACCCGCCGAAGGTCTTCTTCCGCCGGTGCACGTCGTGCAGCTGCTGCCGCGCGAGCTTCAGGAAGCGCCGTACGGTCTCGTCGGTCACCGGCGCATGGCGGACGCGGTCGCCGGCCACCGCGATGACCCGGTGGCTGCCGTCGGCGTTCTGGTTCGTAAAGAGGTTGAGGGTCCGCGGGGCGAACGCTTCCACGTCCGTGAGGGTGCGGGTCAGCGTGTAGTCGATGGTCGCCTCGTACCCCGCGGTGTCGCCGTCAACCTCATCCCCGACGTCGGCGGTGAAGAGCTGGGACTGGAGCAGGTTGTTCTGGTAATAGAAGCCGATGCGCAGGGTCGCCTCCCCCAATGCCGTCGGGCTCCTGACCGCGACGTAGAGGTGGCGGTTCCTCTCCTCCGGCGCGCAGCGGTGGGGACCGCCGCGCGCGCAGTCGCAGACCCAGCTTGCGCCGCTGTTGGGGAGGAAGAGCCGGTTATGCTCGCTCTCTACGTCGAACTGATCGCTGGTGACCACGACGTCCAGCCAGTGTCCCTCCTCCTTCGGGGGCAGCTCCTCATCGGGGAAGACCTCGGGGTTCTTCACCACGCTCGTCTCCCGCAGCCGGCCGATGTCGATGCGCAGGTGATACCTGGTTCCCGGGGCCAGCGCCCTGGTGTGATCCCACCGCTCGCTCCTCGTCCCGTCCACCAGATCCACGTTGGCGTACCGGGGTGAAGGCTCTTCCTCTGGCTCGGGTGGGGTATCCTCCCACGGCCCCTTCATCCCTCTCCGGATGTCGTCTTGGGGCCCCTTTACGGATCGCCACCGTTTCTCAGTGGGCGCTCCATAGGCATACGCGGGCCAGCTCTCGAACGTCAGCGCGCCCGGATAGATGGCTTCCACGGCAGGCTGGAGCACAGGGAAGGCGTTGACGAGCCAGACCCAGAAGACCACCCCCACATCGTGCTCATCGGCCAGGTGCCGCACGTCGTCGGACAGCGCCTGCAGCTCCTCCTCGGTGGAGGCGGACTCTATCTCAGCCTGCAGTCTCCGCAGACCGCGGACGAACGGCTGCCAGCTCGATGACCGCACCAGCCCCCGCGGAACCTCCTCGTCACCCATCCAATCGCCGATGCCGGTAAGCCACCGCAGGCCCCTCTTCCAGCGCTCGACGCGGTCGTCGCCTGTATCGCTCATGCCGCAGCCTCCTCTCGTCCTCTACACCCCGTCCTCCGCCAGCGCCTCGCACGTCGCCCGATGGCGCTCCCGCGTGATGGGATACCGCCAGGCGAAGAGCATGGCCACCACCAGCAGCACCGCAGGCACGGGCCCGGCGAAGGCGCGAATGGCCTGGACGGCTGACGGGGGCTGGGTCACGCCAGCTCCGCCGGCATCGGGAGTGACGTACCCGGTGAGGGCCAACAACTGCCCCATCCCCCAGATCGCCGCACCGGTTCCCAGCTTCTGGAAGAAGGAGGCGAAGGCGTAGAAGGAGCCCTCGCGCCGCCGCCCCGTCTCCAGCTGATCGCACTCGATGACGTCCGGCACCATGGCCCAGGGGATCACGTAGGCCGTGGCGATGCCGGAGCCGGAGAGCGCCGCCAGCACGTAGGCCAGCGTCACCTGGTCCGAGCGGAGCGCGGCGATGCCCAACAGCACCACGACCCAGCTCGCGGTCCCCAGGATGAAGGCGCGCCTCTTGTCCAGCCGCCGCGCCGCCCAGACCCAGAGGGGGATGAAGAGGATGGCCGCGCCCTGGGCGATGAGCACGAAATAGTTGGCCTGCTCCGGGACCCGGAGGTAGTAGCTGGCGAAGTAGACCAGGACCGCGGCCAGAATGCTGGCCGTCGTCCAGCTGAACAGGTAGAGCCCCATGACCAGGCGGAAGGGACGGTTGCTCAGCGTGGCCCGCAGCGCCTCGCCCACCGGCAGCGGCTGCGGCCGCTTCCCCTCCCCCGCCCCGGCCCGCTCCCGCGTGACCCGGAAGACGATCAGCGGCGGCACGATGGAGACCGCGCCCAGGCCGACGCCGACCACGGCGAACAGCAGCCTCTCGTCCGTGATCGTCCAGCCCAGCACCGTGGCCAGGATGATGGCCCCCAGGGTGCCGGAGATGGAGAAGACCATGCGGAAGCCGTTCAGGGAACTCCGCTCGTCGTAGTCGGAGGTCAGCTCGGGCGTCAGGGCGTTGTAGCCCACGTGGACGAAGGTGAAGGCGGTGTCGAAGAGGATGAACGTCAAGGCGTAGTAGACCGTCAGGCCCAGCGGCTCCAGGGGCGGCACCAGCCACATCAGCGTGAAGGAGAGCCCCAGGGGCACGGCGCCGAAGAGGAGGAGCACCCGGCGGCGCCCCCAGCGGCTCCGGATCCGGTCGGAGAAGAGGCCGAACAGGGGGTCGTTCACCGCGTCCCAGATCTTCCCGATCCCCACGGCCCAACCGGCGTAGTCCGGGCGCAGCCCGGCCACGTCCGTCAGGAAGTAGAGCTGGAAGAACATCAGGATCGCCAGCGGGATGCTGACGCTCAGGTCGCCGGTGCTGTAGAGCAGCTTCAGGCGCAAAGGGAGGACGTCGCGCTCAGGGGCCGCAGTTTGATGCATAGTACCTCCGGTGACCGGCACTTCCACCACCTATCCCCCCTCCACGTCACCCACGTCTAAGCGCCGATCTACCTCAGGTGACCGGCACGTCCACCACCCACCCCTGCTCCACAATCTCCACGCCTGGGAGCAGCCTCCTTCCTCAGCGAACCCAGACGTAGGTGCCGGTCACCTTGGACCAACGGACGTCTACAAAGCACTCAGATCCTGCAGCTCCTCGTCCTCGTAGGCGTAGAACGTCTCCATGCGCCGCTCGGCCACTTTCTGGCGGTAGGCGTCCAGCTCCTCCTCCACCGCCGGGTCGAGATCCCGAGGCTCGTGCTCGGCCAGCACCTCACGCACCCGCTCCCGGGCGTAGTCCATCGCCGAGTGAGCGCCGCCGGCCAGCCAGGTCTCGAACGGCTCTCGCGGCAGGATCTCCGGGATGAAATGCTCCTCGCGGAAACGCTCTGCCGTCTGCTCGTGGGCCAGGTAGTTCCCGCAGAAGCCGACGCCCTTGATCACGTCCAGCGAGAGCGTGTCATCGTCGACCTCGATGCCGCGGGCGATGCGGAGCGCGGCCCCGCACAGCTCGTCGTCCACCATCAGCATCGGCTCACTCGCCAGCATGGTGCTGTCCAGCGTCCCGGCGCAGGTGACGAAGTCGACGCCGGCCAGCACCGCCTGCAGCAGCGTCGCCGTCCGCTCCAGGCCGGCCTGCACGTCCCCGATCTTCGATTCCGTGGTGCCCCCCACCCCGCGGCAGGGAAGGCCGTAGTGGCGGGCCAGTTGGGCTGCAGCAGCGGTGACCAGACCGGTCTCCACAGCCCCCAGCGCCACCGTGCCCAGCCGCATATTGGCGATGGTCGAGACCGTGCCGTACAGCACCGGCGTTCCCGGGCGGAAGATCTGGGCCAGCGTCACGTGGGCCAGGATGTTGGCGTTCTGCTGCGTCAGCACCCCTGCCAGCGTCACCGGCGCGGTGGCCCCGGCGATCGCCTCCGGCGACATGGCCAGCGGCTGCCCGTACTCGGCGCAGATGAGCAGCCCCTCGGCCTGCATCTGCAGCATCTGGAGGGGGCTGCCGACGGAGCAGATGGCGAAGAAGCGCGGCCGCTGGCGGAGCCCCTCTTTCCCACCCGCGACGACGGCCGTCATCCGCATCATGTCGAGCGTCGGCATGTAGCCGTAGCACCCCATGCCGAAGGGCTTCCGGCTGTGGTGCGCCCAGGCCCAGATCGCCTCGGCGTGGATCGTCGTCATCGCGATGTCGTTGGGCCAGATGTCCATCTGGGAGTTGTGGATGTGGTCGCAGCCGTTGATCAACTTGATGTGGCGCACCACGTCCTCCATCGTGGAGGGCCGGTGCTCGCCAGTCTCCATGTCGATGATGTCCGTGGGCGTGCCCAGCCCGGCGAAGTGCACGTCGCCGTTCCCGATCTCCATCTGGAAGTCGGGGTCCGCGCCGTAGAGCGTGAAGCGCCGCGGCGCCTGCTCCAGAGCCCAGCGCACCAGGTCCTCCGGGATGCGCACGCAGGCCTCGTCATCGTCGACCTCGGCACCGGCCTCGCGGAAAAGGTCCCGGGCCGTCCGATAGTCAACCCTGATGCCGACCTCCGCCAGCACCTCCATCGAGGCGCTGTGGATCCGTTCTATCTCTTGTTGGCTGAGGACTTCGAAGCGCGTTGCTTTCATGATGGTTCTTCACCTCCCAACAGAAAGGAGACCACATACTCCCAGATCAAATCAAGATGCTCGTTCAAGTCGTGACCCGCGTCGACCTCCACCAGACGAACGTCGTCCGGGAACGCCTCCGCATAGGCGCGGCTGTGGTCGATGGGCACGTGTTCGTCGTCCCGCCCGTGGATGATCAGCGTCGGGGCCGCGGGCTCCACCGGCTCCAGGTAGCGCAGGCTGTCCGCGTGCAGATCGTAGCTGACCGGCAGCTCCCGCTCAAAGGCCGGGTGATAAACAGGGGCCGTCCCCAGATCCTGCCACTGCTTCGCTTCCTCCTCCGACACGATCCCGGTCAGGCCGACCAGGGCCGGGGCCAGGAGCAGCAGCCGCCCGATCCCGCCGAAGCGGTGGGCGTAGTGGAGCCCCACCCAGCCGCCGAAGGAGCTCCCTATCAGACCCGTCAGCTCCTTTCCCGCCTCCCCGGCGCCTGGCCCCGCCAGGTCGTGATCCAGCAGGTACTGTCGAACCCGGTTGATCTGACCGGTCACCGTCATCGTCTCGAAGTCCCGCGGGGTGGGGTTAAAATCGAGGGCATGGAAGGCCGCATCGGCACGGGTGCCGAACCTCTGGCGAAAGAACTGTGCTTTGGTGGAAACGCCGGAGGAGAGGAACCCGTGCAGGTAGACGACGGTCCTGCTGGGCGAGCGCCCGACGCCCTCGGAACGCTCCGACGACGGTGCAACAGGTCTCTGATCGGTCATGGTCCCCTCCTCATCCGCGGTGTCGTTGCCTGTGCATCAGCCCTGAGAGCTTCGCCCAGTATACGAGACACCGGAGGAGAAGTCAAACCTCCGCCGCGCCGATGAGCTGATCGCGCTGCCCCGGCCGGCGGACCCTCGTCCCCTGAGAGCCGTGGTGGGAGCCGGGGGGTCAGCCCCCGCCTGGCCCTCGGACGCAGCCCGTGGCGGGGGAGAGCTCCTGCCCCTCAGACGTGGACCGGCAGTGGTCGAGCGGCTCGCAGTAGAGCGCACGACTGACGGCGAGCCTCATCGACGCCTGAGCCAAAGGACCGACCTCCCGGCCGCAGACAGGACGCGGGCGCGGGCGTCCACATCAGTGGGCGGCACGGCGACCCGTTCAACAGAGATGCCAACCTGCGCCAGGTCCTCGGTCATATCCTGTGCGACCGCTGTCAGCTCCTTGTCGCCATCGGGGTAGAGGAACTCGGCTCGCATCCCGTCTGGGTACCCGGCCTCGCTCAGCAATCGGCGCGCGAGAGCCGGATCCCACGGCTCTCCGGAGACATCTGTTGTATCTCCACAGGCAGAAAAACGGAGCTCGATGGGGACGGCGCCAAAGGTGTCGGTCAGGTTCGACCTGTTCACCGCCATCACGACCGCCCGCTGCACCCTCTCGTCGTCGAAGCCTCCTCCACAGACGCCCAGTTCCAGGGTCACCTCCCTCTCAATCACGCTGATACTAGACTCGACCTGGAAACGGGCTTCAGGACCTCGATCAGGAGCGGCGGGATCGAGCACCACAGTCGCCAGGTAGGAACCGTCGCCTTCCGGCACCAGAGCCTGTAGTGGCTGGTCAACCCTGAAGCGGCCACGATCGTCGGTCTGCACCGTCTGTCCGTGAACCAAACCGTAGATCCACTGTGTTAACTGGCTCTCTCGGAACTCGTAGATCCCCAACGGCAGGGTCCGGGCGGGGGGAAAGCCCGCTCCGAAGATCGAGATTCGTTCGGTCCGCGCAAACGTGTTCGTGGCGCACGCCGCCTTGTCGGTGGCGAAAGGACCGGTCCCCTGGAGGGCGATGCTCATCGTCGGGTCGTCGGGCTCAGGGATGTGAAACGGCCTGGTCGCGATCACGCCCCCTGAGTTGACCGCCACAGCCCAGTCCCCTGCCGGCCGCCCTCCTAACCACATTGGGACCACCTTAAGGCTCGCGCCCGGCTCCCCTTGTTCGAGCGTCTCATCGTGAGCAGCGACGAACTGGCCCGCGGGGTCATACAGCTCGACGTGGACGGCTTCGTCGAAGGGAAAGCCCCACAGGCAGAGAACATGGCAGCCGCCGGGGGAGAGCCTAACCTGGACGGCCGGCATCTCAGTTGGTGCAAATCGGCAACCCATCTCGAAGGGTATGTGGCTGCCCGTCCGGACCTCCTCCGCTAGATCGGCCAACACATCTTCGTCCGATGGTGTCGGCTCCTCGGTGGGTTCCTCAGTGGCTTCCTCGGTTGGCTCTTCGGTCGGTTCGTCCGTTGGCTCCTCGGTCGGTTCCTCGGTCGGTTCCTCGGTCCGTTCCTCGGTCGGTTCCTCCGTAGGCTCCTCCGTTGGTTCCTCCGTCGGTTCCTCCAAGTCCTCCGCTGGCTCCTCCTCTACCGTCTCCGTTGGCTCCTCCTTCGCCGCGTCCACCGCCTCCGTTGGTTCCTCCGGCGGCTCAGTAGGTGGAGGGGTCGCTGGCGCGCTGCACTGGCAGGCGACCATGGCGACGCTCAGCCAGAGTAAGAGTGCTAGAAACCACCCCGCGCGCTTCTCCTTCATGCCTTCCTCCTTACAGAACGGGCAGGCAGCTCCACGGCCCCTCGGTCCCTGGACAGGGGGCAGCAGCGGCTCCCGGTCCGGCGCATGGGTGCAGCTCTATGGACAGCCCTCGACCCGCTGTTCCTCCAGCCTGGCCGTATACTCCTCCACGTCCTTGGCGTACCCGTACAGCCTGGCCAGGTCGATTCCATCCTGATAAGCCCTTTCAGCTTTCGACGCCTCGCCCTGCACACAGTAGACCCTGGCCAGACGGCCGTAGTAGAAGATCCGCCGCCCCGGAAACGCATGGTCGACTGCCTTCCGGTAGTAGACAGTGGCGCCGTCGTAGTCCCGAGATAGGACGGCCAGTGTTCCGAGAAAGCCATAACTGGTCCCAGCATGGCCCTCCAGGCTCGCATTGCCCTCCTCATACTCGGTGGTCACCGCCTCGAACTCAGCCCGGGCCCGTTCGAAGTCGGCCTGCTGAGCCGAGCCCGTCTCACAGTGTAGACCTCTCACCAAGTAGACCTGCCCCAGCCCTCGGTGGACCTTGGCCTCCAGATTCTCAGTCCCCACACTGCCGCCCATGGTGCGTGCCTCTCGATAGGCCTCAGCGGACTGCTGGAGCAGGCGGCAGCCGACCGTGCTCGTGGGTACCTGAGAGAACTCGTCATTGGCCATCATGTACTGAGTCAATGCCTGGCCCAGCTTGGCCCGCACGTAGTCAGGGTTGATCGACAGCGCCTCCCTGTAGTGTTCGGATGCTTCTACCAGGAGCTGTTCCGAGGGCTCCCGCGCCGCCTGCCCGATCTTGGCGTTGCCCAGGAGCAGATAGATGATCTCCTTGCCATCGGTGCGCGGCCAGTGAGGATTCTGCTCGGCCTGCTCGAAGTACTCCAGCGCCCTGGCCGGATCGTCGGCCGAGTGGTAGGTTAGGCCAATGGCGATGAGACTGAGGATATCGATCCGCACCAGGTGCGCCGGGTTGTCGATGCCCTCGAATGCGCTGGGGTCAAAGGGGATGTCGACCGGCAGCGGCCCGCCCAGAGCGTAAGGTCCGTCTATCTCACCCCCTTCTTCAAACCCTCTTAGGGCAACGTGAAACTCCAGCGCAAGCTGCGGCTCTCTGGCGGCTTCGGTGTCTGGATCACGGCTCCTGACCGTATCGGTGATCACGCCGTAGACCACGATGTCGGCGTTGATCCTCTCCTTCGCCAGTTCCTCCGCGTTGGCGGCTCTCTCGGAGTACGTGCGTCCCTGGATAGGGCAGGTGTGAGCAGGAGGGCGCAGCTCGTAGGGAAGGCGCAGGTCCAGGTCTTGCCAGTCCACCCGGAAACGCTCGAACAGGAAGCTGGCCACCTCCTGCCCGGCTGCGCTCGACACCGGGGATCCGGAGTCGTCGACCACTAGGAACTGGTTGAAGCTCACGGTGAGCTTGTTCTCGTCCATCGGATAGGGCCAGGCACAGTTGATGACGGGCACCTCGGTGCGAATAGTGCGAAGCATGCCGGGGACGCCGAGCAATGTGCCGACGATACCCAGCAGGGCGATCAGGGTGACAACGGCCCGCCGCGTGAGACGCACCGGCCAGGGCAGGCGATGGACCCGTTCCAGTGATTTTGGCGCCAGTCCGCCGGTATGCCCCATGTACAGCACCGGGATGCTCCAGTTGGCGGCGGCGCCCCGGCCCAGCTGCCTTACCAGGCGCCGCGCGTAGGCCACGGCGACCTCGATGGACTCACCGGCGGCCCAGGCGCGGTAGAACTCGCGGGCGAAGTCTACGGCGGCGCCGTCGAGGACGGGCACCTGCATACCGATCACGGCCGGCACTCCGCGACGGACCGTCGCCTCGGCGACGCTCTGAAACAGCTCCCCGGTCGAGGCCGTCTCGCAGGCGTTCAGCACCACCAGGTTGAGCGCCGGCTGGTCGAGCATCTCGGCCAGGTGTTCGGCGGAGACAAAATCCGCTTCATCATCGCCTTCCAGTAACACGACGCCCCCGTCCGGCGTGGCCTTGCCGTGTCCGATGAAGTGGACGACGTGAAATCCTTCGCCAGCGCTGTTGGCCTGGGCGATCCGCTCCTGGAGCGCCGCGCGCGTGGCGTGATGCAGCGGAGGGACAACTTCAAAGCGGCGCCCGCGGATCAGGCGCCGCACAAGGTCCGGTAGGGAGCGCGGCTCCTGGAGATGGCGCCAGAGCAAGCGCAGGCTGTCCCGCAGGCCGAGCCCCTTCTGAAGCCTGCTGATGATCTGTTCCGTCTCCTGCTCGCCGCTCAGCGGCGGCGAGCCCGCAGGCGAGGCCGTCACGACCAGGACTCGCAGCGGTCCCTGGCTGGGTGGCTTATGGGGGAACGCGACGTCGGTGTAGCGGCGTACCAGTGGGGCGGACCGGGAGCGGGCCAGGAAGCCGTGCTCACCCCGCACGTCGTAGATCAGCTCCCAGGGCAAGTCCGCCAGCGGCTCAGGCAGGGGTAGATTCAGCACAACGCGCAGTCTTTCGTCGGGGCCGATCCGCTGCCCGGCTTCGCGAAACATCTCCAGGATCGGCGCGGGGAAAAGGGTGTAGAAGAGGCGCTGCCCCAGGTCTCTGGCGTAGGCCTGGTCGATGTACGCCTTTCGCAGCCACGTCTGGGCGTCTCGCCGTTCGGCTGCGGTCAGCGTCGGTAGGTCAGCCGGGATCTGACCGGAGCGCTCGATGCCCTGGAACGCGGCTATGACCGGATACCCCTGCCCGGTCTTCTCGCGGATGCGAATGACAAACGGATGGTACGTCGCCACAACACCCCCTCGCGGGTGGTTCGGTCCTTGCACGAAGAACCGAGACGATAGCCTGGACCCCGCCTACGCGGTGCTTCGACTTTGGTGGGCAAGGATCAGAGTCCGTGCCGCTGCCCGCCGTCAGGCCGGGCTCAGGACTGGACAAAATCTGCCAGGAAGTCGTCCCAATGGTGCTGCTGGGCGTAGTCCAGGCCGCTGTAAAGTGGGGAGAGTACACGGGTGGGGAGATAGATGCTGAGGCCGGCGGCATCCTCGACCTGGGGCCCGTGGTGGGCCTCGGCTATCACCGGTGAGGATTCCCCGGCCAGACGTTCGACGATTGCCCGCGCGGGAGCGCCGATAGTGCCTTCCTCATCGGACTCGGTCAGCAGCCCGCAGAAGTGCGCAAGATCGACGTAGTCTCGGTCCGTGAAACTCTGGGCCGATCGCAGCGCCTGGAACAGCAGCCTCAGGGTCCGGCTTGCGGTCAGAGATTGCTTCAATGCATCAGCCAGGTCGGTCGTCGCCGCCGCGACGGATTCTATGCGGGATAGGCTGACGGCAGACTGGGTGACACCCAGACTGGGATAGGTCGTCTGATACCAACCGACATACGTGTCGACAATGGCCCGGCCCAGCGCTTCGGGCGTCATCGTCGGATCCGCGGCAAGCTTGGATAGGACCTCATCGTACGGCCAGCCATCGCCAGGCTCTACCTCCTGCGACCCGACCACCACCTGGCAGGTGTCCCGCAGCTGGTAGTGGACCTCAATCATGCTCATGAGGCAGGCATCGAAGCCCAGCAGATCGAGCCGCCCGTTGAACGCGGGCGCCGCCTGGTGGAGGGCTCGCTTCATCTCAATGTTGTCCAGGAAGTCAGCCGCGCTATCGTCGAAGAGAATCGCCCGCTTGGTGGCCTCCACGGCCATCTGCTCCACCGTGGTGGAGAAGAGCGCGCGGCTCACTCTGCCTGAACTGAGCGCTCGCACCTGGCCCCTGGGGATCTCGTCGGCGAAGGCGCCATCCCTGGCCACGCGGTAGATGTCCTCGTCCTTCCAGCCCGCGCCGTGGTTCCAGAGGATCAGGGCGTAGCGGTCCGCCGGGTAGGCCGTGCAGGCCCAGGCAATGAAATCGATCAGGACCTGGGGATCGCCGGTGTTCGTCTCTGGCAGAGCGGCGACGCAGTCGCCGTCCAGGGTGTGGTTGGCTGTGAGATGGTAGCGGCGCGTGGTCTGGTCGGCCATGCAGTCGAACTGGGCGACCAGGGACAGATCAGGACTCGACCCGACCTTCTTCATCTCCCCCAGATCGATCGTACCATACTGCTGGAGGTTGTTGTCCCCGGCCAGGTAGACCATGAACGTCCACTTTGAGTTCTGGACCATCGGAATCCCCTCTCACCCCCGCCCACGTGGTGGAGACGTGCACCGATTGAGCAACCTGCCAGAACGCGCCCTCAAGAACAGTATAGCCTACCTGAACAGCCCGGTCAAGGCCCCAGCCGCGAGCTCCGCTGCCCTCAGGTGACCGGCACTTGCACGGCCAACCTACACCCCTTCATCGCCCCCTGCACCAGTACCTCGACAGGCGATCGCGATCCTTCTCGAAGTGCCGGTCACCTTGTCCCGCGCGACGAGACGAGGGCTGCGAGCACCGTTCGGCCCGTTTCTCCCCCCACCGTCCAAGCCCCCGTCACAACCGCCGCACGAGCCTGGCGGCTCTCTCCCTCACGCGCCGCAGATCCTCCTCGGTGGGGCGCCCGCGGATGTCGCCGAGGCAGCCCATGGTGCTGGCTTCCTCGTTGCCGTGGTACTCACCCACGATGTACCATTCGTCCACCACCGGGATGCCCAGATGCTCGAAAAACTGCCCGGCATACTTCCCGGCGGGGATCGCCTCCTTGATGCCGGTGTGCGGGCCGGAGTAGGTGCAGAAGATCAGAGCCTTGGCGTCCCCCACCATCTGAGCGTTGACCTGCACCCGCCCCTGACGTGCGTACTCCTTGTGGTTCTGCTTCAGCCATCTGACCACCGCTTCAGGCGGCGACCACCGGTAGGATGGAAATCCAAGGCAGAACAAGTCGTAGTCGAAGTAGTCAAGGTCCCCGGTCTCTCCCACCGTCATGAGGTCGACGTCCACCCCGCCCTCCTCCAGACCGTCCCGGATTGCGCGGGCCGCCTTCTCCGTATTTCCTGTCCGGGACCAGTAGATCACCGCGGCTTCCATAGTTGATGCTCCCTCCCTGCGTCCTTGTCTCAGACCACCCCTTATGCACCCAAGGCGCTCGGACACCACGTCCTTCGGGGTGCCGGCGGCGCCCCTGGGCCGCTTCTCCTCATCCGGAGATCGGTCCTAGCACCCCTCAGCGCGGCGTTCTCACAGCGGACCGTTCCCCTGTGCAAACTGTACTCAAATGGACAACCTATGTCAATTGGGGCAGCACCGGCAAGATGCCGGGATCGCAGCCCGTTGAAGAGGGCTGGACGGAGACGAGTGGGGGTTTGCGGGCCGCCCTGCTTGTGGATTGCACCATCTGCGGCGGAGGTCCCCGTGCGATTCTCGCGCCTCGATGGCCCAGGACAGACAGGGCTGACCGACGAAGCATGGGGACGCGAAGGGCCGCGCTGTGGCCGGGTCTCCGGTCCGGCCACAGGCCAGCCCTCGCGCCCGATGGCTACGTCGAACCGGTCAGACCCAGGGCCCGGAGGGCCGACTGCGCCGCCTCGCCGACCGCCTGGATCATCTTCGTCCGGTTTTCCAGCGACTGCTGGACGACGGCCTGGTGCAGCTCCCACACCGACGTGTTGATGGCGCCGCCGGCCTCCGTCGGAACCCAGACCGTCGCATCGCCGTCGAATGAGATGCGGGTGTAGGCGCGCAGCGCAAGCTTCCCCTCCGTCTCGATCTGCGAGAAATCGGTCTCACCCTTGATGAAGGTCTCCGCCTGGTCGGCGGGCGTCGTATACGTGCTGACCTCCAGCTCCGAGACGTCGCTGATGAACGTGTCGACCTTCGTCGCCAGGTCGTTGGCGAACTTCCTCACAGCCTCTTCTAGTGTGACCTCTGCCATCTTGCACCTCCCTACTGTGAATGTGTCTCGTTACGCTCGACGGCGGCACCGCCCAGAGCCAGCACGGACCCGGCGGGCTCACCGCGCACTCCGTCTCCCTCTACTGACGCCCCGGCCATTCCCGCAGCTCGTGCAGCACGTCGCGCACGAACTTCCAGGCCGCAGGCAGAACCAGCAGCTGCGCCCCGGGGACCGTCAGCCGCAGCGCCAGCTTGGCGGCCCCCGTGCCCACCACGGTCAGCAGGCGTATCAACGCAATGCGCGACTGGAGCGCGAGCCGCACGCTCTCGCGATGGAGCGCCAACTCCTCCGCCGTCGCGCCGGGCCCCAGGAGAACCTCGAAGTCCCCCGTCCATCCCACCGTCGTGCGCCCGATCAGCGTACCGGCCATCTCGGTCTCGACCTGCGCGTAGCGGGAGACGAAAGCGCGCACCTCGTCCAGGAACGCCCGCCAGCGCTGGAAGAGCTTCCCTCGGTCGGCATCCGCGCGCCAGTCCGGCGCGTACGCAGCCGGTTCCTCCATCGCCAGGAGTGCTCTCTGCAGCTCGGCCTCAGGCCCCCCGACAGCGAAGGAGACGCCCTCCCCCCCAGCGGCCACCCGACTCAACCGTCGCTCCGCCTCCGCCAGGTGAGCCTCGCCGCGCTTCAGCGCCCGGCGCTTCTGCTCCAGAAAGGCCCGAGCCTCGGCCCTGGAATCGGGCAGCTCAACGCGCCAGGCCGGCTCGGCCGGGGCACCGAACTGCACGGCGGCCGCGGGCGGCACGTCCCAGACGCCGAACAGGTCGTCCATCCCCGTCAACGTCGCGCCGGTGAGCGCAAAGCGACCCTCGTCCACGGGACCTCCTACAGATCCAGGATCTCGAGCAGGCGGGTGGCCAACTCCGCCACCGCCCCCAGGAACTCGGCCCGGTTGTCCTGGGCCTCCTTCACCATCTCCAGGTGGATCCGCCAGAGCGCTTCGTCGACGGCCTCCTGTTTGCGCGGTATGCAGTTCTGGGTGTCGCCATCGAAGGCGATGCGCGTCAGAGCCCGCGGCGTCGCCTGACCCGTAAGCTTCTTCGTCTCGAAGTCGTACTCGACCGCCTCCATGTCGTCGCTGGCGTAGGTGATCACCTCCAGGCTGCTGATGTCATCGGCCGCCCGGCCCAGCGCCCGCGCCAGTTCGTGGGTGAAATCCTTCAGGGATTTGCCCAGGCCGGAGCGCTCCTGGCCCAGCGCGAAGGCCACCTCGTCGAAGCTGGTCAACTCCTCCTGCGGGGCCTCGGTGACCTCCGCCGCGGCCTCCTCAGCGCCTTCGTCGGGCGGCTCGGCCGCCTCCGCTTCCTCCGTCTCCGTCGGGGTCTCCGTAACGGCCGCCACGCCGGCGATGGTGGGGCGTCCCTCGGGCCTCTCTGGCGGAGCCGCGTCCTCCTCGACGACGGGCAGCCGCACTGCCGGGTCGCCGATGATCGTGTAGGCCCGGGCATCGTTGTTTGCCGTCCAGAGACCGGCCAGGCGGGTGTCATTCCGCTCGGCGCCGAACTCGATGTCCTCCAGTAGGAGGCTCAGCTCGGTGGAGAGCTCCGCGTAACGCTCGTTGAAGTACTCGATGGCCGATCCCACCGGGTAGCCGGCCATCAGCCGTTGGAGCGTGGATTCGAACACCGCCAGCTGCCGGCCCGACCGTCCCCACGTGAAGGAATAGCCCCACGCCCGCTCCACGTGACCGACGACGGCCAGGGCGCCCCCCTTGGGATGACCGAGCAGGCGGCGGGGCAGGCGCGCCACGAAGGGATGAGGCGCGATGGGCTCCCGCTCCTGGAAGCCGCGATGCGCGAAATCGTCCAGCCGGGGCGTGCCCGCGCCGTAGCAGGCGAAGAAGAAGGCCATCAGCCCCAGCAGCCGTGCGTCACCGCCCACGTCGTCGGCGGAGAAATAGAAATCCTCTGGGATGGCCTCCTGCCAGGCCTCGGGTCCGGGCCAGTCCTGGCAGAGGAGCGCGCCCTGGTGGGGGAGCTGCCGCCGGTGCCCATTGGGGAAGCCCATGCCGTGGCTGGCGGTGAAGAGCAGCGCCGGCGTCTTCTCTCCGCCCATCAGCTGGCCCAAGTGGGCCTTGGTCGCCTGTTCGGCCAGATACGTCTCCACCATCCAATCTGTCCGGTGCGCCGCGACCTCCTCCCCCAGCGGCGTGACCAACTCCGTGGCGCTCAGCTTCGTGGCGCGGTCGTCCTCATTCCGAACGCCGAAGAAGACAGCCTGGCGCGGCAGCGCGAGCCCATTCGTCTCGGCCTCCACCACGCTGCGGGCGTACTGGGCATACTCCTCCAGCGTGTCGAAGTGAATCCGGCCCACGGCGTACTGGACGTCCAACTGATACTGGAAGCGGTAAGGGATCGCCTCCGGGTCGCCGACGATGAGCAGGTAGTAGGGCATCAGGTCGGGATCAGCGGGCCCAGGACCGACGCCGTGACGCTCCAGAAACGCCAGCTTCGACTCGTTGGGACGATAGGCGTCTACGCCGGTGAACTCCCGGTAGCGCCGCTCCTCCTGTTTTGTGGCCTGTTCCCGCCGATGCTCCAGCAGGTCGCCCAGCGCCTCCTTGATCTCGTTGACGGCTCCCGATTCCTCGTCACTGTGGGCGAAGATGACGCCCCAGCCGGTCTGTGCCAGATCCCTGGCATCGACGTCAGCCACGAGCTCCAGCGCGGCCGCCATGCCGCGGGTGCGCCGATCCTCCAGCTCCTGAAGGTGCTCGGCGTCCATCTCCTCACCCAGCGCGATGGATGCGATGTCGTGGGCCGTCATCGGCGGGAGCTCGTAGCCGCCCGTCGCGCCGTTGATGCCGTTAAACGTCAACACCTCCGCGTCATCAGCCATGTCTTCCCTTCCTGGGTGTCGAGTTGATCGTGTTGGCGGCTGCTTCTTCTCCGTCTCCTCCTGCTCCTCGACGATCTCCCGGGCCTGCTCCGGCCACGTCTCCAGATCGCGGGTTTGCAGGCCGGTCTCGGCGATCAGCTTTTCCAGCTGCTCCGGCTCGTATCGCGCCAGCTGCTCGAAGACCTGGATGCCCAGGGTGTTGAGAACCATCTCGGACTTCGGCCCTATCCCCCGGATGCGCTGCAGATCGTCCGGTTGGACGATGCGCCGCTCCTCCACCGGTTCCCGAGCCTGCTCCGGCGGGCCGAAGGCGACGGCCCGGGTGACGGCGGGCGTCTTGCGCCAGCGGTAGTCCTGGCCCAGGGATTGCTTGAACGCCTCCAGGATACCCGGCTTATTCTCGATCGCCCAGGCATCGCCGGTCCAGCGGTAGAGCAGTCCGCAGAGGATCTGCTGCGCGTGGGGTCTCGCGTTCCAGCGGTTGATCTCGTCGTAGATGGCGTGCACGATGCGCTTCTGTTCGGGCGTGGAGCCGTCCACCCAGCCCATGGCGTCCGGATCGCTGCACTCCGGCGCGGCGGGCGGGCGGCAGATGTGGTTGATCTCCGTGATGTAGGCGGGCACGTCCTTCCACCTGCCCGGGATGCGCTCCATGAAGAGCCGGTAGATCTGAAAGTCGAAGTAGTGATCGTGCAGCGGCCCGGTACCGCCGCCGAAGCGGGCGAGAGACGTGACGCGGCCTGGGTCCGGGCCGTGCATGTAGGCGTGCAGGATGATGCCGTCCAGGGCGTCGATCTGCTCCAGCATCGTCGTGAAGTAGTCCAGGGGGCGCCAGTGCGCGCCGTCCAGCAGCTTCATCGGCATGTAGTTGTACGGATCGACGGCCCCGGGGCAGACGATGGCGTTCGGCAGCACATCCTTGATGCGAGCGTACGTCTTGTTGAACGCCTCGGCGTACATCTCGGCCGTGATGTGCTCCTGGGGATCATCCCAGCCGCCCGGGTGCTCGCGCGGGTTGTTCTGCTCGTTCGCGACCTGGATGGTCCAGGCGTAGTCATCGGGCCCCAACTCCGGCCGCTTGAGGTACAGCTCCACCCAACGCGCGGCCGCGGCGGCGAAGGCGTCGTAGTGCTCGCGCCGCGGCAGCGTGCCCGTCGGCTCGTACCCGTTGTTCAGGCGGACGATGACGCCGTACCCCTGGCTGGCCCAACCCCACAGTCGGTTGCGCATGTCCTCGTTCGGCCCCAGCCCACCCGGGTCGCGCCCGCAGACCTCGGTGAAGAAGATCCATCCTTTCTTATTCCGGCTCTCGTACAGGCCGCGTATGGCGCCCCGCGTGTGGGGATCCTCGCCCAGCGTGGCGGCGTGGATGCCGTGGATGTGAGGAGAGATGGCAGCGGGCACGTCCGACGCCGTCGCTCCCTCGCGCCCATCCTCCTGCGGGGCTCTCACGTACCACGCGGCCACGTAACCCTCCCACATGGCCGGTGTGCGGACGTGGAGCCATTGCTCCTCCTGACCCACCTTCCGCCCGGTGGTTCGCTCGTCCTCCAGGGACTCCAGCACCGTGCCGTGCGGCACCCACCAGACCTGGTCGTGCTCGACCCCCGGCCCCCCGCGGACCCTGAGACCGTACTCCGGGCTTTCCACCTGCACGTACTTGGTCGGTTCGCCCGCCGGCTGCGGCACGACCGGCAGAGCGGTCTGCAGCTTCAGGTACCACGCGGCAGCGTAACCCGTCCGGCCGCCTGGCGTGCGGACCCGGAGCCAGGCCCCCTCCCGCCCCACCCGCCGGCGCACCTCGTCCGGTGCCCCCGTCGCCTTCAGGACGGTCCCGTGGGCCATCTCCCCCACTTTCTCAGCGCCGATGTCCGGCTCGCTGCGCAGGTTGAGCGGCTGTTCTGGACTGTCGACCACGACGAAGGTCACCTCGACCTCGGGTTCCGGCGCCGGCTCTTCCTCCGGGAGCGTCAGGTACCACGCGGCGACGTAGCCCGTCTTCCCTGCCGTCTCCGCGGGCTCGCGCGAGGCGGAGGTGCGCACCCAGAGCCATTGATCGTGCTGCCCGACCTTGCTGCGGGCGACAGCCTCATCCTCCAGCGCGCCCACCACCTCTCCGTGCTCCAGCTTGAGCATCAGCTCGCCATCGGTGTGGGGCGCCCGACGCATATTGAGGTAGCCAAGCTCCGAGCTTTCGACCTGCACGTCAAGCGTGGTCTCGTCCGGCGGAGACGGCTGCTCCGGCCTCCCATCGTCGAACGACGTCAGGTGGGGCGTGGGGTCGATCAGGTCGTGGGGATAGCTGGTCTCGCCGCTTGCCGTCGCGCCATCCTTCTTGAGCGAGAGATGGAGATGCGCGCCGAAGGAGTTGCCGCTGTTGCCGGCCAGGCCGATCAACTGACCGGCCTCAATCCTCTGTCCGCGCACCACGACCGCCCGGGAGAGGTGAGCGTAGACGCTCAGGTAGCCGTCGTCGTGTTGAATGCGCACCTGGTTGCCGTACGGCTTCCGGTTGGGATCAGCGTTGCCATCCAGCCGGACGTCGGCGACGAAGCCCGGGGCGACGGCGTACAGCTCGCTGCCCTCCGGCGCCATGAAATCGATCCCCTCGTGACCGGGCAGACCGTACTTCCCGTAGTACCGGGGCCGCGCTCCAAACGGCTGGGTGATGGTGCCGTGCTCTGTGGGCCAACGCATGCGGAATGCCATGGGTATACCTCCTTCAACGTCTGATGCTGGCAAACGCCGAGTATGCGCCAGCTAGCGGTGCTTCCTCACCGCCGGCCAGCGTCCCACCGCTCGCGCAGCTCGCACCCTGAGCTGCACTGATAGCCGCTCTCTTGCCGCTGGAAGATGCGGATCTCCAGGTCGACGAAGGACTCGTCAACGGCACGATTCGGCAGGTAGCTCTCCCTGTAACGATTCACTTCCCGTTGGCGGCGGATGATAGCCAGCTGCTGGATTCTCATCCAGCAGGAGCAAGTGAACGGCGATGGATGAAAGCCGGCTGCTGGATTCTCATCCAGCAGGAGCAAGTGAACGGCGATGGATGAAAGCCGGCCGCTGGATTCTCATCCAGCAAGAGCAGGTGAAAACTCAGGCCTCATGCCGTCACGACTTGACCTGGGCCTGGAACCTGTCTAGCGCGTCCCAGTCGCGCCAGTCGGCCAGGCGGGCCTGCGCGGGCCAGGATGCCAGCCAGCGGGCGTAGCGGGCCCCGCTCCCCAGCAGACCCCGCAGGTGCTCGACGTCCAGGGCCGCCAACTGCTCAAATCCGTTGATCCCCTGAGCCTCCAGCCTCGCCGCGGTCCTGGGGCCGATGCCCAGGATGCGCTGCAGGTCGTCACCCGGCTCGCCGGCCGGGGCCGCCGCCGTCGCGGCCCGAGAAACCACCATGGGCGTCCGGAACGAGACGTCTCTCACCCGCTGGTAGGCCTGGTAGGCCTGCCGCATCAGGCTGCCGTAGTGCTCGGCCTGACCGGAGCCGTTGTAGTAGCGGGCGAAGCGGTTGAAGTCGAGGTGCTGGAGAGCCTGAACGGCCCCCTGACCCCGACTGCGCACGAAATCGAAGAAGCCAATGACCTGGTTCCGCTCGCTCATGGCAAAGGCATGGAACATCTCCTGAACCGAGTCATAGCCCAGGGCGGCGTGGTTGAACCCCATGATCTGCGGGCCGCCCATGCTGATGGACAGCCGGGCCGCCGTGTCGTCGAGCCGGGAGGCGAAATCGAGCACCACCCATTCGCCGTCCTGGTCCCCGTGGAAGCCGCGCCACGCTTCGTCCGGCGAGGGCCGCCACTTATGATCCTTCCAAAGGTGGCCGGGACTGCGGTTGAAGGTGAAGTGCCGGGCGAAGGTGTCCGGATGGTGCTGGCCCCAGCGGCGGTAGAAGACGTGGTTTTCGAAGCGGATGATCATACGCCCGTCGGGGTCGAAAGGCCGCCCGCCCGATTCGACCCTCAACACGGCCACGGCGACGCCGGGGTCGGTGGACAACTGGTGGGCCAACCTCTCCAGCAGCCCGCCGAGACGGTTCCAGGTGAGGGCGACCTGGCGCTCGGTGGGGGTGAGATCGGAGGTCACGGGGATTCTCTCGTCCTCCGGCGGCTGATCTGGCCCGGTCTCGAACAGCCTCAGGTACCAGGCCGCAACGTAGGCCTCCCGGCCGTCGTCGAGGCGGACGTGGAGCCATTGCCCGTGCTGGCCGACCTTGCCCCGCACCACCTCCTCCGGCTCCAGCGGGGTGACGACGGCGTCGTGCGGCACCGTCGTGATGATCTCACTGGCCGTCGTCGGCTCGCTCCGCACGTTCAGGTAGCCCTCCGGGCTGTGGACTCGGACTGTCAACTCAGGTGATGTATCAGACATCGTGTAACCCTCCTCACGGTCCTCAGCGCCTCACTCCTCGGTCACGGGTAGGTTGGGACAGGTGGCACGGTAGGGTCCCGATGGGTGGTGAACAGCTCCTTGAACTGATCGAGGACGAAAACAGGCGGCGGGTATCCGGCTGCCACATCTCCGGCCCATGCTCGTCTTCACTGAACCCCTGCTGGCGGAGAAACGGGAGCAGCGTCTGGTCGGTCAGGTCGTTCGGGGGGACGTCCTCGCCCGCCAGGCCCATCAGGGCGCTGAAGACGAAGACGTTGTCCACGGCCTGAGGATCGACGTCCGGCGGAAGCTCACTTCCCACGCGCGTGGGGTCCAGGACGCGGAAGCTCTGTGTCTCGAGACCAGGGATGATCTTGGCGTTGAGTAGAGAGGTCTTGCCGGCGCCCGAAGCCGCGCAGAAGAGGACGACGGGTTCGGCCAGAATGAGGGACAGGAGGTCACGCTCCTCACGCTCGCGACCGTAGAAGTACCGATCGTCTCGCTCGTAGGGACGGGGCCCAACGTAGGGGTTGTTCTTCATCGCCGCCCTCTCCCTCTACGAATGGTGGCCGCGTTGACCTTCCCTGAGATGAATTATACTACTGTTGGGGTTCTAGGCAAGACGGCCGTGTGACACGCGTTCGCGGCGGGTCCGAGGGGGGAG
>Ga0207797_1000487_pt1 | contig 30602 bp, 29 predicted proteins | sample PRCRCaboRojoPR_6_FD_187275 | JGI IMG/M metagenome (GOLD analysis project Ga0207797, IMG submission 187275) | Marine sediment microbial community from Cabo Rojo, Puerto Rico - PR CR 10% Liquid 1 (SPAdes) | ecosystem: Environmental > Aquatic > Marine > Coastal > Sediment | place: Cabo Rojo, Puerto... | reverse complement strand
GGTCGCAAGGTGCTTTTCCATCGTTCCGTCCTCCTGTTAAATCTCTCCCCGCTGTAGCCGGGCGATGCCTTCCTCCACCACGTCCAGTCCTTTCCCGAGTTCCCGCGGCTGCAGATTCATGCACGGCAGCATCCGCACCACCGTGCCGCTGGTGCAGTTTATGCGGACGCCGTTCTCGAGGCAGTAATCGGCCACGGCTCCCCCGGGCTCGTTCAGCTCCAGGCCGCGCATCAGGCCGAGGCCTCGATGTTCCTTCACGACAGAGTATTCGTCCGCGATGCGGTCCAGCCTGTCGGCCAATTCATCGGCGAGCTCACGGCCTTCCTCTATCAAGTTGCCCTCTTCGATCGCCTCTATCACGGCCAGTCCAGCCCGGCAGGCCAGGGGGTTGCCTCCAAAGGTGGAGGCGTGGGTGCCCGGCGCGAGGCTTTCGGCGACCTGCGGTCTGGCACCCATGGCACCGATGGGCACGCCGCCGCCCAGGGCCTTCGCAAGCGCCATGATGTCCGGGTCCAGATCGTAGTTCTGGTAGGCGAACCACTGGCCGGTGCGGCCCACGCCGGTCTGCACCTCGTCGAGCACCAGCAGCACGTTGCGCTCCTCGCACAGCTCCTGCACCGACCGCAAGTAGTTCTCGTCTCCCGGATAGACGCCTCCTTCGCCCTGAACGGGTTCCAGCATTACGGCGCAGGTTTCGTCATCCACGGCGTCGGCGAGGGCATCGATGTTCGGGGTCGTCGGTCCCTCGTAGCCGTAGGTCCCGACGTGGTCGTGTCGGAGCGAATCGATGTCGAGATAGACGACGTTCATGGCGGCGCGCTCGCCGGACCCCCATATAACTCTGTATATGGCGGCTTCCTCAACCGGTTCACCCCAGCTCGTCGATCCATCGAATCGAGGGTCGTCAGTGCCCACAAACGGGGGCTGTTTAACCTGACGAGAGCGTTTCTCGGAAATTTGGAAAAGCTTTATATGAATACTGCCAAAAGAATGGACCGGTATGTCAGGTCGTGGCAACGACAGTACTGATTCGACCGATAGCAACGCGTCCCGGAGGGACTTTCTGAAAGTCACCGGGGCCGCAACGACTGCAGGCGCCCTCGGCTCCCTCGCCGGCTGTACCGGCCTCTCCGGGGTGGCGACGCGTTCGCACGAGCCGCTCCCGGACGCCACCCCCGCGTCGACGGACTGGCCGTTCCTCCGGTACGACGCGCGCAACACCGGCTGGAACGACGGCGCCGAGCCCCCGACCGACGAGCCGTCCGTCCGGTGGTCCCGCGACGTCGGCTGGGGGTTCACGCCCCTCGTCCGGGACGGCCGGGTCGTCGTCGGGACCTACGACGGGATCGGCGTCTACCGGACCGACGACGGCGGGCGCGTCTGGCTCGCGGGACCGGACCCGAACTACCGGGAGCCGTCGCTGGGCGCCCGGCGGGTCTACGCGCCCGGCAACGAGGGGGGCGTCCGGGGGTTCGACCTCGCGACCGGCGAGGCGACCTGGACGCAGGAACACCCGATCGGCGCGAACACGGACGCGCCGACGGTCGCCGGCGGGAAGTTGGTGATCGACGCCGGGAACGTCGGTGTCTACGACGCGACGGGCACCCGGACCTGGAGCACCTACTGTGCCAACGTCGGACCGATCCCGGCCGTCGTCGACGGCGGCCGGACGGCGTTCGTGGCGCCGTTCGACGCCGTCGCCGCCCTGGACCTCACTGCCCCCGCGCGGGAGTGGCCCTGGGAGGATCCCGACGGCGAGGAGCCGCCGCGAGCGTCCCGCGAGCGCGCCTACCGGTGGAGCGCCGGGGCGCCGGAGGCGATCGCGCGGATCCGCCACAGCCCGACGGTGCTCGACGGCGTCGGCGACTCGGGCGGGCGACGGGGGGGCCACCGAACGGTCTACGCGCTCGTCGAACGGATCGGCCGGGCGACGCTCCGGGCACACGCGCCCGACACCGGCGAGCGCCGGTGGCAGTTCACCGCCGGCGAGGGCGAGAACGGCGGGTTCGCGACGCCGACGGTCACGAACGGCGAGCGGGTGTTCTTCGGCGCCGACGACGGTGTCGTCTACGCGATTCCAGCCGACGGCGGGCTGCCGGATCCGGACGGGTCCTCCGTCGCGCCACGCGACGAGCCGGTGCCGGAGTGGTCCCGCGCGTTCGACGCCCTGCCCAACCGGCTCGCCGGCGCGGGGCGGACGCTCCTCGTCGGCACCTACAGGGACGGTGGCCCGACCTCGCTGTACGCGCTGGACGCCGGATCGGGCCGGGCGCGCTGGCGGGTTCGGTACGACGACGAACTACGGGGCCTCTCGGCGGCCGGCGGGACCGTCTACGCGACGGTCGTGACGGAACGGGACGCGGACGGCGACATCGTCGGGACGACGCTGTACGCGTACGAGTGAGGGGTGAGGCGGCCCGTCACGGATCGACGGGGCCGAGTGACGGCGGTTCGTAGCGAACGGATCGAGCAGCGGTGAGCAGTGCCGAACGTCGGGAGAAGAACGGGCCCGGGAGCCCGATCAGAGCCCCAGGTCCTCGGCGACCATGTCGGTCACCTGGCGCCTGATCTCGGGATCGATCCCCGCGACGTCGTCGCCGTCGTGGAGCTGTTCGTTGTGGCGCTCGACGGCCGCGGCCACGTCCGACAGCGGGATGCGCGTCGTCGTCCCGCACGCCTCGCAGACGACCGGGACCGCCGGTTCGTCGTCACTCGACACGGCGCCACCTCCCCCGGGTCGGTCCCCCGTCCGGTACCTGCACGGCAGCGGGCAGGCGGCCGCGTCTCCGACCACGACCGCGACCGCGGTCGTCCCCCGGCACGTCGGGAACCCCGTTCCCGTCCGTCGACGGATCCTGGCTGTGGTGGCTCACGTTGGGGTCGAGGGGTGCGGATCACCATACAACTCCCGGTTCGTCCCCGGGATCGATCACGTTCGGTGATCGGGACGGGTCGAGCGCCACGGGTTCGCGGTCGTCCCGAACGGGACGGCCGACAGGTCGATCCACCCCGCTCGCCATCGCCCTTCAGTAATCGGGGATTACGTCGTACGTACGAGGAGAGAACGCCGGCGAGGCCGGAGTCGAAACGATCCCGACAGCGGCCCCGACCGCGACCGGAGCGGATCCTACAGCTCCTCGACGTGGCGCGTCTCGACGGCGATCCCGCGGGTCGACGAGCGCATCTCCGCGCCGGACATGGCCGCCCGACCGACGGCGAACGCCTCCGGCCCCTCGACGACCACCTCGTCGCCCGGTCGGATCTCCCCGTCCGCGTCGACGACGCCCGGGGCGAGCACGCTCCCCGCCGGGACGAAGCCGTCGATCTCGACGCGCTTCGTCGGCGCGTCCGACGCGACCCAGCGCCGGGCGCCCGCGAGCGTGAACGCGAGCACGCCGTACGTCGGGACCATCGTCGCGAGCTGGAGGCCGGTGCCGTCGGTGCCGTCCGCGTCGGCGTCGATCCCGTCGACCTCGCCCGCGTCCGCGGCGTCGCCGGCCCGGACCTGCAGTTTGGGGTAGCGGCTGGTCGTCCGGATCGACCCCTCGGGAAAGAGCTCGTCGCCCGCCCCGTCGCCGAGCATGTAGTCCGCGATCGCCCGGACGGTGTTGTGCTCGCGCTCGCGCTTCCGGTAGGCGGGTTCGCCGTCCAGCGCCGACGCGAGGTTCGCCAGCGACGCGTCGGTCGTCGGGTGCTCCTCGACGGTGTACTCGAACTCGACGCCGGTCTCGGCGGCGACCCGCTCGCAGATCTCCCGGTAGCCCTCGTCGGGCACGTGTGCGATCGCCCGCGGGTACTCCGTCCGCTCTACGTAGCGCCGGAGGACGGCGGTGACGAACTCCAGCTCGTTGGCAGACCAGCGACCTGTCACCACCGTGTCGTACTGCTGGGCCGGGTAGGTCAGCTCCAGTTCCTGTGGGACGACGCCGATCGGCGAGGTCATGGAGACGACGTGCCCCCGGAACTGGATCGCGTCGTGGAACTGGCGGTGCGACTGGGAGTCGCTGTACGGCTTCGTCGCCGAACAGGGGACGAGCACGAGCGGCGCGTCGAACCGGTTGCGGTACCGGCTCGTCACCCGGTCGGCGAACCGCTGGATCTCCACGCGCCGGATCGCGTCCTCGGTGGCCGCCTGGAGCTCCGCGTTCCGGACGATCGGCGTCCGCGCCTCCAGGTAGCCGTACTGCGAGTCGAGCCGTCGGACCGTCGCCGTACACCAGTTCGACTGGCGCGCCTGTCCCTCGACGTAGTCGCGCAGCCGGCCGTCCCGGATCCGCCGGCGGACCCGTGCAAGCTCCGCCGCGAGGGCGTTGACGTTGTGCTCGGCACACGCCTCGCGGTCGAACGCCTCGCGGGGGGCGCGACAGGCGGGGCAGGCGCAGGGGAGCTCGTCGAGGTCCTCGAGGAAGTAGGCGTCGTCGGTCGTCAGGTACCGGCCCCGCGATCCCTCCACTCGTGCCTTCCTGGCGTCGACGAGGTCGACGCCGGCGTACGCGAGCGTGGCGGCGTTCCGGGGGGTCGCGACGCCCGCGAGGTAGAGGGCCGCGTCGGCCGGGAGCGCCTCCCGGACCCCGACGACGGCGTCGACGAACGCCTCGGCGTGGCCGACGATCCCCGGCGCCTCCGAGAGGACGTAGGCGTCGTGGGGCGCGTCGGCGTGCGCCGCGGCCGCGCGGTCGACCGTGTCGGCGGAGACGACCGCGGCGCTGGGGTAGTCGACGGCCGGGTGATCGACGGCGAACGCCGCCTGGACCTCCCCGGGCGTCCCGGCGGGGAACCCGCGGTGGGGGAGCACCGTCAGGGTCGACTCGTCTCCCCCGGGGACCTCGCGGTCGGCCGCCCAGAGGCTGCCCGCGTCCCGGAGCCGGTCGTCGACGAGCGCGGGCGTGACGAGCGGCGGGTCGAGGCGCAGCTCGGCGAGCCGGGCCGCCCCGTCCCGCTCGTGCACCTCGAAGTAGTCGGTCATGGGCGCGGGTCGGCGGCGGACGGACTACTGTCTTGCCATCCGGACGTCGGCCGGCGACGCGGGTGCAGGCGCGGGTGGGGGTAGTGGAGTGGGGTAGGGTGGGGGATGGAGGTGTGGAGCCGGTCGACCTTCCCGTCCCGTCGGCCACCCCGGTTATGCACTCGCGGCCCCAGTGGTCCGTATGGTCAGGTACACTGGCGCCTGGGACCGCGACGGCGTCGACACCTTCCTGACGGACGCGGTCGTCCCCGTCCGGCTGGCGTGTCACACGCCGACCGGCCCGCTCTGGATGCTCTCGCTGTGGTTCCGCTGGGACGCGACGGAGGGGGCGATCTGGTGTGCCACGGGGCGCGACGCGGACGTCGTCGACTACCTGACGGCCGACGACGAGGTCGCCTTCGAGGTGTCGACGAACGAACCGCCCTACCGCGGCGTCCGCGGGAACGGCGTCGCGTCGATCGACGAGGACGAGGACAAACAGCTCCTCCGCTGGCTACTGAACCGCTACCTCGGCGGGACGGACTCGTCGCTCGCCCGTCGGCTCCTCGACCCGGACCGCGAGGAGGTCCGGATCCGGATCGACCCCCGGCGCGTCCACTCGTGGGACTACAGCGGCCGGATGAAGGACGTCGAGGACGGCGAGAACGACGAGGGGGACCGGGGGGAGCCAGGAGACGGGACCGACGACGCCGGCGGCGCCGGGTGAAGCCGGCGTACGAGCCCGACGACGCGGGGAGCGCGTTCCGGCTCCGCGTCGGCGGCGGATGCGTCGGCGCGGCCGTCGGCTACCGGGGGTCGTCCGGCCGTTCGCGTTCACCGGCACCGTCGTCACCGGCGCCGTCCTCGGTACCCGGCACGCGCTCGACGGCGACCCGGTCGGGCAACAGCGCCAGTGCCGTCGCCGGCCAGCCGTCGTGTGCGACGGTGATCCGGACGTCCGGGTTCGCCTCGGCGAGCAGGGCGACGCCCCGTGCGGCGGCCTCGGCGGCCGCGCGGTCGCGCCGCTCGGGCACCTCGGCCGTGAACGGGTACGTCTCCGAGAGGGCCCGGGGGAACGGCCCGAACGGCGGGACCAGCCGCCAGACCGCGTCGAACCCCTCCGTCGGGTGGCCGCCCTCGGTACAGAGGAGGTGCCAGTCGTCGGGATCGGCGGCGTCGTCGTCGACGCCGGCCTGCCGGACGTCCAGCCGCGGGAGCCGATCGTGGTGTCGTCGCACCTCGGGGCGGCGGGCCGACTCCGCCGAGAGGTGGAAGAACGTGGCCTTCGAGGCGGGGTCGTGGGTCTCCAGTTCCTCCGCGTAGTCTAAGAGCGTCCGGTAGCCGTCGAGCAGTGCCGGGTGCCCGCGGGCGCGCGCCTCGACGAGTTCGAGGAGCGAGCCCGCCCGGATCGCCTGCTTCACCCGGCGGATCTCCTCGAAGGAGACGTGGAGGTTGTGCTCGGCGAGCCGGCGCTCGCGCGCCCCGTCGTCGAGGGCGCGGAGCTCGTCGGGGTCGTGGGTCGTACAGACCGGACACGAGCAGGGGAGGTACGCCAGGTCGTCGAGCTGTTCGGTCCCACGGACCGTCAGGTAGCGGTCGTCCCGGGCGTACAGCGCGTACGCCGCCGAGTCGAAGAGGTCACAGCCCGTCGCGGCCGCGAGCGCGAACATCGACGGGTGGCCGGCGCCGAAGAGGTGGACCGGCGCGTCGGTGCCCAGCCCGCGCTTGGCGGCCATCACGACGTCCACCACGTCGGCGTACCGGTAGGCGTTCATCAGGGGGACGACCGCGCCGACGGGGAAGACGTCCAGCGAGGTGCCGTAGGCGTGTCGCGCCGCGCGCTCGCGGAGGTCGAGGAACGTCGACCCCTGGACGGGCGCGTTCAGCAGCATCTCGTCGGTCTCGACCGCCTCGGCGTCCGCCAGCGCCCGCTCCGTCTCCGCGAGGTCGCGCTCGGCCCGCTCGCGGTCGACGTCCGGCGGGGTCGGGACGTCGACGGGGGTGGCGACGTCCGAGCCGATCTCGCGCTGGAACGCGACGATCTCGCGGGTCGTGACGTCGATCTCGCCGTACTCGGCGAGCTGGAACGAACCCGAGTCCGTGACGATCGCGCCGTCGAACTCGAGCATCGCGTGGAGCCCCTCGCGCTCGGCACGCTCGCGGAGGTCCTCGTTCCGGCGGACGATGTAGGAGTTGGTGATCAGCACCTCCGCGCCGAACTCGTCGTCGAGGCGACCCGGCTCGATCGTCAGGATGTTGGGGTTGACCACCGGCATCAGCGCCGGCGTCTCGACCGTCACGCCGGCCCGCGGGACGGTCAGCTCCCCGATCCGGGCCATCCCGTCGCCGTCCCGCTGCTCGAACTGCTCGCGCATCACTACCCGTCCGGTCGAGGCGTCCGCGAGTAAGGGTTGTGTTCGGCGGGCGTCGCCACGGATCGGATAGGACGCGGCCGGTCCACGGACCCCGGCCCCGAGGCCCGGGCCGAGGATTCAGGACCCGGGACCCGGGACCGCGACGACCGGCCGCTCAGCGCCCGTAGACGATCCCGGCGACCCAGTCGTCCAGCCGGCGCTTGACGCCGCCGAGCCAGACCCCGGGCGAGACGAGCCGGAGGTCGCGTTCCTCGACCTCGATGCGGTCGCCCTCGAAGGGATCCCGGTCGCCGTCCATCGTCCCCGCCACGGAGCTCATCGCACACCGACCGCAGGTCTCGGTGTCGTCCTCGCTCCTGCCCATATCCGCGGATGGGTGCCACGGAACTTAGCGTTTGGCCCGGCGGACCACCCGTCCCGACGGTCGCCCCGGTGACCGCCCCCGGCGTCTCCCGCCCGTGGTGTTAATGTCCGTCCGCGGCAGACGTTCGCACATGACCGACGGGGACGGAACGCCGGGCGCGACCGGGCCGGACCGGACCGGGCCGACCGGCGGGGCCGGCGAGGCCGGAGCGACGGTCACTGCCGACGGGAACGACGAGACCGACGAGCACGAACACGACGGGGACTCCCCGCTGGCGAACGTGCCCGACTGGGACGACGACTACCTCGACCGGGTGAGCGACCGGCTACTGTACAGCTACGACCTGGAGCGCGACCGCCGGGTCGACGGCGAGCGGTTCGCCCTCTACGGTCGCCTCGAGGTCGAGAACCGCAAGCAGTTCCTCCACCCGGCGATCACCTACGGCCACCACGAGACGACCGAGCACCTGCTCGTCCGTCGGACGAACGGCGTCTCGGTCGCGGACATAGAGGCGCTCGCGAGCCTCGGGGAGCGGCTGGGCGAGGCGTGGGTCGAGCCGGACGAGCGCCACTTCGCCACGGAGTTCGTCTTCGGGCTGGTGGCGCCGTCCATCCCGGCGCCGGTTCGCGAGCACGTCGCCGACTTCGAGTCCCGGACGCTCCTGAACTACGGCTACCACGGTCACTACTCGGTACACCTGTTCGTCGTCGCGCCCCGGGACGAGGCGCTGGTCGCGAGCCCGGGGACGGACGTGGCGACGGCGTTCCGGCTGTGGAACGACGGGCGGGACGAGGGGGAAGCGGGCGTCGTCGGCCGACTGGCGTCCGTTCTCGGCCTCGACGGGCGGTCGTAGCCGGCGGCGGGAGCGGCGGGCGAGCGCCCCTCGCCCGATCAGTCGTCGCTCGTCACCGTCCCGGTGTAGCTGTCACGGACGGTCGAGATGTTCTTCACCCCCATCCAGGCGATCGAGAGCGCCAGCGCGACCAGCACGAGCGAGATGAGCGACTGGATGGCGAACGAGATCTGCGACGCGAGGCCGGTCGCGTCGAGGAACGACGTCGGGGCGCGATAGGCGCCGATCCACAGCAGCGCCGTCACCGTGACGAGCAGCATCAGCGCCATCGGGACGCCCGTGGAGATCAGCTGCTTGGAGTCGTCCCAGTTGGCGAGCCAGAGCGTCGCCGCCAGCAGCGCCAGCGCGGCGAGCGTCTGGTTGGCGCCGCCGAACAGCGGCCAGAGGCTCGCCCACGTCCCGCTCCCGACCAGCAGGTACGCCGGGATGCACTGGAGGAGGCCGGCGTTGACGTAGCGGTTGGTCGCCGCCTGGCCGGCGGTCGACTCGGGCACGCCGACGATCTCCTCGAGCATGTACCGGCCCAGGCGGACCGCGGTGTCGGTGCTCGTCAGCAGGAAACTGACGAAGACGAGCCCGATGAACGCCGCGCCCGCGGCGGTCGGGATGCCGAACCCGGCGCCGAGCATGATCGCGCCGCCGATCGGGAAGTTCGCGAGCGCGCCGGCCAGCCCGGAGCCGAAGTCGGTCGTCGCGACGATCGCCAGTGCCGCGACGGCCGTGGTCGCGAGGAGCCCCTCACCGAGCATCGCGCCGTAGCCGATCGTCCGGGCGTCCGTCTCGCTGTCGAGCTGCTTCGCCGTCGTGCCCGAGGAGACGAGCGAGTGGAAGCCGCTGATCGTCCCGCAGGCGATCGTGACGAACAGGAACGGGAAGATCGGCCCCAGCGCACTGGTGAATCCCTTGAACGCCGGGAGGTTCGTCTCCAGGGCCGTGTACGTCGAGCCGCCGTACGAGACCGAGAAGCCGCCGCCGAACACCGACAGCCCGGTCGCCACCAGCACGCCGAGCAGCATCCCCCCGACGCCGGTGTACAGCAGGCTCGACGTCAGGAAGTCGCGCGGCTGGAGCAACACCCAGACGGGCAGCACGCTCGCGACGAAGGCGTAGACGACGACCACCGGCACCCAGGCGGCGATGTTGGCGTTCTGCGCGCCCGCGAGAGGGAGCCAGCTCCAGGCCGACGCGTCGCCCAGCAGGACGATCACGCTGGAGTCGAAGCCGGTGTCGACCAGCGCGATCGGGTACTGGAGGCCGACCCAGACGCCGGCGAACACCATCGCGACGAACGCGACCGCCCCGGGCAGGAACGGCAGGTCGAGCTGGTAGAGGTAGACCCCGAAGACCAGCGCCAGGGCGATGTAGATGAAGCTCGCCGTCGCCGACGACGGGAAACTGTGGAAGACGACCGCCACGACCAGCGCGAAGACGGCGATGACGAGGATGATCGTCAGGAAGGCGAACCACAGGAGCATGTCCTTCCCCCGCTCGCCGACGTACTCCCCGATGATGTAGCCGATCGACTTCCCCTCGTGGCGCACGCTCGCCGAGAGGGACATGAAGTCGTGGACGGCACCGAACAGCGGGTTCCCGATCGCGATCCAGAGGATCGCCGGGAGCCACCCGAACGCCGCCCCCGCGGTGATCGGCCCGACGATCGGCGCCCCACCCGCGATACTGGAGTAGTGGTGGCCCAGTAACACGGGCTTCTTCGAGGGGACGTACTCCTGGCCGTCCTCGTACTTGTGGGCCGGCGTCTCCCGGTCCTCGTCGAGTTCGACGAACTGAGCGAGGTACCGCGAGTACCCCACGTAGCCGACGGTGAACGTTACGAGCGAGAGTACCACCAGTGTGGCAACCTGAACCATGACCCACCGTGACAGTGTGGAATTATCGTTAAAAAACGCTGTGATCGACCGCCGCGACGGGCGCCGGCCGTCACCCGACCGGGACGTCGACCTCGTCGGCGACGGCCGCCAGGAGGTCGCCTTTCACCTCGCGGACCCGCGACTCGATCGTCCCGACGAGCGGCGGGTCGAGCGTCTCCCGGGCCTCGGCGACGCGCTCGCGCTCGGTCGCGACGCGCTCCCGGAGGAACCTCGCGCCGCGGCCGTCCTCGTCGTCGTCCGGCGTCGGGGTGAGCCGGTTCATTACGAGCCCGGCGGCGCCGAGGTCCTCCTCGCGGAGCGACTCGAGGGCGCGTCGCGTCTCGCGGAGCGACAGGCTGTCGGGGTTCAACACGAGGTAGAACGACGCCTCGTTCCGGAGCGTCTCGCCGGCGAACTCGAACCGTTCCTTCCGCTCGCGGAGCCGCGCGAGGATCGGATCCCCGACCCGCGTCCGTCGCGGTTCCCGGTCGCCGAGGGCGGCCCGCTCGAAGAGGCGGACGCTCTCCTCACGCTTGGCGACCAGCCGGTCGATCCAGCCGCCGAGGTACTCCGGGAGCGACAGCAGCCGGAGCGTCCCGCCGGTCGGCGAGGTGTCGAAGACCACCCGGTCGTAGCCGTCGGCGTCCCGCATCACCTCGACGAAGCGGTCGAACAGCGCCGCCTCGTGTGCGCCCGGAGTCCGGTGGGCGAGTTCGATCTGCCGGTCGATCTCGTTGACGATCGACGGGCTCACCTGGTCGCCCAGTGCCCGTTTGATGCCCAGCATGTGCTCGTCGACGGCGGCCTCGGGATCGATCTCCATCGCCGAGAGCGCGTCGTAGCCGTCGACGCGCGTCGGGTCGTCGTCGAACGACTGGTCGAAGACGTCCGCGGTGCTGTGAGCCGGATCCGTCGAGACGAGGAGCGTCTCGACCCCCTCGCGGGCACACCGGTGAGCGTACGCGCTGGAGACGGTCGTCTTGCCGACCCCGCCCTTGCCGCCGAAGAAGACGAAGCGGTCCATCTCGGAACTGGTGGTGCCCATCTCAGAAGTGGTACTGCTGTCCCTTCCGCTCGAGCATCGACTCGCGGTCCCACATCCGTCGCTCCCAGCGCTCGAACTCCTCGGAGAGGTACGGGAGCAGCTCCGCGGTGTAGTACGAGACCGGGCTCGGGATCCCGAACGCGTCCGGGAAACAGGCCAGCAGGAACGCGTCCGCCCGGTCCTCGGCCTCCTTCTCGACCAGTTCGTACGCCGGGTGGGAGATCATCCCGTGGTAGAGCCCCCGGAGCCACTCGGTCAGTGCCTCGCGGAACGCCTCGATCCGTGCCGCCACGTCCATGTCCCCCCGTCACACGGTCGGGCCGAAAAAGCGTTGCCACCGTCCGCGTCCACTGTTTCGTCTGCCGGATCGATCGACGACTGTGAGAGGACCGACCCGGCGGCGCGACCGACCCGGCGGCGCGACCGACCCGACCGCGGGACCGACCCGACGGCGCGACCGACCCGACCGCGGGACTGACCCGACGGCGGGACCGACCCGACGGGGAGCCGGCCACCGGACGGTCGTCCCGCAACGGTAAGTGGCCGACCGCCGAAGCCGCGGGCATGAACCCGACGGGTGGCGACGGCACCCCGGTGACGGTGTTGAGCGGGGCGCTGGGCGCCGGGAAGACGACCACGCTGAACCACCTGCTGACGAACGCCGGCGACCGGCGCCTGGCCGTCCTCGTCAACGACATGGGCGCGGTGAACGTCGACGCCGAACTGATCGAGACGCGCGAGGACGGCGTCACCGAGCTGTCGAACGGCTGCATCTGCTGTGACTTGCGTGACGACCTCGAGGTCGCAGTGAGCCGGCTCGCCCGCGAGCGGACGTTCGACCACCTCGTCGTCGAGTCGTCGGGCATCTCCGAGCCGGCGCCGGTCGCACGGCTGTTCACGACGGGGCCTGCGTCCGCACCCTACCGGCTCGACACCCTGGCCACGCTGGTGGACGCGTCGTCGTTCCGGGAGACGCTGGCCGACGACGACGTGGTCACGACCGAGGACCTCCGGCGGGAGCGTCCCGGGCAGGTCGAGCGGGAGGGCGACGTCCGCCCGCTGTCGGACCTGCTGGTCGCCCAGGTCGAGTGCGCGGACGTCCTCCTCGTCAACAAGTGCGACCTGGTCGACGAGGCGGCTATCGACGGAACCGAGGAGCTGCTGACGGCGCTCAACCCCCGGGCCCGGCGTCACCGGACGGTCCGCGGGGGCGTCGATCCCGACGCCCTGCTGGAGACCGGGCTGTTCGGGCACGAGACGGTCAGCGAGACGGCCAGCTGGCAGCGCGCCCTCGAGCACGCCGACCGGCACCACGACGGGGCGGGCGACGGCGCGGGAGCCGGCGAGGCGTCGACGGGGGACGGAGACCGGGTCGGCGGGGACCGGGCCGGGGACGGCGAGGGGCACGCGGGACGCGACGGGGACCACGCCGGGCCCGGCGAGCGCGGCAGACACGACGGGCACGACCACCCGCACGACCCCGCGTCGACCTACGGCGTCACCTCGTTCGCGTTCCGGTCGCGACGACCGCTCCACCCCGAACGGTTCGTCTCGTTCCTCCGCGACCTCCCCGAGTCGGTGATCCGCGCGAAGGGGCTCGTCTGGGTCGCCGGGCGCGACGACGTCGCGTTGCGGTACAGCGGCGTCGGCTCGAACCGGCGGGTGGTCGTCCGGGGCGGCTGGATCGCCGCGCTCCCCGAGGAACGCCGCGAGACGCAGCGCCGGATGCGGCCGGACCTCGAGTGGGACGACGAGTGGGGCGACCGCCGGACGGAGCTGGTGTTCATCGGTCGCGGGACGGACGAGGCCCCGCTCCGGTCGGCGCTGGCGTCGTGCCGGCTGACGGACGACGAACTGGACGCCGACTGGGACGCCTTCGAGAACCCGTTCCCGACCGAGGAGGGCGGGGAGCTGCGGGTCGACTGATGGGGTCGGTTGTAATTCGTTTCCGGTGTTCGACGGAACGGTCGTCGAATCAGCGGTACACAGTTACAACCGACCCTGTGACACGCGGAGCGGGGACGGGTTCCGGGCGTTCGACCGCGGACGACGCTCGACGGGAACTCGACGCCGGACGAGGACGTCCGCGGCGGGACCTCCCGAGCCCGGAGGCGACGGGCGCCGACGATCCGGGACGTCAGCAGGCGCAGCCGGTCGATCCCACCGAGCGCTCGAACTCCATCCGATCGTCGCACGACGGACAGTCGGGCGGCTCCTCCCCCTCCACGTCGACGTCGCGAACGCGTTCCTCGCAGTCGTGACACCAGTAGGCGCCCTCGGACGCCGTCTCGGTGACGTCCCCGCGGTTGGCCGACTGCGTCGACGCCCGGAGGACGTCGCTGATCGTGCCGAGCAGACCCATGTTACGCGGTCTCGAGACACAGCCCGAAAACGCCGGTCCGGTCGTCCGCGAGGCGCGCACGAGCGCGATCCGCCGAACACGTGGACGGGCAGACCCGCCGTACCGAACGTGGAGCCGTCCGAACCATCCGTCGGCCGCCGGGTGCAGTCACTCGCCGACGTCGGCGACCGCCTCGAGCGCCCGTCGGAGTTCGCCGCGGCGCTTCCAGGCCGCCAGCCGGTCGAGCACCGCCGGACCGCCGACCGCGACCGACGACCGGGCAGTGATCCGCGTCCCCTCGTCCTCGGGGGCGCGCGTGATCGTCGTCCGGAGGGTCTCCAGCGGGCCCTCGACCTGCTCGTACTCGATGCCGTCCTCGCGTTCGACGAACAGCAACGCGAGCGAGAGCCCGTAGGCGCCGACGAGGACCCGGGTGCCGTCGGCCGTCTCGGTCACGTCGCGGACCTCGAAGCTCCCCTCGGCGTCGACCAGGCCGACCGGCGACAGGAGCGGGTCTACCGCCGCCGGCTGGACGGGGACGACCCGGCTCACCTCCACCTCGCGCATACGTCGACCAGACGCCGCGGGGACAAAAGCGGTCCTCCGATGGACGCGACGACAACAGCGGTCCGTCCCGGGGACGACCGCGACGGTGACCGGCCGAAGCACACCCGTGTGGCGACCTGACCCCTGCGCGTCGACCGACGCCTACTGCCAAACGAGCAGGAGGGTGAGCGCAGTCAGGACCCCGACGACGACGAGCGCGGCGTACAGGAGGCGCTGGAGGCGCCGACCCGGCGGCAGCTCTCCCCGGAGGTCCGGGCGTGCGGTCCACACCATCCGGTAGTACGCGACGCCCGCGAGTCCCACGAACGCGGCGGCGGCAACCGCGACCGACGCCGGCAGGCCGACCCCGAGCGAGCGCAGGTAGACCGGCAGGAACGAGAAACACCCCAAGAACGCGAGCCCGGTCACTACGAGGTAGGGGACCGGATCCACCCGCGAGCCGTCGCGGTTGCGGACCACGCCGGAACGTGCGCGTCGAGCCGAATAGGTGCTGGGACGGAGCCGAACGGAGCCCGGCGGCCGGACAGTCGCGGCCGCGGCCCGGTCCCGAGGAGGGGATTGAAGTCCTCGGCGGTCGCGCGGGGACGTGTGTCCTCGGACGGCGACATCCGCGTCCTGCTCGCCCTCGACGCGCTCCTGTCGCTGGTGTTCGCGAGCGTCGTCCTCTTCGGGCTGGACTTCGTCGGCGTCGTCCGGTTCACGCCCGCGAACCTCGCAGTCGGGACGGTCGTCCTGGCCGTGCTGACCTACCTGGTCGTCCTCCGGTAGACCCGTCCGACCGCCCTCCAGTCGACCGGCCGCCTTCCCGTCGAGTCGTCCGTCCTCCAGTCGGGCCGTCCGTCCGTCGGCTGGCCCCTCGGCACCTCCTCGAGTCCCTCACGCGTGGTAGAGTCACGCGTGGAGAGTCACACGGGGGAGCGAGACGGCCGGGGAACGGAGACCGCCGACCCGTCTGCGGGCCCGCCGTTCGCTCCCGGCCACAACGCCGGAGCGCGACGCTTATTCGCCCCCCGCAACTACGCGACGGTATGAGTGACCCTGGCGTCCCCGGCGACCGGAGCACGATCGAGCTCCCCTGCGGCGTGGAGCTGCCCGTCGGGGAGCTCGACATGGGGATGCGGGAGTTCGACTGCGGCTGCGGGGCGACCCACGGCGTCGTGATGGACGTCCACCCGCCCGAGCGGTTCCTCCCGGAGTTCCTGATCGACGTGCTCCGGGAGGCCGTCGAGACGACCAGCGAGGAGATGCCGGAGTTCGACACGCCGCACCTCCTCGGCATCGTGTTAGAGGAGTTCCCGGAGGGCGTCGCCGTCGAGGACTGCTCGGACGACGGCACCGTCGGCTGGTCGATGCTGTGGGTGACGGAGTTCGACTCCCGTCGCCTCCACGAGGTGATCGTCGAGCTGGTCGTCGAACTGATGGAACACGCCGTCAGCCACAGCGACGACTCGGCGCGGATCACCGAGTTCGAGCGCCAGCTGACCGAGTTCGACGTCGAGGCGTTCGTCGACCAGTACCGCGCCGAACGGGACCTGGAAGCCGACGACGTCTACGTTTGATTCGGGATTCCCGACCGCCGGCACCCGGACCGGCTCCGGGCTGGTCCGGTCGGTCGGACCGGCTCGCGACTCCGGAGACGACCCGACACCTCGTGATCGCTCGGATCGACGATAGACGACACACCGGGCGTCACGAGACGTCACGAGACGTCCGACGCTCGTCGTCTCCTGACGGTCGTCTCCGTCTGACAGTCGTCGGACGGTCGTCTCACTGAACGCTAAGGGGTTGCCGGTCCATGTGAGACACGCATGCACACCCACAGCGAGTTCGAGCAGCTACGGGGTGTGCTCGCCGAGGCCGACGAACCCCTGACGGCGCGCGAGATCCTGTCGCTCCTCGACGAGCGCGACCAGTTCGACAGTGCCCACCGCGTCGCGACCGTCCTCGGACGGTACGCGAACCGCGGGCACGTCGAGGTCATCCCCGGCAACCCCTACCGCTACCGGCTCGACTCGTAGCGGAGCAAACGGCGCCAGCCCCGTCCGCGGACGGCCGGTCGCCAGCGGGACGCGAAGGGTGTCCGTCCCGCCACGATCCCGACACGGACCGCCGTCCGCCCGCCAGGCTACGCCCCGTCACTCCGGCCCCGTGTGTCGGCGGCGGCAACCGCGACCGACGCCGCGCAGCCGCTCGCGACATCGTCCGCGCGTCACAGTGTACTTGTACTGCGCCCGTTCCGTTCCGTTCCGTTTGTACTCACTCCGCGGCCGTCCCCCGCCACCGTCCTTCCGCGGCCGTCCCCCGCCACCGTCCAGGCCAGCCGGTCCCACCGCCGTCGATCGCGATCGGGCACGCGGCAAGTATTACGAAATCCGAAGCATTCCTTCGATGCTCGTAACGTTTCGCCGGGCTTATTACGACGTGCGAACTTCGACCGTCTGATGACCGACGAGGACATCGTCGACGGAGGGTCGGCCGGGTCCCTGGGGGACACCGAGGACAGGACGATCCTGCTGATCGGCAGCGGCCCCATCCAGATCGGACAGGCTGCGGAGTTCGACTACTCCGGCGCGCAGGCCTGCCGAGCGCTCCAGGAGGAGGGGGCGCGAGTCGTCCTCGTCAACTCGAACCCGGCGACGATCATGACCGATCCGGAGATGGCCGACCGGGTCTACATCGAGCCGATCACGACCGAGGCGATCGCGGAGATCATCCGCAAGGAACAGCCCGACGGCGTCATCGCCGGGCTGGGCGGCCAGACCGGGCTCAACGTCACCGCCGAGCTGGCGGAGGAGGGCGTCCTGGAGGAACACGACGTCGAGATCATGGGGACGCCCCTCGAGACGATCTACGCGACGGAGGACCGCGACCTCTTCCGCGAGCGGATGCGGAGCATCGGCCAGCCGGTTCCGCAGTCGACGACCGTCACCATCGGCGACGACGAGTCCGTCAGCGACTACGACGCCGACGCGCTCGCGACGAAGGTCGACGAGGCCGTCGAGGCGGTCGGGGGCCTCCCCGTGATCGCGCGGACGACCTACACGCTCGGTGGCTCCGGGTCGGGCGTCGTCGACGAGATGGAGGAGCTACGCGAGCGGGTCCGCAAGGGGCTGCGCCTCTCGCGGAACAACGAGGTGCTCATCACCGAGTCGATCGCCGGCTGGGTCGAGCTCGAGTACGAGGTGATGCGGGACGCCGACGACTCCTGTATCATCATCTGCAACATGGAGAACATCGATCCGATGGGGATCCACACCGGGGAGTCGGTCGTCGTCACCCCCTCGCAGGTGATCCCCGACGAGGGCCACCAGGAGATGCGGGACGCGGCCCTCGAGGTGATCCGGGAGCTGGGGATCCAGGGCGGCTGTAACATTCAGTTCGCCTGGCGCGACGACGGTACCCCCGGCGGCGAGTACCGCGTCGTCGAGGTGAACCCCCGCGTCTCGCGCTCGTCGGCGCTCGCCTCGAAGGCGACGGGCTACCCGATCGCCCGGGTGACCGCGAAGGTGGCGCTGGGCAAGCGGCTCCACGAGATCGAAAACGAGATCACCGGCCAGACGACGGCGGCGTTCGAGCCGGCGATCGACTACGTGGTGACGAAGGTCCCGCGGTGGCCCAAGGACAAGTTCGCCGACGTCGACTTCGAGCTGACGACGGCGATGAAGTCGACGGGCGAGGCGATGGCGATCGGTCGGTCGTTCGAGGAGTCGCTGCTGAAGGCGCTACGCTCGTCGGAGTACGAGCCGGCCGTCGACTTCGACGAGGTCGACGACGGGACGCTGGAGCGGGACTACCTCGCGACCCCGACCCCCGACCGGCCGTACGCGATGTTCGAGGCGTTCGAGCGCGGCTACTCCGTCGACGAGGTGACGGAGCTGACGGGCATCGAGCGGTGGTACGTCGAGCGGTACGAGCGCGTCACCTCGTCGGTCGCGGCGGCCGCCGAGGGCGACTTCACCGCCGCCGCGACGGCGGGCCACACAAACACGTCGATCGCCGCGGCGACGGGCGAGACGATCGACCGGGTCGAACAGCAGGTGCCCGGCCGGACGTACAAACAGGTCGACACCTGCGCCGGCGAGTTCGCCGCCGAGACGCCGTACTACTACTCCTCGCGGCGGCCCGAGTTCTTCTCGGGGCCGCTCGTGGGCGAGGCCGCCTCCGGGGAGCTGGAGGTCGACCGCGACGTCGAGTCGGTCGTGGTCGTCGGCGGCGGGCCGATCCGGATCGGCCAGGGCGTCGAGTTCGACTACTGCTCGGTCCACGCGGTCCAGGCGCTCCGGGAGGACGGGATCGACTCGCACGTCGTGAACAACAACCCCGAGACGGTGTCGACGGACTACGACACCTCCGACGGGCTCTTCTTCGAGCCGATCACGGCCGAGGAGGTCGCCGACGTGATCGAGGCGACCGACGCCGACGGGGTGATGATCCAGTTCGGCGGCCAGACCTCGGTCAACATCGGCCACCCGCTCGAGAGCGAACTCGACCGCCGCGGGCTCGACTGCGAGATCCTCGGCACGAGCGTCGACGCGATGGACCTCGCGGAGGACCGCGACCGGTTCAACCGCCTGATGGACGACCTGGGGATCCTCCAGCCGGAGGGCGGGAGCGCGACCAGCGAGGCCGAGGCGCTCGAACTCGCCCGCGGGATCGGCTACCCCGTGCTGGTCCGGCCGTCGTACGTCCTCGGCGGGCGGGCGATGGACGTCGTCCACGACGACGCGGAACTGCGGGAGTACATCGAGGAGGCGGTGCGCGTCTCGCCGGACAAGCCGATCCTCGTCGACGAGTTCCTCGCGGACGCCGTCGAGCTCGACGTCGACGCCGTCAGCGACGGCGAGCGCGTGCTGATCGGCGGCGTGATGGAGCACGTCGAGTCGGCTGGCGTCCACTCGGGCGACTCGGCGTGTCTGATCCCCCCGCGGTCGCTCTCGGAGGACGTCCTCGGGCGCGTCCGCGAGGTGACCGTCGACATCGCGCGGGCGCTCGAGACGGTCGGGCTGATGAACGTCCAGCTGGCGGTCAAGGACGGCGACGTCTACGTCCTGGAGGCGAACCCGCGCTCCTCGCGGACCGTCCCGTTCGTCTCGAAGGCGACGGGCGTCCCGATCGCGAAACTGGCCGCGAGGGTGATGGCCGGGGCGACGTTAGACGGGCTCGAGGCCGAAGAGCAGATCCCCGAGCAGGTGAGCGTGAAGGAGGTCGTGCTCCCGTTCGACCGGCTGCCGGGCTCCGATCCCCGCCTCGGCCCGGAGATGAAGTCGACCGGCGAGGTGATGGGCACCGCGGACGGCTTCGGCCGGGCGTACGACAAGGCACAGTCGTCGACGGGCAAGCCGGTCCCGAGGGACGGCGTCGCGGTGATCGACCTCTCGGCCGAGGAGTTCCCGGAACCCGACTCCGAAGCCGGCCGCGAACTCCGCGAGGGGTACGCGGAGTGGTTCGAGCTGCGCGAGTTCGACGACGACGAGGCGTTCCGCGAGGCGGTCCGGGCCGGGGAGATCGACCTGATCGTCTCGCGGAACCGCGACGTGCTGGAAGTGGCCGTCGAGGAGACGGTCACCTACTTCTCGACGCAGGCGAGCGCCGGCGCGGCCCTGGAGGCGATCCGGGCGCGCGACGAGCCCCTGGACGTCGAGGCGATCACCGACCGGCCGCGCCGGCGGACGAACTGGGGCGCGTAACGGGTCGTCGACCGCCGAGGATCGGCCGAATCTTTCGACCCGAGACCGCCACAGATCGCTCGAGAGCAACCATCGAAAGTGTAGACTCCACCGCCGCTACGATTATATCGACGTCCGACGTACCGGGTTACACGGGCACGCCCGACCGTCGTCCGGGGCTGGTGACCTGTTCACTACACGACTCACGACTCGAACGCCGGCGAGGGTCGGGCGTCCCGTCGTTTCCTCCGCGACACCGGTCAGTCCGGCGCGAGCGCGCCGGTGATCGGGCAGTCATCGATCGTTGACGGTTCGGTACGGTTCCGCTACGAACGGGCGCTGTACGGACCGGACCGATCGGTCCCGTCGCCGCTACACGGTGGCTACTCGATCAGCGCGTCGTCGTTCTCGACGGCGTAGAGCGTCCGTGCAGCGACGTTGACGGCGTGATCGCCGACCCGTTCGAGGTCACGGAGCGCGAGGAACAGCCGGCGGATGTCCGCCATGACGCGCTCGACGCCCTCGTCGGAGGCGACTGCCTCGGTCGTCACGATGTCACGGACGACCGCGTCGCCGGCCGTCCCGATCATGGCGTCGAGGTCGTCGTCGCGTTCGGCGACCGCCCGGCAGGCCTCGGGGTCCTGAGCGACGTACGCGTCGATCGCGTCCGTGAACAGGTCGAGCGCCGTCTCGCCGATCATCCGGACGTCGACCTCCTGGACGACCTCCCGTTCCGCGTCGACTGCGTACTGCGCGATGTTCGTCGCGAGGTCGCCGACGCGCTCGACGTCCGTCAGCACCTTGAACGAGGCGGTGATCAGCCGCAGGTCGGACGCGACCGGCTGCTGGAGCGCCAGTAGCGACACGCAGTCCTGCTCCAGCTCCAGGTACCGCTCGTTCACCTCGTCGTCACCCTCGATCACCGTCCGGGCGAGCTCGGGCTCGTTCCGGTCGAAGGCGTCGATCGCCGTCCGCAGCCGGTCGGCGACCAGCTCGCCCAGCTCGGTGACGTCGGTCTGCAGTTCGTTCAGGTCGTTCTGGAACGCTTCGCGGGGCATGCCCGACCGTTCGCGCCGCACCCTCTTTAGTTTTTATAGTGCCCTATAGTCTATTTAGACGGGTCGAAACCGATCGACCGAGGCGACAGAGGAGCCCGACTCGTCGGCACGGGGGACGGAGAGACGGAGGGGCGGGGAGAGGGAGAAACGGAGCGCGTCCGTCACGACTCGATCCCGGGTCGGCGTTCACCGCCAACGTGAACCGTCCCACTCGCGAGTTCGACCGACCGAAACGAACGGCCGTCACACGGACACGGACACGGCTACCAGCTACCAGACAGGTGAGACAGCGAGGTCCGCCGAGGTCGGAGGGACGCGGCTACAAGCTACACGCCCGTCCGGAGCGAACGTGCGGACGATGCGACGACGGCAGGTGACCGCCCTGGCGCTCGCAACGCTCCTCTCGGGGTGTGGCAGCCCCGGTGTCGACCTCGGCCCGGACGTCGGGACCGCGGGCTCCGCCAGCGACGGGCGGACCGGGGACCGACCGGCGACCGGGCCCCGAGAGAGCGACGCCACGGCCGCCCGCACGGCCGACGCGGCCAGTCGTCCCCGGTCCGCGACGGCCGACCCGCTCGACCGGCCGGCCGGCGTCCGGCTGCGGAACGCGACGACGCGTGACCGGTACGCGACGGTCGTCGTGCGGGACGGCGACCGGGAGATCGCGACCCACAGCACCGAACTCCCGCCGGGATCGACGGGGACGGTCCCGGCGCTCGTCGCCGTCGCCGGTCGCTACCGGGTTCCGGCGACGTCCCGGCTCGACGTACGGGTTCCCCGGCGCGCCCGCTACCGCGTCACCGTCGCCGGGGACGGGGTTCGGGTCTCCGTCCGGGAACGACGGGAACGAGCGACCCGATCCCGGTCCGGAACCGGGCGAGCGACCCGATCCCGGTCCGGAACCGGGCGAGTGTCCGCGGACTCCGTTCCCGGCACGCGAGATCCGGAGTGACACCCGGACCGAGCGGAACGCCGTTCCGCTACCGCGTTCCGACCGCGAATACATAGGACGTCCAAGGAACGAGGACCGGCCCCGGACGACCACGAGCGGCCGCGTTCCCCCTCTCGCGTCGACCCGCGACACGGACCGGCGCCGTCGTAGCCCGTCGACGACGTCGATTCGGGAGTCCAATATAGATCGGACGTCGACACCGGGAAGAACAGCCGGATCGGGAGGTCGAGCGGCGATCCCGGAGCCACACCGTGGTCGAACCGATCGATATATAGATCAGAGGTGTTTTACCGACTCGACGAGAGCCACACACATGGTGGAGACGCGAAAAGTCCAGGTAACGGGCGGATCGACGTACACCGTATCCATTCCGAAGGACTGGGCGACCGAGAACGGGATCTCGGCCGGCAGCGAGGTGGAGTTCTACCCCGAGGGCGACTCGCTGTTCCTGACGCCGCGCAGCGGCGACGACCGCACGGAGGGGACGCTCGACATCACGGACCTCGCCGGCGACGAGCTGATGCGGGCGGTGATGACGATGTACGTGAGCGGATTCGACATCATCGCGCTGGAGAGCTCGCGGATCACGACGGATCAGCGCCGGACGATCCGCGAGGCCACACAGAGCCTCGTCGGGCTCGAGGTGCTCGAGGAGACCCGCAGTCGGGTCGTGATCCGCGACCTGCTGGACTCCTCGGAGCTGTCGATCCACAACGCGGTGACGCGCATGCGGCTGATCGCGCAGTCGATGCTCGAGGACTCGATGGCGGCGCTCGCCGAGCTCGACGAGGACATGGCCCGGGACGTCATCCAGCGCGACGACGACGTCGACCGGCTCTGGATGGTCGTCTCGCGGATCTTCCGGGCAACCCTCCGAACGCCGAAGGCCGCCGAAGAGCTCGGGCTCCCCCGGGAGGTGTGTTTCGACTACCAGTCGGCGGCCCGCCAGCTGGAACGCATCGGCGACCACGCGACCAAGATCGCCCACCTGACCCTCGAGTTCGAGGAGCCGGTCCCCGAGGACGTCGTCGCCGCGCTGGACGACCTTCACGAGGAGTCCCGTGCCGTCGTCGACGAGGCGATGGACGCGCTGTTCACGGACGACAGCGCCGAGGCGACCAAGCTCGCGAACGAGGCCCGAGAGGACGTCCAGGAGATCGACGAGCGCGCCCGCTCGATCGACGAACTCCTGCGCGACCTCGACCCAGCGCGGGCACAGCTCCTCGGACTCGTCGTCGACTCGGTGTCCCGGAGCGCGGACTACGGGGGCAACATCGCCGAGACCGCGCTCCAGAAGGCCGCACCGAACCCCTGACAGGGTCGGTTGTAACTGTGTACCGGTGATTCGACGACCGTTCCGTCGAACACCGGAAACGAATTACAACCGACCCTATGAGCCCCCCAGCACCTGTCGGTCCCGCGCAGTAACGGTCCCGGCGAGCCCGAAAGGCCCACCGGTCACCGATCCCGCTCTCCCTCCGCCGGACGGCCACGACGAAGCCGGCGGCTCGCGAGTCGTAGCTGACTGGCGGCGTCCGCGGTCCCGGGACGGTCCGCCGCACTCCGCCCGCCGTCCCGGGCTGGCTCGTCAGGTCACGCGGGCAGCTGGTCCCGTTCCCGTATTTCAACCCTCGCCGCCACGCATCGACTGGACGGGAGTGTTCGGGTCCGTGACCCGTCCGGTGGGAGGCCACTGCCGAGCGGTTCAGCCGTCCTCGCCGTCCCAGCGGACGTCGTCGTACGTCCGCAGCGAGTCGGCGTCGAAGCGCTCCTCGAACCGTTCGCGGATGGCCGCCTTCTCGGCGGCGGAGATGCGCGCGAGGGCGTCGGCCTTCGCCACTGCCTCCGGGGGCCCACGACGGGCCGCGACGCCCCGGAGGACCTGCCGCGTGATGCGGTCCCGGACGTCCGGGTCGCGGGTGGCACCGTAGGGCGCCTCGACGCGGAAGACGACGCCCTCGCGGGGCTCGAAGACGACGAAGAACGTCACCTCGTACTCCTCCGGATCGAGAGCGCGGTCGACCCCGAGCGCGTCCCCGTCGGCGGCCATCGCCCGGTCGGCGCCGCCGCGCGAGCGGAACCACGAGGTGAACGTGAGCCTGTCGGTCGCGCGGCCGACGGCCCCGGCTCCGTTCCCGCTCGCGGCGTCGCTGTGCCGGGCGTCGCCGCGCCCGTCGTCGGTGCGCCTGTCGGCGCTTCCTCCCCCGTCGTCCGCGTCTGCCGGCCGCTCCAGCAGGCGCCGGAACAGCGCGGCGTCGTCGACCCAGGGGGCCTCGAGCCCCTTCTCGCGGACCGTCCGAGTGATCAGTTTCGAGGAGGGGCTCTTGACGAACCCCGCGATCGGGACGTCCCGCTCGCCGAACCGCTCGACCAGTTCGACGTAGTTCGCCAGCACCTGCCGCGGCTGCGCCTCGCGGGCGAGCGCGCTCAACTCGGCGTCGCGGTCCTGCCAGTTGAGCAGCTCCTTCGGGTAGATCGGCCCGTCGAGCAGGAGGAACTCGGGGACCAGGTGGGCGTTGACGAGCGCGTGCTCGGACTCGGCGAGGTAGAGCGCGAGCGCGTGGACGACCCCCTCCGCGAACCGGTTGACGCGCGGGGCGTGGATCACCTTCCGGCGCGAGTAGCCCTCGTCGTAGTGGACCCAGTCGGTGGTGAAGTCGACCGTAACGTCGTTAGCGTGAACCGTGGCCACGAGACTCCGCTGGCGGTGGACGTCCAGGTCGGAGGGGTCGGCGGCCATCGCGGCCTGGGCGACGTCGACCACCAGCCCGTTGGTGAACGCGGTGGGGTTGATCGTCCCCGAGTCGAGCCCGTGGACGACGTCGAACGGCGGCTCGACGAGCGCCACCTCGTCGATCGGTGCGGCACGCAGGCGCGGCTCCTCGATCGGCTCGACGACGACCCGCCCGTCGTGCGTCAGCGGGTCGAGGAACTCCGCCCAGACGGTCGCGGCGAGGTCGTCGTGGTCGCCGTCGTCGACGCGCCGGGCGATCGCCCCCGCCAGCTCCGCGATTCCGTTGACGTGGACGGGGTCGAGGGGCATACCTCCGACTCCGCCGGGGCGGACTTAAAGGGACGTGACGCGGGAGGGGAGCCGGGCCAGCGCCCGCGAGGCCGTCGCGAAGCCGCTGTGGGGGCCGAACAACCCCCCGTTCGGTCGTGGTGACGACGACGAGCGGTCCCTCGGCGTGTCCGGATCGCGGTGGCCGTGCCGCAGAGAGCGTCACGTTCACGTCCGCCAGCCGCCAACCGCCGTCGATGACGATACGCGCGGTCGGGTTCGACCTCGACTCGACGCTCGCGGTCACGGCGAGCGACAGGCAGACGCTCCTCGACGGGGCGACGCAGGCGGTCGGCGCGCCCCGGCTGACCCGGAGCGACTACCTCGACGCGCACGCGGAACACCTCACCGGGTCGTCGCGCGCACCCGTCTTCGAGCGACTGCTGGCCGACGCCGGCTCGGACGTCGATCCCGGCCGGCTGGCGGCCGCCGGACTCTGAGCCGGCCGGCTCAGGACGTCTGGTCCTCGTCCGCCTCTCCCTCGCTCTCGTCCGTCCCGCCTCTCCCCTCGATTGCGACGTCCGCACCGTCGACACCGTCGGCAGCGTCGAGGGCGGCCGAGAGCACGGGGACGACGCGCTTCACCTGGGCGCCGTCCTCGACGAAGACGAGCGTCCGCGGCGGTTGGACGGCCTTCGGCCGGACGCGCAGGTCCGCCCGCGCGGCCGCCTCGGCGGCGCTCGCCTGGCCGATCGGGAGTTCGACCCGGGCCCGATCCGGGTGGACGTACACCTCGGCGAGCCGGTCGTCGCCGCGGACGACGGCGTACGCGAACGCCCCGTCGGCCGTCGGCTCGACGTCCCGGTCGGCGTCGGCGACCGACGCTCCGGGGAGCCGGTCGCGGTCGCCCTCCACCTCCGAGGCGAGCAGCTGTGCGATGCGTCGCCCGTCGGTCAGTCGGTCCTCGACCATCGGGGCGGGATAGACGGTCGTGGCTCCTCACGCTTGCGCTCGACGGCGGCGGAGGGGAGGCACGACCTGCGGGGGGAAGGAGACGGGATCGGAAACGGCACCGGGGGTGGGACCGGGGACTGGAGCGGGCGGCACTCACCCCGTCGGCTCGTCCGGCCCGGCCACCAGCTCCTCGCGAGCACGCGTCGCCTGTGTGGCGACGTCGACGTCGTGACGGCGGGCGTAGAGGACCGCGGCGGCTTCGATCGTCACGCCGAACTCGCGTTGACAGCGGTTGACCTCCGCCACGGCCGTCTGCTTGTCGACGCCGGCGGCGACGATGGCGTCGAGCAGTCGCTCGAACGTCGACTGCTCGCGGAGGACGTCCTCGTCGGGCTCGAACCCCTCCGGGACGTCGACCTCCCGCGGGTCGAACTGGACGACGAGTTCGTCGCCGTCGCGCTCGACGAGCCCGCGACCCGTCGCCACGTCGACGACGCGCTTCGCCTGGTCCGGGGAGAACCAGCCGTACTCCATGGAGAGCTCCACGACGAACTTCCCCTCGCCGAGCCGTCGCCGTCCTGCCTGCCGGAACGGGGCGGCGACCACGACCTGGAGGCTCACTCCGGACGCACGACGACCCGGCAGCCGTCGTGGACGGTCACCTCGCAGCCGGCGACCTCGAAGACGACCCGGCCACTCGGCCGGGATTCGCCGTCGAGACGCGGCCCGAACAGGTCGTCGAGCGCGTCGGGATCCACGTAGTCGTTCAGCTCCAGCCCGAGGTCGGCGACCGGCGTATCCGTCGCGTCGCTGATCGCCTCGAGAACCACGCTGCCGATGTGCACGTCGGGTGTCGAGCGCTTCTCGACCACCTCTCCGACGTCTGCCCGGACGTCACTCATGACAGTCCCGAGTTCGTACGCAACTACTTAACGACCGTAGTTTCCGAGCGAACGTGGGTCGCCGAGGAGTGACGAGCCGTGGAGTCACGAACCCGGACGTCGCCGGCGGCCGCCCGGGTCGGTCGATCCACCCGGGGGCAGCGAGGCCGATCCATCCGGAGGCAACGAGACCCATCCGCCCCGGAGCCGTCGACGGTCGTTTCGTACGATTCAAATAGCTCCCGGGCGTTCCGCGGGGTATGAAAGACCAGGGCCGCTCGACGCGAAAGCGGACCGGCGGGCGACGCAGGCCGTTCCGGAACAAGAAGCGCTACCAGCTGGGCCGCGAACCGACGGAGACGACCGTCGGGGAGCCGCGCCTGCGCACGATCGACTCGCGCGGGACCGAGCAGAAGGTTCGGGCGCTCTCGACGAACGTCGCGCAGGTCTCCGACGGCGAGACGACGCGACAGGTCGACATCGAGAACGTCGTCGACAACCCCGCGAACATCAACTACATCCGCCGGAACATCATCACCAAGGGCGCCGTGATCGCCGTCGACTTCGACGGCGACGGCGACCTCGAAGAGGCCCGCGTCACGTCGCGCCCCGGCCAGGACGGCCAGGTGAACGCCGTCCTCGTCGAGTGACGGCGTGCCGAGCGGACGACCGCGTCGAGTAGAGCCGACAGTCGCCTGGACGGCGATCGTGGCGTAGTATCCTCCGAACGAACCCCTCGATCGGTGAGCGTGGGTTACCGCCGGGATCGAGCGGGCTGGATCACCGCCGTTCTTCCGGGCGTCCCGTCACGACTGCCCGGCCTCCGCCTCGGGGCGGATCACCTCGATCCGGACGTCCCCGGGGGCGACCCCGACGCGGGCGAACTGCGTACGGATGTGTTCTTCGGCCGCCTCGAGGGCCTGCTCGCGGGTGTCGAACCCGCGGGGCATCGGGGACTCGAAGGCGACCTGGACCTCGCGGTCGTCGATCGTCTGCGTGGCCCCGCCGGACTCGACCTCGTAGAACTCGTCACAGACCCAGACGTACGGCGCGTCCTCGTCGGGCGCACCCCGGAACGTCGGCGCGGTCTCTCCGCGCTCGTAGACGGTCCCGGTCAGTGCCGTCCCGCCGCCGTGACCGCGCACCAGTAACATGGTGGACAGTACGTGAGCCGGGAATAAAAGACCGATTGCGGCGTGCGAGCGGAGCGCGCGGTGCGGATCCGGATCGCCGTCGATCGGCGCAGAGCGACCCGGTCGCAGCCGACGGGGACGGGACGCGTCGCAGCCGACGGGGGAAAACCATATACCCGCGACCGTGGTTCCGTGGCACATGTCCGACCTCGGCGACTTCACCGAGTTCGACCCCAGCGCCGACGGCGACACCGACTCCGGGTCCGGGTCCGGGTCCGATTCGACGGTCGATTCGGACGCGGACGCGAACGTGGAGCCGGCCGTCGACCGCGACGCGAGCGTCGAGCCCGAATCCGAGTCCGACCACCGATCCGACGCCGACGACGGGCCGGGGGCGGGACGCGACGACGCCGGGGACGGACGGGCGGGCGTCGACGCCCGAGCCGACGCTGCCGACGCAGCCGGCCCGGGCGCAGGGACGGGCGCGCCCGGCGGTGACACCGGGGCCGGCCCGTTCGACGCCTACGACGTCTCGCCGACGGGCGACGACCGCGGGATCGGTGCCGTCTCGGTCTCGCAGGGGCTCCGGGTCGCCGAGGACGGCCGGGACACCGCGCTCCGGGCGTTCGTCACGACGGGCAACCGGGAGACCGTCCGGCTCGGGAAGTACCTGCTCGTCCCGTACCCCGACGACGAGCAGCTCTTCTGCCGGATCACCGCCTTAGAGTACGCACAGGAGTTCGAGGCGGACGACGCCACCGAGATCCACGCGCGACGGGCGATGCGACGCTCGGGCGTCGAGGAGCGCGACTACAAGTTCATGGCGACGCTCGACCCCGTCGCGGTCCTCTACGAGGACGACGGCGAACTCAAGCGCCGGATGACCGACCGCGTCCCCAAGCCCGGCGCGATCGTCCGGGAGGCGACGGACGCCGAGCAGATCAAGACCGGGCTGAAGATCCCCGCCGAGGGCGTCTTCCTCGGCCACCTCTCGGTCGGCGGCGAGAAGGTCCGCACCGCCGCCCGCCCGCCGACGATCGACTACCGGCTGAAAGACGACTACGAGGCGGGCGACCCGCTCGTGTTCCGCCACACGCTGATCGCCGGCGGGACCGGCTCGGGGAAGACCCACGCCTCGAAGAACGTCCTCCGGCAGTTCCTCGACGGCCGGACCTACCGGATGGACGACGGCCGCGAGGTCGAACCCGCGGTGGTCCAGTTCGACCCCCAGGACGAGTACGCGGCGATGCACGACGACAACCCCGAGCTGGACGACGCGTTCGCGCGCCGGCTGGAGCGCGAGGGCGTCGCCTACGGCGGCGTCGCGAACACCGTCGCGCTGATTCCCGACGTTGCGGGGACGACGTACCCGGGCGAGGGCCACCGCGCCGAGCAGATCCGGTTCACGATCCCCTTCGAGCTGGCGCGCGACCGCCCGTGGCTGGTCGCGGGCGCGAGCCTCAACGACAACCAGTACGGCGCGCTCACGCACCTCATCGACCGGTTCTTCCGCCAGTACGGGTCCGGAGGCACCTACGACCAGTTCTGTGAGTTCCTCGAGGACCCGGGACTCCGCGAGGAGCTCCACGAGGCCGGCCGCGTCCACGAGGCGACGTTCGACGCGGTGAAACGCCGGGTCTACGGCGCCTCGGGAAGCGTCTTCGACGGCGACGCGCGGCCGATCACCGAACTGGTCCACGAGCTGGTCCGGCCGGGCGGGCTGACGGTCGTGCCGACCTACCACGTCAACGACAGCCGGGCGACCGAGACGGTCGTGCTGGCGGTCGCGAGCCTGCTGGTCGACGACAAGCTCTCGAACGACCCCCGGTTCGATCGGATCGACGGGACGCCGGTGATCCTGGGGATGGACGAGGCGCACAACTTCCTCTCGGACGCCGAGAACGTCCAGGCCCGGAAGGTCGTCCGGACGTTCACCGAGGCGGCAAAGCAGGGGCGAAAGGAGCGGCTGGGCCTGTTCCTGATCACCCAGGACCCCCAGGACGTCGCCGACCCCGTCTTCAAGCAGGTGAACACGAAACTGGTGTTGAACCTCGGCGACGAGGACGCCATCAAGTCGGTGAACATCCCGCCGAACCTGGAGGACAAGGTGCCGTACATGGAACAGGGCCAGATGGTGGTCTACTCCCCGGACAACTCCGAGCCGGTGGAGCTGATCGGGCTCTCGAGGTGCGTGACGAGACACGGGTAGGGCGGTCGTGGGGGGGCGGGACGGTCGGGGGGCTGGCTGTGGCGATCGGGTCCGAGTCGGCCGACGGGTCGCGTTCCGGGACCGTCCGGGAGTCGGACACGAGAGGTTTAATGGACCGGCCACCACGTGGTCGGACATGACCGACGTGCGCGAGGAGACGGCCGCCCTCCTCGACGAACGGCCGGAACTCGCGGCGGACTTAGAGGCCCTCCTGGAGATCGACGAGGACGGTCCCTGGACGTTCGACGACGTGCCCGTCGACTCGGGCACGTTCGGCGAGATCGTCTCGCGCGGGATCGTCGAGAAGGAGGACGGGGAGTACCGAGTGGCGGATCGGGAGGCGGTGCGGGCGGGACTGGAGGGGAAAGCGGACGGGGCCAAAACGACGGG
>Ga0207797_1000486_pt1 | contig 30646 bp, 25 predicted proteins | sample PRCRCaboRojoPR_6_FD_187275 | JGI IMG/M metagenome (GOLD analysis project Ga0207797, IMG submission 187275) | Marine sediment microbial community from Cabo Rojo, Puerto Rico - PR CR 10% Liquid 1 (SPAdes) | ecosystem: Environmental > Aquatic > Marine > Coastal > Sediment | place: Cabo Rojo, Puerto... | reverse complement strand
TTCCCCCGTGGAACCTCTGGGCCGCCGGAGAGAGCGGGGCCCGTTGCAGGGGAAGACTTTCCAGCTGAGGGAAAGTTAATCTACCCTGGCTTCCATTTCAAAGGAAAGGTAGAAGCCCGGAACGAGAAGGGTCGTGGGAGATCTGTGTCGGGAGGCGTCCCCCTCTTGGCGTAGGGCCCTCCGTCCCACGGGAAGGGGTCCATGCGGGCCGGATCCGTAACGCCCCTCCCGTCCAGGACCGGGACTCGGTCCGGCGGCAGGAGGCTTCCGGCGGCTCCGGCTCGGGGGCGAGGCCAGGCTCTCCCCCGGACCGGGGCCGGAAAATCCCGGAGACCGCAGGACGGCCTATGTGGGAATCAGGAGGACTCCTCCACCTCCTCCACCTTCCGGGTCACGTCCTTCAGGTCGGAGTAGATGTCCCGGACCTTGTTCTTCATCGTCCGGATCCGTCGAGAGTCTTCGTCGGAGCTCCAGCGGGGCTCGTGGATGGAGAAGATGGCGTGGTTGAGGTCGTCCAGGAGGGCCCGGGCGTTGGCGCACCACTCCTTGTCACAATCCATGGGCATCTCCCGGGCCTCGCTCACCGCCTGCTCCATCTTGCCCAGGGAGTCCTGGAGGTTGTCCATGTAGACCTTCCAGGAGTCGCCGAATCTCTCCCTGACGTTGTTCTGAATCGCATCAAGCTGACCGGCCATGTTCCACGTCCTTTCCTTGGTGACACGTCGTTGAAGCTGAAGACGGCTGCCCACAATGTTTGCGGGATGTCGCTCTCGTTCCCTGTTTCGGCCCGGTTTACACCGGAGACCACGCCGGGGTCCGGCGCGCTTTGCCCCGTCCCCGGGGCGTCCTACCTTCCCGGAAGCCGGTAGAGTCGTTCCCTCGAGTTGCGAGATCCAACCATCATGAAGACGATCATCGAACCATTCAAGATCAAGGTCGTGGAGCCCATACGGATGTCCTCCCGGATGGAGCGCCTGGATCGCCTGGAGACGGCGGGATACAACGTGTTCAAGCTCCGGAGCGAGGACGTGCTCCTGGACCTCCTCACCGACAGCGGCACCGCCGCCATGAGCGCGGAGCAGTGGTCCGCCCTCATGCGGGGAGACGAATCCTATGCCGGTAGCCCGTCCTTCTACCGGTTCGAAGGAGTCGTGAAGGAGATCTTCGGCTTCCAGCACATCATCCCCACCCACCAGGGCCGGGCGGCGGAACGCATCCTCTTCTCCACGGTTTGCTCCCCGGGAGACGTGGTCCCGAACAACACCCACTTCGACACCACCCGGGCCAACATCGAGGCCACCGGCGCCCGGGCTGTGGACCTTCCGGTACCCGAGGGTCTGCAGCCGTCCCGTCCCCATCCCTTCAAGGGGAACATGGATGTGGAAAAGCTGGAGGCCCTCATCCGGGATGTGGGGCCGGAGGCCATTCCCCTTTGCATGCTCACGGTGACGAACAACACCGGAGGTGGCCAGCCCGTGTCCATGGCCAACATCCGGACCGTCTCCCGCCTGTGCCGGGAGCACGGCATTCCCCTCTACATCGACGCCTGCCGCTTCGCCGAGAACGCCTACCTCATCAAGCTCAGGGAGGAGGGGTTCTCCCGCAGGGCGGTGGCGGACATCGTCCGGGAGATGTTCTCCCATGCCGACGGTTGCACCATGTCGGCGAAGAAGGACGGGCTGGCCAACATCGGGGGTTTCCTGGCCACCAACGACGCCCAACTGGCCCGCCAGGAGAAGGACCTGTTGATCCTCACCGAGGGCTATCCCACCTATGGAGGGCTGGCGGGGCGGGACCTGGAGGCCATCGCCGTGGGCCTGGAGGAGGTCCTTCACGAAGATTACCTGGAGTACCGGGTGGCCTCCGTCCGCTACCTGGGAGAGCACATCGCCCAGGGGGGCGTGCCCATCGTACAGCCCCCGGGGGGGCACGCCGTCTACATCGACGCCGCCGCCTTCCTGCCCCACGTGCCCGCCCGGGAGCTTCCGGGGCAGTCGGTGGTGGCGGAGCTCTACGTGGAAGGGGGGATCCGGGCCGTGGAGGTGGGCACGGTCATGTTCGGAGCCCGGGATCCGGAGACGGGGGAGGAGAGCACGGCCCCCATGGAGCTGGTCCGGTTGGCCCTGCCCCGGCGGGTCTACACCCAGAGCCACGTGGACTACATGGTGGAGGCCATCCTGGAGGTCTTTGGACGGAGGGAGGGGGTGGGCGGCTTCCGCTTCGATTACCAGGCCCCGGTGCTGAGGCACTTCACCGCCACCTTCCAGCCCCTCTACGACGTGGGGACAGACCCGGGATGAGGTGGAGAGAGCATCCATGAGGTGCGCATCGACAGGAACCTGGGGCATGTCGTACGTTTAGAACATGCGGCCCTTCGGGGGGGGGCGCCCGGCCTCCGGCGTCTGGCCTCCGAACCTTCCCACATCTCCTCCGGAATCCATGCGGACACTCTTTCTGGCCATCCTTCTGGCGATCCAAGTCGGTGTTCTCGCCCTCCCGGCCGGGCTCTCGGCCCAGGACGTGGAGCTGTGGGGCAGGATCCACGGCACCCGGCCTCCGGAGAGCTACTACGAGCTCAAGCGACAGGACCCGGGTGCCTTCCGGTTCCAGCGGGCTCTCTTCCGCAGGGGGCTGGGGCTTCCGGAGCCTCCACCCGTTCGGGCCCGGGGCGTGGCCGCGGCCCAGGCTCTGCAGGTGGCCCTGGCCGGAGCCCGGAGCCCGGAGCCCGTCACCGGCTCCTTCACCTTTCCCCTGATCCTGGGCCTGTACTTCGATTCCGAGACCCCTGATGCAGCCTTCGGTCCGGAGGCGGTCCAGGCGGAGTTCTTCGACGGGCCCCAGGCCAAGCCCGGGGCCGTGGGCACCATCCCGGAGTTCTACGCCGAGATCTCCGGGGGACGGGTGAGCCTGGCCGGTGAGACCTTCGACTGGGTCCGGACGGACCTGACCCGGAACGAGGTGACCGGGGGGGTGAGCGGCCTGGGGGGGACCGCCCGGATCGGCGCCTTCATCGACGACATCCTCAGCACGCTGGATGACGGGAGCATCGACTGGGGCCGGTACGACAACGACGGACCCGACGGCGTGCCCAACTCCGGGGACGACGACGGTTACGTGGACATCCTCACCATCATGCACCCAACCGCCGGAGCAGAGTGTTCGGACGATTCACAGCGGCCCCACCGCATCTGGTCCCACCGCTGGAATCTCCTGAGCCTGGCCAGCTATGAGAGGTCCGGGGGCTGGGCCACCTCCGTGATGGAGAACGAGGGCTGGGTGACCTCCACCCCGGCCACGCCGAGCCTCTACAACGACTTTCCCTTCATCCGGCTCTACGACTACACCATGCAGCCGGTGAAGGACTGCGACGACACGAACATCAACGCCATCGGGGTCTTCGCCCACGAGCTGGGGCACGGCTTCGGCCTGCCGGATCTCTACAACACCGGGGACGAATACGGGCACAGCGGCATCGGCAACTGGGGTCTCATGGGCAGCGGATCCTGGGGCTGCAACGGGGTCAGCCCGGAGGTGCCCTGCCACATGAACGCCTGGAGCAAGGAACGGCTGGGGTGGGCGAACGTGGAGGTTCTTCCCCCGGGAACGGACCTGGGGTCCCTGACCCTCCCCCCGGTGGAGACGTCCGGGACCATCTACCGGATGGACGCCGGGGACGGCTCCGGGGAGTACATCCTCCTGGAGAATCGTCAGCGCCTGGGGTTCGACGCCAACCTGTACGGACCGGGTCTCCTGGTCTGGCACGTGGATCCGGAGTGGGTCGACACCCATCGTTACAGCGTGAACGCCGATCCGAACCACATGGGGGTCTGGCTCCGGGAGGCCGACGGCCGGGGTGACCTGACCCGCAGCGGTGGGGGGCGGGGCGGGCCCGACGATCCCTTCCCCGGCAGCCGGGGCACCACGGTCTTCCACGCCGGCAGCAATCCCGGCTCCTGGTCCCATGCCGGACAGGCCATGGGAATCACCCTCACGGACATCCAGCTGGCGGGCCAGGACCTGACGTTCTCGGCCCTGACCCGCTACCAGACCCTCCTCCTCCGGACCCTGGGATCCCCCTCGGGGAGCGGCCTCATCTCCCTGGACGGGGTCCAGGCCCCGGGCCAGGAATGGGAAGCTCCCTCGGCTCCCTACCAGGTCCGGACTCTGGAGGCGGCTCCCGGAGAGGAGCTCATGGGGGAGGGGGTCCGGGTGGGATTCCAGGGATGGGACGACGGCGGCCCCCGGGTCCGGGAGTACGTGACCCCCCTTCACGACAGCACCTTCGTGGCTACATACGGGGGCCGGGAGGTGCACGTGGCCGTGGAGCTGGTGAGCCCGGTGGAGGGCATCCCTCCGGGGTACGTGGACTTCACCCCCGGAGACGAAGAGGGCTGGGTGCCGGAAGGGGAGACCGTGGCCGTGACGGCGGTGCCCCAGACGGGCTTCGGCTTTCGGGAGTGGACCGGCGATCTGGCGGGCCGGCCCAATCCCACAACCCTCACCGTGGACGAGCCCATGGAGATCGGCGCCCTCTTCGACGTCACCTTCTCCACGGCCTCGAATCCCGCCGTCCGGGAGGTGGAGGCCGCCACGGTCTACGTCCTGGAGCTGGCCGTGGAGCACGCCAACGAGCCGGTGACCTGGACCCTTACCTCCGGAGCTCTCCCGGACGGGATGGGTCTGGACCAGGGCGGATTCATCCGGGGGGCGGCCCTGGAAGCCGGGAGCTTCCCCCTGGCCTTCTCCGTGGTGGACGGAATCGGCCTGGAAGGGAACCTGGCCCTGGACCTGGTGGTGGTGGACCCGGAGCTTCCGGTGACCACCCTGGCTTCCCCCTTCTTCCTCAACGGAGCGTCCTTGAACCTGAACCAGAAGACCTACCTGGACCAGGAAGGGAACCGGAACGGTGCCTACGACCTGGGGGACTTCCGGGCCTACGTGCTCCGGAACCCCCTCCTGTCCGCCTCGAGCCCCACGGCCCAGCCCGTGGAGTTGAGGGTTCTCCTGGGTGAGATGAGGGACGGGGCTGGGGGAGTCGAGAATGACGGTGCAGGAGAGGAGGGAGAACGATGATAGCCCGTGTCAGCTTGCTGGCCCTCCTGGCCCTGGCGGCCCTGCTGGCCTCGGGGTGCAAGGACGATCCCAGCGGTCCCGGAGAGCTCCAGGGGCGGCTCCAGGCACCCCACTCCGCCCTGGGGGCGGCGGTCCTGGAGATCCAGGGGCAGGGGATCCGTGACTTCTCCGGCGCCGGGAACACCCGGGTCTTCTCCGCCGCCACCACCACCCCGGACACCTACCGGGTGATCCTCCTGAACGAGACCCCGGGGGAGCTGACCTTCCGGGTCTCGGTGGAAGACGTGGGAATGAAGAAGCCCGTGGGCACGGTGGTGAGCGTGGTGGACGGCAACAACGCCCCCGTCCCGGTCACCGGGGACTTCAGGACCCGCTTCTCCCGCTGAGGATTCCGGAGCCCAGGGCCCCGCCGATCCCCGTTTCCCGGGCATCAGGGGTAATTCGTGATCTTTTTCCCTCTTGCCCGCCCCCTCCCCAGGGACCAGATTCAGCCTTCGTATGAGGTGAGGTGTCCGACGCTTCCGGCCGTCGGCTCTTCACCTCTGTTTTTCACTGCCCGGCGGGCCTCGGCAGCCCGGGAGGCGAGAGGGCCATGACACCCTCGAACAATCCCGAAGCGGAGTTCCTGGCCACCATGACGGCCAGCACCACCCACGAGCTCAGGAACGTCCTGGCCATCGTGAAGGAATCCGCAGGGCTCATCGAGGACATCGTCCGGGTCTGCCGCGACAAGGGCGCCCTGGACGAAGAGAAGGTCCAGCGGGCCACCGGCCGGATCGACGCCCAGGTGAAACGGGGAGCTGATCTTCTCACCAACCTGAATCGTCTCTCCCACGCCCTGGACCGGGACCGGGATACGGTGGACCTGAGCCAGGACGTGGAGCAGGTGGTGTTCCTGAGCCAGCGTTTCGCCCGGAAGTCCGGGCAGGAGATCACGGCGGAGGAGGGGGAAGAAAAGACGTTGACGACTCATCCTCTCCGTCTCCAGATGATCCTCTTTGCCGCCATCCAGTGCTGCCTGGAGCAGTTTCCCGAGGGGGCACGGATCACCCTGCGGGCAGGCTCCAGGGACGGAAGCCCCTTGGTGACGTTCAAGGGGGAGTGGCGGGAAGGAGAGGCGGCGGGACGCCTGCAGGAGGCGGAGGCCTGGTCCTGCATGGTCGATCTGGCGGATTCCCTGGGAGCGGAGCTGGAGGTTGGTCCCGACGGAACGGGTGGACAGCTGGTGTTTTCAGAGAGGGACGGATGAGCAAGATCCGCGTGTTACTCGTCGACGACGAGGAAGACTATGTGAAGGCTCTGGCAGAGCGCATGGACATGCGCGACCTGCAGAGCAAGGTGGCGTTGAGCGGGGCGGAGGCCCTGGGCGTCCTGGACGAAGATCCCCCGGACGTCATGGTCCTGGACCTGCGCATGCCCGGGATGCACGGGATGGAGGTCCTGGAACGGGTGAAGAAGGAGCATCCCCACATCCAGGTCATCATCCTCACCGGCCACGGAACGGACAAGGCGGAGCGGGAGGCCCGACGCCTGGGGGCCTTCGAGTACCTCCAGAAGCCCACTGACACCGCGGACCTGGTGGATACCATCAAGGGGGCCTGGCGGAAGAGCATCGAGGCGGCCAAGGAATTCCTGAAAGAGTCCCGGGACGACTTCGAGGGATCCATGACGGCGGCGGCCCTGGCCGAGGGCGGGATGCCCGAGGAAGCCCGGGACGTCCTGGATCGGGCCCACGCCCTCTCCCGGCAGAAGTCCGGAGAGGAGGGAGCCTGGGAAGAGGGAGTCGGGGAGGAGGTCCCGGGGCTCAAGGTCCTCCTGGTGGACGACGAGGAGGACTACGTCCGGACCATGGCCGAGCGCATGGAGATGAGGGACGTGGGCAGTGACGTCGCCCTCACCGGAGAAGAGGCTCTGGCCATGGTGGAAGGAGAGGTCCCGGATGTGATGGTCCTGGACCTGAAGATGCCGGGCATGGGGGGCCTGGAGGTCCTGGCCGAGGTGAAGAAGAGCTTCCCCGATTTGGAGGTCATCATCCTCACAGGTCACGGATCGGACCGGGAAGAAGCGGAGGCCCGGCGTCTGGGAGCCTTCGAGTACCTTCAGAAGCCCGTGGACATCGCCGAGCTCATGAAGGTGGTCCGGGAGGCCGGACGAGAGGGGAAGAAGACGGAGTCCCGGGGTAGCTGATGGTGGACGTGCCGTCGGAGGTCGTTCCTCCCCCGGCCGACGAGGACTCCCTTATCTCCGAGAGGAGATACCGGAGGATCCTCATCACGGCGGTTCTCTCCGTCTCCCTGGTGGCCATCGCCCCCCTCCTCATCATGACGGGGGTGAACTATTACCAGTACGAGCAGGCCTTCCGGGAAGAGCAGACCCGGCCCATGGTCCGCTTCGTGGCCAACGGGAAGCAATCTCTGGAATCCTTCCTGACCGAGCGCCTGGCGGCCCTGGAGTTCGTGGTTCTGGACCGCTCCTACCAGGAGCTCCAGGACGCCCGGATCATCAACCAGATCCTGGTGGACATGAAGGAGTCCTTCGGGGGGTTCGTGGACGTGGGTCTCATCAACCCCGAGGGTGTCCAGATCTCCTACGCCGGTCCCTACGAGCTGGAAGGCCGGGAGTACCAGAGCTATCCATGGTACCAGGAGGTGAAGCGTCGGGGGGCTTATGTGAGCGACGTCTTCCTGGGCTACCGGGATTTCCCCCACTTCGTCATCGGGATCCACCGGGAGACGGAGCCCGGTCGGGGCTATGTCCTCCGGGCCTCCATCGACACGGAGATCCTGAACCAGGTGGCCCGGACCCTCCTGATCCAGCCCCGGGCCGATGCCTTCCTGCTGAACGATGCCCGGGTCCTCCAGACCCCTTCCCGCTCCCACGGCAACGTCCTGGAGCTTGTGGACCTCCCTCCCCTCCCCGTGAGCAACCAGACGGAGATCATGGAGGTGGACGGTCCCGGCGGAGAGGAGCACATCGTCTCCTTCGCCCAGATCGATCGGTCCCCCTTCGTCCTGGTCATGACCCTTCCCAAACGGGCCACCCAGGGAAGCTGGCTGGCCCTGAGGCGGGATCTGCTGATCTTTCTGGCCGTGAGCGTGGTCCTCATCCTGGCCGTGGTGGTATGGGGCTCCCGGTGGATGGTGAACCGGGCCAGACAGGCGGATCTCCAGCGGGCGGCGGCCTACCACAAGATGGAGTACAGCAACAAGATGGCGGCTCTGGGACGCCTGAGTGCCGGGGTGGCCCACGAGATCAACAACCCCGTCTCCATCATCAACGAGAAGGCGGGCCTCCTGAAGGACCTCCTCCTCATGTCCCAGGAGATGCCTCCCAAGGAGAGGATGCTGGAGCTGGTGGACTCGGTCCTCCGGTCCGCGGATCGATGCGGGGGCATCACACACCGCCTGCTGGGCTTCGCCAAGCACATGGAGGTCCGGACGGAGACCATCGAGCTGGACGAGCTGTTGAAGGAGGTCCTGGGGTTCCTGGAGAAGGAAGCGGCCTACCGGAACCTGACGGTGCACCTGGACTTCCCCGAGGAGGCCCCCACCATCGTCAGCGACCGGGGCCAGCTCCAGCAGGTGTTCCTGAACATCATCAACAATGCGTTCGCCGCTGTGGACGACGGTGGGCGCATCGAGATCGGGATCCGGGAGCTGGAGAGGGAGCGGGTTGGGGTATGGGTTCAGGACACCGGGGTGGGAATTCCCGAGGAACATCTGAACCGGATCTTCGATCCCTTCTTCACCACGAAGAAGGGGGGTGGGACGGGTCTGGGGCTCTCCATTACCTACGGGATCGTGCAGAAGCTGGGAGGAGACATCACTGTGAAGAGTCGGCCCGGAGAAGGAGCCCGGTTCACCATTATTCTGCCCAAGGGCAAAGCGGAGCTCTGATACGCTACGGTAGCGCAGTCTGAGGAGAAGGCATGGCGCCTCTACGAGTCTTGATCGTGGATGACGAGGCCGAGCTGGTGAGCGCTCTCGTCGAACGTTTGAACCTGCGGGGCTTCCAGGCGAAGGGAGTCACGGCGGGGGACAAGGCCCTGGAGCTCCTCCGGGAGGAGCCTTGCGACGTGGTTCTCCTGGACGTGAAGATGCCCGGCCTGGGGGGGCTGGAGGTCATTCGGGGCATCAAGGAGGAGCATCCCTCCCTGGAGGTCATCCTCCTCACCGGACACGGCTCGGTGAAGGACGTGGAGGAGGGCATGGCTCTGGGGGCCTTCGACTACCTCATGAAGCCGGTGAAGATCGACCGTCTGGTGGAGATCCTGTCCGCCGCCGGCGGCCGGACGGAGAACGGGTCCCGGGAGGGCGGGGATAAGGCCGAACCCGGGGCGAAGGAAGAGGAGGGATCCCCATGAGCGAGTGTGAGGGGTGCAAGGTCCTCCTGGTGGACGACGAGGTGGACTTCGTGGAGGCCCTGGCGGACCGTCTGGAAGCCCGGGGGCTGGAGGTGGAGAAGACCTTCTCCGGACAGGAGGCCCTGGAGGCCGCCGAGAAGAAGGTCTTCGACGGCATCGTCCTGGACATGGCCATGCCGGGCATGAACGGAATCGAGACCCTGGAACGGCTCCTGGAGATCAACCCGGACCTGCAGGTGATCCTTCTCACCGGCCGGGCCACCCTGGAGCAGGCCGCCGCCGCCATTCGCATGGGAGCCCTGGATCTCCTGGAGAAGCCGGCGGACATCGACAACCTGGTCTCCAAGATCGAGCTGGCGGCTACCCGGCGCTGGTCCCACGAGGAAAAGCGCCTGGAGGAGAAGATCCAGGACATCATGCGCAAGAAAGGCTGGTGATGTCCGCTACAGGAAGGAGGGTTCAGCCGTGGAGGAGATGAAGCGAGTTCAGGATGTCATGATTTCCGTCCGGGATTACCCCGGGGTTCACACCTCGGACAGTCTCCGGAAAGCCATCTCGGTGATGAAGGCGGCCCAGCTCGAAGTGGGGCGCCGCCGGTCTCTGCCCCGGGTGCTCCTGGTCTTCGACGACGAGGAGGACCTGGTGGGTGTGCTCCGCCGCCGGGACATCATGCGAGGCCTGGAGCCCCCTTTTCTGGCGGACAAGCCTCTGGAGACCCGGATCAAGTTCTTCGACGTGGGGGTGGATCCCCACCTGTCGGAGCTTTCCGTGGACTCCTCCCTGGAGGACGTGGTGAAGGGGCTCCGGGAGCAGTCCGAGCGACCCGTGGAGGACGTTCTCCGGCCCATCCATACCACCCTGGAGCCCTCCGACCCCCTCATGAAGGCCGTCTACCAGATGGTCTCCCTCAACGAAAGCCTGATCCCGGTGGTGGACGAGGAGGAGAAGACTGTGGGGGTGGTGCGCTCCGTGGACGTTCTGCAGGCCCTGTCCGAGCTCATCGGTGTGAGCTGAGATGGGCAGGGGTGAGGTGAACCGAGCAACCGCATCCGTCAGAGGTTTCCATACATGACCGCCGATTCGTCTTCTGTGTCCGACGGCAAGGTCCGTACAGCAGAGGAAGGACGACCCGAGGGATTCGACAGGAAACGAGCCTTCTTCATCTTCCTGGGCCTGGGCCTCTTCACCCTGGTGTACTTTCTGCCCACTCCTCCCGACGCCGTGGATCCTTTGGGAGAGAGCTTCTCCCTGAGCCGTGAGGGCCGCCTGGCCATGGGCCTGTTCTTCCTGGCCGCCACCTGGTGGGTCACGGAGGTGGTGCCCATCGGCGTCACCAGCATCAGCATCGGAGTGGTCCAGGCCCTCTTCCTCATACGGCCCGCTCGGGACGCCTTCACCGACTTCATGGACCCGTCGGTGTGGTTCATCTTCGGCTCCCTGATGATCGGGATGGTCTTCACGAAGACGGGACTCACCCGGCGCCTGGCCTACAAGATGCTCTACCTGGTGGGGGAGCGGACCAGCATGATCTACCTGGGCTGCTTCGTCATGACCTCGGCCCTGACCCTCATCATGGCCCACACGGCGGTGGCGGCCACCATCTATCCCCTCCTGGTGGCCGTGTACGCCCTCTACACGGAAGACAAGGAGCCCACCCGGTTCGGGAAGGGGCTCTTCATGGGCATGGCCTTCGTGGCCGGGGCCGGGAGCATCATCACCCTCCTGGGGGCCGCCCGGGGGGCTGTGGCCATCGGGTTCTTCGCCGAGACCACGGGCCGGACCATCGGGTTCTTCGAGCTCACCTGGTACATGTGGCCCGTGGGGCTCCTCATGACCTTCGTCCTCTGGGGGTTTTTCATGGTCTACTATCCCCCGGAGAAGAAGACCATTCCCGGGCTCCGGGAGCGGGTGGCCCGCCTGAACGAGAGCCTGGGGCCCGTGAGCCGGGACGAGATCCTGGCCATGGTGGTGGTGTTCGGCTCCATCGCCGTCCTGAGTCTCCGCTCCTTCGTCCCGGCCCTGGCCGGGGTGGACAAGGCGGCGGTGATCCTTCTGCCCACCATCCTCCTGTTTCTCTTCAAGGTCCTGTCCCTGGAAGACCTGGAGGGGGCCTCGTGGAACATCGTGTTCCTCTTCGGCGGGGCCATGAGCATCGGACTCTGCATGTGGCAGACCGGGGCCGCCGAGTGGCTGGCGGTCCACTGGCTCACCCTCTTCGAGGGGGCGAACTGGCTGGTCTTCGTCATGGGGATGAGCGTCTTTGTCCTCCTCATGACGAATTTCATCATGAACGTGGCGGCCATCGCCATCACCATGCCCGTGGCCCTGGTCATGGCGCCGTACCTGGGAGTTAGCCCCGACGTGATCCTCTTCGCGTCCCTGGTGGTGGCGGGTATGCCTTTCCTGCTCCTGGTGGGTGCGGCTCCCAATGCCATCGCCTACGCCAGCGAGCAGTTCAGCACCAAGGAGTTCTTCGTGGCGGGCATCCCCGCCAGCATCATCCTCCTGGTGGTCCTGACGTTCTTCGTCTGGATCATCTGGCCCATCATGGGCATGCCCGTGTTGGTCTCGTAAGCCATGCTGAATCAGGAGCTTACCTGGGATCAGCTCGCGGATGCCCTCATCCGCTTCAATGTCCTCCGGTCCGAGGCCCGGGACGATGCCATGGCTCTGCATCTCCTGGACGGGGCCCTGGAGTCCCTCTTCGGGGCCTCCAGACGCCTCATCGTCTACGGGAGCCTGACCCCCTCGGGGCCGAACCATCGGCTGCTGGAGGGCCTGGACGGGGAGTGGAGGGAAGGCTGGGTCACCGGGGAGCTCCTGGAGCAGGGATGGAGCGCGGCCATGAGCTACCCGGCTCTGCGGTGGTGCCCGGAGGGAGGCGAGATCCCCGCCTATCTCTTCATCTCCGACGATCTCCCCCGGCACTGGTCCCGGCTGGACGATTTCGAAGGGCTGGAGTACGAGCGAATCCTGGCCCCCTTCCAGGACCGGGAGGGTGGGCTCTACGTGGGCAACGTGTACGCCATGGAGTGCGACCTTCGTATGGGGCAGGCCGGCGTCTGATGGTCCTCCCGGGCCCCCGGGACAAGCCCGGGGCCGGGACGCCCCCGTTCCGTCAGTCCTCGGCGAACTCCCGGAAGAACCGGATCACCGCCAGGCCGTCGGCGGCGTTGGAGGCGATACCGAAGGAGATCCGGACCGCTCCCGTGCTCTTGTCGTCCACGCACTGCCGGAACTCGCCCAGAGTCATCCGGTCCCCGGACCGGGCCAGGCATCCGGTGATCTCGTCCCGGGTGAGCTCCAGGGCCATTTCCCCGGCTCCGGGATTGCAGAAGCAGCCCGTCCGCAGGGAGATCCCCCGGGCGTTGGCCCGGGCCTCCACCTCCCTGTGGTCCACGTGCCGGCCCTGGGCGTCGTAGACGTTCAGAGCCACGGTACCTCCACGGGCCTCCGTCTCCAAGGGACCGTAGATCCTCACCACCGGGGCCCCGTTTCCATGCCGCAGCGCCGCCAGCTCTTCCAGGGTCCAGGCCGTGAGGGCGGCCACCCGGCCGTGGATGGCGTCCAGGCCCGCCGACTCCAGGAAGTCCAGGCCCATCTCCACGGCGGGAAGCCCCGTGTAGTTCAGGGTCCCGTCCTCGAATCCCTGGGAGCCCTCGGACAGGGTATGGGCTTCTCCCAGGACCGAGGCCCAGGAGATGGTTCCCCCGGCGAACCAGGGGCGGTGGAGCTTCCTCAGGGCCTCACGCCGGGCCAGGAGGGCTCCCACGCCGGTGGGGTACCCGAACATCTTGTAGAACGAGAGGGTGACGTAGTCCGGGTGCCATCGGCTCAGGTCCAGGCGGTTGGTGGGCACGAAGGCCGCCGCGTCCAGAAGCACGTCCCAGCCCCGGTCCCGGGCCTTCTCGATCCAACTCAGGGGATGCTGTACCCCGGAGAAGTTGGACTGGGCCGGATAGGCGAAGAGCTTGTTCCGGCTCTCCGCCCCCTCCCGTAGGAAAGTCTCCAGGGTGGCTTCCGACACCCGCATGGCCGGGGGCTCCACGGGCACGTACCGGGTGACGGCCTTCCGGACTCGATCGAAGGCCCGGATGCCCACCACCGAGTTGTGGTTGTCGAAGGTGAGGAGGAGGCGATCACCCTCCTGGAAGGGATAGGATTCCCCCACCAGCTTCAGGGCCCCGCTGGCGTTGGAGGTGAAGATGAGGGCGTACTCCTCCGGATCGGCCCGGAAGAACTCCAGCACCCTTCGCCGGCAGCGTGCCACCCGATCCGTGGCCAGGGCCGACGTGGGGTTGGAGGAGTGGGGATTGCCCAGGACCGACTCCTCCAGGAACCGGAGGTGGGCACGGACCTGGGAGGTCCCGTAGAGGCCGCCGCCGGTATAGTCCACGTAGACATGCCCCTGCTCGTCCAGGCGAGGGAACTCCCTCTTCCTGAGCTCCTCCACCGTCTCCGGCGGGCCGTATTCGGGAAAGCGGGAGAGGAATGATCCGTCGTTCATCGACTTCGTGTCCACCGTCACCTCGTGGTTCCTCCGGGAATTCTCCAGCGAGCCGAAGAAATCTGTCCAGGGAGGGCGTTCCGGGGAAGGGAAAGGGGGGCTTGGCCCGGGAACTTATCCAGGCGGGAGGTTCTTAGGAGGGAAGAACCCCGGACAAGAGGAGCCTCCGATGCCGGACGACCTGCAAGACCTGCTGACCCGAGCCCGGGACGTGCTGAGGAGAAACTGGTCCGGGCACGCCACACGCCCGGCTCCTCGTCTCTATCCCCATCAGTGGAGCTGGGACTCGGCCTTCATCGCCATCGGGTATGCCCGCTACGACCAGGATCGGGCCCGAAAGGAGCTGGACAGCCTCTTCTCCGCCCAGTGGTCCAACGGAATGGTCCCCCAGATTGTCTTCGATCCCGAGACCCTGGGCGGCTACTTCCCAGAGCCGGACTTCTGGCAGACGGAGCGGTCCCGCCATGCACCCGACGACTTTCTGACTTCGGGGATCACCATGCCGCCGGTGCATCCCATCGCTGCCCGGCGCATTGTTCATTTCGCCCAGGACCGGGAGGAGGCCACGGAGTGGCTCCGCCGGATCTTTCCCAGGCTCCGGGCCGGTCACGACTATCTCTACCGGGAGAGGGATCCGGAGGATGAGGGTCTGGTCTACATCCGTCACCCCTGGGAGTCGGGACTGGACAACTCTCCGGTCTGGGATACGGCCCTGGGGAAGATCGAGCTGGATCCTGCCGACGTCCCTTCCTACCAGCGCCGAGATCTGGCCAAGGGGATTCCCGAGGAGCAGAGGCCGTCGGACGAGGAGTACCACCGGTACGTCTACCTGGCGGACCTCTTCCGACGTCTGGACTACGACGAGGAAGCCATACAGGCGGAGAGCCCCTTTCTCATTCAGGATCCCCTCTTCAACGCCATCCTGGCCCGGGCCGGGGAAGACCTGGCCGAGCTCGGGGAGATGCTGGGAGAAGACGTGACCCGGATCCGGGACCGAGTAGCCCGGACGAACCGGGCCATGAACGACAAAATGTGGCACGAGAAGCATGCCGCCTACGACGTCTTCGACCTGGTGGCCCAGGAGCGGATCGGCACCATCACGGCCTCCGGATTCATGCCCCTTCTCAGCGGGGCCCCCCGTCGTGAGATGGCGGAGGAGATCTACCGGACCCTGGACTCCAACGCCTTCTGTCCCATGCACGACGGCAGCTGCTTCTCCATCCCCAACTACAACGTGGAAGGAGACTTTTTCGATCCGGACAACTACTGGCGCGGCCCGGTGTGGGTGAACACGAACTGGCTTCTCAGGCATGGATTGGAGCGGTACGGGTTCACGGAGAAGGCGGATAGGGTCCGGGAAGACGTGCTGGAGCTGGTGCGGCGTTGGGGGTTCCACGAATACTTCGATCCCTACCAGGGGACGGGCTACGGCACGGATGATTTCTCCTGGACCGCGGCCCTGTTCATCGATGCTGCATCGGACCTCCTTTCCGGGCGAGGCCCCTGGGAAGTCGATGCTGGCCCGTTCAGGGAGAACGACTCGGGGGATTCTCCTTCGGCCCCGCCCTCGGCATCGGCTCTCCATGAGCCCGAGGCCGAGCTCCCGAAGCCCATCCTTCCCCGGTCTCCCAGCCGCCATCGACTCCGGGGACAGAAGGCCGTGGTCACGGGGTCGAACTCGGGGATCGGAAGGGGGATCGCCCTGGCCCTTGCCGGAGAAGGTGCCCACGTGATGGTGAACTACATCACCGACGAAGAGGCGGCCCAGCGGTTGAAGAAGGAGATCCGGGACCAGGGCGGCCGAGCCCTGCTCCATCGGGCGGATGTCTCGAAGGAAGAGGAAGTGCAGGAGATGTTCGAACGGGCCCGGGAGGAGCTGGGCACCGTGGACATCCTGGTGAACAACGCCGGTCTTCAGCGGGACGCTCCCTTCGACGAAATGAGCCTGGAGGAATGGAATCAGGTCCTGGACGTGAACCTCACGGGCCAGTTTCTCTGCGCCAGGGAAGCGGTGAAAGAGTTCAAGAGTCGAGGGGTAGTGGAGGAGATCTCCTGCTCCGCCGGAAAGATCATCTGCATCAGCTCGGTGCACGAGATCATTCCCTGGGCCGGGCACGTGAACTACGCCGCCTCCAAGGGAGGTGTGAGCCTCCTCATGAAGAGCATGGCCCAGGAGGTGGCGGGATACAGGATCCGGGTGAACGCCATCGCTCCGGGAGCGATCCGGACCCCCATCAACCGCTCGGCCTGGGAATCGGAAGAAGCCTACCGGGAGCTGCGCGAGCTCATCCCCTACAACCGCATCGGAGAGGTGGAGGACGTCGCCCGGGCCGCCGTCTGGCTGGCGTCGGACGAGTCGGACTACGTCGTGGGCACGACGCTGGTGGTGGACGGAGGAATGACCCTGTACCCGGGATTCACCGAGGGGGGGTGAGGGGGAGACGACTTCCCGGAGAGCCTTCCTTGCCACGCCGCGGCCGCCGGCCACGGCGCTTCCGCTTGCCACCGGGCTCCCGGCGCCCCACCATGCATGCCATGACCACGGCGACCTGGATCACCATGATCGGCATTCTGGGCTTCATCTGGGGTGGCTTCACCCTGGCCCTCCGGACCGCCATCCGGAAGGAGGCGGGGAAGAAGGCCGAGGAGGCGTAACCCCGGCGGGCCTTCCCTGGTCAGTCAGCTCGACGTCGCCACGTCGGCGATGACGTCCAGATTCGGGATCATGACGATCTCGATGCGGCGGTTCCGCCGGCGCCCGGTGGCTGTCTCGTTGCTGGCTACCGGCTGGTACTCTCCGTAGGCCGCCCCGGAGAGGTTCTCCGGGTCCACCCCCTGGCTCACCAGGAGCTTCACCACGGAGAGGGCCCGGCCCGCCGACAGCTCCCAGTTGCTGGGAAACTCCTCCGTGGAGATGGGCACGTCGTCGGTGTGACCCTCCACCTGGAACCGCCGATCCTGGAAGTCCCCGAGAACCCCCGCCACCTCCGCCAGGGTCTGACGCCCTTCCTGGTTCAGCGTGGCGCTCCCGGAGGGGAAGAGGATGTCCTGGGGCAGGTTGATGACCATGCGCCCCCGGGAGATGGACACGCTGAGACGGCCGGCGTCGATGAGGGAGCTGAAGCGCTCGATGACCTCCTCGTAGATCCGATTTCGCTCCCGGATCTCCTGCTCGATGGCGGCGAGCTGATCCAGGCGCTCCTGGAGACGCTGAGCCTCGGCTCCCTGGGCGCTCAGGAGGGTCCGACACCGCTGGGTCTCCAGCCGAGCCTCGCTGAGTTCCTCCTGGGTTCGGATCGTGGCCCGGCGGGCCATGCCCAGCTCGTCGATGAGCCGGTTGATCTCCTCCTCCCGCTCCTGGAGCTGGTCCCGGAGTCGAGCTTCCCTCTCGTCCCGCCTCTCCAGCTCGGACTCCAGACGTTCCCCGCACCGCTCCTGCTCCTGCCGGGCTTCCGCCAGCTCGTCCAGGGCCCTCTCGTGGGTGCTGGACCGTACACAGCCCGCCAACACCAGGACGAGGGCGGTAGCCAGGAGCCGGGGGCCGGCTCCCCGGGTCAGTCGGCAGAAAGAACGAAGACGGAAGGACCGGAAGGAGGACCGGAGGGGGGAGGGAAGGGGCGAGGAAGGACGCACGGTGCTCTCCTGGGCGGGGACCCTGGTTGTCGGGTCCGGAATCTGCGAGGCCTCTCAGAGAGAAGTGTCCCCTCCCGGTCCTTCTTCCGCAACCCATGACAGTCTTCCGCAACCCACGACGATGCAGGGGCGGAAGGACCCCGGCCTTGCCAACCCTCGGGCTCGGGGCCACCATGTCGCATCATCCACCTCACGTTTTCCACCACCCCTCACGGGGTCCGTCCCGGGCAGGCGCTGTGCCCAGACGCACCGACCTCCATTCCATCCTCATCCTCGGCTCCGGCCCCATCGTCATCGGCCAGGCCTGCGAGTTCGACTACTCGGGGACCCAGGCGGTCCGGGCCCTGAAGGAGGAGGGGTACCGGATCGTCCTGGTGAACTCCAACCCCGCCACCATCATGACGGATCCGGACCTGGCGGACCGGACCTACATCGAGCCCCTGACCCCGGAATGGGTGGAACGGGTCCTGGAAGCGGAGGCCCCGGACGCCATTCTTCCCACCATGGGCGGACAGACGGCCCTCAACATCGCCATGGAGCTCCACCGGACCGGTGTCCTGGAGCGTCACGGGGTGGAGCTCCTGGGGGCAAACGCCGGATCCATCCGGATGGCCGAGGACCGGGAAGAATTCGCCGAGGCCATGGCCCGAATCGGCCTGGCCGTGCCCCACGGGGGCTTCGCCGGATCGGTGGAGGAGGCCCTGGCCATCGTGGAGGAGACCGGGTACCCCGCCATCCTCCGCCCTTCCTTCACCCTGGGGGGCACCGGGGGCGGGATCGCCTACAACCGGGCGGAGTTCCAGCGTCAGGTGGAGAAGGCCCTGGACGCCTCCCCGGTCCGGGAGGTGCTGGTGGACCGGAGCGTCATGGGATGGAAGGAGTTCGAGCTGGAGGTGGTGAGGGACGCTTCGGACAACGTCATCGTGGTCTGCTCCATCGAAAACGTGGACCCCATGGGCGTGCACACCGGCGATTCCATCACCGTGGCTCCGGCCCAGACCCTCAGCGACCGGGAGTACCAGAGGATGCGGGACGCGGCCATGGCCATCATCCGGGAGATCGGGGTGGAGGCCGGAGGGTGCAACATCCAGTTCGCGGTGAACCCTGCGGACGGGGAGGTGCTGGTGGTGGAGATGAACCCCCGAGTCTCCCGGTCCTCGGCCCTGGCCTCCAAGGCCACGGGTTTTCCCATCGCCCGGGTGGGAGCCAAGCTGGCCGTGGGCTACCTTCTCCACGAGCTGCCCAACGACATCACCCGGACCACTCCCGCGTCCTTCGAGCCGGTGCTGGACTACGTGGTGGTGAAGTTCCCCCGCTTCGCCTTCGAGAAGTTCCCGGAGGTGGATTCCACCCTGGGGGTCCAGATGAAAGCGGTGGGGGAGACCATGGCCATGGGCAGGAACTTCCGCTCGGCCTGGCAGAAGGGTATCCGGGGACTAGAGGTGGAGCGAGAGGGTTGGGTGGTGGGAGGGCGGTTGGAGGACGACGGCCTGGAGGACCAGGAGGAGGAGACCCTCCTGGCGGCCCTGCGCCGGCCCACCCACCTCCGGCCGTTTCAGCTGAAACGGGCCCTGGAGGCCGGTCTCCAGCCGGAGCGGATCCACGAAGCCACGGGCATCGATCTCTGGTTCCTGGGCCAGCTCCAAGAGATCCTGGCGTTGGAGGCCTGGTACGCCGGCCTGGAGACGGCGGGGGAAGGAGCGTTGAAGCTCATGAAAAGGGAGGGCTTCAGCGACCGGCAGCTGGCCCGCCTCCGGGGGGAGGAAGAGGACCGGGTCCGGACGACCCGCTGGAAGGCCGGGATCCACCCCTCCTACAACGTGGTGGACACCTGTGCCGGGGAGTTCCCGGCAGCCACTCCCTACTTCTACTCCTCCTACGAGGACGTCACCGAGGCGGAGGCCGGGGAGGGGGACACCATCGTGATCCTGGGCAGCGGCCCGAACCGCATCGGTCAGGGCATCGAGTTCGACTACTGCTGCGTCCAAGCGGCCCTGGGCCTGAAGGAGGCGGGGTACCGAACTGTCATGGTGAACTCCAACCCCGAGACCGTCTCAACGGACTTCGACGTGAGCCACCGGCTCTACTTCGAGCCTCTCACCCTGGAGGACGTCCTGGAGATTCTCCGCCTGGAGCGTCCCCGGGGGATCGTCGTCCAGCTGGGGGGGCAGACCCCCCTGACCCTGGCCGGGGCCCTGGAGGCCTCCGGGGTCCCCATCCTGGGGACCACGGTGGACGCCATCGACCGGGCCGAGGACCGGGAGCGGTTCGCCGAGGTCTGCCGTCGGGTGGGAGCACGGACCCCGGACAACGGCGTGGCCACCAGTCAGGAGGAGGCCCTGTCCATCGCCGCCTCCATCGGCTACCCGGTCCTGGTCCGGCCCTCCTACGTCCTGGGGGGACGGGCCATGGAGATCGTCTACGACGACGACTCCCTCAGGGGATACTTCCAACGGGCCGCTCGGGCCTCGCCGGATCACCCGGTGCTGGTGGACCGGTTCATCGAAGACGCCTTCGAGGCGGACGTGGACGCCCTGGCCGACGGCACGGACGTGGTCATCGGGGGCGTCATGCAACACATCGAGAACGCCGGTGTGCACTCCGGAGATTCGGCCTGCGTGCTTCCGCCCTACCTCCTGGGAGGGGAGGAGCTCCGGACCATCCGGGACCTGACCCGGAGGTTCGCCCTGGAGCTGGGGGTCGTGGGGCTGCTGAACATCCAGTACGCGATCCGGGACGGTCAGGTCTACGTCCTGGAGGTGAACCCCCGGGCTTCCCGAACCGTCCCCTTCGTGAGCAAGGCCACCGGGGTGCCCCTGGCCCGGCTGGCGGCCCGGATCATGGCCGGAGAGACCATCGCCGACCTGGGCCTTCCCCCGGTCCTGCCCCTCACGGGCGTGGTGGTGAAGGAGGCGGTGTTTCCCTTCAACCGCTTCGAGGTGGATATCCTCCTGGGTCCGGAAATGCGCTCCACCGGCGAGGTCATGGGCCTGGACGACTCCTTCGCCATGGCCTACGCCAAGGGGGCGGCCTCGGCGGGGAACGAGGTTCCCCGGGAAGGGGGGACCCTGGTGGTGAGCGTGAACGACCGGGACAAGGGCACGGTGACCCCCATTCTTCGCCGGTTCCAGGACCTGGGCTTTCGCATTCTGGCCACCCGGGGCACCCATGCCCACCTTTCCTCCCTGGGGATTCCCTCGGAGCGTATCTTCAAGGTGGGGGAAGGGCGCCCGGACATCGTGGACGGCATCGTATCCGGCCAGGTGGATCTCCTCATCAATACCCCTCTGGGCAAGAAGTCCCAGTACGACGACTACGCTATGCGTCGGGCCGCCATCACCCACGGAGTTCCCTACCTCACCACCATGTCCGCCGCCGGCGCGGCCTGCGACGCCCTCATCGCTCTCCGGAGTCGGGCCCCCAGGGTTCGGGCCCTCCAGGATCGGAGGCCTTCGTCGGCTCCTTCTTCCCTCGAATCCACGAGCTCATGACGTCTTCATCCCTCACAGGTTTCGTCCTCCATCCCGCCTCTCCTCTCCACGACACCGGGTGGGGGCACCCGGAGCACCAGGGCCGGCTTCGGGTCCTGGCCTCGGCGGTGAGCCGGGACATGATCGCCCTCCACGAGCGGGTGGTTCAGCTGGAGCCCCGGACCGCGACCCCCGAGGAGGTGCTCCGGGTCCACAGTCAACAGCACCTGGACGGGATCCGGGAAGCGGTGGACCGGGCCATGGAGGAAGGGCAGCCCGTGTTCCTGGCCGGGGATACCCCGGTGAGCGAGGCCTCCTGGGACGCCGCCATGGGAAGCGCCGGAGCCGTGGTGGCGGCGGTGGAGGCCGTGGTGGAAGGGCGGGTCCGGAACGCCTTCGTGGCTGCCCGGCCGCCGGGGCATCACGCCGGGCCCCGGGAGGCTCACGGCTTCTGTCTCGTGAACAACGTGGCCGTGGCGGCCCGGGCCATTCAGGACCGGGGTTGGGGCTCCCGGGTCCTCATCGTGGACTGGGACGTGCACCACGGGGACGGGACCCAGGAGGTCTTCTACTCGGACCCGGACGTCTTCTACCTCTCCCTTCACCAGGCCGATCACTTTCCGGGGACGGGCCGGGCGGAGGAGGAAGGGGTGGGAGAGGGACAGGGCACCACCATGAACGTGCCCCTGGCCGCCGGAACGTCCCGGGACGCCTACCGGGAGCGTTTCCTGGCGGCCCTCCGGGAGGCCCGAGAACGCTTCCGGCCGGACTTCGTCCTGGTGTCCTGCGGGTTCGATCTGCTGGCCGGAGATCCCCTGGGGGACCAGGCCGTGGAACCGGAAGACCTCTTCGAGTATACCCGGCAGCTCATGGCCTGGGCCCAGGATGCCTGCGGGGGGAAGCTGGTCATGGCCCTGGAAGGGGGACACGATCCGGAGAGGGGTGGGGCCGGGACCGTGGCCGTTCTCCGGGCCCTGGCCGGGCTGGATCTGCCGAAGACCGAGCCGGAAGGCGGATAGAACTGTTGAACAGGGAGGGCGGCCCCCGGTGGCCCCTTTCCACCCGTTCGGGGTAGATTGTCCGAAGTGGCGGATCGGTTCGTGCGACGTGAGTTGGAGGCGTGAGTTGGAGGATGGTCAGGATATGAAGCGGAATCTTCTCGTGGGGCTGGCGACGTTGGCCCTTCTTCTGTCCGGGGTGGCCTCGGGAGCTCAGACGATTCCCAGGTTGGACGAGCCCGTTCAACCTCATCCCGAGGGAGAAGAGGCCATCAATAGCCTCAAGTCCCCCTACTGCCCCGGGATGATGCTGGAGGTCTGCCCCTCCCCCCAGGCCAAGCTCCTGCGAGACTCCCTCCAGATGCTGGCCTGGGAAGGAGCCTCGTCGGACAGCATCGTGAACTGGATGCTGTCGAACCACGGCGAGGAGTACCGGGCCGTGCCCCTCCTGGGGGGAAGCGGACTCTGGGCCTGGGTCATGCCCCCTCTGGTCCTGGTGGTGGGCGTGGGGCTGCTGGCTCTGGGGCTGAAGCACCTGAAGGCCCGCCGGGAGCCCGAGCCCGCGCCGGAGAAGGAGCTCTCGGAAGAGGATGAGGAGATCCTGGAAGAAGCCATGAAGGAGCTGAAAGCCTCCGAGGAGGTGCCTTTCTGAGCTCGTCCGACGCGCCGGAAACGGAGCCTGAGAAGGGGACCGGGAGCCGGTCCCCTTCCATGTTGGACCTGGTTCGTCTGAGCCCTCGCCGGATCTTCCCTCCCGGGGGAGAGGCCCTCTACCGGCAGGTGGCCATTCTCACTGAGCTTTCTCCCGGCCAGGAGGTCCTGGAGGTGGCCTGTGGGAAGGCCTTCCCCCTGGAGTTCTTCGTCCGGGAGTACGGAGCCCACGGCACGGGGGTGGACGCCGATGCCCACCTCATCGAGGCTGCCGAAGCCCGGTCCCGGGAAGAGGATCTGAACTCGGTCTTGAGCTTCCAGAAGGCCTCTCCCGTGGATCTGCCTTTCCGGGACGACGGGTTCGACGTGGTTCTGGGTGACGTGGGCCTGGCCCACCGGGTGGATCCGGCACCGGCCATTCGTGAGCTGGTGAGGGTGGCCCGGCCGGGAGGCCACGTGGTCCTGGTGCAGCTGGTGTGGAAGGCCCCGGTGCCGGAGGACCGGAAGGAGGTGCTGGCGGAGCATCTGGGAGCCCGGCCGCTGATGATGGTGGAGCTTCGTCGCATCCTGAAGGACGCCGGGGTGGGGGAGCTTCACACCGAGGACTGGACGGACGAGGATACGGCCTTCCGGCCCCGCCTGAAGAAGCCCTTCCCCGACTTCGCCGAGCTCTTCACCCTCCTGGAGAAGCTGGGAATCCTGCGCCGAGCCTGGCGCCGGTGGGGGTGGAGGGGCGTCCGGACCGTGTTCCAGAGGGAAGCGGAGGTGCACCGCCTTCTCACCCGGGAGCGGATCCTGGGGTTGAGCCTGGTCACGGGCGTGAAGAAGGAAAAGGGTGAGGAAGTCGAATCGGCGGGGGGCGGGGAGGGGGAGGAGAAGTCGGAGGAGGAGATGCAGACCTCCGGGCTGCCTCTCTTCGGGACACGGGACGAGAACCGGAGATCGTGAGCGAAGAGAGCGGGCAGAGGAATCTACTGGAGGTGGCGCTGCCCCTGCCTGCGCCCCAGACCTTCACCTACGCCTTCTCCGGACCCTCCCTTCCGCCTCCCGGGACCCGGGTCCTGGTGCCCTTTCGGAGGAGCGAGCGCATCGGCTGGGTGGTAGGGCCGGGGTCGGGAGAGGGGCTGTCGGGGATCCGTCCCATCCTGGACGTCCTGGAAGACGAGCCCTCCGTGCCCGGCGAGCTGTTGGATCTGGCCCGCTGGATGGCCGAGTACTATCTGGCGCCCCTGGGTCTGGTTCTCCGGGGCCTTCTTCCCTCTCTCCTGTCCGATTCCTCCAGGGACTACCTGGCCCTCGGCGGACCCTGTGAAGGGGACGGCTCCCCCCGGGAGCGGAGGCTCCTGGCTGCCCTGGCCTCCGCCGCCGGGCCCCGACGGGTCCGCACCCTCCGCCGGGAGCTGGGCATGGGATCCCTCTGGAGGGAAATCCGGAGCCTGACGGCCCGGGGCCTGGTGCGTCACGAGACCGTCCCTCCCCGGGAACCCGCCGTGAAGACCCGGCGAGTGGTGCGGATCGCCCGCTGGGTCTCCACCCTGGATCTCCGGGAGGACCTCCTGGGACGAGCCCCCCGGCAGCGGGAAGCCTACGAGCTCCTGGAGAGCGCCGGCGGGGCCATGGAGCTGGCCCACCTCCTGGAGGGGGGCGGCTTCAGCCGGTCCGTGATCTCGGGTCTCGAGGAGAAGGAGCTGGTTCGGGTGGTGGACGAGGAGGTGGTCCGGGATCCCTTCCGGGAGGAGGAGCCCCCGCCCCCCCGGCCCCTGGTGCCCACTCCGGACCAGAAAGCGGCTCTGGGCTCTCTCCTGTGCGCCCTGGAGGAGTCCCGGCCCGGCCCGTTCCTCCTCCACGGCATCACCGGCTCGGGCAAGACCCTGGTGTACATCGAGCTCCTGAAAGAGGTGGTGTTGAGACGGGGTATGGGGGCCATCGTCCTGGTCCCGGAGATCGCCCTGACTCCCCAGACCGTCTCCCGGTTCCGAGCCCACTTCGGCGACCAGGTGGCCGTCCTTCACTCCGGCCTCTCCCAGGGGGAGCGCTTCGACGCCTGGCGCCAGCTCCGCCGGGGGGAGCGACGGATCGCCGTGGGTGCCCGGTCCGCCATCTTCGCCCCGGTCCATCCCCTGGGAGCGGTGGTGGTGGACGAGGAGCATGACGGCAGCTACAAGCAGTCGGAGGGACCCCGGTACCATGCCCGGGACGTGGCCGTGGTCCGCGCCGCCCGAGCCGGAGCCGTCTGCGTCCTGGGAAGTGCCACCCCCTCCCTGGAGAGCTGGGCCAACGCGAAGAAGGGGAAGTTCCGCCTCCTTTCCCTCCCGGAGAGGGTGGGGGGCGGCGCCCTCCCCCCGGTGGAGGTGGTGGACCTCCGGGAGGTGTGGAAGGATCGGGGCGGAACCTCGGGCCCTTCCGGGGGGAATTCCGCCAGGCGGCCCTCGGGCCGGGGGCCCGCCCATAGCATCCTCTCCTCCCGGCTGGTGGACGCTGTTCGGAGCCGCCTGGCCCGGGAGGAGCAGGTCATCCTTCTGCTGAATCGCCGGGGCTACTCCAGCTTCATCCAGTGCCGGGAATGCGGGGAGGTGTGGCGATGCCCCCACTGTGCCGTGTCCCTGACCTTCCACCGTGTCACGGGACGTCTCCTCTGCCACTACTGCAGGCACCAGGAACCCGTCCCCCAGCGTTGCCTTCGGTGTGGGGGGGAGGACCTGGGTTTCCGGGGCCTGGGCACCGAGCAGGTGGAACGGGTGGTGGCGGAGGCCTTCCCCGGGGCCCGCATCGCCCGCATGGACGTGGATACCACCTCCGGAAAAGGGGCCCATCACGAGATCCTGGGCCGGTTCGGCCGGGGAGAGGTGGACATCCTCCTGGGTACCCAGATGATCGCCAAGGGCCTGGACTTTCACCGGGTCACCCTGGTGGGGGTGGTGAATGCGGACGTGGGCATCCACCTGCCGGATTTCCGGGCCAGTGAGCGGACCTTCCAGCTCCTGAGCCAGGTGGCGGGGAGGACCGGGAGAGGCGCCCTGGGGGGGGAGGTGATCATCCAGACCTCTCTGCCGGACCACTACACGGTCCAGGCGGCCCTGAGCCACGACTATCTCACCTTCGCCGGGCGGGAGCTGGAGGAACGGCACCACCCTGCCTACCCCCCCCATACCCGATTGGCCAACGTCGTGGTGAGCAGTCCCGAGGAGGAGGTGGCGGCTCGGGAGGCGGAGCGGGGAGCCCGCTGGGTTCGGCGGGACTTGAGCTCCGCCGGGTTCACGGGGGAGGGGGGTGTGGAGTTGGTGGGGCCGGCTCCGGCCCCCATCGAGAGACTCCACGGTCGCTGGAGGTGGCACTTCCTCCTGCGTTCGCCCTCGCCCCGTCTGCTGGGCCAGGCGCTGCAGCGGTTCTGGCTGGGGTTCCGGCCCCGGGGCTCGGATGTCCGGGTGAGTCTGGACCGGGACCCGGTGGCCCTCCTGTGAGAAAAGGAGGGGAAGGTGAGAAGGGTCCGAAGCCGTTCCTTGCCCCTCCTGTTGCCCATCTGTTCCCGAAATGAGTATTGCGGCACCCGGGTGCCCCGAATAGTATCCGAACAGATCGAAGCCTGCGGGGTCCCCCATCGGGGAAATTGGGCTTTGGACAGGGGTAGATAGCCCCGGAGGGCCCTGGAGAAGACAGGGTTCCCAGACTATGGGTTGCCTAGCACTGAACGCTTCCTTCGAGCCGCTGACCATCGTACCCCCTCGCCGGGCGGTACGTCTGGTCCTGGATCGAAAGGCGGAAATCCTGGAGGAGGACGAAGGCCGGGCCTTCCGTTCCGAGCGGGAGGAGGTCCCCTTCCCCCTGGTGATCCGTCTGGTGCGTTACGTTCACGTTCCCCGGCGGTTCCGCAGACAGGTCACGAATACCTTCCTCTTCGCCCGGGACGGCTACTGCTGCCAGTACTGCGGTCGTCACCGCAGCGAGCTCCGGGGGCGGCAGTTCCTCACCCGGGAACACATCCTCCCTCTGTCCCGGGGTGGTGGGAACACCTGGGACAACGTGGTCACCAGCTGCTCCACCTGTAACAACCGCAAGGGGAATCGCCTCCCCGAAGAGGCGGGTCTGACCCTCCTTAGCAAGCCCCGGGAGCCGAACCACGTTCATCTCGTGTGGGCGGTCCGGAAGCTCACCCCCATCCAGGCCAAGTACATCGGGAAGTTCTACGGGGGGGACACGGTGTCCTTCCTGAAGGCCAGGCCGGGTCTCACGCCCTGATCCTCTGGAAGCCTTCCGGGCCGACGCCCGGTCTCTATTCGTCCAGCCAGGCGTAGGGGCGTTCGTAGAGTTGTCCGTAGGCCCGGATCATCCCCTGCTCGGTATACTCCCTCCAACTGATGATCCAGCCCCGGACCGGGTCCTGGCGGACCTGGTAGGAGAAGTGGGGCCCCTGGGATCGCTCCGCCAGGAAGCGGGCCAGGGGGGCCGGAAGGTCCGGAACCCCGTCCATGTTGATCTCCTCGGAGCTGTCCATGAGCTCCTTCTGGATCTCGGACTCGAAGAGCTTCAGCTCCCGGACGGCTCCTTCCACTGAATTGGCCACACGTCCGAAGCTCTCGGCTCCGGAGTTCCCGGTGCGGTTCCTGAGATCCCGCAGGAGACTGAGGGTCGTGGGGGCGCCCAGCTCCGCCAGGGCATCCTGGAGCAGCCCCAGAAGACGCTCCTGGATCCGGAGGAGTTGAGTGAACTCCCGGACGACCTTCCGCCTGTTGCCGGTTGCCTGGCCCATTCAACCTTCCTGAGGTTCGTGCCGCATTCTCTAAATCTATGGGACCGAAGGAACGCTGGAAACAGATTTTCCCGATCCCAGGCGAACCCGGGCATCCACGGCGACACCGCCCTTCTCCAGGGCCAGGAAGGGATTCAGGTCCAACTCCAGGATGCGGTCGTGGTCCCCCACCAGCTGGGAGATGCGCTGGATGGCCTCCGCCAGGGCGTCCAGGTCCGCGCCCTCCTCCCCCCGGACGCCTTCCAACAGAGGGAAGCCCCGGATGGAGCGGATCATGTCCTCGGCATCGATGCGGGTCACCGGCTGGATGCCGAAGGCCACGTCCTTCAAGGCCTCCACGTAGATGCCTCCCAGGCCGAACATGAGGATGGACCCGAAGCTGGGGTCCGTGGACATGCCCACGATGACTTCCTGCTTCCCCTTCAGGAACCTCTCCACGATCACGCCCTCCACCCGGGCATCGGGTCGGGTCTTCTCCGCGGCGGCCAGGATGCTCTCCCATGCCTCCTGAACCTGCTCCGGTGAGCCGAGGTCCACCCGGACTCCCCCGGCGTCCGTCTTGTGGACGATGTCCGGCGAGACGACCTTCAGCACCACGGGGAAACCCAGCTCCCGGGCGGCTTCCACGGCTTCTTCCCGGGAGCGGGCCATGCGGTGGGGGACCACGGAGATCCCGTAGGCCTCCGCCACCTCCAGGGCCTCCACTTCCGTGAGGTGCTGGCGATCTTCCTCCTGGGCCCGGTCCAGGATGGCCTTCACTCTGTCTGCGTCCACAGGAAAGCGGGTGGGCTCCTGCCGGGGTCGCTCCCGCCAGATCCGGTGCCGGTTCATGGCGGACAGGGCCCGGGCGGCGGACTCTGGAAAGATGTAGGCCGGCACGCCGGCCTCCTTCAGCTCGGCCCGTCCCTCCGGCAACCCCTCCCGCCCCATGAGAACTGCCATGACGGGCTTCTCCCTGCGAGCCTTCGTGGCCGTCACGATGGCCTCGGCCACGTCGATCTGCCGCACGCCCAGGGGCGGGACGAAGGCGGCGATGGCCGCGTCCACCCTGGGATCGTCCAGGATGATCTCCAAAGCCACCTCGTAGCTCTCCCCGGTGGCCGAAGCGATCATGTCCACCGGGTTGCTCACCGCGGCTTCCGCCGGGAAGACCTCCCGGAGACGTTCCTGGGTTCGGGGAGCGAGGTCCACCACGTCCAGGCCCATGGACTCGCAGGAGTCGGCGATCATGATCCCGGGCCCCCCGGCGTTCGTCACGATGGCTACCCGGTTACCCGCCGGCACGGGCTGGTGCTCGAAGGCCATGGCCACATCGAAGAGCTCCTGGATGGAATCCGCCCGGAGGACCCCGCACTGGGCCAGCAGGGCATCGATGGCCATGTCCGCTCCCGCCAGGGCTCCGGTGTGGGAGCTGGCGGCCCGGGCCCCGGCACGGGTCCGGCCGGACTTCACCACGGCAATGGGCTTCTTCCGGGACACTCTCCGGGCGATCCGGGTGAAGTGCCTGGGATTCCCGAAGCTCTCCAGGTACATGAGGATCACCCGGGTGCCCGGATCGTCCTCCCAGTACTCGATGAGGTCGTTGCCGCTGACGTCGGGCTTGTTCCCCACGGAGACGAATTGATGGATCCCGATCCCGTATTCGGCGGCGTAGTCCAGAATCGTGACCCCAAGGGCTCCGGACTGACTCAGGAAGCTGGTGGCCCCCACCGGCGGCATGGTGGGGGCGAAGGTGGCGTTCATGCACACGCCCTCGGTGGTGTTCAGCAGGCCCATGCAGTTGGGGCCCACCAGGCGCATGCCGTGCCGCTGCACCACCTCCACCAGCTGTTTCTCCCGGGTCACTCCCTCCCCCCCCACTTCCCGGAAGCCGGCGGAGATGACCACGATGCCCTTTACGCCCACCCGGCCGCACTCTTCCGCCACGTCCAGAACCAGCTCCTTGGGCACCACCACCACCGCCATGTCCACCACTTCCGGGATGGCCCCCACCGAGGGATAGGCCGGGAAGGAGTGGACGCTCCGGGCGTTGGGGTTCACAGGGTAGATGGTCCCTCGGAACCCGTGGCGAACCAGGTTGTCCACGATCTGGTAGCCGATGGTTCCGGGATTCCGGCTCGCGCCGATGACGGCGATGGACTCGGGATGGAAGAGGGGGTTCAGGGACGGTTGCATGGTGGTGGATCTCCCAGGAAGGACCATCGTCTATCCATCGGCCTTCGGGACCGGTGGATCCCGGTGCAGCCGGGGCGGTAGAAACCGCCGTTTCTACCTGGAACCCGGGAAGGTAGGGTCGGGGTTTCGGTTGCTACAAGGGGGAGGGGAGACGGAAATGGACGATGGCCTGTCCTTGAAGTCCCGGTCTCCCGACGGCACCTTTTCTGAGAGACGCCTCGGCGCCACCGGTGGTCCGGAGAGATTCCCAGGGAAAGGGAGGGACGTGACGTGAGCGACGACGAACAGGCCGGGTCCAGACCCACACCGGTTCGGGAGGTCATGAACGGGGGGGAAGAGGAGCCACAGAGAGGGGAAGAGGAGAAGCGATTCACCGCCGGCCCGGAGGAGGTGGAGTGGATCGCGCAGGTCGTCGGTCGAGCCGGAAGCGGAATCCTCCCCTCCCGGCTCATCTCCCTCCTGGAGATCTCCTTTGCCCGGACCGATGCTCCGGAGGAGCCCCTCTGGAGAGCCCTCTGTCAGGGGGAGTCCCTGGAAGCCATGTCGGAGGAGGAGCTCCGGGATCTCCTCCGGGAGGCCCGTCCCGTGGAGGAGGAGGCCGTCCGGGAAGAGGACGCCCCTCCCCGGGGCCGGCGAAAGCGGGGACGCCGCTCTTCCAGAGGTTGACACCGACTGTCACCGGCTGACACCGTGTCGTTTTCACACGCACCATGTCCCCCTGGGGATACAGGCTTCCTGACGCCCCCTCCTGACGAACCCCCAAATCCTCTGTGCCGCCTCATCTCCCTCCGTCCCTGCCGGTGCGGCACGTTCGCTGCTTAACAGGTGAGGCTCGTTGGTATTCACCGGTCCGGTTCGCACCGGACGACAGCGTCGAGGACGGAACCATGGAGAAGGTGGGTCGGGGAGGCAGCGACCAGGAGAAGAGGGGAGAGGTGCGGGGCTCCGGCATCATGGTCTCCGGCGCCAGGGCGGAGCCTGACTCCAGGCCCGACCACCCCCGGATCTCGGCCTTCGTCTGGGGCGGCA
>Ga0207797_1000485_pt1 | contig 30649 bp, 31 predicted proteins | sample PRCRCaboRojoPR_6_FD_187275 | JGI IMG/M metagenome (GOLD analysis project Ga0207797, IMG submission 187275) | Marine sediment microbial community from Cabo Rojo, Puerto Rico - PR CR 10% Liquid 1 (SPAdes) | ecosystem: Environmental > Aquatic > Marine > Coastal > Sediment | place: Cabo Rojo, Puerto... | reverse complement strand
GCTCGTCTACTGGCTCGTCTACCGGAGCGCCCAGAGGGGGGTGGGTCAGGCTGGCGGGAAGTGACAGTTCCCCTTCCCTTCCCGAATCCATCCAGACACCCTCAAGATGAAGCCGGGCCTGTCCCAGATCACTTCGCCCGGCTCGCCCGGCTCAAGGGCAACTCCAATTCCACCGTGGTCACCGCTCGAGAACTCTGCCGCTACCTCCTCTGGATGTTCAAGGAGGAAGGAACCCAATCGCTCCAGAGCAGGCTCAGCCAACCTTTGCTGGAGGCGCGGCCGACGTAACGCCTGGCATCCATGATACCGACCGCCGGCAAACCGAGTGGGCCACCTCCTTCGAACACGGAATCCTGTGAGGCCCAGCGCACAAAGAGGCGGCTGGAGCTCTCTTCCCTCAGCTACCCTGCGAAGTCCACGGCCCCGGCGGTTCCGCCACCGTTCGCGTCCGGACGATCCTCGTTCAAACGCCGCGGACTCCTCCGCCCCTTGCGCTCCCGTTATTCAGAGGGGGCGTCACAGGGTTTCCGAAACTAGACGCGATCCTTCCAGAACCCTGGTTTCCTTCTTTGGTGTTCCACGGCGATCACGCGAAGAAGGTCCGGTTCTCTACGGTAGACAAGGGAGTATGGAAAGTGATGGAGGTGGATTCGCCTGGTTTCTTGGGGACCAGGAGAACCAAGGGAAGGCAACTCGGAAATGAGTTCGATTGAGGCTTCGACGTCTCGGATGAATTCCGCTCCCAACCCCGGAGCCTCGGACTCGTAGAAATCGACCCCACCCCAAAACTCTTCCCTAGCCGGAGTGAGGAATTCGACTCTCATCTAGGCCCTCAGCCGATCTCGCGCCTCCTCAAACACGGATTCAGCTGGGATAGATTCGATGCGTCCGGCAGCGAACTCGGCGATCCGACGCTTGATCTCCTCCTCCCAGGCCTTCTCGACTTCGGGATTCCGTTCCAAGCTTGCGATTAGCCGCTCTGCTAGCTTGGCCCGCTCCTCCGGAGGAAGAAGGAATGCTGCAGCTTCAAGCGCGTGTAAGGACGAGGACATCCAAGCCTCCGAAATAGATTCGGTTCTCCTCGTCGCTAGTATAGGTGAGGATCCAGGATTGTACCATGGAAGAATGGGACAGGTTGGGTTTGAATAGGTGTACCGCACCCGGTTTATTGGATAAGCGGCTGGCCAGAATCAGGCAGCCTTTCGGCTCCTCTACCTAGGCGCCCCTGGAAGCCCGGGAGGAGGATCGGGGCCGGGCCTGGTACGTAAGCTACAACGGCCGCGTCCACCACCTGCCCAAGAGTTGGGGGAACCCCCGGAACGGGCATCGGTTCGTGTGAGATCCTCCCCCCCCGGATGGGGCCAGGCCCGTTTCAGTGGAGGCGGCGGGGGTGACCTGCGGCGGGGCCCTTCGGCCCCGTCCTCGGTCGTCTCGTCGGTGGGCCGGAGGGAGAGACCCCAACAGACAGGCTCCTCGGCTCGAACCCGCGTCCACGTCTTGAGCTGCGCTCAATCCGCCCCGGGTTCTCCTGTCTGCTTCATGAGAAAACGACCGGTACCCGGATGGGCACCGGCCGTTTTCATGGAGGCGGCGGGAGTCGAACCCGCGTCCGCGAGAGGTTCCTCTCGAGCTTCTACGTGCGTAGATCGCTGTGAAGGTTCGCCCTGGGGGTGCCAGCGAACAGCACCGTCCGGGCTAGCTGCCTGAAATCTCGCTCTTCCCGTGGCAGCGGCGGGAGAGAGCCAGCCCGACTTGTCGTCGCCTCAGGACCTGCCTCGGGCGGGCCGGTCAGGAGACGGGCATGCGTTGTTACGCAGCCAGTGCCAGATCGTTGTTGGCAGTTGTGATGTTTTCCGGTGTGATTTGCGAGGATACCGGAGTCCTCGGCACGCTACTCTGGAGTCGCCAAACACGTCGAAACCGTGACGCCCCCTGTCAAATCGTTTCTTCCCGGGCATCTCCGCCCGGACTTTCAGTATACACCGTTTCCCCTGAAAATGCTCCGCTTTCTTCCTCCTTCTTCCGGTAGTGCTCCAGGTACCGCTCCAGGATCCGGTCCATCTGCTCCAGGGTCGTCACCTGGAAGAGCTCCCGGCGGAGGCTCCGGCCATCGGGCAGGCCCTTGCTGTACCAGCCCAGGTGCTTGCGGAACTCCAGCACGGCCCGCTGGGGGTCTTCACCGAAGGCGATGGCCTTCCGGGCGTGCCGCCGGCAGATCCGGAACCGCTCCGCCACATGGGGATCCGGGGGTACGGGCCTACCGTCCAGGGCAGCCCGGGCCTGGCGGAAGAGCCAGGGAGAGCCGTGGGATCCCCGGGCGATCATGATCCCATGGCAGCCCGTCTCCCGCTTCATGCGGGCGGCGTCGGCTCCGGTCCGGACGTCCCCGTTTCCCACCACCGGGATCTCCAGGGCGTCCACCAGGGCTCCAATCTCCTCCCACCGGGCCACCCCTCCGTACATATCCGTTCGGGTTCGGGGATGGAGGATGATCATGGCCGCCCCGGCGTCCTGCACCCGGAGGCCGATGGCCACGGGATCCCGGGTGGTCTCGGTGAACCCGCTCCGGGTCTTCACTGTCACCGGAAGGGGGGTGGCGGCCACGACGGCCCGGGTGATCTCCTCCACAAGGTCCAGGTCCCGGAGACACCCGGAGCCCCCGTTTCGCTTCACCACCTTCTTCACCGGGCAGCCGAAGTTGATGTCCACGAAGTCGGGCCGGTAGATTTCCGAGACCTGGGCCGCCGCTTCAGCCATCATGGCCGGATCCGCACCGAAGATCTGGACGCCGATGGGCCGCTCGTCGTCGTGGAACCGGAGGTACTGGTGAGTCCTGGGGTTTTCCCGGACCAGCCCGTCGGCGCTCACGAACTCGCTCACCACCACATCGGCCCCGAACTCCCGGCAGAGACGGCGGAAGGGGGATTCGCTGACACCGGCCTGGGGTGCCAGGAAGAGGGGCGTACGGCCCTCGCCGAAGATGGAAACAAACTCGGGGGTCATGGTACGAAGATAGAGGGAAACCGGAGACCCCTGAACCCCCGGGGGTCCGGGGCCAGAACCCGGTACGGGGGCGGCGACCCGGCCCGGCTTCGACTCCAGGGCTTCTGGCTCTCCCGAAGGGAATGCCTTAGCATGAGACGGCTTGCTCCCCTAGATTTCGGAGCATGTTCGTAGCCGGCGCCGACGCTCATCCTCTGGAGGCTACCGGATGAAACTGAGAGAGCTGTTCACACCCGACGTTGTGAACCTGGAGATACAGAGCGACACCAAGGACGACATCCTCAAGGAGCTCATCGGGCTCCTGGACATGGACGAGAAGTCCGAGGCCATTCTGTTCAAGACCCTCAAGCGCAGGGAGAACCTGGGATCCACGGGTATCGGCAAGGGCATTGCCATTCCCCATTGCCGATCCCTGGTGGTCAATCGTCTCCGCCTGGCCTATGGCCGCAAGCCGGGTGGGGTGGATTTCAAGGCCATCGACGGGAATCCCGTGTACAACTTCTTCCTCATCGTGGCCCCACCCCTGGAGGTCTCGAACCAGTACCTGCCGGTCCTGGGGAAGATCGCCCAGTTCGCCAAGGACCCGGACGTGCCCGAGCTCCTCAAGGAGATCGAGACCCCTGAAGAGTTCCTGAACCTGCTGGAAGAAAAGGCCCAATAGGGACAAGATGACCGTATGCACCCTCAACTGATGCTCTTGCTGGAGATCCAGGATCTCCGCCTGCTCAGGGAGGCTCTCCTGGAGGAGCCGAAAGAAGAGCAGGTGGAGTCCGACCACTTCAAACTCGAAGCCGACGAGGCCGTGGAGGCCCTGGACGACAAGATCGACGCCCTCAAAGAAAGGCTGGAGCCGGGGATCCGGCAGCGCTGCAAGCGGGGTCTTCCCACCCTGGGTCGCATGGTGGTCCCCGTCATCAGCGGCATATGCTACGGCTGCTTCGTGTCCGTTCCCACGGCTCGGACCGGCGAGGAGAACGACGAGATTCGGACCTGCGAGAACTGCGGGCGGTTCATCTACTTCGTTTCCTGATGGCCCATCTCTCTCCCTGCTTCTCCCTCATTGGCTGAGAGGACGAGGGAAGGGATGGGGCTCCACAGCAGCCCTGGCGTCGAAAAACAGAAAGGGGCGCCCCGACCAACGGGGTGCCCCTTCCTTCTTCTATCGTCATCTCCCCTCCGGCGCCGGGCCGGGGGACGTTCTATCACTTCGTAACGAACATCTTCCGGACCTGGCTCTCTCCGTTCACCACCAGTTGCACGAAGTACACTCCCGACGCCACCTGCCGTCCGGCCTGATCCCGGCCGTCCCAGTAGGCTTCGAAGCGTCCCGGAAAGGGGTATTCCAGATCCAGCACCGGAACACCTTCACCCCGGGGGTGGCTCAGGGCCGTGGGAGCGGTGATGAACTGCTGCAGGACGTTGTAGATCCGAACGGAAACCACGACCGGCTCACCGTCGGCGAACAGGTCTTCACCCAGAACGAAGGGAATCTTCGTTTCCGGATTGAAGGGGTTCGGGTAGTTCTGCTCCAGGCGGAACCCGGAATCCTGCTTTCCACCGGACCCCACCTGTTGGGCAGAGGCTGTCAGGGTGAGGCCGACGATGGAGAGGAGGACGAAGAGGACGCGACTCAGGCGTCTCATCTCAACCTCCGCACAGTTTACTGTGCTGTAGCCGTGTAACGATAGCCCTCCAAGGCGGAATGGAAGACAAAAGTGTACTACCTCAGGTCTATTGTACTCCCGGATTCGCCGAGGGTCAAGCGATTCGTCATCCCCTGGCCCCCACTCTTTCCTTTCCCTACATAGGGTCTCTCTCCCATGTTCCCCAATCCGCCGGGACCCGTGCCGCCACGATCCGTTCGTCCCCCATGCGGGTCGTGATTCCCCGGGTGTCGAAGTGGCGGAGGAGAGGAAGCAGGTGCTTTCGGGTCAAGGCCAGGACCTCCCGGAAATCGGCGGGTCCCAATCCCGCCTCACCCCCCAGGGCCTTCACCACTTCCTGCCCCGCCTTCGTCACCGCCTCCCTCCAGAAGTACAGATCGCCTTCCAGGGCCAGGACCTCTCCCTCCCCCTCCATGAGGCGGAGGACGTCCCGGATCTCCTCCCCGGTATCGGCATCCCCGGCCAGCTCCTTGAGGGTGGGAGGCGCCAGGCCAGCCTCCCGGAACTGCTGTCGAAGCTCGTCCCGGAGGTCCTTTTGCCGAGGGGTGAGGTGAGGCCGGAAGCTGGCCAGGGCCACCAGCCCACCCCGGGACCTGAGGGTGCCCCGTCCCACCAGGCTCTCCAACAGCGCATCGGCGATGGCGGAGCCGTGGGCCCCGGGCAGAAGCTGACGGAACTCCTGCAGAGGGAGCCCGGGCCGGAGGGGTTCGGCCTCGTGGAAGACCCGCAGGCCCTCCAGCAACCGCTCCTCCCCTTCCTCCCAGACGTTCCGGTGGAAGAGGAGCTCACCCAGCCCTTGAAGCTGCCCTCCCGCCGCAGCCTCCTTCACCGCCTTGTGGGCCTGCGTCGGGGCCAGCCCCGTGCGCTGGGGGAGGGCGGCAACCTCCGCCCCACCCCATCCGATTGCTTCCAGGTAAGAGAGGAGAGCCTGGCGTGGATCCTCCGAAAGACGTTGCTCCAGAAGTTCCACCTGGGAAGGGCTCACCCGCTTCCGCTTCCGGGAAGACACCTCCGCCACCCGTCCCCCGCCCATGGTGGTGACCGGGGAATAGGACCGAAGCACCAGGGAGTCCTTCACCCGGGCCACCAGGGGCTCCTCCAGGCGAAGCTGGGCCCATCCCTCCTCACCGGGGGCCAGGAGGTCCGTCTCCAGGAGGGCCACCCGGGCCAGGACCTCAGCCGTTCCCAGGTGCACCCGGACTCGCTGCCCCTGCTCCAGGGCCCAGCCCGTGCCCGGAAGGACGCTGACCCGGGAGGTGAGCATCCAGGAGGAGCTCCACCCCACCCCTTCCACCAGGGTCTGGCCCCGACGGAGCTCCTGGTGGCTGATCCCGCTACCGGTGAGGGCCACGGCCACCCGGCTCCCGGCCGTGGCCTCCTCCGTCTCCTGGCCGTGGAGCTGAAGCCCCCGAATCCGGGCCTCCTTCTCCCCGGGGAGGATCCGGACCCGGTCCCCCACCCGGAGGCGCCCGCTCCACAACGTCCCGGTGACCACGGTTCCTGCGCCCCGGATGGTGAAGACCCGGTCCACGGGGAGGCGGAACACGTCGTCCCGGCCTCTCTCCTCGATGCCCTCACCCAGGGAGGCCAGAAGGTCCGTGAGCTCCTCCAGGCCCAGGCCCTCCACGGCGGAAACCGGGAGGATGGGGGAGTCCCGGTAGGGGGTCGGGGCCAGAAGCTCCTCCACCTCCTCCCGGACCAGCTCCAGCCACTCCTCCTCCACCAGGTCCGCCTTGGTCAGGGCCACCACCAGCCTGGGGACTCCCAGGTAGCGGACGATGGCCAGGTGTTCCCGGGTCTGGGGCATGACCCCCTCATCGGCGGCCACCACCAGGAGGACGAGATCCACCCCGGTGGCCCCGGCCACCATGTTCCGGATGAAGCCCTCGTGGCCCGGAACGTCCACCACACCGAAGCGGACATCCTCCGTGGGACGGAGCTCGGCGAAGCCCAGATCCACCGTGATTCCCCGCTCCTTCTCCTCCTTCAGGCGGTCCGTGTCCACGCCGGTGAGAGCCTTCACCAGAGCTGTCTTGCCGTGGTCGATGTGACCCGCCGTGCCAAGAATATGTCTACGCATGATCCTTCGGGATGAGTGTGGCCAGAACGGAGATGGACCGGAGGGGCGTGCCTCCGGAGATGTGGTAGGTGACGAAGTCGCTGACCAACCGCAGGTGGGCCCGGGGGCGGCGAAGCTCCCCCCGGAACTCACCGGCCACGAGTTGAGCCAGTTGATCCCGGGCCACGGGCCCCAGCCTGGGGCCCGACGGGCCCTCTTCCTGGCAGGCAGGACAGCGCAGGCCTCCGGCAGCGAAGTCGAACCGGCCCAACACCTCTTTTTCCAGCCCCCGCCCGCAGGTCACGCAGCTCCGGAGCACCGGACCGTAGCCCAGCTCCCGGACCAGCCCCCAGGTCTCCATGAGGAGGCGAACTACCAGGTTGTCCCGGGATTCCGCCTCCACAGCGTCCAGTCCCTGGCAGAGGGCGGCGAAGAGTCCGGGGTTCTCCTCCCCACCGGCGTGCTGGAGAATCAGTTCCCCGAGGACCGAGGCCCCGGCCAGACGAAGGGGATCCCGGGCCAGGCCGTTCCGGGGTGTCGTAGGGGCAAAATCCTTCAGGGTCTGGAGATCCCGCCCTTCCTTCACGTACAGGGTCAGGGCCCCTTCCCCGAAGGTGGAAAGGGAGCCTCCCCTCTGTCCCTCCGTCTTCCGCACCCCCCGGGCCACCACCCCCACCACTCCCAGGGCCTGGGAGTAGAAGCGAAGGATCCGACTGGATTCGCTGAAGGGGTAGGCCCGAAGGAGTACGGCGGGGGTGGTGACGAGGCTCAAGGCACCGGCCCTCTCCTCAGGACGACCTCTGGATCCGGGCCAGGAGCTTCTCCCGCTGGGTCTCGTAGCGAACCCTCTCCTGCCGGGAGGGATGGGATTTCCGGGAGAACTCCTCGTCCAGGCGGGCCACGGCCAGGATCAGGTCCCGGCGACTCGGGGAGGCGGAAGGCGTCCGAGCCTCATCCCCTTCGGTCCCGGCCACCGGCGTCGCGCCTCTCTGGCGGATCCTGTAGGCCAGGACCCCGGCGGCGGCCAGGAGAGCGGCCAGCAGGAGGGCCAGCCATTCCCCACGGAACTGCCACGAGCCGGACGTCAGGCTGGCCCGGATCTCCGTGTCCTGGAGATCCTCCGCCACGTACCGTCGAAACACGTTCCCCGCCTCCAGCTCCACGGACTGGCCCCGAACCAGGGGGGGGAACTCCGCTTCGGGTCCGGGTTCCCGGACCAGAACCTCCATGACGTCGGTCCGGCCCGGTAGGGGGAGGACGAAGTCATCGGAAGGGATCCGGTAACGGACCAGAAAGACCCGCTCTCCCGGGGGGATGGGGGCCAGGACCTGCATACGGCCGTCCTGGAAGCGGACGGACTCCGGGGCCAGGTCCGACTGCCCCACCTGGAAATCCCGGGCCGAGGCCGGGAGGGGGTAACTCCACACCACGCCGTTCCGGGGAGAGTAGAGGGTCCGGTCCCCGGTCTGGCGAACCTCGACGACATCGGTGGCCGTCCACCCCTCCTCCTCTTCCTTCTCCAGGAAGACGTTCCGGGCCGACAGGGGAAGCTCCGCCCCCCCGGGAGGAACCGAGAGGGTGTCGTAGGCCTGGATCACGTAGAGACTGTCCAGTTGGATGGGCTCGGTGATGGCCGGGCCGAAGTAGAGGAGGCCCCGGTAGCGGACCGAGGCGAAGAAGATCTCCGAGCGGCCACCGTGATCCGGAAGGTGGGGAAGGCGGAAGCGGAAGGAGCCATCGGGCTCCACCCGGACGCTGTCGATCTCCCCGGAGGAGTCGGGAGCCACCCGGTGAAGGACCACCTGCCCCTGGGACATGGATCCGGCTCCTACCCGGACCTGGCCCCGGAGGATGGGCACCACTTCCTCCTGGGGAGTCGGATGGGTCCGGGGAGCCGTGACGGCCCGAACCGAGCCCGTCAGGGCCAACGCGGCCAGGAGCGCGGAGAGGAGCGGGAGCCGAGCGGGCGAGGAGAGAGGAGGAGGCGCTGGCCAGGGAAACCGGGTGGTGGACATGTCAGAGAGTGAATCAGGGAGTGAAGCGGCCGAAGTCCTCCGGGTTCAGCTTCCGGAGGTACTCCTTCAGGTCCTCCGCCTTCATCTCCCCCTCTCCCGAGGACTCCTCCTTCTTCTCCCCCTGCCCCGGGGTCTCGAACTCCGGCTTGGAGGGGAAGGCCTCCTCCTCGGCGATCTCCACGGAAGCCCGTTCCAGGAGGGCGTCGTCGGCGAAGATCTGGGCTTCCAGTCGGAGGGCCACGGCGATGGAGTCCGAGGGCCGGGCATCCACGGTCACCACCTCCCCGTTCCGCTCGATGACCAGCTCGGCGTAGTAGGTGTTGTCCTCCACCCGGGTGATGTTGACCCTTTTCAGGATCCCGCCGAGACCGCTCAGGATGGAGACCAGAAGGTCGTGGGTGAGGGGCCGGGAGAAGGACCAGTCCGCCAGCTGCATGGCGATGGCGCTGGCCTCCCCGGGCCCGATCCAGATGGGAAGGATGCGCTCGCCCGGCTCCTCCTGCAGGATGACGATGGGCGTATTCGTGGTCTGGTCCAACCCCAGGCTCTGCACCTTTACCTCAACCAGCACGGCCGTATCCTCTCCCTCCCCCGTCCATCGTTCATGTACCCAGGGTCCAGGAGGAAAGGTACTCCTCCTGCTCGGGGGTGAGCTCGTCGATGTCCACGCCCATCCCGGCGAGCTTGAGGGTGGCGATTTCCCGGTCGATCTTCTCGGGAATCCGGTACACCTTCCGCTCCAACCGACCCTGCTTCTCCAACAGATACTCCGAAGCCAACGCCTGGTTCGCGAAGCTCATGTCCATGACGGACGCCGGATGGCCCTCCGCCGCCGCCAGGTTGATGAGGCGCCCCTGGCCCAGCACGAAGACGCTCTTGCCCTCCAGGCGGTACTCCTCCACGAATTCCCGCACCGGACGAGGTCCTTCTTCGGCAGCCGCCGCCAGACCCGGCAGGTCCAACTCCACGTCGAAGTGACCGGAGTTGCAGACGATGGCTCCGTCCTTCATGGCACGGAAGTGCTCCGTTCGGATGACGTTGATGTCTCCGGTGAGGGTGACGAAGAGGTCTCCCAGGGGGGCGGCCTGGGCCATGGGCATGACACGGAACCCGTCCATGGACGCCTCCAGGGCCTTCACCGGATCCACCTCCGTGACGATGACCTGGGCCCCGGCGCCCCGGGCCCGGAGAGCCACCCCTCGGCCGCACCAGCCGTAGCCCGCCACCACCACGGTGGATCCGGCCAGGAGGAGGTTCGTGGCCCGGAGGATCCCGTCCAGGGTGCTCTGCCCCGTGCCGTAGCGATTGTCGAAGAGGTGTTTGGTCAGGGAGTCGTTCACGGCGATGACGGGGAACTGGAGCACTCCGTCCGCCGCCATGGCCTTGAGGCGGATGACCCCGGTGGTGGTCTCCTCCGTGGAGCCCAGGATCTCCTGGACCAGAGAGGTCCGGGCGTCGGCATCCAGGCCCTGGGCCCAAGCCTTCACGGGCCCGGCCAGGTCGTCCATTCGATCCAGGGCCAGCATGTGCAGCGACCCCACCAGATCCGCTCCGTCGTCCATGGTGATGAGGGGGCGGTGGGCCAGGGCGGCCTGGATGTGGTGGTAGTAGGTCTCGTCGTCCTCACCCTTCACGGCGAAGACCGGGATCTCCTCGTGGGCCACCAGGTGAGCGGCCACGTCGTCCTGGGTGCTCAGAGGGTTCGATGCACACACGACCACGTCGGCTCCCCCGGCCTTCAGGGTCACCGCCAGATTCGCCGTCTCCGTGGTCACGTGGAGGCAGGCGGAGATGCGGGTCCCTTCCAGGGGCTTCTCCTCCCGGAAGCGGTCCCGGATCTGCTTCAGGACCGGCATGGTGCGTCCGGCCCACTCCGTGCGGCGGCGACCCTCCTCCGCCAGCTCCATGTCTCGAATATCGTAGTTCATGGCGTCCTTTGGTTTCGTCGTTGATGCCCCGGGTTCTCAACCTGGAGCCCGTTACAGACCCAGCAGATCCCGGATCTCCTCCACCCGATCCGTCCGTTCCCAGCGGAAGACGTCCACGTCCCGGGTCTCCTCCCCTTCGCCCACCTGGATCCGCTCCGGGTCTCGGCCGAAGTGTCCATAGACTGAGGTGGGGCGGAAGACCGGGTCCGTCAACCCCAGACGCTCGATGATGGCGGAAGGCCGGAAATCGAAGACCCGGGCCACGGCCCGGGCCAGCTCCTCGTCCGGCCGAACGCCGGTTCCGTAGGTGTCCACCTGCACGGAGACGGGCTCCACCACCCCGATGGCGTAGGCCACCTGGATCTCGAACTGCCTGGCCGCCCCGGCGGCCACCATGTTCTTGGCGGCCCAACGGGCGGCGTAGGCTCCGGACCGGTCCACTTTCGTGGCGTCCTTGCCGCTGAAGGCTCCCCCGCCGTGCCGGCCCAGGCCCCCGTAGGTGTCCACCATGATCTTCCGGCCCGTGAGGCCCGTGTCTCCGTGGGGACCTCCCACCACGAACCGGCCCGTGGGGTTGATGTGGAAGGTGCAGTGATCCGGATCCAGGAGATCGGCGGGAAGAGCCGGCAGGATGACCTTGGCCAGGATCTCCTCCTCCAGCTCCTCCTGCTGGATCTCCTCGTCGTGCTGGGTGGACAGGACCACCGTGGTGACCCGCCGGGGCCGGTCCCCGTCGTACTCCAGGGTCACCTGGGCTTTGCCGTCGGGCCGCACCCAGGGTACGTCCCCGGACTTCCGCACCCTGGCCAGCCGCCGGGTCAGGGCATGGGCCAGGGTGATGGGGGCGGGCATGAGAACGTCGGTCTCGTCCGTGGCGTAGCCGTACATCATGCCCTGGTCCCCGGCACCACCGGTGTCCACCCCCTGGGCGATGTCCCAGGCCTGCTGGTCGATGGTGGTGAGAACCGCGCAGGTGTTCCCGTCGATGCCGAAGTCGGAGCGGACGTAGCCGATGTCCTTCAGGGTCTGGCGCACCACGTCGGGAATCTCCACGTAGGCTTCCGTGGTGATCTCTCCCGAGACCAGGGCCATCCCCGTGGTCACCAGGACCTCGGCAGCCACCCGGGAGTCCGGGTCCTGGAGGAGGATCTCGTCCAGAATGGCGTCGGAGATCTGGTCGGCGATCTTGTCCGGATGGCCCTCGGTGACGGATTCGGAAGTAAAGAGTCGTAGGCTCAAGGATCGTCCTGGTCTGAGTGAATGGTTGCCGGAGGCCGGGTCCCGGTCCCGCTGGCCGGGCCCCTGGCACTGGAGGACGCTAGGAAAGGGGAAGGCTCCACCGCCCCGAGAAGGCCGACAGGTCCACCGAGCCCCCCACTCCTTCTACGAGCCGTCCCACAACCTCCTTGCTCGTGGGCGCGGCCAGGGCCTTGGCCGCCGCCCGCCGGGCATCTTCGATGCGGAACTCCCGGATGACCTTCTTGATCTCGGGCAGGGAGGGCCAGGCCACGGAGAGGGAATGGATGTCCAGACCCAGGAGGAGAAACGCTCCCAGGGGGTTGGCGGCCAGCTCTCCGCAGACGCTCACCTCGATGCCCGCCGCCCTGGCTACCCGGGAGACCTGGTGGAGTTGCCGGACCACCGCCGGATGGAAGGGATTGAACAGGGAGGCCAGGCGGGTGTTCGTCCGGTCCACGGCCAGGGTGTACTGGACCAGGTCGTTCGTGCCGATGGAGAAGAAGTCCGCATGCCGGCTGAGCTCCACGGCGTCCAGGGCCGCCGCCGGCGTCTCGATGAGGAGACCCAGCTTATAACCCGAGTTGAAGTCCAGACCGTCGGCGGTGAGGTGATCCTCCTCCTCCCGGAGGAGGTTGCGGACCCGGAGGACCTCCTCCACGTCGTTCACCAGGGGAAGCATGATCCGCACGTCCCCGTGGGCCGTGGCCCGGAGGATGGCCCGGAGCTGGGGCCGAAAGAGCTCCGGTTCGTCCAGGCACACCCGGATGGCCCTCCAGCCCAGGAAGGGATTCTCTTCCTGGGGCATGTTCAGGAACATGGGGAACTTGTCCCCCCCCAGGTCGAAGGTCCGGATGATGACGGCCCCGCCGGGGAAGGTCTCCGCCACCCGCTTGTAGCTCACGTACTGCTCTTCCTCACCGGGGAGGGCCGCCCGGCCCACCACCAGGAACTCCGTGCGGAGGAGTCCCACGCCGTCGGCACCATGGCTCCGGGCGTGTTCCGCTTCCCAGGGAAGGTCCAGGTTGGCCCTGAGGGCCACGGGTTGACCGTCCTTCGTGGCGGCCTCCAGGTCGGCGATCCGGTGGATCTCCTCCTCCCACTCCTTGAGCTGGACCTGTCGGCCCCGGAAGACCTTCCGCTCCCGTTCGTCCGGATTCAGGACGAGGCGCCCGATGCGCCCGTCCAGAATGGCCTCCTGACCTTCCTCCACCGTGGTCGTGATGTTGCCCAGACCCACCACCGAGGGCAGAGAGAGGGAGCGGGCCAGGATCACCCAGTGGGAGGTCCGAGTGCCCCGGTCCGTGGCCACCCCTCGGATCTTCTCCGGATCGATCTGGACGGCGATGCTGGGCGTCAGGTTCCGGGCCACGAGAATGGAGGGTTCGTCCGGGTCCTGGGGGGCGAAGGGATCGGGAAGACCCATGATCTCGTGGAGCAGGCGAGTGTGCATGTCCTCCAGGTCGTTCAGCCGATCCATGACCATGGGGTGGAAGGTCCGGGTCCACTGGGCCTGGAGTTCCAGGAAGCGCCACTCGAAGGCCTGGGCCGCGGTGAGGAGGTTCTCCCGGATGTACTGGACGGTCCGATCCACCACCTCCGGGTCGTCCAGCATGAGGATCTGGGGCTCGAAGATCCGCCCCTCCATCTCCCCCAGACGCTTGGTGGTGGCGTCCTTCAGGTCCTCGAGCTTCTCCCGGGTCCGCTCCCGGGCCGTCTGAAAGATCTCCACCTCCTCCTCCACCCGCTCCGCTTCCACCCTGCGATGGGCCACTTCCGGCACACCCCAGTTCAGCAGGTGGATGCGGCCTTCCACGATTCCCTCGGATACACCGAAACCGTCAATGACGATGGGCACGCCTTACTCCTCCTCGAAACCTCGTCGCACCAGCTCCGTCAGGGCCCGGATGGCCTCCTCGGCGTCCTGTCCGTCCGCCGTCAAGGTCAACTCCGATCCCTGCTCTGCCGCCAGCATGAGAACTCCCATGATGCTCTTGCCGTTCACTCGCAGCCCGTCCTTCTCCACGTGGATCTCGCTCCGGAAAGATCCGGCCAGCTTCACGAGCTCCGCCGCGGGGCGGGCGTGGAGCCCGGCCCGATTCACGACCTCCACCTTCTGTTGCCGAATCCCGTCCTGGCTGCTCATGCGAACCAACCGAAGAGAAAGATCACTCCCGTGACTACCACCGTTCCCCACAGGCCCGGAGACCATCCTCGCTCGCCCATGCGGCTCCCCGCCCACACCCCCAGACCAGCCAGCCCGGCCCAGAGGAGGGCCTGGGGCCCCTGGTCCAGGCTCCGGGCCAGAGCCAGGCCTCCCACGCCTCCCAGGAGGAGAGCCGCCAGGCCGGCCAGACGGTCGGCCTGCCGGGGAAGGGCCAGGTACCGAAGGGCGTCTCCCACCCGACTGCTTCTTTCCAACCCCTGACGGAACCCCCAGATGCGCAGGAACAGGTGGCCTGCGTTGTAGATCCCCAGGAAGGTGACGACCACCACCCAGGGCGGGGCACCCGCCAGGGCCAGGGCCAGGGCTACCAGGACCGTGGCCGGACGCCAGCCCACCCAGACCAGGGCGTCGCCCAGGCTTCCCAGAGGACCCCGGACGGCCACCTTGAAGCGCCGGATCTCCTCCGGATCCCGCCCCTCCTCTTCCATCCGGCAGGTGGCCCCCAGGGCCAGGTCCGCCAGGTACGGATGGGCGTTGAAGTGCTCCGAGTGTCGTTGCAGAGCCTGTCGGAAGCCCTCCGGATCGTCCCGATAGAGGCGCTTCAGCACCGGCAGGATGGCGAAAGCGAAGCCACCGCCCAGCATGGTCCTGTAGTTCCAGGAGCCCTGGATGAGGAACGAGCGAAGGAACGCCCGTAGCCTGCTGCCGGTGCCCGTCTTCTTCACAGGAGCACCCCTCCCAGGAGAAGCCCCAGAAACCCGGCGCCGGCCACCCATCCCCGACGTTTCCATCCTCCCAGGGAGGTCAGCAGGGCTCCGGCGGGAATCGAGGCTCCCAGCGTCAGCAGGGCCAGGGTGGCCGGCATGCCCAGACTCCAGGAACCTCGCAACAGGGGCGCGAAAACACCAGCCACACCCAGACCCACCAGGGTCAGGGTTCCCCCCCGAAGGAAGTCCAGGCCCAGAGCTCCCAGATGGCCCCAGACGACCCGAGTCGGGGACACCTCACCCTCGCTGGGGTCCGGGGTCAGGCGGCCGTTGATCTTCCGGACAAACCGGATGGAACGGGCCCCCAACTGACTCCAGGCCAGACCCAGGGCCGTGCCCAGGGCCAGCCCGCCGGGGCCCGGGACCACCGCCGCCGCCGCCACTCCCACCACGGCCGCCGGTCCCCCTTCCGGGAACTGGGCCCCCCCCACCGGGAAGATGGGGAGGAGGTAGATCTCCAGGACGCACCCCACGGTGAGACCCAGGACAGGATCGCCCAGGATCCACCCCGCCAGCGTCCCGGCCACCAGGGGCCGGGAGACCATGAACTGTCCCAGGGCCGTGCCGTCCAGGGCGAGCAGGGCCCCGAGAAGGGTCAGGGCGGGGACGAGGGCCGGATCCATGGCGAACGCTCCTGGGCCTCGTCAGCCCGTCAGGTCGTCCAGGTCAACCTCCGGCGAGCCCGGAAGATCTCGAGCGGAGACGTGCACCCCCCGGGCGGCCAGCTCCCGGAGGGCTTCCCGGTCCCGTTCATCCAGGTAGAGATAGGACAGGACTTCCTCCCGGCCCTTCCGGAAGTGGATGCCCCCCAGATTCACCTCCCTTCCCTGGAGGTCGTCCTCCCGGGCCAGCTCCAGCATGGTCTCCACGTCCCGGGTCAGGAGCACGGTCCTGAGCTCCGACTCCCGCCAGGCGTCCAGTTGCCGGCCCGCTTCCTCGGCGGTGCAGAAGAGGGCCTCCGTGCCCGGAGGGATGCCCAGGGCGTAGAGCTCCTGCTCCCACTCGCTCTGGGCCACGGTCCGGTCCACCACCACGTAGCGGTCCGGGTGAAGCTTGCTTCCCCACCCCACCACCACCTGGCCGTGGATGAGTCGCTCGTCAACCCGATACAGGAGAATCGGCATGGGTGGTATAGTCGGGGAGACTGGTGAGACCCGCCCGGCCCTTCTCCAGGAGGCGGGGAACCAGCTCCTCCATGGGCAGGTTGCGGTTGAAGACGAAGTCCAGGAGCACGGGGAGGTTGACCCCGAAGACCACGGCCCGGCCCTCCCCCGGCCGGCAGCACCGCCGGGCCGAGAGGGCACAGCTCCCGGAGGTGAGGTCCGTGAAGACGATCCCCGGGCCCTTGCCCAGGAGCCCTTCCAACTCCTCCTGCAGCGCCTCTCCGGATTTCCCCTCGTTGCTCAGGGGAATGAGGACGTCCTCCCCCGGACCGGCGATCTTGGCCACGGCGTCGGCCAGGCCCCGGGCCATGGCGCCGTGGGCCAGGACGACGCCCCGGAGCACCTCTTCCTCACTCATAGTCCTCCTCCAGGTACTCCCTCACCGGCCGCATGGCCTCCCGGAGTTTGTTGTCGAACTCCAGGGCCGGATCCACGCCGGCGTACTTGAGGAGGTGGTTCATGGCGATGACCTCGGCGATGACCGTGATGTTCTTTCCCGGGTTCAGGGGGATGGTGATCTTGGGGAGAGTCACCCCCAGCACTTCCGTGTCCTCTCGCTCCAGGCCGGTGCGGCTGTAGTGCTGGGCGTCGTCCCAGGCCTCCAGCTGCACCACCACCTCGATGCGTTTCTGTTGTCGGATGGCCCGGATCCCGAAGAGGGTGCGGACATCGATGATGCCCACCCCCCGAATCTCCATGTGGTGCCTCTGGAACTCGTGCCCGTGTCCGATGATGATGTCGTGGCCCCGGCGGGTGGCGAAGACCAGGTCATCGGCCACCAGCCGATGTCCCCGCTCCACCAGGTCCAGCACACATTCGCTCTTCCCGATGCCGCTCTCTCCCACGAAGAGGAGCCCCACGCCGTAGACATCGGCCAACGAGCCGTGGAGACTCACCGTGGGGGCGAGAGCAGCCTCCAGGTAGGGGTTCAGGCGCTGGAAGAACATCCCCGTGCCCAGGCTCGTGCGGAAGACCGGGATGTCGTAGTCCCGGGCGACCTTCATGAACTCCTTCGGCACGTCCAGGCCCTTGGTGATGAACACCACGGGCACATCGTGTTGAAAGAGCTCCCGGAGGCGTTCCTCCACCACGTCGGGCTCCAGGGTGGCCAGGTAGGCCATCTCCGTCTCGCCGAAGACCTGGACCCGGCCGGCTCGGACCCGGTCCACGAACCCGGCCAGGGCCAGGCCCGGGCTGGCGGGACCCGAGTGGGAGATGGTCCGGTCCAATCCTTTTTCCGAGGCGAGCTTCTCCAGGCCCAGGGTCTCTTCCCGCTCCCGGAGAAGCTCGGCTACCGTGATCTGTCTTTTCACTCGTGTAGGTCGCTCCTCCGGGCTACTCCTCCGGAACCACCGACTCGGAGAGACTGGGGCCCTGGTGATCTCGAAGTTGATCGCGGCGACGTCGGAGAATCCGGGAGAGCCGATTCACCATCTGATCCAGGGCCGCTCGAAACTCCGGCCCTTCCCCACCGGCCACCACCGGCTCCCCCCGGTCCACGCTCAACACGGCGTCCGCCTTCTTGAGGTGCTTCTCGATCTCGAAGACGACCTCGGCTCCGGAGAGTCGGGGCTCATAACGAGAGAGCTTCTCCAGCTGTTCCTCCGTCCGGGTCCTCACCGTGTCCGGGATGTCGCAATGCCGGGCCGCGATCTGAACTCTCATGCGTCCTCCCTTGAAAACAGGGTTCCTCCCTACGAAGGCGGGCCCATGCCCGCGTGCCTGTGGGAGGAAAGAAAAAGTTACTCCGGCGGGGGAGCGGAAGCCACCCGCCCCTCCAGAACCGCTTCCATTCGTCGAGCCGATGCATCCCAGGTGAAGGCTTCGGCAAAGCGCCGGGCCGCCCCTCCCATCCTCCGACGCATCTCCGGGCTGCCGACAAGGGTCTCCAGGCCCTCGGCCAGGGCCTCCACGTCGCCGTGGGGCACCAGCATGCCCGTTGCACCGTCACGGACCGAATCTCTGAGGCCCGGGGAATCGCTGGCCACCGTGGGGGTGCCGCAGGCCGCCGCTTCCAGGTTGGCGATTCCCCAGCCCTCCTTCGGTGAGGTAAGAACGTGGATCCAGCTCCGTCGGAGGAGCCGGACCTTGGCCTCCTCATCCACATATCCAAGGAACTCCACCCGTTCCCTCAGGTTCCACTTCTCCACCATCCCCTCCAGTTGAGGCCGATAGTCCCCCTTGCCCGCCACCAGGAGTCGGGCCTCCACTCCCCGGTCCCGGAGGCGAGCCAGAGCCCGGAGGATGAGGTGGATGGCCTTGTAGCGCTTGAGCCGGCCCAGGTAGAGGAGGGTCGGGACGTCGAACTCCGGCACCCGGGGATCCGGAGCGTAGTGATCCAGGTCCACACCGTTGGGAACCACCTCCATGCCGGCTCCGGAAAACCCCCGGCGCTGCAGGTCCCGGACCGTGCTCCGTGACACCGCCACCACCGGGCAGCCCCGGAACACCCGGGGCACGGGCATCTCCAGGAGCCAGGTGGCCAGAGCCACCGGCAGAGGGGCTTCCTGGAAGGCGGTGCCCCCGAAGAGGTGATGGACCAGGAGGACGGTTCGGGTCCGGGGGAGCCACAGGGGCAGGAAGACGGGGACCTTGTTCAGGTCCTCCACGGCCACGTCGAAATCCCGGGAGCCCAGGGCCGTCTTCAGGTACGGTCCGGCCCGGAGAGCGAAGGAGTAGCGCCCTCCCACCCGGTGAACTTCCAGCCCGTCCACCGTCTCCCGGGCCGGGGCTCCGGGAAAGCCCGATACCAGGGCGGTGACCCTGTGCCCCCAGCGGGCCAGGCGCCCGAAGACCTCGTGGAGGTGGATCTCGGCCCCCCCGGCCCGGGGGTTCAGCCGGTCTTGCCAGTTCACCACGAGAATCCTCAACGAGAGGGTCCTTCTGGCTGCCCCGGAATCACTCCAGGGGGTGAGGTTGCTTGTACAGGGCGTCCAGCACCCCGTTCACGAAGCGGGGGGAATCCTTTCCTCCGTAGGCTTCGGCCAGGAGAATCCCCTCCTGGATGGACACCTTGGGCGGGATCTCCTCCATGAAGAGGATCTCCGCGGCCGCCAGGCGCAGGATGGAACGATCCATGACGGACAATCGCTCCAGCCGCCAGTTCTCCAGGGCCGACTGAAGGGCTCGATCGATGTCCGGGAGGTGGTCCTCCAGGGTCTCCAGGAGCTCCTCCAGGTAGGCCAAGCGCTGGGGAGCCACCCTCCGGGTCTGGAGCACCCGGCCCAGGGCCTGGGCGATGGTCTCCCCGCCCCCGGCGCTTTCCCAACGATACAGGACCTGAAGCCCCCAGGCTCGGGCCCGGCTTCGATCTCGAGGATGGTCACCGCTCCGGGCCGGGAAGGTGGGAGGCAACGGCTACTCCATCTGGCCGTAGAGATCGGCCATCTCGAGGGCGCTCAGGGCGGCGTCCCAGCCCTTGTTGCCTGCCTTGGTACCGGCCCGCTCCAGGGCCTGGTCCACCGTGTCCGTGGTGAGGACTCCCAGGGAGACGGGAATGGCCGCCTCCCGGGCCACCACACCCAGCCCCCGGGTGGCCTCGCCGGCCACGTACTCGAAGTGGGGCGTGCCCCCCCGGATGACGCAGCCCAGGGCGATGAGGGCGTCGTACCTCTCCATCTTCACGATCCGGGCCGCCGCCGCCGGGAGTTCCCAGGCTCCGGGGATGCGGTAGAGGTCGATGGCCTCTTCCTCGGCCCCGTGGCGGAGGAGACAGTCCCGAGCTCCCTGGACGAGCTGCTCGGTGACCAGGCTGTTGAAGCGGGTCACCAGCACGGCGAACCGCTTTCCGGCTCCCTTGAGTTCTCCGTTGTACTCGTTCACGCCCTGCCCTTTCGGCGATGGTGTAGCTACAGAATGTGCCCCAGCTTGGTCCGTTTCGTGGCCAGGTATTCCCGGTTGAACTTCCCGGGTTCCACCTTCAGGGGCTCCCGGCCCGTGATCTTCAACCCGTAGCCCTCCAGGCCCACGACCTTCCGGGGGTTGTTCGTAAGGAGGCGAATGGAGGTGAGCCCCAGGTCCAGGAGAATCTGGGCGCCGATGCCGTACTCCCGCAGATCCGGCTTGAACCCCAGGACCTCATTGGCCTCCACGGTATCCCGTCCCCTGTCCTGAAGGTCGTATGCTCGAAGCTTGTTGGCCAGCCCGATACCCCGTCCCTCCTGCTTCAGGTAGACCACGGCCCCCTGGCCGTCCTCGTCGATCTGTCTCATGGCGGCGTGGAGCTGCTCTCCACAGTCGCAGCGTTGGGACCCGAAGACGTCTCCGGTGAGGCACTCCGAGTGCATCCGGACCAGCACGTCTTCCTTGCCTTCCAGGTCTCCCTTCACCAGGGCCACGTGCTCCTGGTGGTCCACCAGGCTGGCGTAGCCCAGGATCACGAAATCCCCCCACTCCGTGGGCAGGTCCGCCTCGGCGATCCTGCGAACCAACCGCTCCCGGGCCAGGCGGTAGGAGACGAGCTGGGCCACGGTGATGAACTTCAGATCGTGCTTCCGGGAGAACTCCTCAAGCTCCGGCCGACGGGCCATGGTCCCGTCTTCCTTCAGGATCTCGCAGATCACGCCGGCGGCGGGCAGCCCGGCCAGTCGGGCCACGTCCACGGCGGCTTCCGTCTGCCCCACCCGGTGCAGCACCCCTCCCTTCCGGGCCCGAAGGGGGAAGATGTGCCCGGGTCTGCGCAGGTCCGAGGGACGGCTGTCCGGATCCAGGAGGACCTGGATGGTCTTGGCCCGGTCGTAGGCGCTGATCCCCGTGGTGACCCCGAAGCGGACGTCGGCGTCCACGGACACCGTGAAGGCCGTCCGCTGGGGGTCGGTGTTGTTGTCCGTCATGAGGGGAAGACCCAGCTCGTCGGCCCGATCGTTCGTCATGGCCACGCAGATGAGACCCCGACCGTACTTCGTCATGAAGTTGATGGTCTCCGGCGTCACCTCCGACGCGGCGCAGACCAGGTCTCCCTCGTTCTCTCTATCCTCGTCATCCGCCACGATGACCATCTTGCCCTGGCGGATGTCTTCGATGGCGTCTTCTACTTTGTGGAACATGATCCCGCGTCCCCTCCGTATCCCATGGCCCTGAGTTTCTCCAGGGTGGCAGTGCCCTCCCCCGTCAGGGCCGAAAGCGATTTGGCCACGTACTTCCCGATGAGATCTCCCTCCAGGTTCACCCGGTCCCCGGGTTTCAGGCGTCCCAGGTTCGTGTGGTCCCAGGTGAAGGGGATGATCCCCACCTGGCAACGGTACCGGGCCGGGAGGGCATTCACCGTCAGGCTCACCCCGTTCACCGCGATGGAGCCGTGGAGGATGGTGTTGGCCTCCACCACCTCCGGAAGCTGGAAGTCCAGGAGCCAGAACTCCCCCTCCTGGCGCACCTCCTGCACCCGACCCACCCCGTCCACGTGCCCCTGCACCAGGTGCCCGTCCAGTCGTCCCCCCAGGACCATGGAACGTTCCAGGTTCACCCGGCTCCCCGGGCGATACTCACCGGCGATGGTCCGGGACAGGGTGGTCCCGATGGTCTCCATGGCGAAGCTCTCCTCGTCGTTCCGCACCGCCGTCTGGCAGGCCCCGTCCACGGTGATGGAGTCTCCCGGGCTCAACTCGCCGGAAAGCTCCGGGGCCCGGATCACGAACTCCCGGGCTCCCCGCCGCTCCCGGACGGACTCCACGGTCCCCACAGCCTCGATGATTCCCGTGAACATCAGTCCTTTCCCTCCGCGTTTCGGTCGAAGGTGAGGAGGACGTCCCGACCCAGAATCCGGGGAGCCAGGGTCGGCTCCCATCCTTCCCAGGCCTTCCGGCCCCGGAGCCCCGGAAAGGCCGGGACCGCTTCACCTCCCAGCACGAACGGTGCCATGAAAAGATACAACCGATGGGCCCGCCCTTCAGCCAGGAGCCGGCTGGCCAGAGTACCGCCTCCCTCGCAGAACACGGATCGGATCTCCTCCTTCCAGCAGGTCCTCAGGACCCGACCCAGGTCCAGACCCCCGGCATCAGACTCCACGGGCCGGATCATGGCCCCGGCCTCCTCCAGCTCCCGGAGCCGGGAAGGTTCGGCGTCCCGGCCCACGAAGAGGAGGACCGGGGTGTGGGGGGCGCCCTGGAAGAGGCGGGCCCCCGGGGAGAGGCGGGCCCGCCTGTCCAGGATGATCCGCACCGGGGGCTTCCGGGGTGAGGGGGCCTCCCGGACCGTGAGGAGGGGGTCGTCCACCAGGGCCGTGCCGGATCCTACCATGACCGCGTCGAAGCCGCTGCGGAGGCGGTGAGTCTCCCGGTGGGCTTCGGGTCCGGTAATGGTCGTGCGGTGGCCCCGGGCCTCGGCGATGGCCCCGTCCAGGGTCTGGGCCAGCTTCAGGGCCAGGAAGGTCTCCTCCCCCTCGGCGTTGCGATAGAAAGCCGGGTTCTCCACCCGGGCCCTCCGCTTCCCGAAGACCGGCCCCACCACGTCCACCCCTCCCTCCCGAAGGGTCTGTGCTCCTCCCCGGGAGACGGTTCCAGGATCCGAGCCACCGTAGACCACCCGCCCCACCCCGGCTTCCAGGAGGGCACGGGAGCAGGGCGGTGTGTGCCCGTAGTGGTCGCAGGGTTCCAGGCTCACGTACGCCGCGGCTCCCCGGGCCTTCTCCCCGGCCTCCTCCAGGGCCTCCACTTCGGCGTGAGGCCCTCCGTAGGCCCGATGCCACCCCTCCCCCACCACCACGCCATCCCGGACCAGGACGCATCCCACCATGGGATTCGGGTGCACCTGTCCCCAGCCCCTGCGGCCCAGCTCCACGGCCCGATCCAGGAAGCGCCGGTCCTCCGAGGTGAGCCGTGAGGTGAGCCGTTCTCCGGAAGGCAACTGCTCCTCCATTCCCTCGGGTCTTCTCCCCTCAGAAGGTGATTCGGAGCGCCAGGGACCCGAAAAGGGAGCGGGTGTCCGGGTCGAAGTCCCCGCCTGGGCGTCCGGGAAGGTCGGGCTCGAAGCCCTGGGCCCATCCCACCTCCCCGGAGAGCTGGAGAATGAGGTAGGTCATGGAGCCTCCCAGGAAGAAGAGGACCCGGTCCGACGTGAGGTCGCTGGCCGTGGCTCCTCCCTGGTCACCGCTCACCGGGTCCCGGACCAGCACGGCCATGTCCCCTCCATAGCGCTCCCACCCCATGCCGGCCAGCAGCCCCAGGCCCAGGAGGTCCTTGCCCACCGAGGCCCGGAGAGAGGTGACGTCCACATCGAACCGGGCCTGGGAGGGGTCCCCCTCCTCCACCCGGCCCAGCCCCGTCCGTCCCAGGGACCGGTACATGGCCGACACCGAGATGCCCGGAAGGGTGAAGGACTCCCGGAGGAGGCCCACACGTACGCCGCCCCCCAATCCCGTCACCCCGTCCCGGAACCCCTCCCCCCCCGGAGCCGAGACCAGGCTGGCCGAGCCCAGGAGATCCACGGAGAAGACGCCCCCCACGGTGGGGGCCAGGAAGAAGCCGTTCAACACGCCCACGGAGGCCGACAGGTGGGCGGTGGGCACGTAGAAGGTGTTCTCCCCCCGGGGACGGTCTCCGCCGTGGAAGAGGCCGGGTAGAGTCAGACGGCTCACCCCACCCCGAAGCCCCAGGGAGATCCGGGGGAAGCTCCGCAGCCTGCGTCCCAGGGTGCTTGCCGTCCCGGGCATGGGGCTCCCCAGGCTCCCGGCGAGCCCCAGCCCACCCCGGGCAGCCTGGGCCGCCAGAACGGTCTCGTAGCACCAGGCCTCCACTCCCCCTCCCTGGGCGCCCCCACACTGGAAGGCCAACTCCTGGAGGGTCTGGGAGGAGAGAAATCCCGGGGAGAGGAAAAGGGCCCCCAGGAGCCCCAGGAGAGCCGGGCCACGTACCGGAACCATCACGCCAGCTCCACTCCTTCACCCTCCACTACCTCACCCAGGACCCAGCCGTCCTCCCCGGCTTCCCTCAGCTCCGCCAGCAGGCCGTCGGCGTCCTCCGGAGCCACGGTCACGGCCATGCCCACTCCCATGTTGAAGACCCGGTACATCTCCTCCTCGTCCACACCGCCGGCGTCCTGCAGGATCCGGAAGAGGGGAGGCACTTCCCAGCTCTCCTTCCGGATCCGGGCCCCCCGACCCGGACCCAGGGTCCTGGACAGGTTCCCGGGAAGCCCTCCCCCGGTGATATGGGCCAGTCCGTGGATCCGGCCCCGGGCCAGGGGTTCTCTCAGGGAGGGCAGATAGCTCCGGTGAACGGCCATGAGGGCCTGGGCCACCGTGGCCTCCAGGCCCGGCAAGGGATCGTCCACCTCCAGCCCCATGCGCTGGAAGACGATCTTCCGGGCCAGGGAGTAGCCGTTCGTGTGGAGACCCGAGGAAGCCAGGCCCAGGATGGCGTCCCCCACGGCCACCCGGGAGCCGTCCAGGATGCCCTCCCGTTCCACCACCCCCACGATGAACCCCGCCAGGTCATACTCCCCGGGCTGGTAGAAGTCGGGCATCTCCGCCGTCTCCCCTCCCAGGAGGGTGCATCCGTTCTCCAGGCAGGCCTGGGCCACACCCTTCACCACCTCCGTCACCACTCCCTCCTCCATGCGTCCCGACGCCAGGTAATCCAGGAAGAAGAGGGGCTCGGCTCCCTGCACCAGGATGTCGTTGACGCAATGGTTCACCAGATCCTGGCCCACCGTGTCGTGACGACCGGAGAGGAAGGCCAGCTTCAGCTTCGTCCCCACCCCGTCGGCGCTGGAGACCAGGACAGGGCTGGAGACGTCCGGGGGCACGGCGTAGAGTCCGCCGAAGAGTCCCATCTCCGACAGGGTGTGCTCGTCCCGGGTCCGTCCCACCAGCTCCTTCAGCCCTTCCTTCGCCCGGGCTGCCGCCTCCAGGTTTACCCCGGAGGCCCGGTAGCTGAGTCCTTCGCTCTCAGGCATGCTGTCCTTCCTCCTCGCTTTCCTCTTCGCTTTCCTCTTCGTGCCTCTCCATGCGAGTGGGGGCCGATACCCCCAGGATCTCCAGGCCGTTGCGGAGGACGATCCTCACGGCCCGGGCCAGGGCCAGTCGGGCCTCCCGGAGGTCCGGATCCGGGACCAGGACGGCCAGCTCCGGATTCCGGGTGGGGTTGCCGGCGTGGTACCAGGAGTTCACCGCCCCCGCCGTCTGCTCCAGGTATTCGCAGAGGAGATGGGGCGTGCGGTTCTCCGCCGCCCGTTCCACCGTGACCGGGAAGTCGGCCAGGCGGGTCATGAGGTCCCGCTCCAGGGGGTGGGACAGGCGGTCCGGGGAGGCCTCCCCCGGGGCATCGCCGGATGTTCCCCTCGGAGCGCCGATGGAGGCCTCCTCCCGGCCGGCCTTCCGGAAGATTGAGCACATGCGGGCGTGGGCGTACTGGATCTTGTAGACCGGGTTCTTCTCCGACTGGTCCAGGGCCACGTCCAGGTCGAAGACCAGATGGGCCTCCGGCTTGCGCATGAGGAAGAAGTAGCGGGCCACATCCACGCCTACCTCCTGGAAGAGCTCCCGGAGGGTGGTGTAGCTTCCGGCCCGCTTGCTGAAGCGGACCTCCTTGCCTTCCCGCTCCACCGACACCATCTGGTGCAGCACGTACTCCGGATAGCCCGGGGGAAGGCCCAGGGCCTGGAGCCCGGCTCGCACCCGGTGGACCGTGCCATGGTGATCGGCCCCCTGGACGTTGATGGCGTTCCGGAACCCCCGCTCCCACTTGGTCAGGTGGTAGGCCACGTCCGGCAGGAAGTAGGTGGGGTTGCCGTCCTGGCGGACCATGACCCGGTCCTTCTGGTCTCCGAACTCCGTGGTCCGGAGCCAGAGGGCCCCGTCCTTCTCGAAGACCAGCCCCGTATCTCTCAGGGCCTGGATCGTCTCCTCCACCCGGCCCTCCTCGTAGAGAGAGGACTCCAGGAAGTACTCGTCGAAGACGACCCGGAAAGCGGCCAGGTCCTCGTCCTGCTCCTCCCGGAGGGCCTGGACGGCGAACCGGCGCATGGCCTCCAGGGCCTCCGTGCTCTCGTCTCCCCGGTAACGGTCTCCCCGGACCTCCAGGAGAGCCCGGGCCACGTCCCGAACGTAGGCTCCCCGGTACCCCCCCTCGGGCAGGCCGGCCTCCTCCCCCAGCTCCTCCTGGTAGCGGGCCCACACGCTCCGGGCCAGGAGGTCCATCTGCTTCCCGGCATCGTTGTAGTAGTACTCCCGGTGCACGGACCACCCCGTGGCCTCCAGGAGGGCCGAGATGGCGTCTCCCAGCGCCGCCTGGCGGCCGTGGCCCAGGTGGAGAGGCCCCGTGGGGTTGGCCGAGACGAATTCCACCATGAAGGGACGGCCCCGGCCTGCGTCCGTCCTGCCGAAGCCCTGGCCCTCCTCCAGGATCCCCTCCAGCACCCCGGCAATGGCACCGGAGGAGAGGTGGAAGTTCAAGAAGCCGGGACCCGCCACCTCCACCCGTTCCGCTCCCACTTCCTCCCCCTCCATCCGCTCAGCCACCTCCTGGGCGATGTCCCGGGGAGACCGTTTCAGGCGGGAGGCCAGGGTCATGGCCAGGTTCGTGGCCCATTCTCCGTGGGATGGATCCCTGGGCCGCTCCAGGCGGATCTGGGCGTCCTCCACGCCCATCTCCCGGAGAACCCGGGCCAGGGCGGTCCGGATGCGAGCTTCGGACATGAAGGGGTCAGGACTCCTTGGAAGAGGTTCCGGAGGAGGGTGTGGAGGCCTGGTCCGAGCCCGAGGTCGAACCGGAGTCCGTCTTTCCGGAACCCGTCTTGCCCGAGCCCGTCTTTCCGGAGCCCGCCGGAGAAGCGGAGGTCTCGGCGGGAGCCTCCTTCTCGGCGCCGCCGGTCTCCTTGGACGCTTGCTTCTTGTAGGACTCGCTCCGGTAGTCGGTGATGTAGAACCCTTCCCCCTTGAAGAGGAGGCCCCCGCCCCCGGAGAGGAGTCGTCGGCTCTCGGCCCCGCAGGTGGGACACTCGGCCCTGGGTTCGTCGCTCATCTTCTGGAAGAGCTCGAAACGATGCCCGTTGGGGCATTCATACTCATAGGTGGGCATGGCCCTGCAACCCTCGCTTCAGCGGTTCACTCCCTCCCCTACCCCCCTCCGGCCACCTCCAGGCCGTCGGGTCTCCCAGCCGGCAAAAGCTAATCATGGAGGGAAGGGCTCACCACCCACCTTGCGGCCGGTCGCAGGGGCTTCCCGGAGAGTCGAACCGGAGGTGCGGGGTCAGGACGGCACCCTCACGTCCTCTCGTCGTAGGTCCCCCACTCCTCCCGGAGGGTGTCGCTGATCTCCCCCAGGGTCACCTCCCGTTTCACGGCCCGGATCAGAGGGGGAAGGAGGTTGTCACCGGTCCGGGCCGCGTTCCGGACGGCTTCCAGGGCCTCCCGGACCTCCTCGTCCCGGCGTTCCGCCTTCCGTTCCTCCAGGGTGGCCTTCTGGCTCGCCTCCAGGGCCGGGAAATCGGGCTGCTCGATACGCGGAGGCGCTCCTCCTTCGGTGTGGACGTTCACGCCCACCACCTTCCGCTCTCCACGCTCCACCTGGAGCTGGTAGCGGTAGGCGGCCCGGTGGATCTCGTCCTTCATGAACTCCACGGCTCTGGCGGCTCCACCCATCTCCTGGATTCGTTCCAGGTAGCTTTGGGCCTCCGCCTCCACGGCATCGGTGAGGGATTCCAGGTAGTAGCTCCCCCCCAGGGGGTCCACGGTCCGGGTGACGCCGGACTCGTGGGCCAGGACCTGCTGGGTCCGGACGGCCAGCTGGGCCGACTCCTCCGACGGAAGGGCCAGGGCCTCGTCGAAGGCGTTGGTGTGGAGAGACTGGGTCCCTCCCAGGATGGCCGCCAGGGCCTGGACGGCCACCCGGACCACGTTGTTGTGGGGCTGCTGGGCCGTGAGGGTGGAGCCCCCGGTCTGGGTATGGAAGCGGAGCCGGCAGGAGCGGTCACTGGCCCCGTACCGCTCCCGCATCAGGCGGGCCCAGAGACGGCGAGCCGCCCGGAACTTGGCCACCTCCTCCAGGAGGTCGTTGTGGGCGGCGAAGAAGAAGGAGAGGCGAGGGGCGAAGTCCTCCAGGCCGATGCCCGCAGCCAGGGCCCGGTCCACGTATTCCAGGCCGTTGGCGAAGGTGAAGGCCACCTCCTGGGGGGCGGTGGATCCGGCCTCCCGCATGTGGTAGCCGGAGATGGAGATGGTATTCCAGCGGGGCACCTCCCGGGAACAGAAGGCCATGGTGTCGGAGATGAGCCGGAGGCTGGGATCCACGGGATAGATGTAGGTGCCCCGGGCGATGTACTCCTTCAGGACGTCGTTCTGGATCGTCCCCCGGAGGTCCTTCCTGTCCACCCCCTGCTCGTCCCCCAGGGCCACGTAGAAGGCCAGGAGGATGGCCGCCGTGGCGTTGATGGTCATGGAGGTGGAGATCTCGTCCAGGGGAATCCCCCGGAAGAGGATCCGCATGTCCTGGAGGGAGTCGATGGCCACCCCCACCCGTCCCACCTCCCCGGCCGCCATGGGGTGGGCGGAGTCGTAGCCCATCTGGGTGGGGAGGTCGAAGGCCACCGAAAGGCCCGTGGTGCCCTGCTCCAACAGGTAGTGGTAGCGGCGATTCGTGTCCTCGGCCGTTCCGAACCCGGCGTACTGGCGCATGGTCCACAGCCGGCCCCGGTACATGGTGGGGTAGACCCCCCGGGTGAAGGGATACGCCCCGGGCTCTCCCAGCTCCGGCGGATGGTCCGGAGGGGAGTAGAGGGGTTCCACGGGAATCCCGCTTCCGGTGGCGATAGGGCCGTTCTTCTCCCTGGGCTCGCTCATTCCTCCTCCTCCGTGGGTTCGAACTCCACCAGGACCTCTCCCATCTCCACGGGCGTTCCCGGCACCGCCACCACCCGGGCCACCCGTGCGTGACCCTCGGCCTTGAGCTCGTTCTCCATCTTCATGGCTTCCACGATCACCACCCCCTGGCCCGGGAACACCTCGTCCCCCTCCTCCACCTCCACCTTCACCACCAGACCGGGCATGGGAGCCGTGAGGGATGCCGCCCGGGCCTGGACTCCCGCCTCCCCCGTCATCTCCCGGATGGCGTGGGTTCGCTCGTCCAGAACCTGGACATCCAGGTGCCGTCCCCCCAGGTGCAGGCTCCAGTCACCCTTCCCCTTCCGGGTTGCCAGCACCCGGTGGGACTTTCCGGAGAGGAGGAGGGTCCGGACGTCGGTCCCGTCCACCTCCGCCAGGTCCGCTCGGAGGGGTCGTCCGTCCACCGAGACCCCCTCGGGGCCCAGATCCACCTCCAGGGTTCTGGAGCCCAGCGTCACGTAGTAGCGCATGGAGCTACGTCTCCTCCGTCCTCAGGGGTTCAACAGCTCTTTCAAGATGTACCACCGTTTCCACATGCCCCGTCTGGGGGAAGAGATCGAAGGAACGGACCGAGCGCACCCGGAACTCGTCGCCCAAACGCTTCAGGTCCCGGGCCAGGGTCGCGGGATCGCAGCTCACGTAGATGAGCTCCCCCGGGGGCCGGGCCCTGAGCTGGCCGGGGATGCTCTCGTGAAGTCCCGAACGGGGCGGATTCACCAGCACCAGTCCCACCGGTAAGAGACCCTCCAGGACTTCCTCCAACCGACCCTGGATCATGCGAAAACCCTCTGCCTCTTCCTTTCCACCCGCCTTCGCCGCCTGGGGATCCTCCTCCACGGCCACAACCCGGGCTCCGGCCTCCGCCAGGGCCCGGCCCAGCATGCCCATCCCCGCATACCCCTCCACCACCCTTCGGTCCGCCGCAGGGGAAGCCTGGGCCAGCACGTACCGGTGCAGGGTCTGGCCCGCCTCCCGATTCACCTGGAGGAAGGCTCCCCCCGGGACAGCCACCTCCCTTCCCAGCCAGGGCACCTCCAGGGCCGGATTCCCGGCCACGTGCCGGCCCCCCTCCTCCTCCTCCCGCCAGACGCTGGCCAGCCCCGGCACCCGGGCCCGGAGGGCCTCCGGATCGCCCAGACCCCGGCCTCCGGTGACCAGGAGGGCCAGCGCCTCCTCCCCGGAACCGGGGGTCCGACCCACCCGGAGAGTGAGGCGAAGCTCCCGACCCCCGGGGAGGCGGGCTGCGCCCCTCCCCCACCCGGCCCGGAGCCGTTCCCACCCCTGCAAGAGCGCCTCCCGGGGTAGGAGGCATTCCCCCGCCACGTCCAGGACCCGGCCTCGCCTCAGGCGGTGGTGGAGGCCCGCCACCACTCGCCCGCCCCGGAGGCGCCGGAGGGTGAAGGTCATCCTGGTCCGGTACCGGAGCTCCCGTGGGGATGGCTCCACCGGGGGGTCCCCCACCTCCCACCCGCCGATGCGTCGGAGAGCGTCTCCCACGAACCGGCCCTTCCAGCGGAGCTGCTCCCGGTACGCCAGGTGCTGGAGGGAGCAGCCCCCGCAACGGTGGTACAGGGGGCAGGGGGCGGCCCGGTGGCCCTCGCCCTTCTCCAGGAGCTCCACCACCTCGCCCCGGGCCCACCGCCCACGGTCCCGGGTGAGCCGGATCCGGGCCCGGTCCCCGGGGGCCGTCCGGGGCACGAAGACGATTCGCCCGTCGGAGAGGTTCGCCACCCCCACGCCCCCGGCTCCCATGCCCTCCACCGTCACCTCGTCCTGGACCTCGCCTGGAGGCCGATCTCCCGGGACTCCCTCATCCGCCTTCACGGACCCGCC
>Ga0207797_1000484_pt1 | contig 30673 bp, 27 predicted proteins | sample PRCRCaboRojoPR_6_FD_187275 | JGI IMG/M metagenome (GOLD analysis project Ga0207797, IMG submission 187275) | Marine sediment microbial community from Cabo Rojo, Puerto Rico - PR CR 10% Liquid 1 (SPAdes) | ecosystem: Environmental > Aquatic > Marine > Coastal > Sediment | place: Cabo Rojo, Puerto... | reverse complement strand
TCGTTCCTCGCTCGGGACTGCTCACGGCTCTCTGCTCGCCGTTCGCTTCACCGTGGAGTCCCTGTCCGCTCACGGCGCGTCGCGCCGCTCGCGTGCTATACGGGACCGGCGGTCCCGCACTGGTCGGCCACGCGTTGCAAGGGTGGGATTCAAACCCACCCCCAACGAACCCCCCAGTGAGACCAGCATGTCGGCTTCCGAACTGGCGGCGCAGGTCCGAGAAGCACTCGCTGTCGACCGCGAGGAGTTCGACGCTCGCGTCGCCAGCGAGGTCGAGGAACTGAAGGCCGAACTCCACGCCGGGACGTTCGACAACCCACAGGCCATCGTCGGCCTCGAGTACGAGTTCTACGCCGCGAACGCGGAGACCGACGCGCTCGAACGCGTCCCCCGCCGGCTGCTGGAGTTCATCGGCTTCGAGAAGGAGCTCGGCCTGCACAACGCCGAGATGCAGACCACGCCCCAGCCGCTCTCGACGTACGGCCTCCGGGCCACGCAGGCGGAGGTCCAGGCGAAACTCGAGGCCGCACAGGGAGAGGTCCACACCGAGGGGATGACCCTCGTCAGCGACGGGATGTGGACCGTCCCGCCGATCGGCGAGACGGCCACCTCCTATCTCACCTCCAGCGTCGAGGAGGACGGCGTGCGACTCGCGACGAACATGTCCGACAGCGTCCGCTACCACGCGATGGCGAACACCGACTTCGGCGCGGACATGGGACTCCAGGCGCCGCACGTCTCGCTGGACGCCGAGACGGTGATGGCCGAGAGCCTCATCACCTCCATCCAGCCACACTACCAGGTGCCGAGCGCGGAGGACCTCCCCACACACTTCCGGTACGCCCTCCGCGTCGCGGGGCCGCTCGTCGCCCTCGCGGTCAACTCCCCGTTCTTCCCACCGGACCTCTACGACGCCGACCCGGACGAGGTGCTCGCGAACTGCCCGATGGAGAACCGCATCGGCGTGTTCGAGTCCGTCCTCAACCCCGAGGACGACCCGAAGGTGGCGTTCCCCGAGGACCTCGGGAGCCTCGACGAGGCGGTCGACCGCATCGCCAACGACCGGACGGTCGTCCCGATGCTCCAGGACGCCGGCACCCGGTTCGACGACCGGTTCGCGCACTTCCGGCACACCCACGGCACCTACTGGCGCTGGGTCCGGCCCGTGTTCGACGGCCCGACGCGGCAGGCTGCGAACGCCCGCATCGAGTTCCGCCCGCTCCCCGGCCAGCCGACCGTCCGCGACTCCGTGGCGTTCCTCGCGTTCCTCGCGGGGCTGATGGAGTCCATGCCGCGGCGCGAACACCCCGCGTACCACCTCGACTGGACGACGGCCGAGGAGAACTTCTACGCCGCCGCTCGCGACGGCCTGCAGGCCGAGATGGCGTGGCGGACCCGCGACGGCGACGCGACGACCGACACCGCGACCATCTACGAGGAGCTGTTCGAGCACGCCCGCGACGGCCTCCAGCTTCGAGGACTGGACGAGCGGGAGTGTGACTACTACCTCGGGCCGCTGGAGGCCCGCGTCGAGGCGGGACGCACGCCCGCGCGCTGGAAGTACGACCGCGTCGCGGCGAGCGTCGACCGCGGCGTCCCGTTCACCGAGGCGATCTGGGAGATGCAGTCGGCGTACATCGACCGCCAGTCCGAGACGCTCGTCGAGGGCTGTTTCGTCGACTGGCTGTAGCGCCCGCGGGAGTGTCGCTGCCCCGGAAGGCAGCGCGAGCGCTGTCGCTCAGGGTGTGTAGATTGGGGGCGTTGCGGCGCAACCCGTCGCCCCCGCGCTGTCGTCGCGTATCAGAAAGAGACGAGGTCGTGGTCGGCCTCCTCGCCGACCGCCGGTGCGTCGCGGTCCGAGTAGCCCTTCCGGCCGATGGCACCCTCGCCGACGGCCGAGAGCGTGGCGAGTCGAGCGGACTCGCTGTCCTCGTACGTCTCCTCGCTCAGCCGACTCATCACGTCGCCGAACGACCCGCAGTCCTCGGCGTCGAACTCCAGTTCACCGTACGCCTCGACGAGTTCAGTCGTCGTGGCGGGATAGCTGTGGGCGTCCAGCTTCTCGCTCACGTCGGCCATGAATCGCATGTCCGGGTTGACGGCCGAATCCTTCATGAACGTTGTGGGCAAACCCCTTCGGATTCTCTAGGGAATTATAATGCTATCTACTAGCACGGGGCACCCGAACCACGGTCCCACCGGCCGGCCGGTGGCGGTGTCGCAAGGCGTTTGCCGCGGCCCCACCGAGAGCGGGTATGGTTGTCGCGGACCTCCACGTCCACACGACGAACTCCGACGGCGCGATGGAACTCGACGAGGTGCCGGCGGCGGCGAGGCGTGCCGGCGTCGACGTCGTCGCCGTCACCGACCACGACCGACTGCACCCGGACCTGCACACGCCGGTCACGCACGCCGACGGGGTCACGCTCCTCCACGGCATCGAACTCCGGGTCGACGTCGGTCCGTTCCGGGTCGACCTCCTCGGGTACGGTGCCCGGCCGACGGGACCGCTCGCCGAGGCGGTCGACCGTCTCCAGCGGAACCGCATCGAGCGCGCTCGGGAGATCACCGAGTGCGTGGAGGCCCGCCTCGACGTGTCGCTTGACGTCGAGTTCACCGAGGGAGTCGGCCGCCCCCACATCGCCCGGGCCATCGAGGCCAGCGAGGCCGACCTCGACTACGGCGACGCGTTCGAGGAACTCATCGGCAACGATGGCCCGTGTTACGTCCCCCGCGAGGTCCCCGACTTCGAGACGGGGGTCGACCTGCTCTCCGAATCCTGTGGGCTGGTGGGGCTCGCCCATCCGTTCCGCTACGACGACCCGGAGGCCGCCCTCGAACTGTGTGCCGACCTCGACGCTGTCGAGCGGTTCTACCCCTACGGCCGCGAGGTGGACGAGGCGCTCCTCGACCGGGCCGTCGCGGACCACGGCCTCGTCAGGACCGGCGGCTCGGACGCACACGACGACGTCCTCGGGAAGGCCGGCCTCGACCGGGACGACTACCGCCGGTTCCGTGACGCGGTCGACCTCGGCGTCTGACCGCCGTGGCGACCCGCGCGGCCGTGGCGACCCGCGACCGCACAGAATTTCCGCGACCCGCAGGGTTCACAACGACCCCCGTCGTAGCGGATCCTATGCAGTGTCACTACTGCGACCGGGAGGCTGCCGTCGCAGTCGAGAAGGACCACATCAAGGTGGGTCTCTGCGAGGACCACTTCCGCGAGCGCATCGAGGAACTCCGCGAGTCCGGCTGGCTCGACGAACTCCAGGACGAACTCGACGTGGACCGATAGCCCCGCCGTTCCCCCTCGCCCCGCTCGGCTCTCGCCCTCCCCGACGCCGGTGTCCATACGTCCCCGACCCTCGAAGCCCCCCGTTTCGGGTGGAGTAGCCGTGATAGCGTATCCCCCGAGAGCCGTGCTGACACGACGCACCCGACGTCGGTCGCTTCCGTCCCTCAGCGGTCGACGTCGACGCCCCGCTCGGTCAGGAGCGCCTCGAACTCGCTCTGGTCGAGCACGGGCACCTCGTTCGCCTCGGCGTCGTCCAGTTTCGACTGGCCCGCCCCCTCGCCGGCGACGAGGTAGTCCGTGTTGCCCGAGACGCTGCTGGTCGCGTTCGCGCCGTGGGCCGCCACGAGTTCCTGCGCCTCGCTCCGGGTGTAGTCGAGCGCCCCGGTGAACACGAACGTCAGCCCCTTGAGTTCGTCGCCCGTCTCCGCCTCGGCCGCCTGCGGTTCGACGCCCCGTTCGCGGAGCGCGGTGATTACCTCGCGGTTGCGCTCGCTCCGGAAGAACTCGTGAATCTCCTCGGCGACCACCTCGCCCACGTCGTCGACCTCCTGCAGGCGGTCGGTGTCGGCGTCCATCAGCGCCTCGAGCGTGCCGAACGAGCGGGCGAGGGTCCGTGCCGTCGTGGGCCCGACCTCCGGTACCCCGAGTGCCGTGAGGAACTCGGCCAGTTCGGGCTCTCTCGCCGCCGCCATCTCCGAGACGAGGTTCTCGGCGCTCGTCTCGCCCCACCCCTCCAGCGCCGCCAGTTCCTCCACGGTCAGGTCGTAGAGCGACGGGATGCCGTCGACGAGCCCCGCGTCGATGAGTTGCTGGACGTTCTTCTCGCCCAGCCCCTCGATGTCCAGTCCCGAGCGCGAGGCGTAGTGTTCGACGGCACGCTGTAGCTGGGCCGGGCACGCCACCCCACCGGTGCAGAACGCCAGCGGGCCGTCCCGTTCGACGGCCGAGTCACACGCGGGGCAGTGGTCCGGGAACTCGAAGTGCCCCTCGCGGTCGCCCTTCTCGACCACCGCCTCGACGTACGGGATGACGTCGCCCGCGCGCTCGACCGTCACGCGGTCCCCGATGTTCACGTCGAGCTGTTCGATCTGCTCGGGGTTGTGGAGGCTCGCGCGCGAGACCGTCACGCCACCGACCTCGACCGGGTCAAGCAGCGCGACGGGCGTCAGCCGGCCCGTCCGGCCGACCTGCACCGCGATCTCGCGCACCGTCGTCTCCTCGCTCCGGGGGGGAAACTTGTAGGCGAACGCCCACCGCGGCGCCCGGGACGTACTCCCGAGCGCCTCGCAGGCGGCGTAGTCGTCCACCTTCACCACGACGCCGTCGATTTCGTAGTTCAGGTCGTCGCGCTCGGCCACGAGTTCCTCACGGTACTCGATGGCCGCCTCGATGTCGTCGACGCGCTCGACCCGGTCGTTCACCGGCAGGCCCCACTCGGGCAGGGTCTCGTGGCGCTCCCAGTGGCTCTCCAGCTCGTCCGGATCGGCGGCGAGGACGTCGAAGAAGAAGCAGTCGAGCGGCCGCTCGGCGACGACGTTCGGGTCCAGTTGCCGGACCGTCCCGGCGGTCGCGTTCCGAGGGTTGGCGAACGGGTCCTCGCCCCGCTCTATCAGCTCGCGGTTGTACGCCTGGAACGCGTCACGGGGCATGAACAGCTCGCCGCGGAGCGCGAGGAACGCGGGCGGGTCGTCGTCCAGTCGCCGTGGGATGGACTCGACAGTCCGGACGTTCCGCGTGACGTCGTCGCCCTCGCGCCCGTCCCCGCGGGTCGCGGCGCGCTCGTACACCCTGTCCTCGTAGACGACCTCGACGCTCACACCGTCGAACTTCGGCTCGCAGACGTAGCGCACCTCACCCTCCCAGTCGCTCGCGTCGAGGTTCCGACGGACCCGCTCGTCGAACTCCCGGACGGCCTCGGCCTCGCCCGAGGAGTCGACCGACCGCATCGGCGCGACGTGCTCGACCGTCTCGAGTTCGTCCAGCGGTTCCCCACTGACGCGCTGGGTCGGGGAGTCGTCGGTGACGAGGTCGAACGCGCCCTCGAGGTCCTGCAGGCGCGAGAACAGCGCGTCGTATACCCGGTCCTCGATGACCGGGTCGGCGTCCTCGTAGTACCGCCGGTCGTGGTAGCGGATGGCCTCGCGCAACTGCTCGACCTGTCGCTCGGCCGTCTCGCGGTCGAGGTCCTCGACCGGCTCGAACTCGGTCGGTGGACTCCAGACGTAGGGGTTGTCGACGCCGGGTTCGGCCGCCGACTCGGCCTCTTCCGTCTCTTCGGCGTCCGACGAATCGCTCATACCGGAGGGGGGGAGCGCGTGTGAGGAAAAGCCTCCGACCGGTGGCGGCGAGGTGGTCGGTCAGTCCGTCAGCCCCTCGCGATCCCTGAGTCCCTGTCGCCGCACCTTCCCGGTCGTCGTCCGCGGCAGTTCCTCGACGAACTCGAGTTCGCGCGGGTACTCGTACCTCGCCAGTCGCTCCTTGACGTGGCCCTGTAGCTCCTCGCGCAACACCTCGTCGGGCGTGTGTCCCTCGCTCGGGACGACGAACGCCTTCGGCACCTCACCACGCTCCGCGTGGGGGACGCCGACCACGCCGGCGACGGCGACGGCCTCGTGGCTCGTCAACGTCCCCTCGATCTCGTCCGGACCGACCCGGTAGCCAGAGGTGACGATGACGTCGTCCTTGCGGCTGTGGAACTCGAACGAGCCGTCGGGGTGGCGGATTCCGAGGTCGCCCGTCCGGTGCCAGCCGTCGTCGCGCACCGCCGCCGTCTGCTCGGGTTCGTTCCAGTACTCGAGGAACGCCATCGGGTTGTCCTCGTAGCGCAGGGCTATCTCACCGACCTCGCCGTCGACGACCCGCTCGGGTTGCTCGGAGTCGATGATTGCGATCTCGGAGCCGGGGAGTGCCCGCCCCATCCGACCGGGCTGGTGGCCGATGCCGAGCGCCTCGCAGTCCCCCACGAACACCCCGACCTCGGTCTGACCGTAGCCCTCGTGGACGGCCACGTCGCCGGCCACCGACGTCAGCCACTCGACCACGTCCTGGTCAAGCGCCTCGCCGCCCTGCACCGCCACCGAGAGCGACGAGAGGTCCCACCGGTCGACGTCCTCGACGCCCATCAGCATCCGGTAGACCGTCGTCGGGCCCGCGACGCTCCCCACGTCGAACCCCTCCACGATGTCGAGGGTCCGCTCGGGGTCGAACTCCGGGTCCGGGTCCGCGACCATCGACCCGCCGTAGTAGAGGCTCGACAACAGGCCGACGTACATCGTCGCCACCCACGACCACTCCACGGGGGAGTAGGTGGGCCGCTCGACGCTCGGGTCCAGATTCCACCCCACCGTCAGGTAGACGACGAGCGCCCCCAGCAGGAACCGGTGGCCGTGGAGCGTCCCCTTCGGCGGCCCGGTCGTCCCGCTGGTGTAGAGCAGGGCCGCCGGGTCGTCGGCCCACGTCTCGCGGGTCTCGAACTCCCGCGACTCGCCCGCGACGGCGTAGTGGAACCCGGTCTCGTCGCGCCGCGCGTCGGCGTCGACGGTGAACACGGTCTCGAGGTCGGGTGCATCCCCGTCGTCGCGGACCTCGCGGAGCGCCGGCAGGGCCGCCCGGTCCGCGACGAACGCCGTCGTCCCGCTGTCCCGGAGCCGGTAGCCCAGCCCCTCCGGACCGAACAGGAGGCTCAGCGGGACGGTCACCGCCCCCAGTTTCCAGGTGGCGAGGTGCGCGGCGACGAACTCGGGTTTCTGCGCACCGCTGACGGCCACCCGGTCGCCCCGCTCGATGCCCCGGTCGGCGAGGGCGTTCGCCAGCCGGTTCGACAGCGTCTGCAGGTCCTCGTAGCTGTGGGCTCGCGCTTCCTCGCCGTCCGGCCCGACCGTGTGGAGCGCCACTCGGTCCGGGTCGGTTTCGGCCCACCGGTCACAGCAGTAGGTGGCCGTGTTGAACCGCTCCGGTACCTCCCAGTCGAACGCCTCGTACAGCGCCTCGTAGCCGTCCCACTCCCGTTCGTGGAAGCGGTAGGCCTCGATGCTCGGGTCGACGTCGGCCGTCCGCCGCGGCTCTTCGGTCGCCATCGCCGGTCACCCGGTCGGGTCCTCGACGAGGCCGAGCTGTTCGAGCATCCCGAGGTCGTCCTGTCGGTAGCGCTTCTCGGCGATCTTCCCGTCTTCCATCCGGAACAGCGCCATCCCGTCCACCTCGATGGACTCGCCGGTCGGTTCGATACCGAACATCGGTCCCTCGTGGGTGCCGGCGAGAGTCCACCGGGCGGTCACCCGGTCGCCCGAGGTCACGACCTCGTGGATCTCGCCGTGGACGTCGGGGAACGCACCCATCAGTTCGCCCGCGTACTCCGTGTAGGCGTCCAGTCCCTCCACGGGCCCGTCCCGGCCCACCAGTCCGTGGACGACGACGTCCTCGGTCATCGTCTCCTGGAGCACCGCCGGGTCCTTCTCGTTGTACCCCTCCTCGACGTACCGCCGTACCACGGCCGCGTGGTCCTGTCCCGTCGGGCCGTGGCCAGTAGTCTGGTCTGACATGCTCGCTCCGCACGCCCGGCCGGTCTCCCGGTGAGCGTGCGTCACGGACGTGGGCCGCCAGCCCCATCCCCTTACGCGCTGGGCTCGTGCCCACGGTGTGAGCGAGCGCCCGCGGTGCGAACATTGATAACACGTGACACGTGTGTTCCGGACATGTGCGCCGAGAGACACTCGCTCGCGGAATCGGCACTCGAGGACGCGGCGTACCTCTCGCGCTCCGCCAACCGTGTCCGACTGCTCCGGACCCTCGCCGACGGCCCGGCGAGTCGCCGCACGCTCATGGAGGAGACGGGCGTCTCCCGGACGACGCTCGGGCGCATCCTCAACGAACTCGCGGAGCGGGGGTGGGCCGAGCGGCGTCCCGACGGCCGGTACGTGGCGACCGCGACGGGTGACCACGTCCGTCGGGCGTTCCTCCCGGCCGTGGAGGGGCTGGAGACCATCCGGACGCTCGACGGGGCAGTCGCGTGGCTTCCCGCGTCGGTCCACGAGGTCGGTCTCGCGGCGTTCCGCGACGCGGTCGTCCACCGACCGGCACCCAACGAGCCACTCTCGTTCGCCCGCGAACTGGTCGACCGGGTCGGGTCGGTCTCGCGGTTCCGCACGCTCACCTACCTCGCCCCGCCGACCGACGCGTTCGCCGAGACGATGCACGAGCGCATCCGCGACGGGGGACTGGAGACCGAGTTCGTGTTCGCGGGCGGTCTGGTCGAGCATCTGGTCGAGGACCCGGAGCGCAGCCGCCGGTGGCACGACTCCGTCGAGGCCGGGGCCGTCGTCTACCGGTACGACGGGCACGTCCCGTGCAACCTGTTCCTCTTCGACCGGCAGGTGCTGATACCGAACACGGACCCGGAGAAGGGGAAGACCGGGACGTTCGTCGAGTCCACCCACCCGGACGTGGGGGCGTGGGCCGCCGGCCTCTTCGAGCGTCACCGGGCGGCGGCCGAACGCGTCGACGCCACGACGTTCGCGTAGAACGCTAGCTGTCTGCCCGGTCCGGATGCCACGACGGCCAGCACGTCAGTCCGGTCCGGATGCCACGACGGCCAGCACGTCACCCCTCCCCACTCCCGAACGCCGTCCGCCCCTCATCCGGCTCCAGCCCCAGCAGGGCCGGCAACAGCGCCACCGCCAGCAGGACCTCGGCCCCGCCGACGACGAGGAACGCGACGACGAAGCCGAACCGGTCGGCCAGCACCCCGCCGGCGACGATACCCAGCAGGAAGCCGAGCGAGCCGACGATGTTGAACCCTCCGACCGCGGTCCCGCGGTCGTCTGCGCCCGCGAGGTCACCGACGAGCGCCAGCGTGGCGGGCGCACAGAGCGCTCCACCCGCCCCGACGAGTACCATCACGAGGCCGGCGACCGCGGCGGTCGGCGAGAGGCCGACGCCCACCACCGCCAGCCCGAAGAACAGCGACCCGGCGGCGATGGGGAGCGTGCGGCCCACCCGGTCAGAGAGGACGCCGAACGGGTACTGGAGGAGGGCGAACGGCGCGAAGAACGCCCCCAGCAGGAGGCCGGTCTGGGTGGGGTCGAGGCCGAACTCCGTCTGGAAGAAGAACGTGCCGACGAGCGCGAAGAACCCCGCCGTGGTCCGGTCGACGAGGCCGAACGCGTACGGGACGAGCAGGCCGGGCCGTCGCCGGACGCTGGCGAACGTCTCGGCGACGGAGGGGCGCGCGCCGCTCGGTGCGCGGTCGGGGACCTGCAGGACGAGGAGGGCGGCGACGGCGAACAGCGCGGCGGTGACGAGTAGCGGCGCGCGCACGTCCACGTCGTAGAGTCGCCCGCCGACGGGGGCACCCATCGCGGTGCCGAGGCCGATGGCGATGCCGGCCGCGCCGGTGTTGCGCCCCCGGCCGCCGGGCAGGTCGAGCAACATGGTGACGGCGAGCGAGAACGCCCCGCCCGTGGCCGCCCCCTGCACGAACCGGACGGCGAGGACGGCGAGGAACGGGGGATCGACGGGGAGGAGGGCGACGAGGACGAGGTACGTGACGGCGCCACCCAGCCCCCCGGCGGCGATGAAGGGGGTCCGTCGGCCCGCCGCGTCGGAGGCGGCCCCCCAGACCGCGGCGAAGAGGACGACGCCGGCGAACTCGGCGGCGAGGAAGGGGGTGCCCGCGCCGATGTCGCTCGGCTGACCCAGCGCCGCCACCAGTTGCGGGACGCCGGGGTAGAGCAGCACCTGCGCGAACAGGACGACGAAGACGACGCCGGCGAGTGCTGTCCGCTCACGTCGCACGGCGTTCGCGTCGCTCATCGCCCGGGGTAGGGCGCCCCGCCACAAGAGCGCACCCCTCCGGAGACGACTACTTCCACCGCGACTCCCGCCGACTTATACGGGCCCGCGCCCCACACGTCGGTATGGCCAACTCGAACGCGAAGGGTGACCGCCGCGAGCGCGAACTCGTCAACGCCCTCGACGAGCGTGGGTTCGCGGTGATGCGCGCCCCGGCCTCCGGCAGCGCCACCGACCGCGAGTTGCCGGACGTGCTCGCGGGCGACGGCGACGTCTTCTACGCCATCGAGGCCAAATCGTCCGCCGGCCGACCCATCTACCTCAACGGGGAGGAGGTCGAGGCACTCGTCTACTTCGCCCGGAACTTCGGCGCGAAACCCCGCGTCGCCGTGCGGTTCGACCGCGAGGACTGGTACTTCTTCCACCCGGCGGACCTCCACGTCACCGACGGTGGGAACTACCGCGTGAAGAAGGAGACGGCGCTCGCCGAGGGCGTCGACATGGAGGAACTCACCGGCGGGTCGAAGAAGGTCACGCTGGACGAACTCGCCGCGGCCCGCGAAGCGGACTCGCGGGACACGACCGAGATACTCCGTGCCGTCGCCGCCGGGGACCTGACCGTCGACGAGGCGGCCCTGATGCTGGAATGATCCGGTGAGCGACCGCGACGACCTGCCGGTCACGCCCGAGGACGCCGAGACGGCCCCCGAACCCAGCACGGTGGACCGGGCGAAGCCGTACCTCGCCATCGCCCTGCTCGTCCTCGGACTGGCGCTCGCGGCACCCCCCGCCTTCGGGGACGGCCCGGACGACGACACCGTCTACACCTACGAGGCGGTGCCCGTCGACCCGGACGGCCGCTCGGTCGGCGTCCTCGTCGACCTGCCCGAAGCGGCGTACGTCTACGGTGACGTGGCCGAGGCCGTCGTCGCCGCCGAGAACGAGACCTACGAGCGGACCACGGCCGAACCCGGCACGCGGCGACTGGTCGATACCCTCGAACCGGTCCGGTTCGTCCGCGAGAGCGGCCAGGGGCGGTTCTACCGCGTGGACCTGCGCGTCGACGGCCGGACCATCCGCCTCGACAGCGAACGCGTCGACGGGGAGACGCTGGTCTCGGCGCTCGCGGTGTCGCCCAGCGAGGCGCCCGACCGGGTGCGGTCGCTCTCCGAGTCGGCACGCGCGGGCGAGGGGTCGCAGTTGGCGACCAAGCGGCCGGTGACGCCGACGCTGCTGGACACGCCCGACGGGTACGTCGCCGTCGTCACGGTGGGACAGGAGACCCGACCGGACCCGCGCGCGACGGAAAAGATTCTCATGCTCGCGGTCGGCCTGTTGCTGACGTTCGCGGGGGCGGTGGCGTACACCCGGACGTGAGCCGAGGGTGCGAGGACTACAGCGCGTCCACGAGTGACTCGCCACGCGCCTCCAGCCGGGAGAGGGGGAACTTGTAGCGCGGCAGGTCCGCGAGCTGGTGGCTCAGTCCCTTCGAGAACGGGTAGACCGCCTCCACCACCGGGTCGTCCCGGGGGTAGCCGTCGTTGTTCGGGTAGTCGGCGACGGTCGTGCCCGTCGCCGCGATGGTCGCCTCGTCCGCACGGTCGGCCGTGACCCGGACGACGGCGAGCAGGTCGCCCGTCTCCCGGTCGGTGACGAGCGCGCCCGGGTCGGGTCGACACTCCTCACAGAGGTCCGGACCGGCCTCGAGGAGGAAGCGCGTCGCGCCGCAGACCCGGCACTCGCCGGCGAGTCGCCCCGGCGGGGGGAGTTCGCGCCGGTTCACCTCGATGGCGACCCGGCGGAGGTGTTTGCACCGCTCGCCGCGGATACGGTGGTCGGGACAGCTACAGCGACCGGCGGGCAGGTCGACGACGTAGCCACGGCCGGAGGCCCCCTCGACGGCGTACTCGCCGCCATCCAGCGGGGTCACGGCCATCGGTTCGGTCCACGCCCGGATCGTCCGATCGTCGGCTCCGCGCAGGTCGGGTGCGAGCGCTCGCTTCGGGGGTGCGGTGTCCGGTCCAATCGTCGGGCCGTCGTGCGGTTCGGCGGTCGGTACGTCACTCGGTGACGGACCCCCATCGCTTCCGGTGGAGGTGGTCTGGTCGGGTGACGCGGGTGTGTTCTCGAGGTGCGTCATGGTCGGTTCGGGAACCGTGCGGTTCCACAGGAAACGTAGGTGGCGAGCGCGTATAGGCTTCTCGGCCGTCCACCGACACCACCCGCTCGCCGTCCTGCGGTCCGCCCGACAGTTAAGGGGGTGCTCGTGGTAGGTGGGCGGTGATGGCCCACGGCGCGCCCGAGCACTGCCCGGCGTGTGGGACGGCCCTCGCCCCGGTCGACCCCCCCACCCTCAAGCGCTGTCCCGCCTGCGAGGAGTACGTCTTCCACAACCCCACCCCGAACTGCCGGGTGGTCGTGGTGGACGACAGGGGGGCGCTCCTCGTCGAGATACTCGACGCCTACCGGGTCGAGGACCCGCCGTACACCGACGCGAGCGAGTGGATGCTCCCCGGCGGGCACCCGGAGGTGGGCGAACAGCCGGCGGAGACCGCCGCCCGCGAACTCGACGAGGAGACGAACCTCACCGTCGATCCGGCCGACCTCGTGCTGTTCGATGCCGTCTCCCGGCAGGTCGTGGCGGGGACCCACGCGCTGGTGCTCTGTTACGCCGTCGAGCGCTCGGCCACCGAGGGACCCATCCGAGCCGACTCGGACGCCGGCGACGCGCGGTTCTTCGCCCCCGCGGAACTGGCCGAGAGCGACCGACAGTTCCGCGAGATGGACATCGAGCCGGAGCGGTGCCGCTCGTTCGAGTGGTGGACGACCGCGGCGAGGAGCGCACTCTCGGAGACCGACTGACCACCGACGCTACGTCCGCGACGAGTCAAGTTCCACGTCCAGCCCCGCCAGCACCTCCTTCGCCTCCTCGCGTTTCTCCTGGTGCTCCGCGAGGAACTCGCGCATGAGCTCGGCGGCCTCCTCCTTGCACCCGCCGCAGAGGCGCTCGCCACCGACGCACTCCTCGTAGACCCGCTTGGTGTACTCGTCGTCGTCCTGCGCGAGCAGGTAGGCGTAGAGTTCGTAGACCGGACACTCGTCGGCCTCGCCGCCGAGTTCACGCTGGAGTTCGGCCGTCTCCCGGCCCCCCGTCGTCGCGGACTTCACCTTGTCGTAGCCGTCCTCGGGGTCGTCCAGCAGGGAGATGTGGCTCGCGGGGACCGAGGAGGACATCTTCCCGCCCGTGAGGCCGGTCATGAAGCGGTGGTAGATGCTCGACGGAGGGTAGAAGCCGTACCCACCGTTCTCCACCTCGACCTCGCGGGCCAACTCCTCCGCCTCCTCGGCCGAGCGGTCGAACGAGTCGACGTGGCCCTCGAAGACGCGTTTCTCGCCGTCGACGGCCTCGATGAGCGCCTCGAACGCCTCCTCCGTGGCGTTCCGGTCGAGGAAGCGGACCCGGGGTCGGACCGGCTCCTTTCCGGCGTTCTCGAGTTTCTCGACCGTGCTGGCGACGGGGGTCCCCTCCGGTTCGGCGTGTTCCGAGAGCCACGCGGCGGCGTCCTCACACCGCACGTCGGCGTCGGCGCCGCCGAGCGCCTGATACGCCTCGGCGACGAGTTCGCGCTCGGCCGGGTCGGCCTCGAAACTCGCGTACGCTTCGGTCACCTTGAAGAAGCGCATCCGGGCCGCGAGGTCACGCGCCAGCCGCATGTGCGGGTCCTGGTCCGGCCCGACCGGGATGACCGTCGGCCGCGGCTCCCCCAGCTGCGGGTAGAGGATGTCCGCCATCTGCGTGACGACCGACTGCATGTACGAGACGTTCGTCTCGCCGTCGAAGTCGTAGATGGCCTGCAACTCCGAGACGTTCGCCTTCGTCCCGAGTTCGAACGCGAGGTCCTGTACCTCGCGGTTGGTCGACTGCCGATAGACCTCGCCCGCCTCGGGGTCGAACCCGAGCGCGAGCAGCGACAGGAGGTAGCTCTCGGTGTGCTCGTCGATCTCGTCCCACGAGAGCCCGCGGGCGGCGTGTGCCTCGAGGTCGGCGATGAGGCCGTAGGCGTCCGCGCCGTGCTGCTGGTGCCAGATGATCTCGTCGAACACCATCTTGTGGCCGATGTGCGGGTCGCCGGTCGGCATGAACCCGGAGAGGACGGCGGCGTCCTCGCCCTCGCGCATCGCCTCGGCGACGGGCCGGTAGTCCCGATGGCCGAAGATGACGCCACGACGCATCAGGTAGTGGGGGTCCGCGACCTCCGGGAGCACCTCGTCGAACTCCTCGATGCCGAACTGCTCGAACAGTTTGCGGTAGTCCTCGACGGTGGAGGAGCCCCACGGGTCGAGCGCGACGTCGTCGGCTCCGGCTGCTCCGCCTCCATCCGCGCGTACTTCGGGCACGCCCGGCGAGGGGTCGCGACTCGACTCCGAGGTGGGATCCTCGCTCATTCGTCCAGAGATTCCGCCGGTCCGCGGTTAAACCGTTCGGGTGCGTGGGAACCGTCCCCTTCACGACCCGGGGAAAGATACAAATACGAGCCGTCCAAAATAGTAAGTAGGGAGTAAAGTTACTCAAGACGACAAGATTTTTCTACCAGCGGTAGCTACGCCCGAAGCCGGCCGGATAGACGCCAGGTGGCCGGACGACCGAGGACGACCAGTGCGACGAACAGCGACGACTACATCGAAATGACAGGAGACGTATCTATGCCGACGGACGGTATCGACCCCGAACGACTGTACGCCGACGGCGCGGTGACGACGGCCGAGGCGACGTTCGACCACGCCGACCCAGACCACTGCGAGGCGGGGACGGCGGGCCGGGCCATCGTCGGGGTGACCACACCGGACGGGCGGGTGCTGCTGGTCGCCACCCCCGACGTCGAGCACGCGCTGTTGCCGAACGCGGTGGTCGACCCGGGCGAAGACTGGGCCGAGGCCGCCCGCGAGCACCTCCGGGCGTCGGCCGGTATCGACGTGGCACTGGACGGCGTGCGACTGGTGCGTCGCGTCGACCACACCGTCCACGGCGAGGTGGTCGAGACGACCCACCACGTCGTGTTCGCGGCCAGCGCGTCGAGCGACGAGGTCCCCGACGGGCTCTGTGCCGACAACGACTGGGAACTCGGCTGGTTCGACGCCCACCCGTACCCGGACGACGAGGTCGGGGACGGGCACTCGAGGCGTGACGCAGAGCGGTTCCTCGGGGGCGAGCCGTGACCGGCTACGACGCCACCATCGACTGGGACGACTACTGGGTCGACGCCGACGCGGCGGCCACCGAACAGGCCAGTCCCGCGAGCCACCATGCCGCCGAGGTGTTCTCGGCCTTCGTCACGGAGACGGGTGCCGAGTCGGTCGCCGACGTCGGCTGTGGGGCCGGCGCGGCCACGGTCCCGGTCGCGGAGGCGCACCCGGCCGTCGAGGTGGTCGGCTATGACGCGGCCGCCCCCGTGGTCGAGCGGAACGCGGCGCGTACTTACCTGCCGAACCTCGGGTTCGATGTCGGGCGACTCCCCGCGTTCGACCCGGGACGACAGTTCGACGTGGTGTTCTGCTACTTCACGCTCCCGTACGTCCGTGCCCTCGACCGGGCGCTCCGGGCGCTCTACGACGCCGTCGCGCCCGGCGGGTCGCTCGTCTGCAACTACGCCAACGCGGCCGCCCGCGAGTTCCTGCAGGTTGCGGCCGACGACCCGCACGCCCACGCAGACCGGGCGCTGGTGTTCGACCCGGACTCGTACACGGAGCGGTGGGCGGCGGTGCTCGAGGGGGACAGCGTGTGCTCGGCCGAGCGGATCGAGGCGGCGCTCGGTGTCGAACCGGAGAGCGCCTTCGAGACGGTCGAGCGCCCGGACGTCCAGTGGGCGTGGCACCACTTCCCGCTCGTGCAGGTGTCGAAACCGGCTACGGCGTGAGGCGCCTCACGGCGACCCACTCGACCTCGTCGCCCCTGACCACCGCGTAGACCATCGTCTTGCGGACGCCGTGGGCCAGCCGGACGTCGAGCGCGAGGTCGCGCGGCGCGAACACGTGGTCGTCGGGCACGACCCGCACCAGCAGTTCGGAGTGCCCGAGGTCGTCGACGCTCTCCACGTCGGCGTAGGTCCGGAAGTCGGCGCCGAACTTGAAGCCGGTCTTGGGGACGACGCCGCGCTCGCGGAGGGTCGTGTAGACACGCAGGCGGCGGTCGAACCGCTCGCCCTCCACTTGCCGGCCCTTCCCGACCACGCTCTCGCGGTCGATGTCCAGCACGTCGCCGGCGAGGTGGGCGGCCTCGAGGAGCGAGAGCTGGAGGTCGCCGCCGTCGTTCCGGTCCAGTGGCTGGCCGTAGAACGCCCGCTCGTACAGCTCGACGGGAGCGTCCGGGACGGCCACGCGGTCGCCGACGAGGGTCGCCGAGACCCCGCTCGGGAGCGTGGCCGCGCTGGAGCCGCTCACGGTCTCGTGGTCGGTCCCGAGGTAGGTTATCTCGCTCTCCTCGTCGACGACGGCCAGCGTGGCGTCGCCGAGGTGGGTGACGGGCACGTCGTCGCGTTCGCCGACCACGCGAACCCGGTACTCGACCGCGTCGCCCCACGGTCCCTCACCGCGGGGGAAGACGGCGAAGTCGACGTCGGTCTCGTGGCCGAACCACCGCTCGGCCGGCGCGAGGTAGAACCCGCGGTCACGCAGGTCCTTGTAGACGAGGAACCGGACGGCGAGACCGGGTTCGCCGGCGAGGTACGCCTGCAGGTCGCGGCCGTCCACGTCCTCGACGTCCTCGCGCCAGAGGAGGTGGGCGGCCTCGACGGGTGCGAGTTCGAGCGCCGCCCCGTCGGGGACGCCGTAGCCACGCGAGTCGTAGAACCGCTCGCGGGCGTTCCCCTCGAGGCGGACCGTCCCGTCGGTCGTCCGGCCGTGCATACCGCGGTGTCGCGGTTCGGCCGACATAGCCGCTACGGTACCGGGACGGGTGCGTCGCCCGCGGTCAGGCCGGCACCTCGGCCTCGCACCGCCCGTCCAGACACCGCTCACCGGTCCCGGTGTCGAACGTCGGGAGGCCACACGCGCACGTGCCGACGGCCAGCCCCGTCGGGAACGAGTAGGTCGTGTCGCACCCGGGGTACCCGTCACAGCCGACGAGGATGCCGCCCTTCTCGACGACGCGGAGGTCGTCGCCACACTCGGGGCAGTCCCACGCCCGGTCGAACGCCTCGCGGACCGCGTTGGCCAGGGACTCGCAGGTCCGGTCGAGACAGACCTCGAACTCGCGGCCGCGGTTCACGCGACACCGTGGCAGCCCACACTCGCAGGTCGAATCGAGCACCGACGCGCCCGCCGGTAGCCCGTGGCGCCGGTCGCAGTCCGTGCAGTGGACCGCCCCGCGTGCGCGGACGAGGAGGCCGTCGCACTCGTCGGCTCCGTCGGTCGCGTCGCCCTGCCCCGGACAGGTGCCCACCGGGACGCCGACGGGCGAGACGGGGACCTCCCGGTCCACCGTGGCCTCGTGGACGGTCACGCGGAGGTACTGCTTCCCGTCGGTGGCCGTGAGGACGGTCGGGTCCTCGCCGACGTGGAGGGCGTCGGGGCGGGTGAGCCACGCCGCCGGCTGGTAGCCGCTGGCGTCGTGGACGAGGACGGTCCGATCGGGTTTGACGACGACGACACAGCGACCCCGCTGGCGGGTCTCGTCGTTCGAGTCGACGAACGTGGTCGTGCAGTCGCCCGCGAGGACACGGGTCGTGGTCTCGGTGGTGGAGTCGGTCACGCGACGAGGTGGTCCCGCCATCGGTCTTGAACGTTCGTCCGCAGCGGCTCGCAATTCCTGCCCCTTTTTCACCTCCCCGGCTCAGCCCCAACTATGGTAGTCGGAGACATCTCCACCGGGACCGACGTCCTCGTCGTCGGCGCGGGGCCGGGCGGCTACACCGCCGCCATCCGTGCCTCCCAGCTCGGCCTGGACACTACACTCGTCGAGAAGGACGCCTACGGCGGCACCTGCCTGAACGTCGGCTGTATCCCCTCCAAGGCGCTCATCAGCGCGGCCGACCTCGCGTACAGCGCGGGGCACGCCGAGGAGATGGGCGTCCACGCCGACCCCGCCGTCGACATGAAAGGGCTCCAGTCGTGGAAGGACGACGTCGTCGGCCAGCTCACCGGCGGCGTCGAGAAGCTCTGCAAGGCCAACGGCGTCAACCTCGTCGAGGGTCGTGCGGAGTTCGCCGACGCGAACAAGGTCCGTGTCGCCCATGGCGGCGAGGGCCAGGGGAGCGAGTCCATCGAGTTCGAGCGGGCCATCGTCTCCACCGGCTCCCGGCCGATGCAGATCCCCAACTTCGAGTTCGACGAGGAGACTATCCTCTCCTCGACGGGTGCGCTGGCGCTCGATTCCCTCCCCGAGTCGATGCTCGTCGTCGGGGCGGGCTACATCGGGATGGAACTCTCCACTGTCTTCGCCAAACTCGGGACCGACGTGACCGTCGTGGAGATGCTGGACGACGTCCTGCCGGGCTACGAGGACGACGTCGCCCGGGCGGTCCGCAAACGCGCGGAGGAACTCGGCATCGAGTTCCACTTCGGCGAGGGCGCCAGCGACTGGGAGATGGTCGGCGACGTCGCCCGCGTCACCACGGTGACCGAAGACGGCGAACGGAGCGAGTACGACGCCGAGAAGGTGCTCGTGGCCGTCGGCCGGACGCCCGTCTCCGACACCCTGAACCTCGAGGCGGCCGGCGTCGAGACGGACGAGAAGGGGTTCGTCCCGACCGACGACCGTGCCCGGACGACCGTCGAGCACATCTTCGCCGTCGGCGACGTCGCCGGCGAGCCGATGCTCGCGCACAAGGCGATGAAGGAGGGCGAGGTCGCCGCCGAGGTCTGTGCCGGCGAACCGTCGGCCCTCGACTACCAGGCCATCCCCGCCGCCGTGTTCACCGACCCCGAGGTGGCCACCGTCGGGATGACCGAGGCCGAGGCCGCGGACGCCGGCTTCGACCCGATGGTCGGCCAGTTCCCGATGCGCGCGTCGGGCCGCGCCCTGACGCTCGCCGAGACTGATGGGTTCGTCCGGGTCGTGGCCGACTCGGACTCGGAGTTCGTCCTCGGCGCGCAGATCGTCGGCCCCGAGGCCTCCGAACTCGTCGCGGAGTTCGCCCTCGCCATCGAGATGGGCGCGCAACTCGAGGACGTCGTCTCGACCATCCACACCCACCCGACGCTCGGGGAGGCGGTGATGGAGTCGGCCGCGAACGCTCGGGGCGAGGCGATTCACACGCTGAACCGGTAGGAGAGCGTCGTCGTTTTGCGCTCTCTGGAGGGGGTCCTGTGGAGTCAAGCGAGGTGGCGTGCTCTGCCGAGTAGAGCGGGAGTGCTAGCACGGTACATCTGAACCGCTCCGCCCAGCCCCGCTCCGCACAGCAGGGTCCCCGAACCTCCCCGCGCGCTCGCTGGTGGACGCTCGGCCCGCTCACTTCGTTCGGGGCCTCGCGCGAGGGGCGAGCGCACGCTTCCACTCGTTCACCCGGCCGAAGCCCGTGGCCTGCGCGAGCCACGAGCGGAGCGAGTGTGCTCGTGCACCGGGGAAGGGCAGGGCCGCCGTGCCGAGCGCCAGCGAGGCCGGCGGCTACGGCGGTGCGGTTCCAGTTGTACCGCGACTCGCGCGCTTGCTCTCTACACAGCGCACGAGCATCGACGACACGGAATGGAGAAACGGCGAGAACGGAGGCGACCCGAACCTACTCCAGCAACAGCAGTTCCGGGTTCCCCAGATACTCCATCATCGTGTTCGCGAACTGCGCCGCGTCGGCCCCGTCGATGACGCGGTGGTCGATGGTGAGCGAGATCGGAATCGTCCACCGGGCGACCACCTCGCCGTCCTCCACGACGGGCCGCTGTTTCAGCTCTCCGAGGCCCAGAATCGCCGTCTCGGGGTGGTTGATGATGGGCGTGGCGTACTCGCCGCCGATGGCGCCGAAGTTGGTGATGGAGAAGGTGCCACCCTGCATCTCCTCGCGGCTGATGGAGCGATCACGCGCCTTGCTCGCCAGTTCGTTCACGTCGCTGGCGATGGTGAGCATGTCCTTCTCGTCGGCGTCCTTCACGACCGGGACCATCAGGCCCGCGTCGGTGGCGACGGCGATACCGATGTTGTGGTAGTGCTTGACGAGTATCTCCTCGTCCGCCTCGTTCAGCTGGGAGTTGAGGATGGGGTACTCCTTCAGCGCCGCGACGATGGCCTTGATCACGAACGGCATGTAGGTCAGCTTGATGCCGCGTTCCTCGGCCTTGGGCTTGAGACGGGCGCGGGTCTCCACGAGGTCGTCGACGACAACCGTGTCGTGGTGGGTGACGTGCGGCGCCGTGTACTTCGAGTTCTCCATCGCCTTCCCGATGGTCCGGCGGATGCCACGGTAGGGGACCCGTTCGACCTCGCCCTCGGGCGTGGTCTCGGTGTCGGCCGCGGCCGCACCACGGGCCTCCTGCTGGACCGCCTGCGCGTCGGCTTCCTGCGCCGCCTGCTGGGCCGCGGCGTACTGCTGGACGTGGTCGGGCGTGACGAACGCCTGACCGTCGTGCTCCTCGTCGGTCGGCACGTCGTTCAGGTCGATACCCTCCTCCGCGGCCAGTTTACGGGTCGCGGGCGCGGCGAGCGTGCGCTCCCGGCCGGCGGGTTCCGGACCACCGGCGGGAGCGCTCGTCGTGGTCTCCGCCGCCCCGTCCGACTTCGAGCCGAGTTTCGACTCGGGGACGTCGTCCGCGCGCCTGACGGCGGACTTCGGGCCCTCGGCTGCCTCGGCTTCCTCGCTCGCCCCACCGCTCTCCGCGGCGGCCCGGACGTCGGCCTCGCTCACGCGCCCGCCGGGACCCGACCCGGCGACGGTCGTGATGTCGACGTCCAGTTCGCGGGCGAGTCGGCGCGCGGACGGTGCGGCGAACACGCGCCCGCCCTTGGCGCTTGACTCGGCGCTGCCGTTGCCGGCCTCGGCGCCCGCCTCGCCGTCCTCGTCGACGGGTTCGACGGCCGACTCGGCTGTCTCGCTCTCCCCACTCTCGACCGGTTCTGCCTCCTCGCCCTCCACGTCGAACGTGATGATGACCTCGCCGACGGGCACCATCTCGCCCGGCTCGGCCAGTATCTCGCGGACCGTCCCGTTCACCGGTGAGGGGACTTCCACGACGGCCTTGTCCGTCTCCACCTCGGCGACCGGCTGGTCCTCGGACACCGTCTCGCCGACCTCGACCAGCCACCCGACAATCTCGGCCTCGGTCAGCCCCTCGCCCACGTCCGGGAGTTTGAACTCTCGTACCATGGCTCAGAACTCGTAGGTCTCCCGGATACCGTCGGCGATGCGGGCCGCCTCGGGGAGGTAGTAGTCCTCCAGCGCGTAGAGCGGGAACGGGGTGTCGAAGCCGGTGACGCGCTTGACCGGCGCCTTCTGGTACAGCAGGGCCTCCTCCTGGATCGTCGCGGTGATCTCGCCCGCGAGACCGCCCGTCTTGGGGGCCTCGTGGACCACGACGGCACGGCCGGTCTTCTTGAACGACTCGAGGATGGCCTCGTCGTCGATGGGCGAGAGCGTCCGGAGGTCCACCACGTCACACTCGATGCCCTCCCCCTCGGCGAGATGGTCGGCGGCCTCCATCGTCGGGCGGGTCATCGCGCCCCACGTGAACACGCTCACGTCGTCACCCTCGCGCCGGGTCGCGGCCTCGCCGATGGGGACGGTATACGTCTCGTCGGGCACCTCCTCGCGGAACGCGCGGTAGATGAGCTTCGGTTCGAGGAAGATGACCGGGTCGGGGTCGCGAATCGCGCTCGCGAGCAGCCCCTTCGTGTCGTACGGCGTGGAGGGGATGACCACCTTCAGCCCGGGTTCGTGGGCGAAGAACGCCTCCTTGGACTCGGAGTGGTGCTCGGGCGCACGGATACCGCCGCCGTAGGGGGCACGCACGACGAGCGGACAACTGAAGCGCCCGCGAGAGCGGGTCCGGAGGCGGGCGGCGTGCGAGATAATCTGGTCGAACGCGGGGTAGATGAACCCCATGAACTGCATCTCGGCGACCGGCTTCAGGCCGTAGGCGGCCATCCCGACGCTGGTGCCGACGATGCCGGACTCCGCGAGCGGCGTGTCGATGACGCGCTGCTCGCCGAACTCGTCGTAGAGGCCCTGCGTGGCCCGGAAGACGCCGCCGTTCTTCCCGACGTCCTCGCCGAGGACGATGACGTCGTCGTCGCGTTCCATCTCGCCGTACAGGCCGTCACGCACCGCCTGCACGAGGGTGAGGTTCTGGGTCGACTGCTGCTGTTGTTGGCTCATTCGAGGAGTTCCTCGTCTCCGTGGCGTTCTCGTAGCTGTTCGAGGTACTGCATCTGCTGTTCGAGGCGCTTGGGCATCCCGTCGTAGACGTGGGCGAATATCTCGGCGGGTTCGGGCCGCTCGAAGCTCTCGGCCGTCTCGATGGCGTCGGCCACCTCCTCCTCGACGGACTCCTGGATGGCGTCGATGCGCTCCTGGTCGAGGACGCCCTGTTCGTAGAGGTACGACTCGAGGCGTGGGATGGGGTCCTTCGCCTTCCAGCGCTCCACCTCGTCGTCGTCGCGGTAGACGGAGGGGTCGTCCGCGGTGGTGTGCGCGCCGAAGCGGTACTGGACCGCCTCGATGAGCGTGGGTCGAAGCTCCTCCGGGTCCTCGCGCTTGGCCTTCTCGACGGCCTCGCGGGCGACCTTGTACACCGCGAGGGGGTCCATCCCGTCGACCTGCACGCCCTCGAAGCCGTAGGCGACGGCCTTCTGGGAGATGGTCTCGCTCGCGGTCTGTCGCTCCCGGGGGACCGAGATGGCCCACTGGTTGTTGTTGCAGAAGAAGACGGCGGGAACGTCGAAGACGCCGGCGAAGTTCAGCCCCTCGTGGAAGTCTCCCTCCGAGGTGGCGCCGTCGCCGAAGTAGCACATGAACGCCTTTCGCTCGCCCTTCAGTTTCGAGGCCCACGCGAGGCCGGAGGCATGGAGCACCTGCGTGGCGATGGGCACCGCGACGGGGAAGATGTTCAGGTCCCGGAGTTCGTTCCCGCGTTCGTCACCCATCCAGTAGCGCAGCGTCTGGTGGAGTTTCAGCCCGCGTGCGTACGCGGCGCCGTGTTCGCGGTAGGAGGGGACCATCCAGTCCGTCTCGTCGAGCGCCATCGCACTCCCGACCTGTGCGCCCTCCTGACCGGAGAGCGGGGGATAGGTCCCCATCCGGCCCTGCCGTTGCAGGGAGACGGCCCGCTGGTCGAAGTGCCGCGCCAGTTTCATGTTCCGGTACATCTCGACCATCCGGTCGTCGTCGAGGGCAGGTACCGTCGCCCCGTCGACGACTCGACCCTCCTCGTTGAGGACGCGGACCTGCTCTCGCGGGTCGCGCTGTAGCGTACTCATAGCTCCCTCCGATACATACGCGGGAGTGCCGCGCCCGCCGGCATAGTGTTTACGTAAAATTTGCCCCGTTCGCCCGAACGCTCCGCTGACGGGCGTTCGTCCAGTTCTGCGTCCACATCCGGTCGTCCGTCACGTCCGACCGTCGATGAGGGGCTGTCACCGGGACGCGTGTCCGGTGGGTCGCGCCGGTCGTGTGGAACGTTCACGTGGGTCGCTCTCGCGTGGTCTCGGTCGCCTCGCGGCCAGTCGCCCCGGGCCGCCGTGCTCACGGCCCACTCCGTTCGCCGTTCGCCCATACCGTGACCGTGGCCCTCACTACGTTCGGGCCACGCGTCGCGGACTCGCGCTCCCCGCTCGTCAATCCGAGGCTTCGCTCGCGGCCCGGCCGCTCGCTGCCGCCTCGCGTGCCTCCTCCACGCTCTTGCCGTCCCGCACCAGCGCCTCGACGAAGAACTCGCCCGCTTTGAACGAGGACCGGACCATCGGGCCCGAGGCACAGTAGAGGAACTCGAACTCCGCTTCCGCTATCTGCTCCCAGGTGTCGAACTTGTCGGGGTGGACGTAGTCGAACACCTCGAGGTGCGACCGTGAGGGCTGGAGGTACTGGCCGAACGTGACGATGTCCGTCCCGACCTCCCTGAGGTCGCCGAGGGTCTGGTACACCTCGTGGTCGTACTCGCCGACCCCGAGCATCAGGGACGTCTTCGCGTACGCGTCGGACTCGGCGTACCGCTCCAGCACGCGCAGGGACTGCTCGTAGCCCGCCCGACGGTCACGGACCGGCCACTGCAACCGCTCTACGGTCTCGACGTTGTGTGCCAGCACGTCCGCGCCCGCTTCGGCGACGGTGTCGACGAGGGCCATCTCCCCCTGGAAGTCCGGGGTCAGCGCCTCAACGAGGATGCTCGAGTCGCGCCGCTTTATCTCGCGGATGGTCTCGGCGAAGTGCTCGGCGCCCTGGTCGGGCAGGTCGTCGCGGTCGACGCTCGTGAGGACGACGTAGTCCAGCCCGATCTCGGCGACGGCCTCGGCGACGTTCTGCGGTTCGTCCGGGTCCAGCGGCTCCATCCCGCCGGTCTGGACGTCACAGAAGTTACACCCACGCGAGCACCGCTCGCCCATCAGCATGAACGTGGCCGTCCCGGGCCCGTTGCGCCCGGACCAGCAGTCGCCGAGGTTCGGACAGGACGCCTCCTCGCAGACCGTGGTCAGGTCGTGATCCCGGAGCGTGTCGCGTATCTCCGTGAACCGCCGCCCCGACGGGGGACGCATCTTCAGCCAGTCCGGCTTGCGGGCGCCGCTCATCGCCGGCCGGTACGGGTTGCCGGGTGAAAGCCCTGTGGTTCCCACGCCGGTCGCGGTCTCCGCGGCTCGGCCCCCGGCGCGTGACACGTCCCCCTTCGCCGTTGGTTTCACCGAACGAACGGTAGATTCTTGTCCAGTAGCGTTGACAGACTCCCTCAGTGTTCGAACTCTCGTCCGAGGACATCACGGAGGGGCCCCTCTTGCGAGCCCTCCTCGTCCTCGCCGCACCCCTGCTGGTCCAGCAGCTCGCGCTGGTCGCCAACCAGGTCGCGGACCTCGTGTTCCTCGGACGGTTCTCCGGTGCGGCCGTCGCGGGCGTCTCGCTCGCCTTCCCCGCTGTCGTCCTCCTGTTCGCCGTCGTCGCCGTCGGCCCGTTCGTCGGGACGCAGGTGCTCGTCAGCCAGCGCGTCGGGGCCGACGACTGGGCGGGCGCACGCCGGGCTCTCGGGACGGGGATGGCCGCCGCCGTCGGGCTCGCGCTTGCCGTCGGCGCCGTCGCCTACCTCGCCGCCCCCGCCCTCGTCGACCTGCTCACCGCCGTCCGGCCCGAGGGGACCGCGCCGGCCGTCAAGGCGGCCGCCGTCGACTATCTCCGTATCGTCGCGCTCGGTCTCGCCGCCATCGGCCTCGGCGACACCGTCGAGGCCGGTTTCGTCGGCTGGGGTGACTCGCGTGCCTCGCTCTACATCAACCTCGCCACCGTCGGCACGAACGTCGTCCTCGACCCGCTCCTCATCTTCGGCTTCGAACCGCTCGGCATCCCCTCGCTCGGGGTGGCGGGCGCGGGACTCGCGCTCGTCTGTGGCTCGTTCGTCGCGTTCCTCCTCGGCGTGACGATGCTCGCGGCCGGTCGCGCCGAGGGGCTGGTCGGGTCGGAGACGCTCCAGCCCCGCCCGGGCGACCTGCGCGCCCTGTTCGACATCGGCGGACCGAGTGCCGCCCAGCAGGTTGCCCGACAGAGCGTGCGGCTCGTCATCGTCGTCGTCGTGTTCGCCGCCGCGGGCGGGGCCGGCCTCGCCGCGTACTTCGTCGGTGCGCGCGTCGCCGCCGTCGCGTTCGTCCCCGCCATCGGCCTCCAGCAGGCCGCTCAGAGCGTCGTCGGCCAGAACCTCGGGGCCGCCTACCCGGACCGGGCAGGCCGGGCGACGTGGCTCGGGGTGGGTATCGCCGCCGGCGGACTGGCCGTCGTCGGCGCGCTCCAGTGGCTGGTCCCCGGCCCGCTCGCCACCCTCCTCGTCCCCGAACTCTCCGGCGAGGCGCTCGCGCTCTCCGAGCAGTACCTCCGCATCCTCGCGTACGGTTACCCCGCCATCGGTGCGGCCTACCTGCTCGAGGGGGGGTTCAACGCGGCCCGCCGGACACGAACCAGCTTCGTCGCCACGCTCGCACAGTTCTGGGTCGTCCGCCTCCCTATCGCCGCGGGCGGCGTGTTCCTGCTCGGTTACGGCGTCCAGTCGGTGTTCTGGGCGGTGACCATCTCGAACGTCGTCGTCGCCGTCGGCCTCGCGCTCTACTACCACCGGGAGGTGGCCGACGGGATGCTCGGGCGGGCCGCCGAGACGGCGAGCGGGTGACCCCGATACGACCGCCGGATGAGAAACGTTCTTCCCGAACCGGTCCCCCAGTCGACCCGTGACTGAGGGGTCCGATGCAAGTCAGTGAGGCCGTCCCGGCGTTCGCCGACGCGTTCCCGTTCGAGTCGTTCAACCGGATGCAACGCGAGGCCATGCCCGCCATCCTCGAGAGCGACGCGAACGTGGTCGTCAGCGCGCCGACCGCCTCGGGGAAGACCGCGCTCGCGGAACTCGCCATCTGCCGGACCCTCGAACGCGGGGGGACCGCGCTGTTCCTCGCGCCCCTGCGCGCCCTGACGAACGAGAAGGAGGCCGAGTGGGAGCGCTTCGAGGAGATGGGCTACTCCGTCTACGTCGTCACCGGGGAGCGTGACCTGAACCCCCGCCGCGCCGAGCGGGCGGACATCCTCGTGATGACCCCGGAGAAGGCCGACTCGGCCACCCGGAAGCACGACACGCCGCGCTACGAGTTCATCACCGACGTGGACTGCTGTGTCATCGACGAGGTCCACCTGCTCGACTCGGACCGCCGCGGGGCGGTGCTGGAGGTGACGCTCTCGCGGCTCCGGCGGCTCTGTGACCCCCGCGTCGTGGCGCTCTCGGCGACGATGCCGAACGTCGAGGACGTGGCCGAGTGGCTGGACGCCCCCGAGTCGAACACGTTCCAGTTCGGCGACGAGTACCGGCCCGTGCCGCTGCACGCGACCGTCGAGACGTACGCCCACGGCGAGAACTCCTTCGCCGACAAGTACCGCCGGCTGTACCGGGCGCTGGACCTCGCCCAGCCCCACGTCGACGACGGCGGGCAGGCGCTCGTGTTCGTCTCGTCGCGACAGGACACGGTCCGGGCGGCCGAGAAGGCGAGGGACGTCATCGCCGAACGCGACATCGAGATGGGCGCTCGCGGCGACTACGACTTCCACGTCGACGCCGAGGACCTGCGGAACGACACGCTCCGGCAGTCGGTGGTCGACGGGGTCGGCTTCCACCACGCGGGGCTCTCCCGCGAGGACAAGAACGCCGTCGAGGCGTGGTTCAAGACGGGGAAGATACAGCTCCTGTTCTCCACCTCCACGCTCGCGTGGGGGGTGAACCTCCCCGCGCGGTGTGTCGTCATCCGCGACACGAAGCTCCACGACCCCCTCGAGGGGGAGGTGGACATGAGTCCGCTCGACGTGCTCCAGATGCTCGGGCGGGCGGGCCGGCCGGGCTACGACGACGCGGGCTACGCGCACGTGGTCTGTGACGGTGCGGACGCCGCGAAGTACCGCCGACTACTGAACGAGGGCAAGGAGATAGAGTCCCGCCTCGCCGGGGAACTCGACGCGCACCTGAACGCCGAGATCGCGCTGGGCACCATCGGCGACGTGGACGACGTGCTGGACTGGCTGGAGACGACGTTCTACTACGTGCGTGCGAACGCCGCGCCGGAGCACTACTCGTCGGGCGACTCGCTCCGCGAGCGCGTCCGTGACACCCTGCAGTCGCTCGTGGACGACGGGTTCGTCGTCACCGAGGGGGAGACGCTCGGCCTCGAAGCCACCGCGCTGGGCCGTCTCGCCTCGAAGTTCTACATGCGACTGGACACCGCCCGCGAGTTCGCTGATCTCGCCGAGCGGTCGGCCGACGAGGACGCCCGTCCAGTCGACGAGGACGACATCCTCCACGCCGTCGCCGCCGCGGGCGAGTTCGACTCCGTGTCGGCCCGCCGGGACGAACGCGAGGCCGTTCGGGCCGTCCTCGGTGCCGAAGGGGACGACCTCGACCCCGGCAACCGGAAGGTCCTCGCCATCATCCGCGCGTCGATGGACGGCACGACACCGAGCGAACTCCGCTCTGACGCGTGGGTCATCCGGCAGAACGCGCTGCGCCTGCTCGCGGCCCAGCGCGCGTTCCTCCGCGAACTCGGCTCGCCGGCCGCCGCGAACCTCGCCTGCCGCGTGGAATCGCGCGTCGAACACGGCGTCTGGAGCGACGCGGTCGGCCTCACGGCCGTCGAGGGTGTGGGGTCGGGTCGCGCCCGCAAACTCGCGGCCGAGGGGTTCCAGACGCCCGAGGACCTGCGCGAGGCCGGCGTCTCCGGCCTCGTCGACGCCGGGATGAGCGACGGGGTCGCAGAGCGCCTGCTGGAGAACGCCGCCGGCCTCCCCGACGTCTCGTTCGACTGGGGCGCCTTCCCCGACGAGATTCCGCAGGGCGAGAACGAGATGTGCGAGGTGTGCGTCTCGAACGCCGGCGACGGGGCCGTCGCGCACCTCGCGGCCAGCGTCGAGGGGCGGGAGATGACGGGGACGCGGTGTTATCTGGGCGAGCGCTCGCTTCCCCTCGGCGTGTTCGGGGCCGACCCGACCGAACACGAGACACTCACCTACACCGTGACGGTGACATTCCCCGAGTTGCCGTTGCCGCCCGTCTCGGAGTCACGGACCGTTCGGGTCGTGGGCTGACATCCCACGAGCGCCGGCCACGCGCGAGGTTATCGGTTCGGGTGCCGTCCCTCAGGTATGTCACGACGCACGGCAACGGCCGGCACCCGGTCGGTAGAGCGCTCGCCCTCCGACACGACCGTCGAAGCGGGCTACGTCGAGACGAACGGCACCCGGACCTACTACGAGCGACGCGGCGAGGGGCCGCCGGTCGTCTTCGTCCACGGGATGGTGATGAGCACGACGATGTGGGCTCGCCAGCTGGCGGCCCTGAGCGGCGAGTTCACGACCGTCGCCTACGACGTCCGTGGCCACGGCCGGACCGGTGGGTCACCCGTCGAGACCTACTCGATGGACCTGTTCGCCGACGACCTCGACGCGCTACTGACGGCGCTCGACATCGAGCGACCGGTGCTCTGCGGGCTCTCGATGGGCGGGGCCGTCGTGCAGGCCTACGCCGCGAGACACCCGGAGAACGTGGCCGCCCTCGTGCTGGCCGACACGTTCACGACGGGCCCGCTCCCGCTCGCCGGTCGGCTCTCGTTCGCGAACATCCGGTTCCTCGGGTGGCTCCAGCGGTACGTCGGCTACAGGCGACTCAACCGGCTCCAGACGTGGGTCGGCAACCGCCTCGTCTCCGGGTGGGCCGGCGACGAGGTGACCGTCCAGGACCTCGTGGACTCGGACCCACACATCCCCAGTCACGAGTTCGCGAAGATCGCCCGCGCCACCGCGGCGTTCCCGTACGGTGTCCTCGACTGCTCGGCGGTGACGGTCCCCGTGCTGGTCCTCTACGCCGAACACGCCCCCGCGGGGAGTCGCGAGATGGCCGCCGCCGTCGCCGACGCCTTCCCGAACGCGCCCGTCGACCGGGTCGCGGTTCCCGACGCCGGCCACGCGGTGAACCTCGACAACCCCGCGTTCTTCGACCGGACGGTGCGGGCGTTCGCCCGTCGGGCCACCCGTGCCTGACCTGCCCCGACGCCCTTTTACCGGCCTCCGGAGTACCCCGTCACATGCGAGCGCTCACCCTCGGCCCCGAGGGCACCTACTCAGACCGCGCGACCCGCGCCGTGGCCGACGACATCGACTTCATCGAGTCGGTCACGGGCATCGTCGACGGCGTCGCCAGCGGCGAGTACGAACGCGGGGTCGTCCCAATCGAGAACAGCATCGAGGGCTCCGTCACCGAGTCGCTGGACGCGCTGGCCGACCGCGACGTCGCCGTCGTCCAGGAGATCATCACGCCCATCCGCCACGCGCTGATGGCCCAGTCCGAGGCGTTCGAGGTCGTCGCCAGCCACGCACAGGCGCTCGCCCAGTGCCGGAGCTACCTCGACGCCGAGTACCCCGACGTCACGATGGAGGCCGTCGCCTCCACCGCCCGTGGTGTCGAGCGCGCTCGGGCGGATTCGACGGTCGCGGCCATCGGCCACCCGGACACCGCGGGCGACGACCTGCACATCCTCGCCGAGGACATCCAGGACCAGACCTCCAACGCCACCCGGTTCCTCGTGCTCGCCCCCGAGACAGAGCGGAGTGAGGCCGGCGGCAAGACTAGCATCGTCGTCTACCCGAACACGAACTATCCCGGCCTCCTGCTCGAGATGCTCGAACCGTTCGCCGAACGCGACATCAACCTCTCCCGCGTCGAGTCACGTCCCTCCGGCGAGCGACTCGGCGACTACGTCTTCCACCTCGACTTCGCCGCAGGGATGTACGAGGAGCGCGCGAAGGAGGCCGTCGCGCAGGTGGAGGCGCTGGGCGAGGAGGGGTGGGTGCGAGTGCTGGGGAGCTACGACAGCAGGACCGTTCTCTACTAGCACCCAAACTTTTCCGCTCGGGTGCGCCTGTGGCGCACCGCTCGCGCAAAACTTTGGGTTCAAAA